>Ga0070737_10001927_pt1 | contig 26897 bp, 25 predicted proteins | sample Coa_R1_10_FD_66438 | JGI IMG/M metagenome (GOLD analysis project Ga0070737, IMG submission 66438) | Surface soil microbial communities from Centralia Pennsylvania, which are recovering from an underground coalmine fire - Coalmine... | ecosystem: Environmental > Terrestrial > Soil > Unclassified... | reverse complement strand
GGCGAGGAGTTCACGTTCCTGTTCAGCGAGTCGGCTGCCCGGGCCGTTGCCGCGGTGCGCCCCGGCTCGAAGGACTCTTTCGCCGGGCTGTGCTCGGCGCACGGCGTGCCCGCCGAGACCATCGGCACCGTCGGCGGGGACAGCCTGCACGTCGAAGGCTGCTTCACCGTGCCGCTGGACGAGCTGGCTGACGTGCACGGCGGCACCCTGCCCGCCCTGTTCGGCTGAGGTATCCCGGTGCCGTCACGACGTCCCGATCCGCGCGGCCCGCGGTGCGTCGCCGACGTGGCGAGCGCGCTCGACGCGGGCGAGCCGCCTCCGCGGGACGCGCTGCGCGTTGCGGTCAGGTACCTGCTCGATGCCCTCGCGGCGAGCGCGCCGGGCCGTGCCGTCGAGGTACGGGTGCCACCGGTCGCGGCGGTGCAGTGCCTGCCAGGGCCGCGGCACACCCGGGGCACGCCGCCGAACGTCGTGGAAACCGACCCCGCTACCTGGATCAGGCTCGCGACGGGGAAGCTGCGCTGGGCTGAGGCGGTCGGCGCGGGGACCGTCCAGGCCAGCGGGCCGCGGGCCGACCTGTCCTCCTACCTTCCCGTGCGGGGGGCGGGCCGGGGACTGCGTGCGGGCGGCGAGGCGGGATCCCGTGCGGGGAGCGGGCCGGGGTCGCGCGCGGGCGGCGGGCCGGGACAGCGTGCAGGAGCCGAGCCAGGGTCCCGTACGGGGATGAGCCGGGACGATCCGCCATCCCGGGGCAGTTCGCCACCCCGGGGCGGTCCGCCGGCCGGAATGGGCGAGGAGAGGCCGGCGCGTCACTAGACTTGGGGCTGTGGCTAAGCCCGACGGGCGCCTGTCCGGCGACCCCGATTCCGCTGACCGGCCGCCACGGGACGCCTGCGGCGTTTTCGGTGTCTGGGCGCCCGGTGAGGACGTCAGCAAGCTCGCGTATTACGGCTTGTACGCGCTGCAGCACCGCGGCCAAGAGTCGGCGGGCATCGCCGTCAGCGACGGCGGCCGTATCGTCGTGTTCAAGGACATGGGGCTCGTCGCCCAGGTGTTCAGCGAGTCCGTGCTCGCCTCACTCCGCGGCCATCTCGCCATCGGGCACTGCCGGTACTCCACGTCCGGCTCCTCGGTCTGGGAGAACGCGCAGCCGACGTTCCGCGCCACCCCGTCAGGGGGTATCGCGCTCGGCCACAACGGCAACCTGATCAACACCCTGGAGCTGGCCGGGCTGCTCGGTTCCGGTGCGGGAACGGGGCCGGGCAGGATCGCCGCGACCTCCGACACCGACGTGCTGACCGCGCTGTTCGCCAGTCACCAGGGCAGTGGCGGGCGTGGTGGCGGGCAGCCCGGTGCGGATGCTGCCAGCGGCGGCTCGTTCTCCGCCGGCAGCGGCCCCCACGAAGGGGACGGCGGCCTGTCCTGCGGCAATGGCGTCCGCGCCGAGCCCGGCGTGGAGCGGGCGGCGCTGGCCGCGCTGCCGCGGGTCAGGGGGGCGTACTCGCTGGTCTTCATGGACGAGCGCACGCTGTACGCGGCCCGCGACCCGCGGGGCTTCCGCCCGCTGGTGCTCGGCACCCTGGCGCGGGGATGGGTGGTGGCGAGCGAGACAGCCGCCCTGGACATCGTCGGCGCCGCGTTCGCCCGCGAGGTGGAGCCGGGAGAGCTGATCGCCATCGACGAGCGTGGCGTGCGCTCGTTCCGCTTCGCGCCGCCGCAGCCCCGCGGGTGCCTGTTCGAGTACGTGTACCTGGCGCGGCCAGACACCACGATCGCGGGCAGGAGCGTCCAGACCACCCGGGTGGAGGTGGGCCGCAGGCTCGCCGCGGAGCACCCCGCCGACGCCGATCTGGTGATCCCGGTGCCCGAATCCGGCACCCCGGCGGCGATCGGCTACGCGGAGGCGAGCGGCATCCCCTACGGTCAGGGGCTTGTCAAGAACTCCTACGTGGGCAGGACCTTCATCGAGCCGAGCCAGACGATCCGCCAGCGGGGCATCAGGCTCAAGCTCAACCCGCTCGGCGAGGTGGTCGCAGGGCGCCGCGTGGTCGTCGTGGACGACTCGATCGTGCGCGGCAACACCCAGCGCGCGATCGTCACGATGCTGCGCGAGGCCGGCGCCGCGGAAGTGCACGTGCGGATATCGAGCCCGCCGGTGCGGTGGCCGTGCTTTTACGGGATCGACTTCGCCACCCGGGCCGAGCTGATCGCCGGCCGGCTGCCCGTGGAGCAGATCTGCGCCTCCATCGGCGCGGACTCCCTCGGTTACGTCTCGCTTCGCAGCCTCGTCGCCGCGACCACCCTCCCCGGCGGCCGGCTCTGCCGGGCCTGCTTCGACGGCGAGTATCCCGTCCCGGTCGACGAGGCAGAACGGGGCAAGCACCTGCTCGAGTCATCGGGGAGCGGCCGGGCACTCGAGGCGGCACGCTCATGACGGAGCGCGCTGCCAGCGGGAGCCCTCTGGAGTCTCCGGGGCATTCCGCCTCCGCTGGCCCGGCCGCCTCTTTCCCCGGCCGGGCGGCCCCTGGGGGGCCTCCCGGCGACGCGCCGCCGGGAGGCCCCAGCTACGCCGCGGCGGGCGTGGACATCGGGGCGGGGGAGCGCGCCGTCGACCTGATGCGCACGTCGGTGGCCCGCACGGCCCGGCCCGAGGTGATGGGGGAGATAGGCGGATTCGCCGGGCTGTTCGACGCGAGTGCCCTCACCGCCTACGCCCACCCCGTACTCGCCACGTCCACCGACGGCGTCGGGACCAAGGTGGTGATCGCCCGCCGCCTCGGCAGGTACGACACGGTCGGGGTGGATCTCGTCGCCATGGTGGCCGATGACCTCGCCGCCTGCGGCGCGGAGCCGCTGTTCATGACGGACTACGTGGTGTGCGGCCGTATTCAGCCCGAACGGGTGGCGGCGATCGTCTCGGGTATCGCGCGCGGCTGCGCCGCGGCGGGCTGCGCCCTGCTCGGCGGCGAGACCGCCGAGCACCCAGGTCACCTCGGCCCGGAGGATTTCGACCTCGCGGGCGCGGCGACCGGCGTTGTGGAAGCGGATGGGATCCTCGGGGCGGCCCGCGTGCGGCCGGGCGACGTGGTGATCGGTATGGCCTCGACGGGGCTGCACTCCAACGGTTTTTCCCTGGTGCGGGAGATCATCGGCCGGGCGGGGCTCGGGCTCGGGCAGTATCTTCCCGAGCTTGGGCGGCCGCTCGGGGAGGAGCTGCTGACCCCGTCCCGTATCTACGCCCGTGACTGCCTCGCGCTGGCACGCGCCTGCGACGTGCGTGCGTACGCGCACGTGACAGGTGGCGGGCTGGCCGGCAACCTCGCGCGGGTTCTCCCGCCGGGGACCGGTGCCGTGCTGGAGCGGGGAACCTGGAGCCCGCCGCCGGTCTTCGGCGTCCTCGCGGAACGCGGAGCCGTGGACGGCGCCGAGATGGAACGGGTGTTCAACATGGGCGTCGGCATGGCCGCCATCGTGGCACGGGCGGACGCTGACAGGGCCCTGGGCGTGCTCGCAGGGCGCCAGGTCACCGCGTGGGTGATGGGTGAAATCGTCCGCGGGACTGGCGAGGTGCGGCTCACCGGGTCGCACTGACCACGCCGTCCGGCCACCCGGTAATCCAGCCGGCGGCAGGCAGAAGTCCTCGCAGCGGGCTGCCGGGATCCCGGGCTCGCTGGGAAACAGGCCGGTACCGGTACCAGGCAGCGGCGGGCGGGCCGCACGGGGGCTCCGGGGGACATCCCCCGGATCAGCACTGCGGGCCAACGGGAAGGCGACCGGAGGCCGCCGGACAGCGGCAGCCGCCCCGTCAGGGTGCGGACCACTCGTCGCTGTCGTCGCTGTCGTCGCTGTCTTCATAGCGGTCAGCGCGGTCAGAGTCGTAGATCCTGTCCCGCTGGTCCGTTCCCACGCCCAGCTCCGCACGCAGCCGGTCAAGGTCCGTGCCGCCGCTGTTGTACTTGAGCTGGCGGGCAACCTTTACCTGCTTGGCCTTGGCTCGGCCGCGCCCCATTGGCTCGACCCCCTCGAACGTCCGGAGCCCCGCACAGGCCCCATCGTGCCTACATCACTGGCTTTGCCATCATCGCTGGCTTCCGCGCCGCAGGCGCCGCGCCGCCGCCTCCTGCGTGGAAACAGGGCACAGGCCAGCTTCCGTTCCCCTACAAAGGTACCCGGTTTGCGGGCCGGATGCCTACGCCACCGGCGGCCCGGCACCCGCGGCTGGTGCCGGCGGCCCGGCGGGTGCCCCCGCGGGCGCCCCGGCCCAGCCCTCCGCGCCCTCGGCCCGCCGTCAGGTGCCGAGCCAGATGCTGCGGAGCCGCCCGACTTCGGACATCCGCTGCTCCGCGAGCCTGTCCGCGGCGGCTGAGGGCGGTATCCCTTCCGCCTCTGCGCTGGCGAAGATCCGCGCCGTCGTCGAGAATATCTGTTCGGCCTTGGCCCGTGCCCGCTCGAAGCTGAAGCCCCACCGCTCGTCAGCGACCTGGATCACGCCGCCGGCGTTGACGACGTAGTCGGGCGCGTAGAGGATATCCCGGTCGGCGAGCAGCTTCTCGACGCCGGGATGCGCGAGCTGGTTGTTGGCGCCGCCGCACACGATCTTCGCTTTCAGCGCTGCCACGGTGTCATCGCTCAGTGCACCGCCGAGCGCGCAGGGGGCGAACACGTCGATGTCGCTGGTGATGAGCTCGGTGACGTCCCCGGCCACCGCCACCCCGGGGAAGCGGGCGCGGACCCGCTCGATGGCGCGCTCGCTGACATCGCATATCACGACGTCGGCGCCGTCGGCGACCAGATGCTCAACGAGATGGTGGCCGACCTTGCCCACGCCTTCCACGCCGACGCGCCTGCCGCGCAGGCTGGTCGTGCCCCAGGCGTGATCGGCCGCCGCCCGCATCCCCTGGAACACGCCGAACGCGGTCAGTACCGAGGAATCCCCCGCGCCGCCGTAGGCCGGGCTGCGGCCGGTCGTGTATGGGCACTCCCGTGCAATGACGTCCATGTCCTCGCTGCGGGTGCCGACGTCGCAGGCGGTGATGTAGCGCCCGCCGAGCGAGGCGACGAAACGCCCGTAGGCGCGCAGGAGCGGCTCTGTCTTGATCTTCGCGGGGTCTCCGATGATCACGGCCTTGCCGCCGCCGAGGTCCAGGCCGGCCAGCGCGTTCTTGTAGGCCATCGCCTGGGACAGCCTGAGCACGTCCGCAAGGGCGTCGTCCTCGCTCTCGTAGGGGTAGAAGCGCGTCCCGCCCAGTGCAGGGCCCAGCGCCGTCGAATAGATGGCGATGATCGCCCGCAGGCCGGTCCGGGTGTCCTGGCAGTAGGTGACCTGCTCGTGTCCGGCCTGCTCGTGAGCTTCGTTGCCCTTGTGGGGCATTGCGAACACATGTGTCACGGTGGTGACTCCTTGTGAGGCCCGTGTCCTCGCTGACGCGGGATCTGGATCCAGCTTAGGGTGGCCGGCGGGGCCCGCGCCTGACAGGCCCGGCACCGGGTGGCACGTGCTCGTGCTGCCCTGCGCGGGAGCCCTTGGCGCCGCGGCGCGCGAGCCTTCCGGGAACAGTATTCCCGAATCTGCCGCGATGCGACGATAAGCATCGCTACACTCACCGTCGGTAACAAGAGTCCGCGAAGCAGCGGGAGAGCTCACACAAAAAACTTGCGTCTGGTGGTCGACTTGTCACCGCTGGTGATGGCAATATGGTCTCTGTACACCATATGGGACATCCACGACAGGCTCCGAGCGGAGCACCAGGCAACGCAGGAACGCAGTAACGATCCGGGAGGAGAAAGCCGCACATGTCTGTACGCACACCCGAGGCCGAGCCGCTGCTGACGCCGGCGGAGGTCGCGACGATGTTCCGCGTCGACCCCAAGACCGTCACGCGGTGGGCCAAGGCCGGCAAGCTGACTTCCATCCGTACTCTGGGCGGGCACCGCCGGTACCGGGAAACCGAGGTCCGTGCCCTGCTCGCAGGCATACCGCAGCACCGTCCGGAGTAAGCCGGGTGACCGGACGGGAAGCCTCGGTGCCGGTTCCGTGGCCGTCCCGGCCCGCGTTCAGGTGTTCTGCTGTAAGCCAGGGCTGGTTTCGTGGTGTCGCTGCCGGCCGGGCGGGGACGTTGGACGCCCGTGCGGGAAACATAGGGCCACCGGGCGTGGCGCTAAGCGCGTACCCGGAAGCCCCGCGCGTACCCCAGCGTGGGGTCCCGCCCGTACCGGGGCCGGTCGGCCAGCACAGCCAGCCTCTGGTTCCCGTCTCATTGCGTGCAGGACCTTTGGAATGCCGGTTAGCTCCGTGCGGCGCAGGAACCCGCGAGGCGCCCTGTGCTGCTTGCCGGCATGCGGCGGCTCTCGCCGTAACCCGCAGCGCCCGCCCGGGGGGATCGTTCCCTCCGGGCCGGGGTTGCCCGGCTTCCGGCTGCCTGGTGAGCGATGGCGCACCCCGGTTCACCAGTGCTGCCAGCCGGACGGCCCCGGCAGGCAGCGGTCAATGGGGGGCCTGGCCCCCATGGCAGGCGCATGGCAGCGGGCGCACGGTGCTGCCTGCTCCGGCTCACGGCCGGCGGGGCGGGGGAGGAGCGGGCCCCGCGGGGAGGCGGGCACGCCCCGGCGGTCAGCGGGCCGTGCCGGGGCGGCCCCGGGCAGGCACCACGGGCGCCGCGCCCGGGAGCGCACTGCCGGGCGCGGCCGGTTCCGGACGCCGCGAGCCGGGCTGCTCCAGAGCATTCATTACTATGAGTAGTTACATAGAAATATTCTGTAACCACTTCTCTGCGAGGTGGGTGTCCGGCATACTGGTTCGCGTTGAAACAAGCGCCGTTGCGAGCGTTATCTGTCCAGTTGCCCATCCCCGCGGGGTGCCGGGGTGACGGGCCGGTCCCCGGGCGAGCACGCTGCGCCCCGGCCGATGCGAGTGACCAGGGATCGGGTGACTGCCCTTCGGCTGAGGCCTGCCGGCTAGCGGCCGCGGGCCCTGGACCCGCGCGAGCGGCCGGTGCCACCAGCGGGGACGAAGGCCATGCGCGGACTGGGGGTAGCGCGAGTATCGGGAGAAGGCGCACAAGAGGCTAGGCGGCGGGAGATCTGAAGGACGTGAGCTTTTCACGATGACATGACAGGCGGCCGTGATCGTCGGCCGCCAGCGGTGCCGTGTTCGCTTCGGGGGGAGGGGTCGCAGATGCGCGATCCGGAAATGATGGCACGTGCCCGGCACGCCGCAGGGCGGCTGGAACAGGCGTGGGGGCGGTGGCGCAGGATTCACGGGCTGGCGGCGGGGCGGCCCGCAGACCCCGTGGCCAGCTACGTGGGTTACTCGCTCATGGACCCGATGGGCCAGCCCCGCGTCGTGATCGGGATCGACGCGGTCGAGGCCGAGATCCTCGCGGACTTTCTCGAGCGGCACGAATCCGCGATGAGGGCGGCGGCGCAAACGAGGTCCGCCGCCGTACGCGGGCGGCCGGGCGCCGCCGGGAGTGCGGCAGCGCCCGGTGACAGGCCGGCCCGGGGGGCCGCTCACGCCGGCCGTGCCGCGGGCCCCGGGCGCGCCGGGCAGGCTGTCCCGCCCCCGGGCGGCCAGGGCGGCCCTGGCCGCCCGGGGGGAACCGCGGATCCCCGGATGCCGCCGGAAGGCACCGGCCTGCAGGGCCTGCAGGGAACTCCGCAGGATCCGCCGGATGTCATCGCGGCCGAACTCGCCGGATGGGCATCGAGCGAACTGCCGGGCCAGGCGACGAAGCGGCTGGCCGCATGGGCGTCGGGTGCGGAGGGGGAAGGTCTGCCCGCGGCTCCGCCGCGCCCTGCCGCCCGGGCGCGTTCCGGCAGCAGATCGCGGCCGGGCGGCAGGCCAGGACCGGCCAGCCACGGGGCGATCAGCATCGGCTAGCGGGCCGCCGGTGCACAGGGGAGGGCTGGCAGCAGCGGTCTGGCTGCCCTGCGCGGCGTACCGCGGCGAGGCGCCCGGATCACCCGGGCGCCCGGAAGAGACGCGCGCATCGCGCGGGGGAAACCACGGCATGAGCGTCAATGGGTATCCAGCCGTGACGGATTTCTCAGCCGCATCTCAGCTTGCTCTCAGGAGAAGCTGCCAGTCTCCCCGTGGAGGGCCAACCTTCCCTCCTCACACGTCTGGGCCCGGTACGGCCAGGCCCCGGATCGGGCCCAGACTCCTGTGGGTATCAGGTCGTCCGGTCGTCCAGGTTGCCGCGACCACAGCCGTGCCGCTGTCCCGGGCGTCCCGCAGGGCTCGCAGGGGTCAGGCATGCCACCGGGCGGCGGCGGGCGAGCGCCGCCGCAGGTCCTCACGGATGTCACAGCCAAGCCGGCGGGTTTCCCTGTGGTTCATCCATGCTCCGGCGGCCATGCCCGTGAGCAGCGGGCCGAGCGAGAGCGTGCTCCTGGCGGCGCGGGCCTCCAGCCGCCGCCGCAGCCGCCGGCGCAGCGGGGAACCCATCTCCAGGACGACGTCACCGGGGGCCATGGACACGCCGCGGCGGCGCGCCCATGCGGCCACGTAGGCGGTCATCCTGTCCACCAGGCCACCGGGTGCCCGCATGCCGTACACCTCGTGCAGTTCGGCGATCAGCTTGACCTCGATGCCCACGATGACCAGCGTCTCCGTGGCGATCTCGGCGGCGAGGGCGGGCGGGACGGGCAGCACGGCCCATACGCCCACGGCGCCGCCCACGGCGGCTGACGCGCGCGCGGCCCCCTCGATCAGGGCATCGGCAACCTCATCGGGAGAGCGGCCGGGAAACTGGGCGCGCAGCGCGGCCTGATCCCTGACCGGCAGGCGCGGGGCCATGGCCAGCGCTTCCGCGGTCAGCCAGCGGCCTGCCGCCCGGAAGCCCTGCCTGCCCGCCCGGAAGCCCTGCCTGCCCGCCCGGAAACCCCGCCCCGCGAGCCGGGTGCCGTGCTCTGCGAGGCGGCCACCGTGCCGCGCCGCCACGGTGAGCGAGCCGGCCCGCCTCCTGAGGCCCCCGCCCTCCGTGCCCTTCCTGCCCCGGCCCGGCGGTACGAAGCCGCCTTCCCCGGTGAGGCCGCCTTCCCCGGTGAGGCCGCGTTCCTGCGCGAGGCCGCCTTCCCTGGTGAGATCCGCTGCCAGCCGGGCAAGCTGCGCCGGCAGCTCATCAGCGGCCGCCGTCCCGTTCTCCTCCGCGCCGCCGGGTGCCGGGATGCTCACCGCCCGGTCGTCTCCGCCCCGGTCGGCCCGGGCGGGAGCCCTGCTCCCCGGGCGCCGCCGGGTCCTGCCCCACGGTGGGCTATGACCATGGTTGTGACCACTAGCGTCCATTATCCTTCGATACCCGTCTGGCGGCCTGCCGCACCACCGGCCCGCGCGCCGGCTCCGGGAAAGCGGCACCGGGGAGGCGTCACCGGGCAGACGGCCCTGGGGAAGTGCTCCCGGGGAGGCAGCGCCGGGGAGGCGTCACCGCTGGTCCTCCCCGCCGTCCGGGCGCGAGCGGGCAGCGGCGCGTGATCGCGCCCGCTCCATGACGGCCCGTTCTGCGGCGGCGATGGGCCGCGCGGCTGCCTCGGCGCGCAGCCGGGCAAGGCGGGCATCGGCGTCGGCGTAGGCCCGGGACCACTCCCTGGCGAACGCGCCGGACTGGATGTCCTCCCGCAGGACCCGCTCGAAGCGCTCACGCAGCGCGCCGGGACTGGCGCGCAGCGCGCGCAGCGCGCGGAGCTGGCCGTACTGGCTGGTCTGCGAGTGCACGCCGAGCTGCCCGATGAGGCCGGTGGTGGCGGCGCGGGCGAAGATCTCGGCGGGCTCCGCGGACAGGTACATCTCATACAGGATGGCCTCGTCGGAGAACCCGGCGTCGTGCAGCACCTCATAGGCGGTGTGCAGGACGTCGAAGATGGCCGGCCAGATCGCCTGCTCGCTGAACAGGTCCAGGGTGGCCTCCTCGAGGGCGCTGGACGCCACGGCGCCGCCCGTGGTGCCGCCGATCCCGCGGGCGACGGCCAGCGCGGTGCCGAGGGCGTTGCCGGTAGCGTCGCGCTCCACCGACACGAAGCACGGATAGCCTTCGCCCGCAAGGTATCTGGCACGGACCGCCTCCCCGATCATCCGCGGTGCCACCATGACAACGTCGATCCCGTCCGGCACGTCGAGTAGCCCGAAGGACCAGTTGTACCCGCTGGCCACGACCAGGGTGTCGCCGGCCTGAAGATGCGGTGCCACCTGCTCGCGGAACACCTGCGGCTGCACCTCGTCGGGGATGAGCAGGAGGGCCACCTGCCCGGCGGCGGCTGCCCCGGCGATCCCGGCAGGGCGGAAGCCGGCCGCGGCCGCCCGCTCCCGGTACTCGTCGTCCCTGTTGCCGACGATGACCGTCACCCCCGAATCGCGCAGGTTCTGCGCCTGGGCCGAGCCCTGGTTGCCGAAGCCGAGGATGGCGGCCGTACGGCCGTCAAGCACGGAAAGGTCGGCGTCGGCGTCGGTGAACACGCGTGGTGGTGTGGTCATGGACGTGCCCCTTCTTCCTCTCCTCCGGTTTCCCCGCCGCGCAGCGCGGTCACGAGCGCGGCGAGTGTCCTGCCGCTGCCGACCAGGCCGCCTTTGGTGACCACGGGCAGCCCGGCGTACGGCCCGCCGCGGACGCGGGACAGCGGGCATAGCGGCGCCAGCTCACCGGCCGCCTCCAGCCAGCCGGCGCCCAGCGCGTCCATCAGCGCGGAGGCGGTCTGCCCGCCGCCGACGACGGCTCCCTGGCATGCCGCGCCGGCCGCCGTTGCCTCGTCCAGGACGTGGCTCGCGGCCCGGGACGCCAGCACCGACAGCACCCACGCCTCCGCGGGATCGCTGGCGGCCTCCGACAGCGTCTCCACGACGACGACGGCGGGCCACGCCGGGATGTCGAGCTGCCGCCGCCCGGCCAGCACGTCGCGCGCAGACAGCACCAGGCACCGGTGCGTGCGGGTCAGCGTCCGGAGCTGGGCCTCGTTGGCCGCGGTCTTGCTGGACAGCACGACGAGGGTGAACCGCTGCTGCGGGGCCTCCGGGCGCCGGTAGCGCAGCCAGGCCCCGGGGGAGACGGTGACAAGCCGCAGGCGCGCCTCCTCCTCGATGAGGCCCGCAGCTTCGGCGACGGCCTGCAGGTGCTCCTCGCAGGTGGCGTCGGCGACGAGGAAGCGGCGCCCGGCGCCTGCCTGCTCCCGGATGCGGGCGGCCACCGCGCCCGCGCCCGCCCCGATGACCTCCAGGCCGATGCGCGCGGCCTGAGCGCGGTACCCGCCGAACACCTGGCGGGCGATGTCGCACCGGGCAGCGGGGATGTCCTGCCCCGCCACCTCCAGCAGGCCGTCCCGTACCACCCGGCCCGCCGAGGGGAAGGCGGGCACGGCGAGGACCGTGAGATCCGCCCCGCCGGGAGCCGCCAGCCCGCCGCCGGCATGCGGGCGCCCGGGGCCTGGCGGCCCGCCGGGATCAGGCGGCCCGCCGAGCGCTGCCAGGACGCCGCGAAGCTCGGCGGCCGGCTCGCCCCGCAGGGTCGAGTCGATCCGCAGCTCCACCCGGGCGCAGCCGAGCGCGACCAGATGACGCGCCCAGGTGCGGGCACGCTCACAGGGATCACTGCCGTAGTCGCGGGTGCGCATATCCGCGACCAGCGCCGTCGCGGTGGCCGTGGGAAGCTGGGGCCGCCAGGTCACCACGGGCCGCAAGCCAGCCTCCCGCAGCCGCGCCGCGCTGGCCAGCGCGCCGGTCAGGTCATCGGCGAGCACGCCGAACTGGATCACCGGCACCTCATTGATCAGATCATGCAGGAATATGACTGAATCAGTCATCACGGTGCCCGCGTTCGTGCCGTCTGTCAAGGCGCTGCCCGCTGCGCGAAGCTGGAACCAGATGAAGCAGGTACGTGTACCGGTGACAACCGGGGCAAATCCCTACTTACCTCATCAGGGTGCCTGCGGCCATACCTCATCAGGGTGCCTGCGGCGCCGGGCGGTCAGCAGGCAGGAGACGCTCCCGGACACCCGTTCGGCATCCTTCACGGCCCTGGCGGCGGGACGGCCAGTCAGGGGAACGGCGGGGCGCCCGCGTGCCCCCTGATTCAGCGGTTTCCCGCGGCCTCGGCGAGGAGCCGGTGAGCGTTCTCCCACAGCACGGCACGCAGCCAGCCGGTGCCGAAACCGAGCCGGGTCAGTCCGCGGACCGCCGCGGCATAATCGTGGGGGATGGTAGGGAAGTCGGAGCCGAACAGGAGCCTGTCCCCGAGGGCCTCGAGCTGGCCGAGCAGGCGGGCGGGGAACTCCCCGAGGAAGGGCGGATCGGTGATGGCCATGGTGGTGTCGAAGCAGAGGTCGGGGGCGGCCCGCGCCAGGCCGAGGAACCCGGCGTAGTCCGGCGCGCCGAGATGGGCGACGACCAGCACAAGCTCAGGGAAGCGGTCAAGCAGCGCCGCCACCTCGCCAGGGCCGCAGTACTCCTCACCGCCTGACCCGTCGTCGACGGCGGAGGCGTGGATGACGACCGGGACCCGGCGGGCCGCCAGCATCGCCCAGACCTCATCGAGCCGCGGGTCGGCCGCGTGGAACCGCCCCACCTGGAGGTGCACCTTGGCGCACCGGCCGCCCGCTGCCAGGGCGCCGGCCACATAGGCCGGGGCATCCGCTTCCGGGTAGAAGGTGAAGCTCGGCACGACGGCGGGATGAGCCCGGGCGAGGCCGAGCGTGTGCTCGTTGAGCCAGGCTGCCATGCCGGGACGGTGCGCGTAGGCCAGGGCCGTATGCCGCACCACGCCGAGCCGGGCGAGGGTGGCCAGCCGCTCGCCGGGTGGCAGCCGGTAGCGGATCGGCCAGGGCCGTGGCAGGCGGTCGAAGTGCTCCCACACCTTGGCCTGCACCCGCTCGGGCATGAGGTGCACGTGTATGTCGGCAAGGCCAGGCAGCCCCAGAGCGGCGGCGTAGCGGCCGACCTCCCTGTCAGAAAGGGGGCCGGTCGCCAGCAGGCGATCCGGCCCGCCCGCCGCGCGCGGTGCCGTCATCGGTGTCAGCCTAGCGGCAGCGGGCCGCAGGCCCGCGATCACGGCGATCATCATCCTGCCGGCGCTGGACGCGGGGCCGCCGGCGATGGTAGGTGTGGCTCGGCGCAGCCGGCGCGCCCGCCGCTGCCGGTGCGGTCGCCGCTGCCGGTGCGGTCGCCCGCACGTCAGGGCAGGCGGGCGCCAACGCTAGGGAGGGCAATGGGCCAGACACCGCTGAACCTGATCCCGCGCCCTGAGTCCTGCGTGGTGACAGAGGGCGCCTTCTCGCTCGGGCCTGGCACGACCGTGGCCGAGGCACCGGAAGCGGCGGGGGCGGCAGCGCAGGTGCGGGCCCTGCTCTGCCCGGCTACCGGCTTCGCGCTGCCCCCCAGCGGGCGGGAGCGGGGGAACGTGATCGTCCTCGCCATCGACCGCGAGGACCGTGGCCTGGGCGACGAAGGCTACCGCCTGCTGGTCACGCCGGACGTGGTGGAGCTGCGGGCGGCCCGGCGGGCGGGCCTGGGCAACGCGATCCAGACCCTGCGCCAGCTCCTGCCCCCCGAGATCCTCGGCAGCGAGGTCGTGCGGGGCTGCCAGTGGACCGTCCCGTGCGCCGAGATCACCGACCGTCCCCGCTTCGCCTGGCGTGGGGCCCACCTGGACGTGGCGCGCCACTACCTGCCCACCCGCTTCCTGCTGCGTTACGTGGACCTGCTCGCCCTCCACAAGCTCAACGTCCTTCACCTCCACCTCACCGACGACCAGGGGTGGCGCATGGAGGTCCGGCGGTACCCGCGGCTCACCGGGGTCGGTGCCTGGCGAAGCCAGTCGATGGTGGGCGACCCCGCGGAGCTGCGATTCGACGGCGTGCCGCACGGCGGCTACTACACCCAGGCCGAGCTGGCCGCGGTGGTGGCGCATGCCGCCAGCCGGGGGATCACGGTCATTCCCGAGATCGACATGCCCGGCCACTGCCAGGCCGCGATCGCCGCCTATCCGGAACTGGGCTGCCCGCCAGGCCGTCCCGTCCAGGTCGCCACCGCCTGGGCTCTTCCCGTGGAGCTGCTCAACACCGAGGATTCGACCGTCGCCTTCTTCCGGAACGTGCTCGCCGAGGTCGTCGAGGTGTTCCCGAGCCCGTTCATCCACGTGGGAGGGGACGAGTGCCCCACCCAGCGCTGGCGGGAGGACCCCCGCGCCCAGGCCCGGATGCGGGCCCTGGGGCTGTCCAGCGAGGCCGGGCTTCAGAACTGGTTCATCAGCCAGATGGGCGGCTTCCTCAGCGAGGCGGGCCGGCGCATGGTGGGCTGGGACGAGATCATGGACGGCGGCCTGGCGCCCGGGGCCGTGGTGATGTGCTGGCGCGGAGAGGCCTGCGAGGTGGCCGCCGCGCGAGCCGGCCACGACGTCGTGATGGCGAGCCAGGAGTACACCTACCTCGACTGGGCCCAATCCGCCGACCCTGCCGAGCCGGTGGCCTTCGGGAAGCCGGATACGCACGTGACGCCGCTGGAGAAGGTGTACGGCTACGAGCCCGTCCCCGCCGCGCTGAGCCCCGAGGAGGCGCGTCACGTCATAGGCACGCAGTGCCAGCTGTGGACCGAGCACGTGGCCACCCCGGAACACGTGGAGTACATGGCGTTCCCCCGGGTCTGCGCCCTCGCCGAAGTGGCCTGGTCCCCGCAGGGCCGGAACTGGGATGACTTCCTCTCCCGGCTGCGCGGCCACCTGCGCCGCCTCGATGCGGCCGGGGTGAGCTACCACCCCATCGAAGGGCCGGCCCGGCCGCCGGCCGGGGCGGTCCTGCGCTCCCAGCCGGGAGGCCCGCACAGCACCTGACCGCGCTCGCCGGCCGGCGAGCCACTGGCGCAGCAGGTCTTCGCCCGGGCCGAGACCGAGCTCGGGCGCGGCGTCGCTCTCCTCGCCGACGCCCTTGAAAACCCGCCACGACACGAAAACCCGGCACGACACCAGACGAGACGCGAATACCGCCGCAGGGCAGGCACTCTCGCGCCGGCGTCTCCTGCAGATGGGGGCGACAGCGGGCGGGCTCGCCGCCACCGTCCCGCTGCTGGGCGCCGGCTGCCTCGGCAAGTACATCAACACCTTCCCCGAGGACCTCACCAGCTACGGGGTGGACAATCTGGTGTCCGGCTCCCAGGTTCTGGCCTACCGCATCCCGTACGGGTACTCCAGCCCCGGGCCGGGCCTTGCCATGCACGTGGAGGCCGCCGTGGAACGGCTTCCCGCCGGCGAGCCGGAGCTGATGGTGTTCTACGGGGTCGGCAACCATGGCGGCGGCCCGGCCCGCGCCAACCTCGGCAGCATCCGGCGGCTGGATGCGGCCGGCGCCGGCCGGCGGCTGCGATGCAGCTCGCCGGGGGCTTTCTTCGACAGCCTGATGGCATCCGGCAGGAAGATCCCGGTGCACTGCGGGGAGCTCCGGCACCACGCCGCCGGCTGCTGCTCACCGCGCAGACGTACAACGCCGAGGGCGGAACGGTAACGAGCTGACGAGGTCCGGGTGCCCTGGGTGCGGCTGCGAAGATCACGCGGACGCTGACGCTGCCCTACCATTTTTGCCCGGGGCCGCTGCCCGTCTTGCCCGGGGGCCGCTGCCCGCCGCTGGCGGGATCGTCCCCGCGCGCCCCGGGCACCGGGCATCATGCCCGTGTATGACGCTGGTCCCGGCCAGCGCGGCGGGACCCACCCGTGGAGCCGCATGAACCCCCGGGGACCCTGCCGTTCACGGCGGGGAGGATGTCAGCGAGGAGGATCCGGGATGGGTGATCTGGCAGGGCGGACGTTCCTTGTGACGGGCGGCAACACCGGGATCGGCCGCGCCACCGCGCACCAGCTCGCCGCCCGGGGCGGCCGCGTCTACCTGGCCTGCCGGTCGCGCGCCAGGGGCGAGGCAGCCGCGGCCGGCATCCGGGCGGAGACCGGGAACGACAAGACCGCGTTCCTGCCGCTCGACCTGGCCGACCTCGCGTCGGTGCGGCGGTGCGCGGAGGAGTTCCGTGCCCTGGGCCAGCCGCTGCACGTGCTCGTCAACAACGCCGGGGTCGCCGGGCAGCGCGGCCTGACCAGGGACGGCTTCGAGCTGGCCTTCGGGGTCAACCATCTCGGGCACTTCGCGCTCACCGCCGCGCTGCTCGGCTGCCTCGAAGCCGCCGCCCCGGCCCGCGTGGTCACCGTCGCCAGTGACAACCACTACCGGGCCAAGGGCATCGACTTCGGCGCGCTGCGCCGGCCCACCCGCAGCATCACCGGGCTGCCCGAGTATGCCGTCTCGAAGCTGTGCAACGTGCTGTTCACCCAGGAACTTGCCCGCCGCATGGAGGGCCGCGGGGTCACGACCTACGCACTGCACCCGGGCGTGGTGGCCTCCGACATCTGGCGGCGCGTGCCGTGGCCGGTGCGGCCCATCATCATGCGGCGGATGCTCTCCACCGAGAGGGGTGCGCGGACCTCCCTGTACTGCGCCACCGCGCCGGAGGTGGCACAGGCGAGCGGCCGTTACTACGACGACTGCCGCGAGCGGGTGCCGAGCCCGCTCGCCACCGGAGAGCTCGCCCGCCTGCTCTGGGAGCGCAGCGAAGCGTGGACCGCAGCCTGACCCGCCGCGGCCGGAGTTAAGCTTCCCGTAAGGTACTGCTTCGATATGCCCGGGGGAGGCACCATGGGCAGGTACCTGGTGATGGCGAATCAAACCCTTGAGGGCCAGGGCATTTTCGCGGAGGTCCGCAAGCGCCAGGAGAAAGAGCCGAGTTCGTTCTACGTCGTCGTCCCCAACACGCGCGCCGTCGACTACTACGGGGTTCCGGCGGCCGGCGGGCACGTGCCCATGCCCACCCTGATCACCGCGTCCTCGGGCCCCGCGACGAACGAGGAGGCCACCGCGGAAGCCCGCGGCCGTCTCGGCCGTTTCCTCGCCAGGCTCAGGGAGCTGGGCGCTCAGGCGGAGGGGGAGCTGGGAGACCCCGATCCGCTCAAGGCGGCGGTCAAGGCGCTCACGGGCCGCCAGTTCGACGAGATCATCGTCTCCACCCTGCCCCAGCCGGCCTCCCGCTGGCTCAGGATGAACTTTCCCCGCGAGCTGCAGCAGCAGGCCAGGCTCCCGGTCACCGTGATACTCGCCAGGACGTGAATTCCGCTGCCGCCCGGCCCTCCTGCGGCATTGTCCGCCCGCATTGCCTTTCACAGTGCGTGGGACGCCGCGCCCAGGGAACCCTGTGCCCCGGAGGCGGCGCCCGGGGCCGGGCGTGGTCACGCCGATGGAAGCGACCGCAGCAAGCACCGCCGGGGCGGGCATGGCCCCGCTCAGAAGCGCATCTGCTCCAGCTCGCGGCCTTTGGTCTCCGATATGCAGCGGAGGACGAAGAACAGCGACAGCGCCGCGCACGCCGCGTAGATGCCGTAGGCCAGTCCCAGCCCCGCGTCCTTGAGTACCGGAAACGTGGTGGAGACGATGAAGTTGGCGATCCACTGCGCCGAGGCGGCGACGCCGAGAGCCGCGGCGCGGATCCGGTTGGGGAACCTCTCGCCGAGCAGCACCCACACCACCGGCCCCCAGGACATCCCGAAGGCGAACACGTAGAGATTGGCGGCGATCAGGGCGATCGGCCCGGTCGCGCCGTGCAGGACCGGCTGGCCGGCCGCGTTGAGCGGCGCGGTGCCAAACACCAGGGCCATCACGCCGAGCGTGACGGTCATCCCCAGCGAGCCGATGAGCAGGAGCGGCCGCCGGCCGAAGCGGTCGACGGTCGCGATGGCGACGATGGTGGTGAGAACGTTCACCACGCTGGTGATCACCGTGATGAGCAGCGAGTCGTTCGCCGAGAACCCGACGGACTGCCACAGCACGCTGGAGTAGTAGAAGATCACGTTGATGCCGACGAACTGCTGGAACACCGAGAGCCCGATGCCGGCCCACACGATGGGGAGCAGCCCGAGGGCCGGGCCGTGCAGGTCGCGCCACCTCGGCGCCGCTTCCCTGCTCAGGGTCTGCCGGATCTGGGCGATCTTGCCAGGCACGTCGATGTCACCGAGCACGCGCCGCAGGACCGCGCCAGCCTGGCTGTCCCGCTGCCTGGCCACCAGGTACCGCGGCGACTCCGGGATGGTCAGCGAGAGCACGCCGTACGCCACGGCCGGCACGATCATCGCCAGGAACATCCACCGCCACGCCGACAGCCCGAGCGCCAGGTTCTTGCTGGCGCTCCCCGCGCTCAGGGCCAGGGCGAAATCCACCAGCAGCGCGATGAAAATGCCCAGCACGATCGCCAGTTGCTGGAGCGAGCCCAGCCGGCCCCGGATCCGGGCCGGCGCGATCTCCGCGATGTAGGCGGGCGCGATCACCGAGGCGGCGCCCACCCCGAGGCCGCCGACGAACCGGAAAACCGCCAGCACTGGCAGCGACCCCGCCAGCCCCGCGCCGACCGCGCTCACGACGAACAGGGCCGCGGACAGCTGCATCGTCCGGAGCCGGCCCGTGTGGTCGGCGACCCGCCCGGCCATGACCGAACCCGCCGCCGCCCCGAGGAGCACCGCCGACACCGTCAGGCCGAGCGCGATCGCGCTGGCCGCGAAGTGGCTCCCGATGGCCGACACCGCGCCGTTGATCACCGCGCTGTCATATCCGAACAGGAAGCCCCCGATCGCCGCCACCGCCGCCAGCCGCGTCACGGTGGCGGTGGATTCTCCGGCGGCCTTCTCCTCGAGCCACGTGACCGCTGGCTCGGGGAGAGCACCGTGTGTAGCCACTGGCCCCCCTTTGCGCTTCCCGGGCCAGCCCCCTGGCAGCTGGCCAGCCTGACGCCCAGGCCATCGGGCGCCCGGGGCGCGCAGCCCGGCAGGGCAAACCCAGGACCCCCCTTATACCCTGGGCATAGACCACAAAACCGGGTGTAATGGACTGTTCCGCCGGCCGGTTCCCGGGCAGCGGCTGCGGGGAGGAAGGCATTATGCGCGCACTTGGCATCGACATCGGCGGCACCGGCATCAAGGGCGCGCCGGTGGACGTTGCGACGGGAACACTGCTCGCGCCGCGGGAGAAGATCGACACGCCGCGCCCGGCCATCCCTGAGGCGGTGGCGGAGGTGGTGCGGCAGCTCACCGCCTCGTTCGGCTGGTCCGGGCCGACCGGCATCACCTTCCCGGGCGTCGTGATCGACGGCGTCGCGCACACAGCCGCCAACCTCGACCGCGCCTGGATCGGGCGGGATGCCCGGGAGCTGCTGGGTAAGGCCGCGGGGCACGAGGTCCAGGTGCTGAACGACGCCGACGCCGCCGGCGTCGCGGAGATGAGGCTCGGCGCGGGCAGGGGAGAGGGCGGGACCGTGCTGATGCTGACCTTCGGGACCGGGATCGGCAGCGCCCTGTTCATCGACGGGGTTCTGGTGCCGAACACCGAGTTCGGCCACCTGGAGATCCGCGGCAAGGACGCGGAGATGCGGGCCTCCGAGCGTGTCAAGAAGGCGCGTAACCTGAACTGGAAGCAGTGGGCGGGACGAGTCGAGGAGTACCTGAAGCGCGTGGAGAGCCTGGTGTGGCCGCATCTCATCATCATCGGCGGCGGCATCAGCAAGTCGTCGGACAAGTTCCTGCCGCTGCTGAGCGGCCTGCGCGCCCGCGTCGTCCCCGCTGCCATGCTCAACGACGCGGGGATCATCGGTGCCGCCATGGCGGCTCATCCCGGGAGCCCGGCCCGGCAGGCCCCGGCCGCCCGGCCGGGTGACAGTGATACCGACCTGCAACTGGTGAGGTGAAGCCGACGGTGAACACGCATGAGCGCGCGGGCAGACCAGCCGCCTACGCCGACCTTGTCGATGTCGCCGCGCTCGTCACCGCCTACTACGCGGAGCACCCGGACCCCGCCGAACCCGGGCAGCGGGTGGCCTTCGGCACGTCCGGGCACCGCGGGTCGGCGCTGCGGCTGTCCTTCAACGAGGACCACATCGCCGCCACGTCCCAGGCCATCTGCGACCACCGCGCACGGGCGGGCATCACCGGCCCTCTCTACCTCGCCAAAGACACCCACGCGCTGTCCGAGCCGGCCTTCGTCACCGCCCTGGAAGTACTCGCGGCCAACGGCGTGAGCGTGCTGGTGGACAGCCGCGGGGGGTACACGCCGACTCCCGCGCTGTCTCGCGCCATCGTCGCGCACAACGAAGGCAGGACTGAGGGCCTCGCCGACGGGATCGTCGTCACCCCGTCGCACAACCCGCCGGAGGACGGCGGGTTCAAGTACAACCCGCCGGACGGGGGCCCGGCCGGCCCGGAGATCACCACGGTGATCCAGGACCGGGCGAACGAGCTGCTCCGGGACGGGCTGCGGGAGGTCCGCCGGGTCCGCTACGCCCAGGCGAAGGCGGCCGCGGGCTCCTACGACTTCCTCGGCGGGTACGTGTCCGCACTGCCGGCGGTCGTGGACCTCGACCCGGTGCGGGATGCCGGGGTGCGGATCGGCGCTGACCCGCTCGGCGGGGCCAGCGTCGCCTACTGGGGCGAGATCGCCCAGCGGTTCGGGCTCGATCTGACCGTGGTCAATCCGGAGGTGGACGCCACGTTCCGCTTCATGACCCTGGACTGGGACGGCCGGATCCGGATGGACTGCTCGTCGCGCTACGCCATGGCCTCACTGATCGGCCGCCGCGGCGAGTTCTCCATCGCGACGGGCAACGACACCGACGCTGACCGGCACGGCATCGTGACCCCTGACGCGGGGCTGCTCAACCCCAACCACTACCTCGCCGTGGCCGTCAGCTACCTGTTCCGCCATCGTGACGGCTGGCCCTCCGGCGCGGCCGTCGGCAAGACCATGGTCAGCTCGACGATCATCGACCGGGTGGCCGACGCGGCCGGGCGCCGCCTGACCGAGGTGCCGGTCGGGTTCAAGTGGTTCGTGCCGGGGCTTCTGGACGGGAGCATCGCGTTCGGTGGGGAGGAGAGCGCCGGCGCCTCGTTCCTCCGCCGGGACGGGCGGGTCTGGACGACGGACAAGGACGGCATCATCCTCGACCTGCTGGCGTCCGAGATCACCGCGGTCACCGGCCGCACGCCCAGCGAGCTCTACCGGGAGCTCACCGGCCAGCTCGGCGATCCGGCCTACGCCCGGATCGACGCCCCCGCCACCCGGGAGCAGAAGGCCATCCTCGCCGGGCTCTCCCCTGACCAGGTCGGCGCGGACGAGCTCGCCGGAGAGCCGGTGCTTGCCCGGCTGACATCCGCGCCCGGCAACGGGGCACCGCTCGGCGGGCTGAAGGTGGTCACGGCCTCCGGCTGGTTCGCCGCCCGGCCGTCCGGCACCGAGGACGTCTGCAAGCTGTACGCCGAATCCTTCCGCGGCCCCGGCCACCTGGCCCGCATCCAGGAGGAAGCCCAGCAGATCCTCGACACGGTGCTCAAGGAGACCTGAGACGGCGGGAGCACTGCTGGCATGGGCACGCTGAGCGTGGCGCTCGTCCAGGCCGACGGCTGCGGGACCGACACCGGGGCGAACCTGCGCCGGGGCCTCGCCGCCTGCCGCACGGCCGCGGACCTCGGCGCGGACCTGGCGCTGTTTCCCGAGCTGTGGCAGGTCGCCTACGCCGGCTGCCCCGCCAGCCCCGCCGGGCGCCGCCACTGGGCCGGGCACGCCATCGATCCCGGCGACCCGTGGCTGCAGGCGTTCCGGGACCTGGCCCGCCGGGCCGGCAAGGCCATCGCCATCACCTACCTGCAGCGCTGGCCGGGCGCGCCGCGCAACGTGGCCACGGTCATCGACCGGCACGGCCGGGACGTCCTCACCTACGCCAAGGTCCACACCTGCGACTGGGTCTTCGAACGATGGCTCACCCCCGGCGATGACTTCGCCGTGGCCGCTCTCGACACGCGTCACGGGCCGGTCCGCGTCGGCGTCATGATCTGCTTCGACCGCGAGTTCCCCGAATCGGCCCGGGCGCTCATGCTGGGCGGCGCCGAGATCATTCTCACCCCCAACGCCTGCCCGCTGACCGATGACCGCCTCGGTCAGTTCCGGGCGCGGGCGTTCGAGAACATGCTGGCTGCCGCGATGGCCAACTACCCCAGGTTCGGCGGCCGGTCCTGTGCCTCCGACGGCATGGCCGTCACGCCCGATGGCAGCAGCCCCCGCGACCACTGCGTCGCGGCGGCCGGGCCGGGTGAGGAGATCGCCCTCGCCCGCATCGACCTGGACGCCCTGAGGTCCTACCGGCAGGCCGGGCCGCTCGCCGACGCCTACCGCAAGCCCCGCTCCTACGCCAGGATCGCTGCCACGTCACCGCCCCGGCCACCGTTCCTGCGCCCCCGCTCCCGCCGCTGACCGCACCTCACCATGCGGCAGTACCGCATGGGCGGCGCGATCCCCGCGTCCCCGGCTACCGGGCCTGGTGCGGGCATTCGGCTTCCAGCCCGCGGATCATCAGGCCGAGGCCGAGGCCGAACTGGCTGTCCATGTCGCAGTGGCCGCAGAACCGCATGGCGAGGCGGAGCAGGTGGTCGGGTGCGTCGCGGGGCACCATCTGGGCGACCTGGCGCATCAGGGCGAGGTCGTCATGCGGCCCATCGGGGTCTTGGCCGCGGTCGCGGCCGGTGAAGCTCACCTCGGCGAGGGCATGGCCCAGCGCGTAAACGTAGACGGTGCGCAGCACGTCAAGCGCCCGGTCTTCCGGGAATCCCGCATGGCGCAGCACCTGCAGGTAAGCGTCTATCACTTCCAGCCTGCGCGTGGGCATGACAGCCCGGCTGACCAGCAGCGGCGCGGCGGCCGGGTGGCGGAGGATCACGTCGCGCAGCGACCGGGCAAGGGCGCGCAGCGCGTCCCGCCAGTCCATTCCGCCGGCTGACGGCATCCGCACCTCCGCCGACATGATCTCGACGATGCCGTCGAGCAGCGCGTCCTTGCTGTCCACGTGGGTGTACAGGGACATTCCCCTGACGCCTAGTTTCGCGCCCAGCTTCTGCATGCTGAGCGCCGCCAGCCCGTGGGCGTCGGTGAACTCCAGCGCCGCCCGCAGCACCCGTTCCCGGGTTAGCCGCTCGCGGGCGGGCATGCGGGCGGTGACAGGTGCCGCAGCCATGGTTTCCTCCCAGCGTCGTCCTTCGGTTGCAAGCTTACGCCGTATGGATTACCTTGAAGGACATCCTTATGCCGTAAGGATTATGCAGAAGGGAGCTGGGCGGTGGATGATCACGCGGCCATCGAGCTGGCCGGGCTGACCAAGCGGTACAAGCGGGACAGCGGCTGGTTCACCGCCGTGGACAACGTCACCTTGAGCGTGCCGGCTGGCCAGGTGCTCGGGCTGCTCGGCCCGAACGGGGCGGGCAAGACGACCACGATCAAGATGACCTGCGGACTGATCCTGCCCACCGCGGGCACGATCCGGCTGGGCGGCTACGACGTGACGCGGCAGCGCGGCGACGCCGTCCGGCATCTCGGCGCGGTCCTGGAAGGCTCCCGCAACGTGTACTGGCCGCTGTCGGCCTGGCAGAACCTGCTGTACTTCGGCCGGCTGAAGGGCCTGCGCGGGCGCGAGATCAAGCCCCGCGCGCAGCATCTGCTCACCGGGCTGGGGCTGTGGGAGCACAGGAACGAGACGGTCGGGTCGTTCAGCCGCGGCATGCAGCAGAAGGTGGCGATCGCCGCCGCGCTGATCACCGACCCGCCCGTCATCCTGCTGGACGAGCCCACCCTGGGCCTGGACGTCGAGGCCGCCCGCACGGTCAGGGACTGGATCACCCGCCTGTCCCGCGAGGAAGGCAAGACCGTCGTGCTGACGACGCATCAGCTCGGCATCGTGCAGGAACTGGCGGACCGGATCGCTGTCATCCGCAGCGGGAAGATCATCGCCGACCTGCCCACGGCCGACCTGCTGGCCCGGTACGCCGAGGACCGGTTCGAGGTGCGGGTCGCCGGGCTGCCGGGCGGCATCGCGGGCGCGCTGCCAGCCGGAGCGCGGGCGGAGGCTGACACGGAAACGACCAGGGTCACGTTGCGCGACGCCAGCCAGGACGGGCTGCGCGGGTTCCTGAATGACCTGTGGGCCAGGGAGGTGCCGGTGCTGTCGGTCACCCGGGCACAACCGGACCTGGAGGCAATCTTCCTGCGGCTCATCCGCTCCGGCAGCGCCGTGGACGATGGCGCGGCGGGCATGATGACCGCGGACCCGGAGCGTGCCGCGTGATCACCATCCCCGTTCCCGGCGCGGGCTGGCGCATGCCCGCGCTCCGTGCCACCGTCAACGAGACGGCCAAGGGCGTGCGGCTGATGTGGCGCCGCCGGGCGACGCTGGTCATGGGCGCCGTCACGCAGGGCTTCATGTACCTGATGATCGAGTTCCTCGTTGGCGGCGGGCACCTCAACCACGCGGTCCTGGCGCTGACCCTGCCCGCGTTCTTCGCGTTCTCCCTTGCCTCCGCAGCGGCGCTGGCCGGCAGCGGCAGCATAGCGGAGGAGGTCAACGGCGGCACCCTGGAACAGTCCCAGCTCAGCCCCGTCCGGCCGGCGCTGCTGATGGCCGGGCGGCTGGCGGCGCTGGCCGCCGAAGGGCTGGTCCCGGCCGCCGTGGTCACGGCGGCCTACTGGGCCGGGTTCGGCGTCCACTACCAGGTGCGGCCCGATGTGCTGGTGCCGCTGCTGCTCACCATCGCCGATGCTCTCGGCTACGCCCTGCTCATGGCTGCGCTCACGCTCACGGTCGCCAGCATCGGCACGGTCGTGCACGTGTTCAACATGGCGGTCATGTTCTTCGGCGGCATGTTCGTCCCAGCCGCGGTGTTCCCGCACCCGGTGGAGATCTTCGCCCGGTTCATCCCGACCACGCTCGGCGTGCAGGCGATCAACGGCACCCTGGCCGGGCTGCCGCTGCCGGCCGCCTGGGCGGACGGCACCCTGCCCCTGCTGCTGGCCCACGCCGCGGCGCTGTCCGCCGCGGGGTGGCTGACCTACCTGTCCACGCTGCGGCGGGCACGCCGCGGAAGGGGGCTGAGCCCGCGATGAGCAGCTTCCTGACCAGCCTGGGCAACGAGACCCGCAAGGGGCTGCTGTTCGCCTGGTCCGAGCGCCTGCAGATCCTCATGGAGCTGCCGTTCTTCGCCGTCTTCATCCTGCTGGCCGGGCCGCTGCTCGGTGCCGGCCAGCAGATCGCCGCGGGCCGGCTGTCCTGGTCGCTGCACAGCGGCCGGACCTCGCTGCTCCTGCTGGCGTTCGTGCCCGCCCTGGTTTTCTACTTCCAGGCCGTCAAGCTGTTCTGGCGGCTGCTCGCCGAAATCCAGTCCGGCACCTTGGAGCAGGTTTACCTCTCCCCGCTGCCCTCCTGGCTGGTCGCCGCAGCCGGGCGGGTGGTGGCGGCGCTGATCGAGACCATCATCGTCGTGGCAGGGATCTACGGCATCATCAGCGCCTTCGTCCCGCTGCACTACGCCTGGAACGTCACCGCGCTGCTGCCCGCCGCCGCGCTGGTGGTGACCGGTACCGGCTACTCGCTGATCATCGGCGGCATGACGCTGGTGTGGAAGCGGATCCAGATGCTTCAGGAGGGCTTCCTGCTGCTGGTCATGGTCTTCGCCATCGCCGCCCTGCCGGTGCTCACCGTGCCCGGCTGGTTCGCCGGCCTCGGCCGGGCCTTTCCGGTCACCAGCGCCGTCGCCAGCCTGTACGGCGTGCTCATCGCCCGCCGCCCCGTCACCGCGCTGTGGGGTACCGGCGGCCTCGTCTGGCTGCTCGGCACGGCCGCCGCCTACCTCGCTGCGGGCATCCTCGCCTTCCACGCTGGGGAGCGGACCGCCCGGGCCCGCGGTTCCCTTGCCCGGTACTAGGACCGGCGGCTGCGGGGAAGGGACCGCCGATCATGAGCACGCGAAAGGAGCGCGCGCTGCGCCATCCCGATGCCTGCTTCGGCGCCGTCGTATTCACGCTGGTGCTGTGCAGCGTGGCGAGCCCCGATCGCGCGCTCGCGAAGGCGCGGCGGGTACTGCGGCCGGACGGGCGGCTGATCGTCCTGGAACACGTCCGCGGCCGCGGGCGCCTGGCCTGCTGGCAGGACCGCCTGGCTCCGGTGTGGTCGCGGCTGAACGCCGGCTCAGGGGGTTGACCCGGTACTGGGGTACCGGGTTCACGCTGGGTGCTATGCGGGCAAGCGAGGTGGCCGGCCTGGCCGGGGTGAACACCCAGACATTGCGTTACTGCGAACGCCGGGGCCCGCCGGCCGAACCGCCACGATCCCGTTCGGGGTATGGTACGCACCGCGACGTCGGCTTCGGCCTCCGCCCAGATCCCGCCGCGGCCCACCATGATCAGGGGACCGAACTCGGGGTCGCTGATGGTGCCGGCCAGCAGCTCGAAGCCGGGCGGGAGCATGGGCATGAGCAGGAGCGGCACGTCAGGGAAGCGCCGCCACAGCTCGCGGGCGGCGGCTCCGGCAGGGTAATGCCGTAGCTGGCGACGAGACGGGCCGTTTCTGCCGGGCCGAGCAGCCGGGTCCCGGCGCCGGCGATCCGGCTTTCAGCACGACGACAGCCCGAACCAGTTGAACGGGCTGGGCTGGACGGGTTTGACGGTCTCGTCGAGCGGATAGGCGAAGGCGATCGTCCCCAGGGACGGGGCGATGACGTGGCGCGGGATCGAGAACATGTCCCGGCGGGTCCTGGCGAGTAGGCCGTGAGGGCGAAGTTCACGGCGATGAACAAGATCACGGCGCCGATGGTCCCGGCAGATGCCAGGTCACCGAAGCCGTTATCGGCGCCGATGCTGAACCCGACGGCCAGGGTGATGGCCATCTCGATGGAGACGAACAGGACGATCACCCGCGCCGGGGTGCGGGAACGCGGATGCACCTGGCCGAACCAGCGCGGCAGCACTCCCTCCCGTGCCATGTTGAACCAGACCCGGCTGGTCGGGTTGCCGGCGGCGAGCAGTACGGCGGCCGC
>Ga0070737_10001926_pt1 | contig 26904 bp, 27 predicted proteins | sample Coa_R1_10_FD_66438 | JGI IMG/M metagenome (GOLD analysis project Ga0070737, IMG submission 66438) | Surface soil microbial communities from Centralia Pennsylvania, which are recovering from an underground coalmine fire - Coalmine... | ecosystem: Environmental > Terrestrial > Soil > Unclassified... | reverse complement strand
CCGCGTGTCCAGCGCCCCGGTCGGCTCGTCCGCCAGTATCAGGCTCGGCTCCGTCACCAGCGCCCGCGCGATCGCCACCCGCTGCTGCTGGCCCCCCGACAGCTCCGTCGGCTTGTGGTGCGCCCGCTCCGCCAGCCCCACCGCCCGCAGCGCCGTCAGCGCCCGCTCCCGTCGGGGCCGGATGCCCCCGTAGAGCAGCGGCAGCTCCACCTGCTCCACCGCCGGCAGTCGCGGCAGCAGGTTGAAGCTCTGGAACACGAACCCCAGCTTGCGGTTGCGGATCCCCGCCAGCTCGTCGTCGCTAAGGTCCGCGACCTCCACCCCGTCCAGCTGGTAGCTGCCGCTGGTGGGCTGGTCGAGGCAGCCGATGATGTTCATCAGGGTGGACTTGCCCGACCCCGACGGCCCCATGATGGCCACGAACTCGCCGTGCTGGATGTCCAGCGACACCCCCCGCAGCGCGTGCACCGCGATGTCGCCCATCGTGTACACCTTCGTCACGTCGCGGATCCGGATGACCGTCTGGTCGGGTGCCGTGAGCAACTGCTCCATTGCCGGGTGCTCCCCTCCGTTTCTCACGGGCGGTGAGGCTGACCGGGCAGCGCGCTAGCGCGGGCCCGCGCCGCGCGCGCCGCCAGCGGCCGGGGGGGCGCCGGGGGGTAGCCCGCCTGGGAGTGGGCCGCCGGGAGGCGGGGCGCCCGGGGGCGGCGCGCCCGGTGGCAGCAGCAGCCCCCCGACCATCGGGTTGCTGGTGTTCCCAATGACGGTTGGGAGGACCACCTGCTCGCCTTCGGCTAGGCCGAACGTGATCTCGGTCTGCTGCTCGTCGCTGAGGCCGCGCTGCACCGCGCGCGTCGCGATCTGGCCGTCGGCGGTCAGCACATCCACGACGTACCCGGGGCCCTGCTGGCGCAGCGCGCGGCTGGGCACTAGCAGGGCGTCGGCCTTCTGTGCGTAGATGATGGTGGCGGTGGCCGTCATGCCGGGCCAGATGTCGCGCTGGTCGTCCAGCGCGATGTACACCAGGTAGCTGGTCACGCCCTGGGAGGTGGTCCCCTGAGGGCTGAGCGCCGTCACCCGCCCCGGCACCACGCGCCCCGGCAGGGCGTCGAGGGTGAGCTGCACGGGTAGCCCGACCCGCAGGTTCGGTATGTCCACCTCCGCCACGCTGGCCTCGACGTGCAGCGCGTCGGTGCTCATCACGGTGATGGCGCCGCCGCTGTTGGTGGCCCCGCTGCTGCCGGAGGTCGTGCTGCCACTGGCGGACCCGGAGCTGCCGCCACCGATGCCGCCGGATTGCTCGCCGACGTTGTAGCCCACTTGGCTGACGACGCCCGCGAACGGGGCGACAAGTACGGCGTGGTCGAGGTTGCGCTGCGCCTGGGTCAGGCGGGCGCGGGCATCGTCCACGGCGGCGAGCTGGGCGGCGAGGTCTTGCTCGGTGTAGGGCCGTAGCTTGAGCTGGGTGTCGGCTTGCGCTTGGGCCACGGCCTGGCGCTGCTGCTCGAGGGCCTGGGGGCTGGTGGGCTGGCGCTTGAGGGCGAGCTGCGCCTCCGCCTGGCGCACGGCCTGGCGCTGGGCCTCCAGGTCCTCGTCGGTGTAGGGGCGGCGCGCCTTGGCCAGCTGCTCCTCGGCCTGGCGCACGGCGGCCTCGGCCTGGGCGATCTCCTCCGGCCGCGGCCCCGCCTGGAGCTGTTGCAGCTTCACCTCGGCCGCTTGCAGGTTGGCGCGGGCGGTCGCCACGTTGGCCTCGGCGGCGGCGAGGTCGTCGGGCTTGGGCTGGGCGCGTAGGTCGGCCAGCTTGGCCTCGGCGCTGCGCACGCCCACGCGGGCGGCTTCCACGGCGGCTTGCGCGGCGGCGATCGCTTCCGGCCGCGGGTTGCGCAGCTCCTCCAGGTGGGCGAGCGCGCTCTGGTAGTTGTTGCGCGCCTGCTCGAGGGCGCTTTGGGCCTCGGCCAGGTCGGCGGGATTGGGGTTGTACAGCTGGTCGAGCTTGGCCTGGGCGCTGGCCACTGCCGCCAGGGCCGCGTTCACGTTCGCCTGGGCGCCGGGCAGGCCGTTGTTGCGCCCGCCGGCTTGCAGGCCCTGCAGCGTCGATTGGGCGCGCAGCAGCGTGGCGTTGGCGCTGCTCACGGCCGCCTGGGCGCTGTACAGGTCCTGGGGGCTGACCTGGGACGCCCCGCCGGCCACGCCGCCGCTGACGGTTGCGTTGGTCGCGCTGGTCGCGCTGGCACCGCTGGTGTTCGCGCCGGCGGCCGTGCCCGTGGCGGGCGCGGTGCTGGCGGCCGCGCTGGTGGTGCCCGCGCTGGAGCCGCCGGGCTGCCCCTGGAGCTGCCCCAGGCGCGCCTGCGCGGCCTGCAGGTTGCGGGCGGCGGTGAGCACGTCCTCGCCCGCGGCGGCCATCTCCCAGGCGCCGGTCTGGGCGCGGGTCTGGGCCAGGGTGGTCTGCGCGGAGCGGAGCTGGGCCTGGGCCTGCTGGAGCTGGGCCTGGGCCACCGCCACGTCGGCCGCCGAGGGGTTGCGCAGCTGGCGCAGGCGGGCCTCGGCGCTCTGCTGGGCGGCCAGCGCGTTGTCCACCGCGACCTGGGCGGCCACCAGATCGGCCACCGTGGGGTGGAGCAGCTTGTCGAGCTGGTCCTCGGCGCTGCGCAGGTTGGCCCGCGCGGAGGCGAGCTGCGCCTCGGCGGCCTCGAGGTCGGCCGGGGTGGCGCCCGCGCGCACCTGTTCCAGCCGGGCGAGGTTGCTGGCCAGGGTAGCGCGGGCGCTGTCCACGGCGGCCTGGGCGGCGGCCAGGTCGGCCGGCAGCGGCGAGTTGCGCAGGTCCTGCAGCTTGGCCCGCGCGCTGTCGAGCGCCGCCTGCGCCGCTGCGATGTCCTCGGGGCGTCCCTGCGCCTCCATGCTGCGCAGCTTGGCCACCGCGGCGTCCAGCTGGGCCTGGGCGGTGGCGATGTCCTCGGATCGCGGCGTGGCCAGGTCGGCCAGGCGCGCCTGCGCCTGCGCCAGCTGCGCTTGCGCGCTAGCGACCTCCTCGGGCCGCGCGCCGTTGAGCAGCGTCTGGAGCTTGGCCTCGGCCTGCGTCACCGCCGCCTGGGCCTGGCGGTACTGGAGCTCCAGCTCGTCGGTATCCAACCGCGCCAGCACCTGGCCGGCCTCGACGCGGTCGCCGACTTTCACCGCGACGCTGGCCACCCGCCCGCTGACCAGGAAGTTGAGCTTCGTGCTAGTATCGGCCACCACCGTGCCCGCGCTGCTCACGCTGGCTTGGATCGGGCCGCGAACGGCCGGCACGGTCTGCACCTCCCGGGGCGCGGGCGTGGTCAGGCGCGCGTACGCGGCGTAGCTCAGCCCGGCGCTGAGGACCAGCGCCAGGCCGAGATAGAGCCACTGCGTGGGACGCAGGCCCGCGCCGACCCCGCGCAGGGTGGCGCCGGGGCGTGCGGCAGCTGCTCGCATGAAGCTCTCCTCCCGTGGGGTGGATGGGATCCGTGGCCGGGGCTAGCGCGGTGGTAGCCCCTGCGGCGGCGGGCCCGGTGGCGGACCGCCCGGCGGTGGGGGAGGAGGCGCGGGATTACCGTTAACGACCATCGGGGCGGGAGGCGCGGGATTAGCGATCAGCTGGGCGGTGAACTGCTGCGCGCGCTGCAGGATCGTGTCGGCGTCGCTTTGGCTGAGGCGCCCGGCGCTCACCTGCTCGGCGAGCCAGCTCGCCGCGGCGCTGGTCATCGCGTTGAGCAGCGCGCTCTGGTCGATGCCCCGGGCCGCGGCCAGGTCCGCGAGGCTGCGCCCGTTGCGTCCCTCGGCCCACAGTTGTTCCTGCGTGAGCCCGAGCAACGCCAGGGCCGCCTGCATGCCGGCATCCATGGCCCCTCGGTCGCTTTCCGAGGGCGGCGGGCCCGGGGGCGGGCCGCCCGGGGGGGGCCCGCCGGGGGGAAAGGTGGGGCCGCCCTGGGCGAGCGCGCTGCCAGCCAGCACTGCCAGGCCTAGCCCGGCGCCCAGCGCCCCCCGTCCGAGCTTGTCGCGGAGCCGCATCGACTAACCTCCTCGTCGGTCTGCCGGAAGCGCCCTGCCCGCGGGCCGTGGCGAGCTTCCGCGGCTAGGGTAGGCGACGTGTCCGGCGGCGGGCATCGGGCGGCGGGGTAACTCGCCCCTGATCGGTTTCGGCGGCGATCGCCCTACCCAAATGGGTGAGGCGCGGTCGCCTGTTCGGGGGAGCGCGCGCGGCCCGCGCGGACGATGGGGGAGACTGGCCGATGCGCTACGATAGCCGGGTAGCGGACGAGGGGCGGAGATGAGCGACCTGGCGGCAACTCCCGGGCCGCTAGCCGACGAGCGGCAGCGGCGCACCCGACTGCTATGGCGGACGCTACCGGTCCTGTGGCTGCCCGCGGTGGCGGCGCTAGTCATGTGGCTGGTGCTGCACGTGGTGTTCGGCTGGCCGCCGGTCGCCGGCGGCGGCGAGTCTCTCCCCCCCGCCGAGCCCAGCCCGGAGCGGGTGGTGGTGCTCGTACAGGTGCTCCCGCCCGGTTCCGGCACGCCCCCCTCGCCGCTGCCGCTGCTGCTGGCGCAGCTTCTGGTGCCGCTGCTGCTAGCCGGGTTGCTGCTCGTGCTGCTGCGCGCCGGCCGCACTACCACGGCGGCGTTGGTGCTGGTGGGGGTGTGGACGCTGTTCTTCACCGTCGGGGTGTTGAGCAGCGGGGTGATGAGTTTCTGGCCGGCGTCGCTTGTGGTGCCGATCTGTGCCGCGGCGCTGCTGCTGGGGAGTCGGGCCAGCATGGCCCTGGCCGCGCTCGCCACCCTGCTGGTCGTGGGGAGCGTGTGGCTGGAGAGCCACGGTGTGCGCCTGCACCAGCTGTTCGGGCCTTTGGTGTTTCCCCTGGGGCGGCCGCCTCCTCCGCCCCCCCCCGGGCTGGTGGCGCCGGGCGAGCTCGTCCAGCGGCTGGGTGCCCCCCCGCCGCCGCTGCTGGAGGCCGGCTACTGGATCGGCCTGTTCTGGACCGTGGCGGCGCTCACCTCCCTGCTGGCCGACAGCCTGCAGCGCGCGCTGGGCGAGAGCCGCGCCCAGGCCCGCGCCCTGCGCCGGCTGAGCAGCACCCTGGAGCAGCGCGTGGCCGAGCAGACGACCGAGCTGGCGCAGCGCGCCGAGCGCGCCGAGGCGCTGTACGAGGTGAACCGCGCCCTGACCAGCACCCTCGACCTCCCTACCGTGTTGAACTTGATCGCCGAGCAGGCCGCGCGCCTGCTGCGCTTCGGGGCCTCGCTGGTCCTGTTGGACCAGGGCCAGCGGCAGTTCGCCCGGGTGGCCGGCTACCGCGAGCCCGCCGGGGTGGTCCCGGCGCTGGCCGCCCACGATGTGGCGCTGGCGCGCGTCTGCCACGAACGCCAGCCGGGAGTGATCGCCCTGGGGCCACCAGACTTGCCGACGCCGCTGGACGCGCTCGCGCTGCCCCTGCGCTATGGCACTGAGGTCAGTGGCGTGCTGGTGTTGGTCGATCGGGCGCGCGGCGCCGCGCTGGGGCCCGACGACCTGGCATTGGCCGAGGGCTTCGCCGATCAGGCGGCAGTGGCGATCGCCAACGCCCGCTTGCTCCACCAGGTGCGCGAGGCCGCCACGCTGGAGGAGCGCGCGCGGCTGGCCCGCGAGATCCACGACGCGCTCGCCCAGGGCCTCACCGGCATCGTGGTCCAGCTCGGCGCGCTCGAGCGGGCCCTGGCGCGGGCACCCGGCGAGGCGGCCCGCCATCTGGAGCTGGCCCAGCGAATGGCGCGCGAGGCGCTGGCCGAGGCGCGGCGCTCGGTGTGGAACCTCCGCTCGCCCTTGCTGGAGCGCGGCGACCTGGGCGACGCGCTGCGCAGCCTCGCCGCGCGCCCGCCGCAACCGGGTATCGCCGCCCACTTCACCCAGCGGGGCACGCCGTGGCCGCTGGCGGCTGCGGCGGAGGGCGCGCTGCTCCGCGTGGCGCAGGAGGCGCTGGCCAACGTGGCCAAGCACGCCCAGGCCACGGCAGTCGCTATGACCCTGGAGTATGCCCCGGAGGGCGTTCGGCTCGTCGTGCAGGACAATGGCGTCGGGTTCCCCGCCGGGGTGCTGGACCAGCAACGCGACGGCGACTTGCCGTGGGGCGGCTTCGGCCTGCGGGGAATGCGCGAGCGGCTGCAGGCGCTCGGCGGCTGTCTGGAGCTGACCAACGCGGGGGGCGCTCGGGTGGTCGCCACGGTCCCCCGAGCGGCGGCGCAGCAGCCCGCCCGGCTGCTGGCGGGCGCGGGGGCAAGTCGCCTGAACGGGGAGGAGGCGTGATGCGCGTGCTGGTCGTCGACGACCATCCGGTCGTGCGCCAGGGGCTCATAGCCATTCTCCGGTTCGAGCCCGACATCGAGCTGGTCGGCGAGGCGGCCGACGGCCGCGAGGCCGTGCGGCTCATCCTAGAGCGGCGGCCCGACGTGGTGCTGCTCGACCTCCGGCTGCCCGAGCTGAGCGGGGTGGAGGTGATGCGCGCGGTCCGCCCGCAGGCGCCGGAGGTCCGCTTCCTGGTGCTGACCACCTACGACACCGAGATGTACATCGCCCCCGCCCTCGCCGCCGGGGCGCGCGGCTACCTCCTGAAAGACGCCGCGCCCGACGAGCTGGTGCGCGGGGTGCGAGCGGTCATGGAGGGCCGCGCGGCCCTGGAGCCGTCCGTCGCCGCGCGCCTGCTCGACCGCATGGCCGAGCCGGAGGGGGGCGAGCTGTCGGAGCGGGAGCGCGAGGTGCTGGGGCTGTTGGTGCGCGGCGCCAGCAACAAAGGCATCGCCCACCAGCTCGGGCTATCCGAGAACACCGTCAAGGCCCACGTGGCGCACATCTTCAACAAGCTGGGCGTGCAGAGCCGCGCCGAGGCGGTGGCCGTGGCGCTCCAGCGCGGGCTGGTCGATCCGTGACCGCCGGGGCTCTCGCCGCCCGCCCCTGGGCGCCCGCTGGGCGAACAACGGCTCTGCTAGAAGAACGGCCAGGGGCGCCGGTAGTAGTCGAGCGGCGGGTAGCGCCCGCTGGTGGCGATCTGCTCGGCGCGGGCAAAGAACGCCCGCACCTCCGCCCGCGCGAGTAGCTCGCCGAGCTGGGCTTGGAGCGTGTCGCGCCGCGGCACGTCGCCGAGCAGCGCGCGCAGGTCGCGCAGGAACGGCGGCGGGATCGGCTCGCGGTAGAACTCGTACAGCACGGTGCGCAGCTTGGCCTGCTGGTGGAACGTCAGCCCGTGGTCGATGCCCCAGATGTGCCCGTCCACCGCGACCAGGCAGTGGCCGCCCTTGCGATCGGCGTTGTTGGTGATCAGGTCGAACAGGGCGATGCAGGCGAGTTGCTGGCGCTGCGCGGGGGTCAGCTCGCGGCGGCCGGGCAGGTCGGCGGTCTCCACGAACAGCTGCACCGAGCCGATGCCGTGCGGCCCATCGCGGATGATGGTCAGCGGCACGATGTCCCAGCCGAGCGCGCGGGCGGTGAGGTAGGCGGCGCGCTCGCGGCGGTACAGCGTGCCGTCGGGGAAGTCCCACAGTGGCGCCTCGCCGCGCCGCGGCTTGTACACCGCCAGGCACTCGGGTGCACCCTGGCGGCCCAGCGCCACCAGGTAGGTGTAGTTCGAGCCCCAGGGGATCAGCTCGCAGCTCAGGATCTCGCCCTCGGTGAGCACGGCGAGCGCGTCTTGCTCGTTGGCCGGCTTGGGCACGGGGGGCCGCGGCTCCGGATCGCGTCCTCCCCGGTCGAGCCACCGCTGCGCCATAGCCCTCCACCCAGGCCCCCGCGCCTCTTCGCGTTCCCCCCAACGCCGCGGAGGGGGGCGACGCGGGGACAGTGCCTTAGAGCCCGCTGACCATCAGCTTCGCCATGCGGAAGGTGGGCGCCGCCGTGGCCGAGCGGAACTCCAGGTCATCGCCCACCATGTCGATATCCCGCAGCATGGTGGACAGGTTGCCCGAGACGTTGATCTCGCTCACTGGATACACTAGCTCGCCGTGCTCGATCCACAGCCCGGCGGCCCCCTGCGAGAAGTCGCCGGTGGTGATGTTCCAGCCGAACCCCATGGTCTCCGTCAAGTACAGGCCGTGGTCCACCGAGGCGATGATCTCGCGCGGGGTGTGGGGCCCGGCGGCCAGGTACAGGTTGGTGGTGCCGGGCGCCGGCGTGCTGCCGACGCCGCGGACGGCGCTGGCGGTCGTCTGGCGGCCGGTCTTGCGCGCCGAGTAGGTGTCCAGCAGGAACTGCTGGAACACGCCGTCCACGATCACCGCGTTGCGCCGCGCCGTGGCGCCCTCGCCATCGAACGGCCGGCTGCGCAGGCGCCCGGGCAGCGTGGGATCGTCGACGATCGTGACCAGCGGCGAGGCGACCTGCTCGCCCTCGCGATCGAGCAGGAACGTGGCGCGCCGGTACAGCGCGTCGCCTAGGAACGCCCGCGCCAGGTGGCCCAGGAACGCCCGCGCCACCATCGGGTCCCATACCACCGGCACCTGCTGCGTGCGCACCTTGCGCGCGCCCAGCTTGCGCACCGCGCGCTCGGCCGCCCGGCGCCCTACCAGTTCCGGCGGCTCCAGGTCAGCGACGGCGCGCGCGGCGGTGTACCAGTAGTCGTTGCGCTTCTTGCCGTCGGCGTCGTCGCAGATCGCCTCCACGGCCAGCGAGCACAGCGTGCCCGTGTAGTGGCCCGCGAAGCCGCGGCTGTTGACCAGCACGCGGCTGCCGCGCTCGCTGCTGTAGGTGGCGCCGTCGCTGTTGGTCACGCGGGGGTCGTAGTCGAACGCCGCCTGCTCGCAGCGCCGCGCCAGCTCGACGGCCTGCTCGACTGTCACCGCGGCCACCGCCGGATCGAAGCTGGCCAGGTCGGTGGGCTGCGGGGGCGCCCACGCCTCGGGATCGGGCAGGTCGGCGAGCGGGTCCGGGTCGGCGACCGCCGCCAGGGCGAGCGCCTGCTCCACCAGCCGCGCTAGGGCGTCGGGCGCGAGATCCGAGGTGTAGGTCACCGCGCAGCGCCCGCCGCGGAACACCCGCAGGCCCAGGCCGCACGCCGCCGCCTCCTGGAGCTTCTCCACCTGCCCGCGGCGCACGGTGACCGCGAACTCGAGCCCACTGTCGAGCACCACGTCAGCGGCGTCGGCGCCGCCCCGCCGCGCGAGCTGCACCACGTGCTCGGCGAGCGCCAGGTGCTGCTCCACCTGCCGTGCCAGCGCCGCCGCGTCCGCGACGCCAACTTGGGGGTCGATCTCCCGCACGCTCACAGCTGCGTCCCCCCGACCGTCATCTCCGAGACGAGCACGGTGGGCATGCCCACTCCCACCGGCACGCTCTGGCCCTCCTTGCCGCAGGTCCAGCGCCCGTCGCTGAGCTTCAGGTCGTGGCCGACCATGGTCACCTTGGACAGCGTGTCGGGCCCGTTGCCGATCAGCGTCACGTTGCGCACCGGCGCGGTGAGCCGGCCGCTCTCGATAAGGTACGCCTCGCTGACCGTGAACACGAAGTCGCCGTTGCTGATGTTCACCTGGCCGCCGCTGTAGGCGACGCAGTACAGCCCGCGCGCCACGGCGCGGATGATGTCCTCCGGCGCCGAATCGCCCGGCAGCAGGTAGGTGTTGGTCATGCGCGGCATCGGCAGGTGGCGGAACGACTCGCGGCGCCCGTTGCCCGACGGTGCCACGCCGAAGTGCCGCGCGCTGAGGTGGTCCTGCATGTAGCCCTGCAGCACGCCGTCGGCGATCAGCACGTTGCGGCCCGCCGGGTGGCCCTCGTCATCGATATTGATGCTGCCGCGGCTGTGGGCCAGCGTGCCGTCGTCGACTACCGTGCACAAGGGCGAGGCCACCCGCTGGCCGACGCGCCCGCTGTAGGTGCTGGTCTGCTTGCGGTTGAAGTCGGCCTCCAGGCCGTGGCCGACCGCCTCGTGCAGCAGGATGCCCGAGTCGCCGGCCGCCAGCACCACCGGCAGCACGCCCGCGGGCGCCTCCACGGCGTCGTGCAGCAGCACCGCCTGCCGCGCCGCCTCGCGCGCCAGCTCCTCGGGCGGGTGGCTGGCGAAGTACTCCAGCCCGCAGCGGCCGCCGCCGCCCTGCACCGCCGTCTGCCGGCTGCGACCGCGCTCCGAGAGGCACTGCACGCTGAAGCGCAGCATCGGCTGCACGTCGCCGGCTAGCCGGCCGTCGCTGGTGGCGATCAGCACGTAGCGCTGCTCGTCGGCCAGCGACACCACCACGCGGGTGACGCTCGGGTCGTAGGCGCGCGCGGCGGCGTCGGCGCGCTGGAGCAGCGCGACCTTCTCGGCGGCGGGCACGGCGATCGATGGCCGCTCCACCGGGTAGCGGTTGGGTACGTCGAGCGGGGTGACGTCCACCGGGGGCGCCTGGCGCGCCGCCTGGGCGATGCGCGCGGCGGTGCGCGCCGCCTGGCGCATGCGCTCGCTCGTCAGCTCCTCGGTGTAGGCGTAGCCCGTGGCCTCGCCGTGCAGCACGCGCACGCCGAGGCCCTGCACAACGCCGCCCGTGGCGCGCTTGACCGCCTGCTCCTCGAACAACAGACTGGCGGTCTCGCGATACTCGAAGTACAGGTCGGCGTAGTCGCCGCCCTGGCTGAGGGCCAGCCCGAGCAGCTCCTCCAGCACGCGCTCGTCGATGCCGAAGCGCGCGGCGAAGAAGGCGGCCGCCGGGTGGCGGGTGGTCGGCGTGGGGGTGGCGCTCACGATCGGCTCTCCCTGTGGCCCACGGTGGGGGCCCGTCCTCACTATAGCATGCGGCCGGGCGGCGCCCCGGCGGCGCGCTGGTCGTCGGGCGCGGGAACCGGGTGGTATACTGAGCGCCGTTGACGCAAGCTGGAAAGCGAGGCGGAGTCGTGGGTGGCCGAGTGGTGATCACGGGGATGGGGGCGGTGACCCCGCTGGGGCTCGACGTGCCGAGCACGTGGGAGGCGCTGGTGGCCGGGCGCAGCGGCGTCGGGCCGATCACCCGCTTCGACCCGAGCGGCTACCGCGTGCGGATCGCCGCCGAGGTCAAGGGGTTCGACCCAGAGCCCCTGCTGGGCAAGAAGGAGGCGCGGCGCACCGACCGCTTCGTGCAGATGGCGCTGGCCGCCACGCGCGAGGCGCTGGCCGACGCCCGGTTGACCATCGACGACTCCAACCGCACCGAGGTGGGGGTACTGGTGGGCAGCGGCATCGGCGGCATCGAGACGCTGGGTCGCGAGATCGAGGTGCTGCGCACCAAAGGCCCCGACCGCGTGAGCCCGTTCTTGGTGCCGATGTACATCATCGACCTGGCGCCCGGCATCATCGCCATCCACACCGGCGCCCAGGGGCCGAACTTCTCGGCCGTGTCGGCTTGCTCGACCAGCGCGCACTGCGTGGGCGAGGCGGCCGAGATCATCCGCCGCGGCGACGCCAAGGTGATGATCGCCGGCGGTTCCGAGGCGGGCATCACCCCCATCGGGGTGGCCGGGTTCTCCGCCATGCGCGCGCTGAGCGAGCGCAACGACGCGCCGACCCGCGCCAGCCGCCCGTTCGACGCCGAGCGCGACGGCTTCGTGATGGGCGAGGGCGCCGGCATCGTCATCTTGGAAGACCTGGACTACGCGCGCGAGCGCGGGGCGCGCATCTACGCCGAGCTGCTGGGCTACGGGCAGAGCGATGACGCCTACCACATCACCGCGCCCTCGGAGGGCGGCGAGGGCGCGGTGCGCGCCATGCAGATGGCGCTGCGCAAGGCGCGGCTGGCCCCCCACGAGATAGATTATGTCAATGCCCACGGTACGTCGACGCCGCTCAACGACAAGCTGGAGACGCAGGCGCTGAAGACGGTATTCGGCAAGGCCGCGGCCGATATCCCCGTGAGTTCCACCAAGTCGATGACCGGCCACCTGCTGGGCGCCGCTGGGGTGGTCGAGCTGATCGTCTGCGTGCTGGCCGTGCGCGACCAGTGCGTGCCGCCCACGATCAACTACGAGCATCCGGACCCGGAGTGCGACCTCGACTACGTGCCCAACGTGGCGCGCCGGCGCCGCGTGGACGTGGCGCTATCGAACGCCTTCGGGTTCGGCGGCCACAACACCACGCTCATCGTTGGGCGCTACACGGGCTAGGCGGCGTGCGGGAGGAGAGCGACTGGACGGCCACCGTGCGCGCCCTGCTCACCGCGTTGCGCGATACCGACGTGGTAGAGCTCCGCTACGCGCGGCCGGGGCTGCGCCTGCGGTTGCGGCGCCGGCCCGCGGCGGGGGGGGATGTAGCGGAGGGGGCCGGGGCGACTGCGGCGGCCCCTGAAGCGCTGCACCCGCTGGGCGCGCCGCTCACGGGGGTGTTCTACCGCGCGCCCGCGCCGGACGCGGAGCCGTACGTGCGCGAGGGCGAGTGGGTGGAGGCGGGCCGGGTGGTCGGGTTGATCGAGGCGATGAAGGTGTTCAACGAGGTGCAGGCCGACGTGGCCGGCCGCGTGGTGCGCTTCCTGGCGGCGTCCGGCCAGCTCGTGCAGCAGGGCGCGCCGCTGCTGTACCTCGATCCCCGCGCCCGCCCGGAGGAGAGCGCATGACGACCTACGCGCGCATCACCGGCTGGGGCAAGTACCTGCCCGCGCGCGTGCTGCCCAATGCCGAGCTGGAGCGGTTCCTGGATACCTCGGACGAGTGGATCCGCTCGCGCAGCGGCATCGCCGAGCGGCGCATCGCCGCGCCCGACGAGACTGCCGCCACGATGGGCACCGCGGCGGCGCGTGCGGCGCTGGCCACCGCCGGGGTGGCGCCCGACTCGCTCGACCTGATCGTCTGCGCCACCTCCACGCCCGACTACTACGCCTATCCGGCCTCCGCCTGCCTCATCCAGGCCGCGTTGGGCGCCACGCGCGCCGGCGCGTTCGACCTCAACGCCGCCTGCTCGGGGTTCGCCTACGCGCTGGTGGTGGCCGCGCAGTTCGTGCAGACCGGCGCCTACCGCCGCGTGCTGGTGGTCGGGGCGGAGGCGAACTCGCGCATCCTCGACTGGCAGGACCGCGGCACCTGCGTGCTGTTCGGCGACGGCGCCGGGGCAGTGGTGGTGGAGGCCTGCGACGCGCCCGGGGGGCTGCTGGCGTTCGAGCTGGGCGCGGACGGCAGCGGGGCCGAGCACCTGTACATGCCCGCCGGCGGCTCGCGGCGGCCCGCCAGCCACGAGACGGTGGAGGCGCGCGAGCATTACATCCGCATGCGCGGCAACGAGGTGTTCCGCTTCTCGACCCTGATCGTGCCGGCGGTGGTCGAGCGGCTGTGCGCCCGGGTGGGGGTGCGCCCGCGCGACATCGACCTGCTGATCCCGCACCAGGCCAACGCGCGCATCATCGCCAGCGCGGCGCGGCGGCTGGACCTCCAGGAGGGCGCGGTGTTCCAGAACGTCGAGCGCTACGGCAACACCTCGGCCGCCTCGATCCCCATCGCGCTCGACGAGGCGCTGGCCGCGGGGCGGCTGCGCGCGGGGCAGCTGCTGGCGCTGGTCGGCTTCGGGGCGGGGCTCACCTGGGCCGGGGCGCTGTGGCGCTGGCACGGCTGAAGCCGAGTCATTCCGGCACGCGCCCCAGCTCGTTCAGCACCTCGTCCACCAGCTCGGTGCCGAATAGATCGGCCAGCACCGCGTCGGGAATCGGCTCCGGCACGAAGCCCCGCTCGCGGAACCAGCGGTAGGAGTGGCGCACCGACTCCACGTCGAACTGCCCGTTGGGGCTGAGCCCGACCGGGACCATCTGGCGCACGGTCTCGAGGTCGATGCGCGTGTATTTGGCCATGATGGCGTCGATCTGGGCACGCTCGGCCTCCCCGCTCCGCCCGGTCACGGCGTTGTTGTAGTCGCGCAGGGCGCGGATGTACCCGCGCGCGAACCGCTTCGCCGCGTCGCGCTGGGCGTAGAAGCCGCGCGAGAACCCCACCAGCGCGATGTTGTAGTTGGGGTACATTTCGTCGAGCCCCATCACGCGCACGACCGTGCCCTGCCGCAGCGCGTGGGTCAGGAACGGCTCCACGATCATCGCGCCGTCCACCGAGCCGTTGGCCAGCGCGGGCACCATGTCGGGGAACGGTAGCGGCTCGATCACCAGGTCGTCGATCGAGGCGCCGACGCGCTGCATCGCCACGTCCATCGGCATGGCGTTGGTGGTCGCCTTCCCGGGCGGCGTGAAGGCGATGCGTAGGCCCTTGAGGTCGTCGAGCCGGTGGCCGCGACCGGCATCGTACACCTCCTTGCGGAGTACCAGCGCCGTGTAGCCCATCCCCGGCCGCACGCTGCCCTTGTCGAGCACCAGTTTCAGCGACACGCCGCGGGCGATGGCGTTCCACGTCGCCGCGTTGCCGCCCACGCCGCCGACCTCGAGCTGCTCCGTGGCCAGCGCTGGGACCATCTCCGATGCGTTGGCAAAGCTCTCCAGGCTGACCTCCAGTCCCTCCTCCTGCCAGTAGCCGCGCTCGAGGGCGAGGTAGTGGCCGATATCGGTCGAGGCGAACTGGCTGCCGACGCGCACGCGCACGGGCGCGGGCGCGGGCGGGGCCGTGGGCGCCGCGGCGGCCGCGACCTGGGGTGGCCGCCCACTGTCGGCGCCCGCCGGGCGGGTATCCGCGGCGCGGGGCGAGGAGGGCGCGCCCGGGGCACAGGCGATCGCCAGCCCCACCAGCACGAGTAGGCTTCCCAAGCGGGGCGCGGACGCGTGGGACTGCATCTTGCCCTCCTCATGTAGCAGGGACGGTCTGCTCAGCCCCCGAGTCGGTGCAGCAGGCGCGGGCCGAACAGCGCCAGGCCGGCGCCCGCGGCGCCCAGCGCGGCGACCAGCACGCCGGCCGCGGCCAGGTCCTTGATCGCTCGCACCCGCGGGTCGAGTTCCGGGCAGGCCAGGTCGGCCAGCCGCTCGACCGCGCTGTTCAGCGCTTCCAGCCCGATCACCAGCCCGTACAGCGTGGCCAGCAGCGCCCACTCCACTGGCGCGAGACCCAGCCACAGCCCCAACAGCGCCGCGGCGCCCGCCAGCGCGACGTGGATGCGAGCGTTGGCCTCGTGGCGCAGCAGGTAGGCCAGTCCAGCGAAGGCGGCGGCGAAGCTGCGCGCCAGCCGGCGTGGGCCCAGCGTGGGCGCCCGGCGCTCGCGAACGACCGGCGCCGGGGCCCGCGGCTCGCGCGCGGCGTCGGGCAGGGTGGGCGGGGCACTCATCGGACCAGCCCCAGCGGCGCCAGGATCGCCTCCTCGCGGGCGCGCATCACGGCGGCGTCGGCCGGCCGCTCGTGGTCGTAGCCGAGCAGGTGCAGCAGGCCGTGCACGGCCAGGTAGGCCGCCTCGCGCTCGACCGAGTGGCCGTACTCGGCCGCCTGGGCCACGGCGCGCGGCCACGACAGCACGATGTCGCCCAGATGCACGCGCGCGCCGGGCGGCCGCACGAACGCCACACGCGCGCCGCTGGCCGCCGGCCCCTCCAGCGGGAACGACAGCACGTCGGTGGGGGCATCGATCCCGCGCAGCGCGCGGTTGAGCGCCCGGATGCCCGCGTCGTCGGTGAGCCGCACGTCCACCTCGTGTTCCGTCGCGCGCCCCTCGGCGGCCAGCGCGGCCTCCACCGCCCGGCGGACCAGCGCCGCGTCAGCCTGGCGCCGTACCGCGGGATCGAGGGTCACGCGCACCCGCGAGGGCCGCGCCGCGCGCTTCATTCCCTGCTCGCCAGCAGCCGCTGGACGACGCGGCTCACTAGCCCTAGGTCGGCCTTGCCGCGCAGCTGGGAACCGAGCCGGCCCATCACCTTGCCCATGTCGCGCGGGCCGCTGGCGCCCAGCTCGGCGATGGTCGCCGCCGCCAGCGCCTCGATCTCGACTTCCGAGAGCTGCTCGGGCTGGTAGGCCAGCAGCACGTGCAGCTCGGCTTCCTCGCGGTCGACCAAGTCCTGCCGCCCGGCGCGCCGGTAGGCCTCGATCGCTTCGCGCCGCTGCTTGATCTGGCGCGCGAGCACGGTGTTGACGATCTCCTCGTCCGACAGCGCGGCGTCGCGGGCCAGCGCGGCGATCTCCTCAGCGGTCAACGCCGCGAAGGCGTCGGCCGTCGGTTCGGCGGCCGCGCCGCCCTTCTGCTCGGCCCGCTCGCGGACCAGCGCTGTGCGGCGCTCCTGCTCGGCCTGCTGGATCGCCGCGCGCAGCAGGCGGATCGTCTGGGCGCGTAGGTGCTGGCCCTGGCGCAGGGCATCGCGCAGGTCGGCGTCGAGCCGCTCTCGCAGCCCCATGGTGTTCTCCTTCGTCCGTACGCCCGGTCGCATGATAACAGCCGCGTGGCGCTTGCCGCTCCCCGGCCGCCCCGGTATCATTGCCTGGCGCGGGGGGCGCATGGATCCGTTCACCGAGCTGTTCAATCCCGGCTACTGGGTGCGTGACCCGTTCGAGGGAACGCTACACCCGGTGTACCTCGCGCTGGGCGCGGCGTTCGCGCTGCTGGCGCTCGGCTGGGCGGCAGTAGCGATCTGGGCCCCGCGGCTGACCCGCGGCCACCGCCTCAAGATCCGGCTGTTCCGGCAGATGGCGGCCTGGTACGGCACGCTGGGGGCGCTCGGCCTGTTCTGGGTGCTGTGCCGGCTGATCGGCTCGCCGCTGTTCGCGCGTCCGCTATGGTTCTGGCTAACGGTCGTGGTCCTCGTGGCGGTGACGGTGTACTACGTGCGCTTCTGGCGCGTGCGCTACCCGCCGCTGGCCCAGGCGTACGCGGAAGCCGAGCGCCGGCGCCGCTGGATGCCGCAGCCGAAGCGCCGCGCCGCTGCCCGCCGCCGCTAGCTGTCCGTGACCGCTGGACGAACCGGTTCCCCCGGTGCGGCGCAGGGCAGGCCCGCCCTGCCGAGCGGCGGGGGCCGGCGCGCTGCGTGGGGCATCGAGCGCTAGCTGGCCTGCTGCTCGGCGGCGATCGCCGCGTCGAGGGCCGGCAGCGCGTCGAACTCGTCGGCGGCCAGCTTGTAGGCCCGCTGCAGGTACAAGTCGGCCAGGCGCTGGCCGCGCGGGCCGGGCTGCCGCGCCGCGGCGATCAGCTCCGCCACCCGGTACTTCGGCGCCAGGTAGCGCGCCACCCGCTCCATGGCCGCCACCGCCTCGGCCACCGCCCGCGGGTCGTTACCCTCCACGGCGTAGCGCAGCTGGCCGGTGCGCTTGGCCAGCTCGCCCAGCCGGTCGCGGTCGCTCATCAGCTGCAGCAGCACCTCCTCGGCGTCCAGCTCGGGCAGCGCCGGGGGCGGCTCGGCCGGCTCGCGCGCGGCATACGCCTCGAACCGCTCGGCGTACTCCTGCGCCGCCCGCGCGGCCGCGGCGAGCAGCTGGTCGGGCGCGGTGGACACTAGGGCGCCGCCGCACACCAGGTCGTCGTGGCGCAGGCGCGCCAGCCGCTCGAGGACCGCGACGCTCTCCACGACCTCTGGCAGCGGCGGCAGCGGCATCGCGCCGGGCGCCAACGCGCCGCCCGTCAGGCCGCCGAGGCTGCCAGCGAACATGGGCGGCACGTACTTGCCCAGCTCGATGGCGATCGGCAGCACCACTAGGTAGGTGGCCACGATGGTGCCCTCGGGCGCGCGGAAGTACACCAGCGCGTGCCCGCGCGGGCGCTCGGGGTCGCCGATCTCGAACAGCAGCTGCATGTTCAAATTATAGGCCGCGCCGAGCAGCCACAGGGCCCGCGGGCGGGAGCGGCCTACGCGCCGGCGGGGGCGGGCGGGCCGGCCATGGCGAGGAGGCGCTCGTCGTCGGTCACGACTCCCGTGCGGCGCTCCTCGGCCAGCGCCACATTAGCCGGCATCGTACGCGGTCCGCCTCCAGCCAGGCCAGCTGGCGACGGGTACGAGCGCGAGCCGACCGACCTCGAGCCCCAGCCGCGCGCGATCGGCGGCGAGACGTTGGCATCCAGAACGCGTTCGTTCATCCGGGCCCCGCGTCCCGTTGGGCCCGCGCGGGTGGCAGCCGCGTCCGGCTCGTGGCCCGTGACCAGGCGGCGAATCCGCGCCGCCGTGCGGCCTGGTGGATCAAAGTCACGCCCAGGCGGTGAAGCCGTTCGCAGACGCGTTCGCCCCGCGCACCCGATCATGGGGCTACCCGGCCGGCGCGCTGGTGCAGGACCAGGGCGGCCGTCCCGTTCGCGATACCGAGGAGGTCGCCATGATCCCGCGCCGCGGCACTGCCGCCCTCGCATCCACCCCAGGGCGCCTCGCGCGCGTCGTTCTCCTGGGGCTGCTGCCCTGGGTGGCCGTCTTCGCATCCCCCGCGCATGCCCAGCGGCACGGCCCCGCGCCCGTCGCGCGGCTGCAGCTCGTCGTCAACTATGTCACCATCTACGATGATGGCGACTGGTGGGGCGCGGGCGAGTTCACGGTATGGACTCGATTGGACCGCTACCTCGGGTGTCAGGACAGCGGGGATCCGCTCCGCGACGGCTGCGGGGTGTACCGGGGGTATGTCGGCGAGAGCTGGCGGTTTTCGGCCAGCTCCGGGAGCGTGCACCAGCTCGACCGGCTGATGCCCAGTGCGAGCAGCGACAACCGCGATCGCACTGCCGCGTCGGCCGAGGCCGGGATCGCCGTACACCCTGGCGAGGTCCTCGCGCTGCGCCTCGGCGCCAGCGAGAGCGACCCGCTGCCCGACATGGGCTTTGAGCATGGCGTGGCCCCGGCCGCCGACCTGGTCCTGCGCGAGCGGGACGGCTGGAGCGTGGGCCGCCACAGCCAGCGGCTGCGCCGCGGCGGGTTCGACATCACCGTGGTCTATGAGGTGCGGCGCACCCCGCTGCCCGATCTGGTGCCGCACAACCTGCGGCAGTTCGCCCTGGACGACGGGCGGCCCGTGGTATGCCCCTCCGTCCTGAACCAGGGGCAGCGCCCCGCCGGCCCGTTCCAGCTGGCGCTCCAGGTGGATGGCGCCGTGCCCGCCTGGGGGACTTTTCCGGTCTCGGGCCTGGCGGTCAGCGAGGTGACCGAGCACTGCTTCCTGGTCGATACGCTTCCCCCGGGCCCGCACCGGTTCGCGGTCCTGGTCGACGCGCCCGGCCAGGTCGCGGAGATGAACGAGGCCAACAACAGCGCCGCCGAGCAGACGTTTACCCTGCGGGCGCGGGCCACCCAGCTGAGTCCTACCGTGGGCCCGGCGGTCGCGCCGGAGCGCCCGCGCTCTGGGCGCTAGCGCTCGTGGGGAGGCGGGGGCGCACGCGCCCCCCCCCGCGTCGTCAGCCACCTGGCCCCGCCGATCCGGCCTGCACAGCTCACGAGACGGGCCGGCGCGGGTTGACGGGGGGACGGAACGCGGTGTAGCCTCCATCGCGCCCCGCGGCCGCGGCCCCAGGGAGCGAGCAACGAAACGAGGGGATGCTTGGGTGGAAGGACGCCACGCCACAAGGGGCGGCTGGCTGGTTTTGCCCCTGCTGGCGCTGAGCCTGGCGAGCTGCGTCGCCGCCACACCCGGCACGCTAGCCGGAACCCCGACGCCCGCTAGCCTCGCCGTGCTGGCCCCCACACCCACGCCCACCGCCGGCACCTTTCCCTTCCGTGTCGGGATCACTCAGCTCCCGCAGGTGGCGGGCTACCTTCTCCCGTACTGGGTGGGCATCGACGGCGGGGTGTTCCCGCGGGAGGGGCTGGCGGTGACGCTCGTGCCCCTGCCCAGCGAGCAGCTGGCCATGTCGGCGGTGGCCAACGGCCACGTCGATGTGGTGGTGGCCCCGCCCTCCCTGCCGCTGCTAGCCAGCGCGGCGCTGGTCGGCAACGTGGTCATCCTGGGGGGCACCCACAACGCCTTCGACCAGCGGCTGATCACCGCCGCCGACATCACCACGGCCGCCGAGCTCGTCGGCAAGGCGGCGATCATCAACGCCAAGGGCTCGCTGAACGATTTCCAGACGCGCGAGGCGCTCCGGCGTGTGGGGATCGACCCCGAGACCCAGCTCGCGGGCTACTGGGTGGGGCCGAACCAGGCCGAGCGCATCCAACACCTGAAGCTGGGTAACGGCCAGGCGATCGTGCTGCCGCCGCCGCTGAGCACGATCATCGCCAAGGAGGGCTACACCGACTTCGGCGACCTCAGCGAAGGCCCCCCCTGGCCCGGCGCCGCCATCTGGACCACTCGCGCGAGCTACACTAGCCGCTACCCGTACATGGAGCGGTTCATCCGCGGGCTGTTCGCTAGCATCGCGCGCACCAAGCACGACCCGGATTTCGCCCGCGAGCTGCTGAAGCGCTATACCCAGCTCGACGACCCCGACGGCCTCGCCGAGGCGTACGCGGTGTACGGCGACCGGCTGCTGGAGCGCGTGCCACGCCTGTCAGTAGAGGGCCTCCAGCGCGCGATCGACTTCGCCGCCCAAGCGCGCCCGGGGGTCGCGCTCCCCCGCGCCGAGACGCTGGTCGACCACTCGCTGGTCGATCGCGTGGCGGCCAGCGACCTGCTGGAGCAGCTGTACCGCTAGCGCGGCGCGCTCAGGCGGCCTCCTCCAGCCGCGAGGGGGGAGGGGGCTCGGCGAACGGTCCGCTGGGGGGGCCCGCTGGGGGGTGCTCCAGCTTACCCCGCTCCGCCAGCCAGCGCAGGAAGCGGAGGTGTGCAACACTCACGGGCTTGGGCGCCTCGCGGAACATCCGCAGATCCGGATCATAGTTCTTCGTGCCGTTCATCGTCGTCCTCGCTTCCCCTGGCGGGTGACTACCCGCCGCTGTTAAGTCAATCATCGACGCGCGCCGGCGATTGCACAGGGGGGGGGCACCCTTGCTCCCTATACACAGTGTGCCATGGCCGCGGCCGCCCGCGTCGTGCACGCGATCACAGCGCCGTCGCGAACCGCGCCACACCCCGCGTATCACCCGAGGTAACCGCTGGGGCGGCGCGGGCGTCCGGCGACCGATTGAGCGGATGGGCGCGCGCCTGATACACTTCGGGCCGAGTTGCGCACATGGGGAGCCGATGCGAGCGCTGATCACTGGCGGGGCGGGGTTTATCGGCTGCAACCTGGCGCGCTACCTGGCCGACCGCGGCCACGCTGTCCGGATCCTCGACAACCTGGCGCGGCCGGGCAGTGAGCGCAACCTCGCCTGGCTGCGCGCCACGATCGGCCCCGCCTTGGAGGTCGTGCAGGCCGACGTGCGCGACGCGGCCGCCGTGCGCGCCGCCGCCGCGGGCGCCGACGCGATCTTCCACCTGGCCGCCCAGGTGGCGGTGACCACCTCGGTGGCCGACCCGGTGCACGACTTCGAGGTCAACGCGCGCGGCACCCTCAACGTGCTGGAGGCGGCGCGCCAGCACGGCTGCGCGGTGTTCTACACCTCCACCAATAAAGTCTACGGTGGCCTGGACGACGTGGCCGTGGTCGAGCAGGCCACGCGCTATGCCTATGCCGACCGGCCCCAGGGGATCGACGAGCGGCAGCCGCTCGACTTCCACTCGCCTTACGGTTGCTCGAAGGGCGCGGCCGATCAGTACGTACGCGACTACGCGCGCATCTACGGCCTGCGCACGGTCGTGTTCCGCATGAGCTGCATCTACGGCCCGCGGCAGTTCGGCAACGAGGATCAGGGCTGGGTGGCGCACTTCGTGATCGCGGCGGTGCTGGGGCGCCCCATCACCATCTATGGCGACGGCAAGCAGGTGCGCGACGTACTGCACGTGGACGACCTGCTGCGAGCGTTCGAACTAGCTTACACCCGCCTCGACACCACCGCCGGCCAGATCTACAACCTGGGCGGCGGTCCGGCCAACACGCTCGCGGTGTGGGCCGAGTTCGGGCCGCTGCTCGAAGAGCTGCTCGGTCGCCGCCTCCCGGTCAACTACGGGCCGTGGCGGCCAGGCGACCAGAAGGTGTACGTCTCCGACGTGCGGCGGGCGGCCGCGTTCGGGTGGCAGCCGACGATTCCCGCCCACGAGGGCATCGCGCGGCTCCTCGCCTGGGTCCAGGAGCACCGCCACCTGTTCGCCTGAGCCCTGGTCAGCGCTGGTACGGCCCCAGGCGGCTGACTGCATACTCCTGGAAGCTGGTGTCGATCACCTGCGCCAGGTCGATCGGCTGCGTGACGTGGCCGGCGCGCTGGTAGTACTCGAGGTCGCGGGCAATCGACTCCAGGTTCAGCTTGCCGTCGGGATCGAGCCCGGCCGGGCGCATGGCCTCGTAGTCGCGCGGGTCCTTGATCGGCGTGTGCTTGGTCAGGATCTGGATCACCTCGTCGCGGCCCTGCCGCTTGGGGCCGAACGCGTCGTTGTAGTCGCGGAGGCCGCGGATGTAGGCGATCATCCAGCGCCGCGCCACCTCCTGCTGCTCGCGCACGAACCCGGGGCCATACAGAATAGCCGCCACCTGGTGGTTGCCGTAGAACTCGGACACCCCATGCCAGCGGACGGCCGTGCCCAGGGCCTCGATGCGGGAGATGTACGGCTCGATGACGATCGCCGCGTCGATGGCCCCGTTGGCAAACGCCGAGATCATGTCGGTGAAGCTGAGCGCGGTATAGTGGATGTCCTCGAAGGCCAGCCCGCCTTTGGCCAGCGCCCACACCACCTCGACCTCTGTCGAGTTGCCGGGCGACGTGGTGGAGATCGTCAGGCCCTTTAGGTCCGCGTAGTCGCGTACGCGGCCCGAGTCGATCAGGTCCTTGCGCACCATCAGCGCCGAGAAGTCCCATTCCGGGCCGGGCGTGCTGCCCTTGTCGGCCACGATGCGCAGCGGCACGTCGCGCGCCGCCGCGTTGAACACCCCCGCCGCGATCGCGCCGGTGGCCACGTCTAGCTGGCCGGTGCCCAGCGGGGCGATCATCTGCGCCGCTGTCTGGAAGTTGGTCGTCTCGATCGCGATTCCCTCGTCGCGGAAGTACCCCTTCTCCATCGCAATGAACAGGCCGGCGTCGGAGGTCGAGTTCACCGTGCCCACGCGCACCGTCACCGGTGGCTGCAGCGGGGTCGGCTGGTAGGCCCGTGGCTGTGTGCTGGCCGGGGCCCCTGGGCTGGCGGACGCGGCCGGCGCGGCCGGGACGGCCGTGCTAGCGGCAGCCCCGCCGCTACGCCCGGGCTGCCCGCCCCCCGCGCAGGCCATGCTCAGCCCCAGTGCGGCCAGGAGGCCGAAAGCTAGCGGCACGACGCGACGCGATGGCATGGTCGTACTCTCCCCCCTGAGCGCCTGCCCCCAGGCGCGTCACGCGGTCGATCCGGCTGGAAGCCGGTCCCCTACGTCCTGCGCGCGCACCTCCGCGCGGACGCGCGCGTACAGCGCCTCATAGAACTGGGTCGTCGCCGCGGGATCGAAGCGGGCGGCGATCTCGGCGCGCGGCCGCACGTAGTGGGCCCGGTGGCGCAGCACGCGCGCCAGTGCCAGCGCCAGCCCCTGGGCATCGGCCACTGGCGCGATCTCGCCCATGCCGGTGACCCGCACCGGCTGCCGCACCCCGGGCAGCGCCGAGGCGACCACCGGGGTGCCGCACAGCATCGCCTCCACCTGGACCATGCCGAACGACTCGGTGGAGTTGACGCTGGGCAGCACCAGGCAGTCGAGCGCGGCGTAGAACGCCGCCAGCTCCGCGCCGTGCAGGGCGCCCAGGAAGTCGAGCTGCGGCCGGTAGCGCGCGATGAGCGGCCCGAGCTGCTGGTAGTAGCGTTCGCCGACCACGCCCTCGTAGGGGCCCGCGAACGCCACGCGCACCGGGCCCACCAGGCGCTCCAGCGCCGGCAGGGCCTGCAAGAGGTACTCGATCCCCTTCTCGGTGGCCACGCGCCCGGCGAAGCCCACCAGGCGCTCACCGTGGGGGGTCAGCCGTGCCCGCAGCGCCTCGGCCGCGCCGGGCGGCGGCGGCGCCTGGACCACCGGCGGAAATACCGTCTCCACCTTCGTGAGGTAGCGCGAGACGAACGGCGAGTGGACAGCGTAATCGCGGGTGTAGGTCACCACGCGCTGGGCCAGACGCCCGGCCAGGCGATGGGTCAGCGTCATCGCGGCCTCGATGGCCCGGTTGAGCCGGCCGGGCGGTAGGCGCAGGTCGCAGTGGTAAGTGAGCACCACTGGGCGCCCCGCCGCGCGGGCCAGCGCGGCCAGCCAGCCGGCCTCGAGCAGGGGCAGGTGCAGATTGACCACATCGTGCTCGCGCGCCAGCTGCCAGGCGAGCGCGGTGAACGCTGGGGACACCACCCCCTTGTGGACGCGCAGCAGCACTGGCGCGCGCACCACGCGCACGCCCGCGCGCCACTCCGCGCGCGGAAGCCCCGCTTGGTGGCGCGAGGCCAGCACCGTCACGGCGTGCCCCCGCGCGGCCAGCGCGGCCGCCAGCCGCTCGACGTAGATGGTCAAGCCGCTCAAGTGCGGGTGGTAGTAGGTGATCACGTGCAGGACGCGCATCGTGGCCATTGTACACACTGCACCCGCCACGTGGCGCGCATTGACACTGCCCGCGGCGGCGCCTATAAGAATCCCTAGCCCCGGAGAAGCGCATGAGCGAGCGCGACGACACGACCGCCCTGCTCGTCCGGGCCCGCGACGCGCCCGGCATCCTGCTCCAGTTGTGCCAGGTGCTCGCCGCCCACGAGGCGAACATCGCGCATGTGGATATCCACGCGCGCAGCGGGGGCCAGGCGAGCCTGTACTTCGAGCTAGAAGGGGTGCGCGACGTCGAGGCGGTGGTGCGCGACCTCGCCGCGCTGGAGGTGGTGGTGCGCGTCGAGCAGCTCCGCCCGTTCTCGCGCATCTACGGCAAGCGCGTGATCGTCATCGGCGGGGGCGCGCAGGTCGGCCAGGTGATGCTCGGCGCGGTCTCCGAGGCCGACCGGCACAATATCCGCGGCGAGTGCATCTCGGTGGATACCATCCCGCTGGTGGGCGAGGAGAAGCTCGCCGCCGCGGTGCGCGCGGTGGCCCGGCTGCCCCGCGCGCGGGTGCTGGTGCTCGCCGGGGCGTTGATGGGCGGCGAGATCACCCAGGCGGTGCACGAGATCCGCGCGCAGGGGATCCTCGTCATCTCGCTCAACATGGCCGGGACCGTGCCCGATGCTGCCGATCTAGTGGTCACCGACCCGGTCCAGGCCGGGGTGATGGCCGTAATGGCCATCGCCGACACGGCCCGCTTCGACATCACCCGGCAGGTCGGCCGCCGCTACTGACCGCGGCCCGCGCCGGCGAACAGGGGGCATCGCGATGACCAGCGCGCCGAGTCCACTGGCCGTAGTGCTCAAGGGGCTGCTCGCCGGGGGGCTAGCCACCGGGGTCAGCTACACGCTCGGACGCCTGCTGTTCGGTCCGTTCGCCCCGCCCGAGTTCCTCGCCCGCCGCGGGCCGCCGCCGCCGCACCGCATCGTGACCAAGTTCGCGCGCGGCATCTTCGAGGTCGAGCTGACCGAGCGGCAGCACGCCGGCTGGGTCTGGTTCACCCACTTCGCCTACGGGGGCACGTGGGGGCTCGTGTACGCCCTGTTCCAGTCCACCTTCCACTTGCCGGCGCTGCTGCACGGGCTCGCCTACGGCGCGGCGGTCTGGACGGTCGGGCACTTCCTGCTACTGCCGGCGACCAAGATCGCGCCGCCCGCCTCGCGGCAGCCCCGCTCCATCGCTGGCCGCTGGCTCCTGGTCAATCTGGTATGGGGGGTGACGCAGGCGCTGTTGTACGCGCGACTGGTGCCCGCGCGGGCGGGGCGGCCCAATGAGTGAGCCGCCGCTGGCCGCCAGCGGCTGGGCGCGCCGCTACGATCCCGTGGCCGCTCGGGAGGCGCGCGTGTTGGAGCGCGTGCGAGCCACCGCGGGCCGCGAGTGCACGCTGGCGGAGGAGGTGCTGGCGGTGTATCTCGACCTGCTCGGCGCCGCCGAGGAGGACGACCGCCTCGCCTGGCCGAGCGAGGAGGCGCGGCTCGCCTGCGAGGCGTGCCTGGTGCGCCTGTACGACGAGCTGCTGGCCAGCTACTACCTGGTGCAGCGCGGGCTGTACCTGCAGGCCTGCCGCGTGTGGCTCACCTACCTGGACACCCTGGTGCTCGCGCTGCACATGGTCCACCAGCCTGCGGCGGCCGCCGCCTGGCTGCGCGGCGAGGTGATCGAACCGGGCGCGGCGCGGCGGGCGCTAGAGGCCGCCGGCCGGCTCGCGCCACTGGTGGGCGAGCTACAGGCCCAGCTCGACCAGCAGTCGCACCCGCGCAGCAAGGCCGGGTTCGAGCGCGCCTTGACGATCCGCCAGCATTGGGGCGACTGGCAGCTCCAGTTCGTGCTGGGCGGCGAGGGCAACGAGGCCTGGCTGCGGCGCGGGCTCGCCGACTGGCTGTACCTGGCAGCGGTGGGGTTGGGCGCGCTGGCTGCCCTGGGCGTGGTGCCTGCCGACAGCGGCTGGAGCCAGCGCCGCGCCGCCGTGGTGGGGGCGGTCGCCGCCCAGCTGCACGTGGAGCTGCCCTAGCGCACCGGCCGCGCGGTGAACCCGACCACCTGGCTGAGGTCGAGGTAGGCGCGCTGGCCGCTGCCGCCCCAGGCGTCGGCGAACTGCCACCACCCCTGGCCCGCCGCGATCGCCTGGCGCAGCTCCTCGCAGTAGTGGTCCAGCACCTCCGCCGTCACCGGCGTGCCGAGGTCGTGGGTCACCGGCAGCGTCCCGCCCTGCCGTAGCGCGAACACCAGCTCGATGCGCTGGCTCTGCGTGCGGGCGATACCAAACGGCACCCGCCCTGCCACGGCGTGGTCGCGGGGCTCCGATTCCAGGCGCGGCTGCTGCGTGTCCATGCGCTCCTCCCGTACTCTTCCCGCGGCGTTGCGGCCCTGCCGGTCGGCGCGCCGCTCGCCGGAAGTATAGCCGTGCTCCCGCCGCGCCCGGCCCGCAGGCCCACGGGCTATACTGGAGAGCGGGGCGCCCGGCGTGCGCTGGGCTTTTTGGTGCCCGCTGAAGGGGGTTGAGGAGAGGGGCATGGCCATCAGCTCTCGCGTGCGCGACGTGGCGGCCGTCGATCCCGAAGTGGCGCGC
>Ga0070737_10001923_pt1 | contig 26918 bp, 26 predicted proteins | sample Coa_R1_10_FD_66438 | JGI IMG/M metagenome (GOLD analysis project Ga0070737, IMG submission 66438) | Surface soil microbial communities from Centralia Pennsylvania, which are recovering from an underground coalmine fire - Coalmine... | ecosystem: Environmental > Terrestrial > Soil > Unclassified... | reverse complement strand
GAGCGTCTTTCCGAAACACTTTGCGATCGATTCTTCCACGAGACCCTCGACCAGTCCTATCCTCATCTCACCGGTGAGAATCCTCGTGAGATATTTTGCCTCCAGTGGGTCGCTCATCGAAGAGAAGAGGCGTTTCAGCACTTGGATCTTTTTCTCGGTTGATCTCTTGCCCGCCGCGGAGGCGAGCTCCTTGAACGCACTCTCCACCTGCTCCAAGGTGAGCGACCCTTGCTCGAAAAGAAAACTGTGCTGATCGCCCCCTTGACCTCCACTTGACTTTTTGAGAAGGAGTAGTTCCTCGGCGACTGACCCCAGGTCTCCGTGCTTCATGTAGAACCCTGACAGATCCGAGTCCCTCAATCCGTAGAACTCCGATAGGGATCGCCAGATCAATGAGTAGCCCACGTTGACCTCGCCTGACCCTGGCGGAAAGATCCGACCGGAGAGGAACGTGGCCGAGATCTTGAGATCCACGTCGCCTTCAAGGGAGGCAAAGAACTCGCTTAGAATCGAGACCTTGGCGAGTTTGCTCCTCGTCGAGCGGATCTTGTCGCATGTATTTGCGAAGGCAAGGAATGTGGACGTCATGCGAGCGATTTGCTCATCAGATACGCGCTCTCCCCATCCCTGTAATATCCGTGATGGGTCGTCACCGTCTGGAACCCGAGCTTCCTGTACAGCCCCACCGCGGTCTCGTTGGAGACCCTTACCTCCAAGTAGACCTCCGAGCATCCCCTGGACTTCATCCCAACCATCGACTCCTCCATCAGCGCCCTGCCCAGGCCGTGGCCCCGATGCGCGTCGAGCACTGCGACCGACACAACGTGCCCCTTCCTAGCCAGGCCGTACTTTTTCAGGTGAGAGAATCCGTACTCTATCCTGCACATGATGTACCCCACGCGCTTTCCCTGATCATCCTCCACGACGAGAAAAGTCTCCGGCGACTCTTGCAATCGCTCCTCAAAGAAAGAGTCCGAGTAGTGCTCGGGGAGCGCGGCCCAGTTGATCGAGATCACGTCCGGGAGATCCTCTGGCTGGGCTCGTCTCAGGCTGTACCTGCCCACCCTCCTCAGATAGATGTTTTGCATTGCAATGACACACGGGCGAATGGAAAAAGCGTTCTGTTACGGGTGGGGTCAAAGATGGAGATACCATAAATAAAAACTCATATCCCAGCGCGGCACACTCCTTCACGACCATCTTCGCCCCTTCCCCCCAGCCATTAATAGGACTCGGTAATTGGATTTTGACCACTCAGACAAGATCGCAGGATGAGATACAGCGAATCATCGACCTCGTGAGGCAGCGATTCAGCGTCGAGCAGGAATATCTCGGGGAACGAGATAGCCTAGAGTTCTTCCTGTCGGAGAACCAGAGGGAGACCAAATCCGCCTTTGTTTCGTTGACTACAGAACTGCGTTCAACGGGTGACAGCGCCTTGCTCCGCAGGACGGACAAGGGCTTGCTTCTGCTGGTGTTCAAGAAACCGCCGTACCCCAAGCAGAGGCTCCGCACCCCGGCGATACTGCTACTTGCCACGATCATCACCGTGTTGATTGACGGAGTGTATCGCGCGCTCTCGATCCAAAACCCCCTATCGGGAGTGGTGAGCTTCTCTGAGGGGACGTTCATCGCTCTCACGTACACTGCTTCGCTCGTGGGGATCATCGGGGTACACGAACTGGGGCACAAGGTGGCCGCGTGGTACCACAAGATTGCGTCATCCTGGCCGTACTTCATTCCCGGGATCCCTTCTTTCCTTCCAACTTTTGGGGCGGTAATCAGATCCGCAGAGCCGCCGGTGAACCGCGATGCATTGTTTGACCTTGGTCTTTCCGGGCCTGTGGCCGGACTCGCTGTCACGGTTATCGTATCCATAGTGGCTGCGGCGAGCGCGATCGTGGTCCCGCTCTCATCGTTCTCTTCCCCTCCGAGCGTTGTGAACGTGGATTTCTACACGAGCCTCCTCCTCGGATTACTCAAGGGCGGATCGTCCAACTCTTCGGGCAGCGTGGTCGGGGGTTCCATGTTCGGCGTGTTGTACTTCGCGTACACATTGGGTTTCATCATCACATTCATCAACCTCTTCCCCGCCTGGCAGCTCGACGGCGGTCACATTGCAAACTCCGCCGTTTCACCGAGGGTTCATACATACCTGACGTACCTCAGCGTCGTTTTGATGATCTTCATCCAGTTCTGGGTGATGGCTCTCTTGATCCTATTCTTCTCAAGGTCAGCCCCGTCGCTACGACCGCTGGATGATGTGTCCCCGCTATCGAACAAGCGCAAGGTCTTCTTCGCGCTAACGTGGATTCTGGCAATCTCGATCTACGCTTTCGTTTTGTACAACAATCTGTACTTCAACTTGCAACCGCTGATTCATTGATCTCCCGTTTTGCAAATGAAGTACTCGTTCCGTCCGGGACCACGAGTATCTTTGCCCTCGAACCCAGTTGCGCAATCGAGGACGGGGAGTCCCTCGCCGCGCTCACCGGCTTGAAGTCGAACTTTTGAACGTAGTAGTTCGGGAGCGTGGAGAGCAAATGGAGATCCAACGTCCCCTGGATCCTGTAGAATGAGAGAAGAACTTCCAAACCGTCGAAGTATTGCACGTTGTCAAGCTTTGCGCCCGGAGTGAATCTTCCGGTGGCGTAGCGCATCAACGCCTCCGAACCCAGCCCCTGGGAGCACTCCGCGAGCATGCACACCTTCCCCCCGGAGTCTTGGATCGACACGTTTGTTACTATGTTGAAGAAAGATCTTGAAAGCGCCTCGTTGAGCGTCCTGTCGGAGTCCTGACCACCGCAGCCGAAGATCACCCTCTCGGCCCTGGATGAATAATTGACGGAAAATCCACTGACGAGCTGTTCGGAGGCCTGAGAGTGGACCGATTCCGGATCTCCGTAGAAGAGGTTGATTATCCCGCTGGACGTCCTCTCTATCACCTCGATCGCGTCCACCCTCGGGCAGGTCTGTAGCACCCTGGTTGCGTACCACGATGCGTTTGAAATCCTTGGCGTGCAGGGGAGCTCATCGACCGATCTCTTGAACGCCTCGCTCTTGAGCTCCGGGATGAGCGAGATGAGGTCTGAGGCAGCGCTTGAGATCCCGAAGAGCGGGTCGTAGTGGATTGAAGTGATCAGCGCGAGCTTCGGAGCCGACTTGAGCTGCGCGGGAACCCTCGTCGATGCGCCGTCAACGATACCCGCGTCCTCCAGCGACTCTGAGTTGAACGGCTCCGCCTGAATCCCGAACTCCTGCGCCTTTTTTCTTGCGAGAAGGCTAGAGTTCTTTGAGTAGTATAGCCTGGTGATCGCTTTGTTCCTTGCAAGCAGGGTCTCGAGCGTTTTCTGAACGCCTGCGCTCGATGACAGTACAAGGAGCGAATCGGCGCTGACGGCGTCAAGTCGCTTTTCATAGTCCTCCTGGGGGAGTTTTGCGGGCTGCGGTTCAAGTATCTGCGAGAGGTTCTCCTGCTTGATGTCGAAGGATACCTCGACCGGACCGTACGGGACCCAGATCTCGACCATGTTGCTCTCTTGATCCGACTCTGATTGACGCTAACGCCTTGGAGTTGCGACTATATCTCACTTTGCGAGTACTCGTTGCATCTCCGGGACTCATGCTCGACCATGTGAAAATGTAACCTGATCCATTCTTTCATTCCCCGCCGTAGCGGTAGGCGCAATTTTTTCCCAAATTATCTTTGCAACTCCCCTGTAATGGGAAAACCGGATCGCTTCCGATGGAGTGGACAACGTTGACATCCCACAACCAGGACCGGAGGGGGGAGGGGGTAAAATTTTGGGCCGAAATTTTTACCCAGTATGACGTACAAGGCGGAAGTTCTCAGAGTCTGTCGAGAAGGAGTTGAACCAGCTCGGTTCCATTGTGTTTCGTGCTCCTCCGAGCTAACGGAGGGAGAGCCGTATTCTGTTCGATGCCAATAACGATCGAAATAAGACAGCGAACGCGATGAAGAGAATTCTGGATCGGGAGCTTCAGGTCCTTCGAGTTCTGGATTTTTCATACCAAGAGTTAGTTCTGCGATGACCCCGCATATAACCATCGCCTAAATTAATTAATTAAAAACTGATCAATTAATTACAAAAGTAAATGATTCTATAACGCAACGAAATTTCCAAATGGGTAACATCCTTCATTTTTTACAATACGCCTGCTGATTTTGGGTAATTGGACTCCTTCTTCTTTTCGCCTACCCGTTCGAGAGGGCCCCGCCTTGATTTTCGCTAAAAGCACAAAAGCAGCACAAGCTCTATTTCTCCATTGGTTGTGTAAGTCAGAATCTTGAGCAGCGAGGGAAAAACAAGCAGGAATCGGCTCATTTCAGAGTTAGGAAAGGCGCTCCTTAAGGTGAACGCGCTGAAGATAGGAACCTTCGAGACGTCGACCGGGGACATAACGCCGTACTACATCGACTTGAAGAAGTTGGCGAGCTTCCCCTCTGCCTTTTCACTCGCATTCGAGTGTCTGAGATCCACTTATTCGGAGAGAAGTAGCGCTATCGCTCCGGAGTATTTGTGCGGAATCCCCACGATGGGTCTGTTGTTGAGCACACTGCTTGCAAATCAAGAAAAGGTTCCGCTGCTCTACCCGTCAAAGTCGCACCCCCGATCCGTCGTGGGTTTGCTGCGACCCGGGGCAAGGGTGCTCGTGATAGAGGACGTCTCCGAGACGGGGGTGACGATCCGATCTGCGGTTCAAGCGATAAGATCGTCTGGCGGGATCGTGAGCAACGCCCTAACCTTGATTGATAGATCCGAGGGCGCGGACAAGACCCTGTCGGAGATAGGCGTGATCCTGCATCACTTTACGACGATTGAGGAACTCGCCGGGACCATGCGAGAAAAAATGGCTCTGGCGGACGAGCAGGAGCAAGCTCTGGAATCTAGGAGTATATCATGAGGCCCTTTTGCTCAAGGGTGACGTGAAGGTTGTTTACCGCTCTATAGACCTCGGTCTCCTTCTTTGCACCCGTGCACACTAGTTTTCCCGAAGCAAAGAGCAGGATCACGGTCTTTGGGTCGGCCATCCTGTGAATCAGGCCCGGGAACTGCTCTGGCTCATACATCGATTTTGGAAGTTGTCTTGCAGCCTCTTCGAGGTGAACCTTTCCTCCGAGCGAGGCGGACGCTACTATGTTTTGGATGTCGATTATCGGATCGTTTCTAATGTCGATTGAACCTTTTCTCAGTTTTTGGACTACCGTCTTGACGGCCTTTACCGCCTGCTCCTCCGACTTCGCCCCCGTGCACACCATCTTGCCCGAACTGAAGATCAGCGTGGCGGTCTTTGGGACCTTGAGCCTGAAAACCAGTCCGGGGAACTGATCCGGATGATACTCCACGTCCGAGAAGGATCTCGTGATCTGATTAAGATCGACGGTCTGATTGATGCTTGCCGAGGCTACCACGTTTTCGATGCTGATCAGGGCTTTGGTTTGGGGCAAGGAGTAAAACTATTCCTATTTTAATTCCTTTTATAAAGGGGTATATAAGCAGTCATGAGGCACCCTAGATTCCCTGCCCTCTGACAGCTTCCGTCGTGATCGTTATTTTTGCGATTTTCGGGTCAGACATCCAGCTCCTTGCCTGATCTCCCATCAATCCAAACTCGCCGGCTCCTGCCGTTGAGCATCAGTTCGGCTCTGAAGGTCGGATAGTAGAACTGATTGAAGTGCTCGACGTCCGCGCCGTCCCACATGCCCTTCACCACTTCCCTCACCTGCGCCTCGCCCAACCTCTGCTTTGAAAGCTTGAATCCGTCCAAAGGATTGAGCTCGCTGAGCTGGGGGAGCACCGACTGGTTAGCCAAGTCAATCTTCGGAATGTCGATGAGACGCCTGTACATCTTCGCTCGACCGACCTTCTTCGAGCGCACGAGCCTCCTGTCTTCGAGCCCCCTGAGCAGCCTCCGGGACTCTTCCTCGGTTCTCCTAGCCGCTCCCGCGATCTCAATCAAGCTCTGATCCTTGTCGGGATAGAGCGCCTTCAGAATGGCGATCTGCCCCTCCTCGAGACCCAGCAGTCGCTGGATTCCTTCTCGCAGATTCAACCGGTCAGTCGCCGAGACGAGCTTCCCCGTCACTCCGTCTAGGAGAAAATACTTTGTCTCGAACTTTCTCTTCAGCAATCCCGCCCTGATTCTCACAGCGATCTCGATCAGCGGCCTGAACGCAAGGTCGACCCTCGTCACGTTCTCCTTCTGCCCGAATAAACGATAGCTCTTCTCGAGTTTCACGATTGAAGGGATGGCTTCGGTTTCAAGCTGCGGGGCGAGACCCAGGATCTTCGGAACGCTCGGCTCCCCGAGCGATTCATCCACTTGATCATCGTCAACTTCTTCGTCGCTCTCCTGAACGCCGATCCTCGGAGGGGGCACAACCGTCCTCGGGTAGCGCTCCTTGAGGATGTGTTCTCGTTGGTCCTCAACAGAATTCCCGTATCTTTCGGGGCGTACTACTCCTTCACCCTGCTGTCGTACTATCGGTAGGATTTTTGGGTGCAGCCTTTCATTGCTCGCTCCCTCAGCATCTTCAGGTTCAGAAACGAGTCGCGAGCGGCTGGCGTATGGAAGCTCGCGAGAGCCTCCCACATCTTCTCCAGCCTGGATTGTTTCGAGCACTTTCTCCACTGATGCTCTAACAGCCTTCGGGTTGAGTTTGGGCGTGATACCGCCGTGCCTTGTTTCCCTTGCCCTCATCTTCACCCTCATTGGCTCTGGCCCCAGGCCGCCGAGCGCGAAGAACTCACCCGGGGAAAGCGTGGTCAACTGGTTCAGGAGGGCGTGTCCGGGGAAGAATTGTGCCACCGAGTTGAGATCGTTCTTGATCACGAGTTTGCCTATGAGTTGGTTTGCGCACTGGCTGAGTATGTTCTTATCGACCAGGGACGGCCTCTGGGTGCATAGCATCAGCCCAAGACCCCGTTTTCGACCTCGTCTTGCGATTTCATCGAAGATTGGGAGCCTCTCCCCGGACTGCGGAGAGAACCTATCCGCCTCCTCAAGTATCACGAGGTATGGAGTCCTCCTCCTGGAAATCTCCCTGTAGATTGCGATGAGGAACTGGCTCACCTTCTCACGTGGTCGATCGGCCTCCGAAAGGTCCAATATGAGCGGAGGACAGTCGGGCGCGTACTGAGCGAGGTGCTTCAGGTCCACCCTGCTGCTCCAGCGGAGATCGCAGCCTTTTCCCTCGCCTACCCAAACCGCTTCATACTTTTCCTTTAGGCCGGAATACTCACCCTCGATGTCGATTATCACAAAGGGAACCTTGTTCTTGCACAGCTCTTCACATATCACGCCTACCGTGTAGCTCTTGCCACTCCCCGAAGATCCAATCACGCAAGTCCTACCGGTCGCTATCAGGTCGGCGCTTACATCGAACGGCTCGCCCTTCGCTTGGCCGTCCGCATCTTCTTCGTCGTCGAGGAAGAATGGCGAGTCGAGGTTCCCGCTGTCTCCACGGGCCACGATCAATCCGAGGTGCAGCACCTGTTGTTGCTGCTCAGTTGAGGACAAACTGCGATGGGGTAAAGAAATACTGGTTCTATTAACTTGTCGCGGCAATCAGCGATACAAGTTCGAGTAAAGTCCTGCTCCTTTCGCAATGCAATTCTGCTGGCAGTTTGCCAAGCGCCCTCGCCGCTTCAAATTTATTACACACAAGATGTGATTAAAGCAAGTGCTTAACCGACGTGAGCCAGTCCTATATTCCGACACCCGCTACTGCAAGATTTGAATCAGATTGAGTAGCGTAAGAGGAAGGAGAAGAATCTACCCGCTCAGGGAGAACGACAAGGAAACTCCAAAAAAGCATTCCACACTGGCTCGAGTATTTCAATCGGCGCTAGTGCTCTTCAGTGGCAATAGTCCACGGGGTAGGTCAGAAAGAAGAGAGCTCGGTCCAGAGTTCAGCGATAATAGTAAATCAAAAGAAGTGTACCCCTATTCCTTTCCCGTGACAGACTTTCAATCCGAGCTTGGACGAAATGCTCTTGGAAAACAGACGTTCAGGGTATAGTACGGAAAAAAGTAGGCTTGGCTCCCCCCGCACAAGAGGTGAAATTCCTCTTTTTGAGGAGAAGACCAAAAATAAAGTCTACTTGTTCACGTATCGATCCATGACTGAGTCAAGTAGAAGATTTTGAGCATCCATCGATCTCGAGATGGCCCTTAGGGCGGCCGGCCGCCTTTCCTCGGGGATTGACCTCATGTATTCTCTCCAAAGTGATGCGTGTCTGACGTCGACCTTTTCGTGGACATCGAAGTATGTCGTGGCGTCCTTTGAATCCAGCCCATAGAATTCCTTCAAGCCTTCTCTCTTGGTCCTGCTTATCTTTGGCAGAACGCTCTCGTACGCATACATCGAGGATATGGCTTCCTCGGAGGAGAGCTTTGAAAGTTTCTGTAGCTCTGCGACCGCTCGCTTTGTCTTGATCGCAGGATCGAAACTCTTGAGATCATCCATCGATACTCCGAGCGAGGATGCAAATCTCATCCACATAGCGATGTGACTCCTTTCCTCGCTGAGGTTTTCGGAAATTGCTCTTTTCATCTTCGCGGCTGGAGACTTTGCTTCAATCGATGAAACGAGGTCAGGAACGGCTTTGACGAGCGAAAAATACTCCCTTGAGTAACCCGCGAGCTGATCCTTGGTCAACTCGCCCTTCGACCACATCCTGTAAAACGGATGGTTCAGCAAGCTCTTGCTCTCGATTAACGCATCAACGCTTTCTAGAAACGAAGATGATGATGACGATGAAGACGATTTGCTGCTCATCTACTTCTTCTCCTTTGAGGGATTCATGGTTCCTAAAGTCTCACGTGCTCTTTAGAAAAGCGTTACTGGAGAGGTAAGGTTATCCATTCAAATTTGGGTGTGAAGACGACTCGGTCAAATGCCTTATCCACATGCCTTAGGTTTACTTCGGTTTAACTCTGAATCCTCATTGCCGTCTTCGAGGAGTAGAGCGAATGAAGACTAAATTACCTTTCTTTTTCATCCCACTTCTCCCTTATCTCAGACCGCGAGCTTCGTCTGGCGTTCACCCCTAGGCTCTAGCACGCAAATAGAGTCGCGGTAGGATTCCCAGTTTAGCACAAAATCGGATATCTTCTGAATTGGGACGACCGCGACTCCTGACTCTAGAAAGTGGAGCATCTCGTCGTGGAGAGTGAGGATTACAGGCATGACGCGATCACATTCGCAGAACTCGAAGACCCGTTCCGACCTCTTGGTTTGAAGTGAGGCTATCCTTGTCATCGTTGCGTTCCCGACAGTTCTCTTCCAGTGCTTGCAATCTACCGCAAAAGCGATGTTTCGTGAGCGGGCGAGGAGGTCGATCTCCATCGTCGGCTTTCTGAACCTCAAGTTCCTCGTCGTTTCAAAACCAAACGAACGGAACGCCTGTTCGGCTAGCTCCTCGAACTGCTTCCAGTTCAGGTGCGAACCGATTGTCTCTGCGTCCCAGGATCGCTTCATCGCGCCAATGCGATGCATGCTTTAGGAAAAAAGCGTTTCCAAATCAAATCAATCCAAGCAAACGGAAAGCAAGGAAGATATCTTTTACATGAGCTTCAGATTGACCTGGTACCTGTAAATCTCTCGCATAATTTTATCTCCCTCAGTGGTAAGATAGTAAACTCTAGGTTTAGAGTTCCTTGGCGAGGAGCAGATGACTAGGTCCTTGCTCTCTAGTTCGCGAAGAGCTCTGCTGATGTGTGAAAGGTGCTTTTGCACCTCTTTTGCGAGTTGGGTCGGGGTGCAAGAGCCCTTGGAGAGAAATGACAAAATCTTGAGTCTGGTCTCACTTGAAATCACAAAGTTCAAGCTGTCGACTGTCATTATCGCGGAAGGCGATACCAATGGCAAGTTTTAAACCTTCTGAATTTTTGGGACGTCGGAAAGGATTCCTCCGTTGTTCTGATCATCAGAACGGACTGGATGCATGCAAGTAGAACAGATGTTCTACCGTGAGAGAGTTTGGGGCCTCCCGCTTGCGCTTCACTCCAATTTCGAACATCTAATTAAGTATCGTACCTTTGCCACTACCTAGGTGAGAGGATGAGTCCGGGCGCGAAGAAGATGGCGGGCGCGCTTGTCTTGGTTCTGATCTCCATTATTCTCGAAGCGACATCTCCCTACTCGCCCGACTCGCTCCTTCAGCTCGTCTTCTCGCTCGCGCTTGCAATTGCAGGTGCTCTAGTTGCGGTACGAGGGATCATAGATTTTCTCTCTGAGCGCTTCTAGTAGAGCCAACAGGAGACGTAGTGGCCGCGCTCTATTTCCTTCAGCGGTGGAAAGTTTTCTCTACATTTGTCCATGACAAACGGACATCTCGGATGGAATTTGCAACCAGGTGGGTGAGCATAAGCCGCCGGTATCTCTCCCCGAATGTTCACTGTCCTAATTTGATCTTTCTGCGACGGATCTATAGTGGGAGAAGCCTGAAGCAGCGCCTGCGTGTAAGGATGCAAAGGCTTTGAAACTATTTCGACGGAGGGGGCGAGTTCGACTATCTTCCCAAGATACATTACTGCGATGCGATCGGCAATTACTTTGGCAACAGCCATCTCGTGCGTGATGAAAAGGAACGCGACCCCGTAATTGCTCGCTATTTTCTTTAAAATGTTGAGAATGTCTCCCTTGAGCGAGACGTCCAACATTGATACGGCTTCGTCTGCCACGACGAATGAAGGCGAGAAAAGCAGGACACGGGCGATGCTCACCCTCTGCCTTTGCCCACCGGAGAGCTGGAAGACGAAATTGGATAGTATGTCAGGCGGTAGTCCGACTTCTTGAAATACAGAGAGAATCTTGTTTTCTACCTCCTCCTTGTTCTTCACGCCCTGCGACTGCAACGGAATCCTCAACGCATCGTAGACACGCATGTTCGGGTCGATGGATGAGAATGGATCCTGGAAGATTATCTGAAGGTCCCTGCGCAGCTTCCTCCACTCTCGTCCCTTCGAAGCGGTGACGTCTATGGTTCGCTCCCCCTTTGCAAAGAATACCTTACCCGACGTTGCCTTCTGGAGTCCTATCGCTGCCCTCCCGAGCGTGGTCTTCCCGGAGCCGCTTTCTCCCACGAGTCCAACGATTTCTCCCCGCGCGATCTCAAGGTCGACCTTGTCCACCGCTCTAACTACCGAGGGTTGGGCGAGGAGCTTCTTCTTTTCAAAGTGCACTTTTAGATCGTTGATCGAAATCACGGATTCGCTAATAGAGCCAGCAGGCAACATCCTGTCCCTCCTTTACGTTGTATAGCCGCGGTTCATCTTTCTTGCACACCTCCATGACATACGGACATCGCGTCGAAAACTTGCACCCGGGCGGAAGATTGGCGAGATCTGGCATGAAGCCCGGGATCCCTTCGATTCTTGAACTCTTGAGCATGGGGATCGAAGCAATCAGACCCTTCGTGTAGGGATGCTTTGGTTCTTGGAAGATTTCTTTGGCTGTGCCGCTTTCTGCAATCTTTCCCGCATAGAGGATGTACACTCTGTCCACTATCTCAGAGAGCAGTGCGAGATCGTGGGTGATCAATAAAATGGAGATCTGATGCTCCCGACGCAGCTTCTTCAACAGGTTCATGATGCTGACCTGCGTCACGACGTCGAGCGCGGTGGTCGGCTCGTCAGCTATGAGGAACGGCGGTTCAACCGCGAGCGCCATCGCGATGAAAGCTCTCTGCTTTTGGCCGCCCGAGAGCTCGTGCGGGAATCGATCACCAACAACTGGGTCTAGCTCCACCATCCTCAGGAGCTCCTCCGTCCTTGCCTTCGGATCGCCACCGTAGCCGTGTATCTCCAGGACCTCCCTGATTTGGTCTCCGATGGTAAAGACCGGGGTGAAGCCGTTCATTGACCCCTGAAAGACCATCGAGATCTTCTTCCAGCGATATGCCTTCCTGAATTCCTCTTTGCCGAGCTTCAGTATGTCGTTGCCGTCAAACTCCACCGACCCGCCCATCACCCTGCCCGGCGGGTAGATCAATCGCGAGATCGCAAGAGCGAGGGTGCTCTTTCCGCAACCGCTTTCTCCAGCCAGACCCACGATCTCGCCCTTGTTGATGTCGAGCGAAACATCATCGAGCGCCTTAACTTGACCCCTCGGCGAGGAAAAGTACACTCGCAGATGTTTCACGCTAACAATCATCATTTGACAGCTACTCTTGGCGCGATAATTCTCTCCAGCGCGAAACCGATCAGAACGAATGGAATCGCGGAAACGACTATCATCAGTCCGGGGAACACGACCCACCACCAGAACCCAAAGACCGCAGCCTGACTGATGAAAGCGTCATCCAGAATCCCTCCCCAAGTTATCAGATCCGGGGGGATGATCCCGATGAATGACAGAGTCTCGGCAAGCAAGATCCCGGCGGGGATGCCGAGCACGGTGTAGGCAACCGTGACGGGAACGAGCCTCGGCATAAAGTGCGAGAAGAATACTTTCTGGGCTGAGATTCCCATCGCTTTGTCTGCCTCGACAAATGTTTGCGACTTGATCGATAGCGCAACCGTGCGTGCGATGATCGCGTAGAACGGCCACGAAAGACCGGCTATGATGAGGATCTCCACTTCGAGGCTGAGCTTCACCACGTAGGACATGGCAACGAGAAAGTTTAGAGCAGGGAGCGCGAGGAAGACGAGCGCGAACCACTGGAGAGCGCTGTCCTTGCGAGCTCCGAAGTACCCGGAGATCCCTCCGAACAGGACTCCTCCCACAACCGAGATCAAAGAAACGAGAAAGCCCACCTCAAGCGCGTTCGGTAGACCGGCGAGGATCCCCATGTCGACCGGCCTCCCCTGATTATCCGTGCCCATGGCCCCGTAAGTATCTCCGACGACTACAAGTTTCGAGGAGTCGGACATGTTCAGGGGAGAAGAGGATATTATCTGCACGCTGACCTGATACTTTCCGGTCAGGGCGGATGAGTTCAGAATAAACCTACCGGGAGTTCCAAAGAACGCGGAGACAACGTCCTTCTTTTGGAGTTGCGAGGAAAACTCCCCGGTTTGAGATAACACGTACTGGGCGGCCGCGGTGGTAAATTGTTGGCTCTGCGCTTCGTAGGCCTGGTTTGAACCTGGCTGCGAAACAGTTATCGTGAGACTCTTTCCCTGAGGCTTTGAAAAGGTAATCGTCGCAGTCGAGGCGTGTCCCTGGAATTCCGGCACAAATGCAACGTTCTGGGGAAAGGACTGTGAATTCCAGCTGAAGCTCGCGGAGGAGCTGTACTCATAAAAGGTCGTCGTTCCCGCGGACAACGTTTGTTTCTGCCAATTACCGAGAAAAACATTCTGAGTTGGCGCCGAGTTTGCTCCGAATAGCCCTATCCATGCGGGCGGAGCATCGACCGGGTTCAACACCCAGGCTTGACCGTTCTGCCACTGAACTGGTAGGTCTTGAGGTAATCCAAAGATAGAATAAACCGTTAGCACAGAAAGGATTACAGTTATTGCGATCCCCGCAATACCTGCTTTGGATCTTAGAAGCTCTCGAAGGAGCGAAGGTCGCTTTCTCTTCGCTACACTAATCACTGCTTACCCTTATCCTGGGGTCGAGATATCCGTAAACAAACTCTCCGATGAACAAACCCATCAAAAGTATAACAGTCAGAACGAAGGCGATCCCTATGATCACTGGAAGATCATTTTCAAAGATAGAGATGTACGTAAGGAGACCGACCCCCGGCCAGTTGAAGACGATTTCCGTGGTTAGAGCTCCCGCGAATGAGGCGGTGATTGCGAGAATGGATTGCGTTGCTATCGCTGGCGAGGCGGTGCGAAAAACGTGCCTGAAGAGGAGGCGGGACTCTGAGATCCCACGTGCCCTAGCTGTCAGGACGAAATCCTCTCCCATCGTACTTATCACGAGGCTCCTGACGATGTAGGCAAAGCCCCCGACGCCTACGATGAGAAACGCCAATATCGGGAGGATCATGTGCTCCGCAACGTTGAGATCGTAATAGAGGGGGTTCGTTGGCGGCGGGATCGAAGTCATGCCCTGGGTAGGCAGGAGATTCAAGCTGTACCCGAGGAATGCTATCAAGAGGAAGCCGAGCCACCACGCCGGTAGACTCGAGTGCAGTACGGCGATGAACGGGACTATCCTATCCCAACCGCTGCCAGCAGACTTCGCAGCGAGCAATCCTATGATGATGCCCACTGCGATGAGTATCAGCGTCGCAGTTGTGAAAAGAAGTATGGTGTTTGGAAGATAGCCAGCGATTATGACGTTTACATCCTTTGAGCCCGCCCAAGTTAGGTCATAGGATTGTCCAAAGTTGAATGTGAGCAGTCGAAAGATCTGGATTCCGAATTTTATCGGCAGCGGCTCGTTGAATCCGAATTGAGCGAGATAGCTCGCCTGAAATGAGTTGACCAGATTTTCAAGTTGAGCAGGAGTCAGGTGTACCGAAGCGGTCTTCAGGAGTTGCTGCCTATATTCTGTTGACAGTTCCCTCGCCGAGCTCGCCACTACTTCCTGGATGACTCCCTCGGTTGCAAGGTAGATAATAGAAACAGTAGCGATAAGTGCGAGAAAATAGGATAACGCTTTCGAGACTACAAATCTACCGAAGCCCATGCTGTGCTTTCTTTCCCATGGCTAGATCTTGTAAATGAGCGTTTTTCCTGATTTGCCGCATGCCGCCACTAGAATTGTTGTTACTACCTCTCATTTTGTAATAGTGACTATGGGAAAAAAGGGAGTGAGCACCCCCACCGTCGAAGGCCTTACGCCCGAGGTGAGGGAGTCCACGGTCTTTGGATGCGAATCCCAAGACCGTGAAGAGGCGACAGGGGAAGGCAGTTACCTCCTTCTCAACACGACTACAGCGACACCGGCGATTATCACTATCACTATCACTACAGCCGCGAGCGTGAGTGTCGATACCGGCAATCCTCCGCTACTAGTTGAGCTGCTGGACGCGGTCGATGATACGCTCGATGTGCCCGAAGATGTGCTGGAAGAAGACGCCGTTGCGGAGCCTGTGGATGAGCTGCCCGTTGAGACGCTGACACTCGTGGAGTTGGTCGAGCTCGTGTTGGTTGCGCTCACCAGCGTCGCGGTGTATGTGCTTGGAACGATGATTGTCGAGTTTGCAGATGATGCGTAGATTGTGAGAGAGTACGCGCCCGGAGGAACAGTCGGCACGGTGTATGTCAGCGAGCCGTTTGCTCCTGAAATTATTGTCTGCTGGTTGACAACAGCGCTACTGTTCACTAGCTGGACCACAACCTTAACGTTGGATTGGGGAGTTGCAACTTTTTGTCCCAGGAGTGTCGAGAGCGTGGTCATTGGTACAGTGCTTCCCTCGGTGAGTATAGAGGGTATGGTTGTTGACACCGATATCTGAGATGCCGGGGCGAACAGCTGAGGTAGCAGGTATGGCCCGAGTTTGAAGTTCGGGTTTGCGGTGAGGATAGCATAGTTCGGAGTCGTCGCCGCCTGATAGGCGCTCACGTAGTACGGACCGAATCCAATGAATCCGTTTTGGTATGTCTTGATAAAGTTCGATGCCTCCGTGTATGCCTTTGCTACGCCAGACGAGTTGATGATCTGAACTCCGGTGAGTGTCTCGAGTTGACTAAGCTGCGCTGGCACGTATGCCTGAGAGGCCCTCGTACTCAGGTCAGTCACGAGGTTCGAAATGTCCTTTGGATTCCCGTTGGCACCGCTTGGAGCGAGGGTGAGTTGCGGGAGGCCAGTCTTTGCAGCGGTCGTGGCCGACCAAACGTCATCGTGCGCTGTGACGAGGTCACTCATGGCCTGATACATGGTCCACGGCGTTGCCTCGTTTCTGAACGGCTCTGGGTAGAAGTTTTGGATAGCAGTGAGCGCCGCCTGGGTTTGGTCGAAGAAGTAGTAGTGCGAGTACAGTTCGATCGATGTCGAGTTGAGTATCTTGAATCCGACGATCGTCGCTACGTCCGTGCCGATCGTGGGGCCTATCGAAGAATCGTATATGGCGCTCTTTGAGTTTGTGGTGTTCGAACCCACGACATACGCGTAGATCAAGTCAGCCAAGCTGACCGATTCGTTATCTGCGTACGCGGTGTGTTGCATGATGTTCGCAAAGTTCGCGGTGACGTCAAGACTCGCTGTGCTGCCCGAAGTCACGTTGACCCACTTGCCCGTCGTGGAGTTGTAGTTGACCGCGCTAGTTGGAACGCTAATGTTCCCGCCTGCGGAAATTTGGTTGACCTTGAACGTCCATCCGAACGGCCAAGAGTAGCCGGTTCCAGGACCAGAGGTTGTTGTGAGCGATGGGATCACACCAGCCAGCAAGTCCGCGCTGTAAGCATCACCGTATCCTCCAACAGGGTTCATGTTGTACTGAGCAAGATACCTGACTCCGATGTTCAATGAATTCCCGGATGCAGGCATCATGGTCATGTAGCTCTGGGTGTTCAGTATCGGTGATGTCGTGAAACTCGCAGTCAGTCCGGTCACCTGCGCTGGGTTGTATCCGTAAACGTTGAGGCCCGTTGCGAGCCAGTCGTTCACGCCCATCTTGATTTCATCTTGAGTGTACTGGCTCAGGATCTGGGTTCGCTGGGCGAGCGAGGTGTACGTCCCACTGAGAATCTCGTTGTTGAGCGCGTCGAGTTGATCAGAGAGCGCAATCACGTCTGGCGGTGTTTCAGCGGTGGTGTTCCAGACACCATTCGCACAGTCGCAACCAGGCGCGGGTGCCGCGTTGGGGCCGGTCAGGTTATCGCTGTATGGGCCTGCAGCGCAGTTTGCACCGTCAAAGCACACCTGCAAAAAGTCACCGTAATAGAGGTAAACGTTGCTGAATGAGCCGATGTAGATATCCCACGGCGTAGGCGGAGTTCCGCCCGTTCCATTGACCGGGTTCTCTGCAAACACCGTCGTCCTTGTAACAGCGAGGTTCAGGGGTTGTTCAACAACGGTGAAACCCAAGTTCGTGAGCTGTGATGCTAGAAAACCGGCATACTGGCTCCTGAAAGGATCATCAGTCCTGTCAGCGATATAGATCGTAATCGGGTTGCCCTGGAAGTAATAGTGCCCACCGAGATAGGTGACTCCGGAGATCCCGGTCAGCGTCTGGCGAATCGTAGTGTTTGCCAAGCCAAAGTTGTAAGTGAGGTAACTTTGATAGGTTGCCGTCGCGTTTGAAACGGTGAGGCTATCAGGGGCGACTCCGTAGACGCTCAGAATCGGAACGCCGGCTCCTCCAAGGATGTTATCAACGAAATAGCTTCGGTCAAGGACGTAGTTGAGCGCCTGTCGGATCTGTGGGTAGTAGAAGGGATTGAAGGCACTCCCCTTGAAGTTCGAAACCCCTGACCACGTGGTGTTCTCCGGATTTATCTCGACCTCAAAGAGGCTGTTGGGGACTGACATTGAGGAGAAACTTGAGGGTAAACTGGAGGCTTCGACCGGGGTCAACTGGTAATCGTAAGCAGCGATCTTGCTGTTTGCGAGGTCTGAAATCGCTGCCTGATCGTTACCGTTGTAGCTCGTTATTGTGATCTTGTTCGTGCACGGGTATGAGGTGCAGCTTGAGCTTTGTGCTGCCGTAAAGGGCAACATACCCAAACCGCTCACAATTGCTGAAATGACGAAAATCGAAAACAGAGATAGCGCTAGAATCTTTTTCCTTCCTAAGGACAGTTTCATTTGACTCTTGCGCGACGGTGGTTTCTCCGTCTATATTTAAACCTAATTACCATTTCCGATACCAACCTGTTATATTTGATATAACTAAGACAATTCAGTAAGAAATCAAGCTAAAATCGAAAATCTGTGCAATTCTAGCACTTTGTCGCCCGTTTGTCTCCGATATTGGCCGAGCCTCTGGGATCTGCTCTGAAAGGATAAGTGTCGGAGCTCGAAAGTCGCAGCTCCTGAAATTCCACTACCTTCAGGACTGAGAAGGACCGAGCTCATGGCCCCCAACGTCAGAAGGAGGCAGGTTTTCCTTCTCCTGACTTACGACCGAGGGGAGAAAAGTAAGCAATAGTACAGCCATCCACGGGCTCACGACCCTCGGGAGAAGGATCAGAGCCACGCTGAAACCCTGAAAGATGATCAGCCCTCTCCTTGAACTGAGGAAGGGCATCGCAAGCGGTGTGAGCGCAGCAAAATAGTACTTGTAGACCCCGCGACCGAAGAAAGCATCGAAGACGAGAAGCGCAGCAAGGCAGTAAACTACGAGATCATTTGCTGCAGGTCTTCTCCAAATGAGCATGTAGACAATGATCCCAGCATACGCCGCGATCACAACGAAATCGAGGACCGAGTAGCTTTGAACCGCAATAGCTCTGAGATCAACGAACTTTACCAACCCGAGAAAAGTGGTCAACCTCACTGGTTGTGAGAGATCGTACACAAACGTGGTCGGATTGCCGCTGCCAGTCCCGGGCGGGTTTCCCAAAATTGGTAATTGGAGAGCCCAAAGGTACTGTTGCGGGTTTTCGTAAATGTAGGGCAGAGAGATGAGGAAAAGAAGACCCACGTAAATCATCGCGTAGTACAAGAGGTCCCTGGTGAAGCCCCTTACCCTTATCGAAAACAGCAGAAGGATTGGGAAGATTAGAACGCTGACCTGCTTGAATCCCGTCGAGATCGCGAGAGCGATTGAGGAGAAAACGTAGTTTCCCCTGAGGAGCAAGTAGATCGAAGTTACGAGAAAGAAAGTTGTTGGACCCGGATTGAGCCACATCAGATCGTTGTAAAAGAGGTTCAAAGGGTTAACGATCCACGCGAGCGAAACAGCGAACGCCAGCTTCGAATTTCCATCGGAAAGGTAATCTCTGACGATGAGGTATATCGGAATGACAGTCAGGGCATCGGTCAGCACGAGCGGTATTGCTGGTAACCAGATGATGTTTGCGAGCGCAAACGCGGAAAGGGTGTACAAGAACAGTGGAGGATAATTGTAGACTATGGGAAGGTTGTAGGCCGAAGCGCCGTTTAGGAACGGGGTCACCAGGCACCGCAGATAAAGATCTCGATAGTCGGTGTATGCTTCAAGATCCGAGTAGGGCGAGTAATAGACTGACGGACTTCCGGAGAATGCGGCGCCACAGGAAGAGAGCTCGGTCCTCCCGCTGAACACACCGATTATCGCGATGCCCACGACGAAGATAGAAAGTTTGATCACGAGCGAAAGTACCAGGGCCCTGGTCAGCGAGTACCTCTCATTGATAACCGCCTGGAGTTTGTTGAACAGGCCCATGACGACTCAGACTTGAGCTCCAGATACGTTTTAAGCGTATTATACCGGGAAAGAGAACCTGCTGAAAGCATGGCATTCGGAACCGACTTATTCTCCGAACTAGTGATCTTGGGAATCATCTTTGCAATCTTCATTTGCGGTTCCTTTCTCTCGTTCAAAATGCTTGGGAAGATTGTAAAATCTGACAAGTTCCCGAATTACGTAAAGTCCGAGGACGAGGGCGGAGAAATGCACTCCCCCTGAAGGGTGAATAAACAAATGACGTTACAAAATCTTCTTGCATTCACGGGCACGAGCGCGATACAGATAGCAGAGTGGTTTGCAGCCTCCGTTGCGATTGTAATAGTCGTTACACTGATGTACGCTTACGTCCTGAATAGATCGCCTCCCCCGGAAGGGCTTACGGTCGAAAAGGTGGAGCGGTCAAAATCGCTCGAGCTTGGAGGGCTGAGCTCAAGGGAGTCACTGGAGCAGGCAAGACACGCGCTTGACGGCAACGAATACGCAGTTGCGGTCAAACTTGCTGTGCACTCGGCCACAGAAGATCTCTCGTCGATGCTCGCCTCCGCCGGAGCCGACGTAACCGACATGAACGTGAGCGACCTAGGCTATCTCATAGAGACAAGGGCAAGAGCCCCGCTTCAAATCTCTCAACCGAGTTATCAACTCAACGCGCTAAGACTGAAAGCTGTACAGGGACAACCGATCACGAAGCAGGAGGCGGAGTGGGCGGTATCAACGAGCGTATGGATTCAGCAACTGGTCAATTCTGGGCAGGTCATATTCTAGCTACTCGAGGAGGAACGCCTTGCGGTCTCTGATCGCCTTGTCGGTCTGACGAAGCAACTCCTCGAAGGATTGTCCCATTACCTCGTACTTCAGGTCGGCTTTGATTTTCTTCACCTTCTCTGAGAGAAGGATCGAATCCTGCGCATCCAAGATGAGAACGGTGTGGCCCTGAAAATCCTTGGGGATGAGGATCGCCCTCCTTGATTGCACGAATTTTACAAACATCCTCGCGGTCATGTACGGGTTTGTAAGTTCACCGAGGTTTACTCTAACCGTCAAAAATATCTCTCTCCCCCGCGCCCGCCTTTCTTTTTCTTCTGAGTTGTTACAATTTTTTCAAAAGGCGAACAGTTAAAGTGTTTGGTGAGCTCCGTGTACTTCATCGACCAAGGCCATGACTCTGCATCTAGAAAAGAAGGCGATAAGAGTCCTTGGCGTTGCGGAGAGCTTCAGTGAGAATGAAAGGGTTTCCACTCTGGCCGGAGTAGTAATGCGAAGCGATCTGGTGATCGACGGTTTTGGACTGGGGAGGACAACTGTTTCAGGTTCCGATGCTGCAAGATCAATAGTCGCGTTGTTCCGATCGCTGAATAGAAACGATATCAACGCGCTGCTTCTTTCCGGCAGCGTTCTTAGCCTTTACAACGTGGTGGACGTTGATTATGTTTGCTCCAAAGTAGAAACGCCGGTCGTAGCGCTAACGTTCAGCAAATCAAAATCCGATCTTGCAAAGAACGTGTGTAACAGATTCCCGGAGAATGAGGCGGAAAGGAAGATAAAGTTGCTAGAAAAGTTAGGCGTTCCGGAGAGGATAGAGCTGAAGACGGGATACCCGATATTTGTGAGAACATCGGGAATCTCTGGGGACGACGCAAAGAGATTGCTGGACAGGTTCACCTTGCAAGGAGGAATCCCAGAGCCCGTAAGGGTCGCAAAGCTGCTCGCCAGGATCGTCGCCAGAAAGTCCCAAGCTTCTAGGACAAATCGCGCACGATGAACAAGCCCCAGTTCTCGAGCGCAGAACCCAAGCGAGGAAGGATGGCTTGGCTCGTTGAGCTTGTGGCGGCGAGTCCAGATGGCGCAGCCTTTACGATGACATTACCCTTCATGTTTGCGTGATAGGAGCAGTAGTAGCTATAATTTCCAGGAGTGGTGAAAGTAAAATTCAGGATGCTGCCCGGAGCGCCCTTGCCCTGAATCACGTTCCAGTTTTGAGGGTTCTGCGGGCCGAAATCATCGAACCTAGGATCCGGAGCGTTTCCAGAAGATGTGATTGTGTGCTGTACAGTGTCGTTGTTGACCCATATCACGGTTGAATTGTATCCCACGTAGACTACAATCGTGTCAGGAAAAAATGATTGTGATGTTGGCTTCGAAGCGGCTCCTTCAGGAATGTAGACGGTTGAATTGTGAGGTGTGGGCGGCACAATCGCTTGGGTCGTGGAAGTCGGAACGGCCGAAGGATAGTAAACGATCTGATAATACCCAAGAATTGCAGCAGCTATTACAAGTATCACAATGAGCGCCGGACCGGTTCCTGAAAGTGTTTTGGATTTCGCGGGCGCTGGCGTTTGAGTAGCCATAGAAAAATTTCAGACTAATGATAGATCGAAATCCGGAATTCTCGATTTAAGTATTTTCGGAAGAAAGCGTTTAACAAAATGAAACGATGAAGGAATCCTCAGCATTTGCAACCAACATTGCCAAAATCAATTGGGAACGATGGTACATACTATACAACCCTCGGTTGTAAAAAATTGATCTCCTGCTCACTCTTTGGGATCTGGTCCAATTTTCGGGGAATAGCTTTTGAATTTTTTTCGCGTCTCTCAATGCTTAAATATGATGATCGGAACTTTTGAGATCTGCTGAAGGAGTTCCTTTTTCCATTCTTGTCGCAGAATCAGGAGGACGAGGAAAAAAAGAACAAAGACTCTGCTTCTCAGCAAAAAACAGCAGAGTCTACGGAAAAACGCTCTGATGACAAGTCCCCTGCCCAACCGGCTGCAAAGCCCGTATCTCGTCCCGTTATCGGAACTCCTATCGCTAGACCGGTTATTGGCAAACCCATTTCTCAAGGAGAAAGTACTCATGCCACCACCCCAGCACCGACAACCCCTCAGCCCGCCTCCACTTCATCACAAACACAACCTCCAGCCAGCAAGCCGGTAACAAGACCAGTCATCGGAAAACCAATCGGGACCACAGTACAAGCGCAGGCATCTTCTTCAGCCCCTGCAGCGTCAGCTCCTTCTGCGCCATCAGGCGCCCCTCCGGTTTCACGCCCAACGATCGGTCGTCCCCTTGTGGGAACTCCAACGGCTGGAGGAGCCGGAGCGCCTAAACCAACCACGGGCCCGCCAGTGCCCCTTAAGCCGACTACTCCAACAAAACCCGTGGAATCAAAGACCGAGGTTTCACGCAGGAATTTTATTAGAGGGATTGCAATAGTTGGAGGACTTTTAGCTGCTGCCCAGTTTGGATTGTTGGGGCCCTACCTCGAGGGCACGGTCGAGAGTCAAGGGCAACCCACTCAAGTAATTCAAGACCAGAAAACCAATCTTCCACTAAAAACTACAGATATTGCAAAGAATGATTGGAAGACTTTCATCTGGCCGAGGACTGGAAATCCCAACGTGGATAACGATACCTTCAGCCAGTGCGTCATAGTTCACCTGCCGAGCAATCTCACCGCCCCGGCGGATCTCTCGGCGAAGGACCCCATAAGCGGGGACACGTTCATCGCTTTCTCAAGAGTTTGCGTTCACCTCTGGTGTCTTTGGAGCTACGTCCCTAATGACCAGAGGGGAGAGTGCCCTTGTCACGGTAGCCAGTATGTTCCGGGTACAGGTCCGCCGTGGAACAAGCCTCCTGGTACTGCGGTGCTCGGGCCGGCATCACTGCAAACCCCCCCGAATAATCAGCTTCCGATCATTACGCTGTCGATCGCAGCGGATGGAACGATCTCTGCGACGGGTATGAAGGGTCAAGTTGGTTGTGGTCAACTATGTTAAGATTGAGGTGCCATAAGTAGGAAATTGTCAGCATCAGCACCGGCGACGCAACAGCCGGCGAAAGAGGAAAGAATCGGAGTCATCTACCTCATAAAGAAGCTGTACTACTGGCTCGTCGAGCGCTTGGATAGAACGGATCTTCTGGCTTTCAAGTTCACAGTACCAAAGAGGTTCGTGAGCCCCCTTCCCTACCTCGGCATGTTGACCTTCATTAACTTCCTGATCCTGGGCGTTTCAGGCGCTTTGCTTCTGTTGTTTTACACACCATCCCTATCAGGAGCGTGGGTGAGCGTTCAACTGATCAACAACGTAATTCCGTACGGAATCATAGTGAGAAACATTCACTACTACGCATCCAACGCGATGGTCTTCCTAGCGTTGTGTCACATGTATTACAATTACTTCAGCGGTCGATTCAAGATCCGAAATGAGATAATCTGGGTCACGGGCATTATCTTCGGGACGGTCACTGTCCTTGAAGCGTTCACTGGTTATGACATTATTCTGAACACAAGGGCCGTCCTCGCGGTTAGCATCGGTGTCTCGCTCAACTATTCGGCTCCTGTGCTTGGTCCGACGCTTGTGCATACGATATTCGGACGGGGTTTCCCAGATTTCATTCTCAGGTTCTATGCGCTCCACATCTTCATCCTTCCAATTTTGATGATTGTCCTCACGCTGGTGCATTTCCCAAGGTACCTTACGTTCGATCTTCCAATCGTTTCCGCCGTCACTGGAGCGATACTGGTTCTGGGAGGGATCTACCCAGTCTCACTGGGGGTTCAGTACACACCCACCGCAAACGTCGGGTACACCCTTCCGGAGTGGTACCTGACTAGCCTGTACGCATTCCTGAGAACATTCATGCCCAAATTCGTGGCAGGGATTCTCATCCCCACGCTGTTCATTCTAATGTTCATGGTCATTCCGTTCGTTGATAAGAGCAAGAAATTCTCGTGGAAGGATAGGCCCTTCTTCACGGCGCTGGGGATCGCGAGCATCGGCCAGATACTGCTCACAACCTACTGGGGCTTTTACATCAATGAGCAGGCTCTCACGCCGACCTCGGCATTGTTTGTCGATCCGGTGCAAATCTTTGGCGCGATGGTACTCATTGCCGCCCTATCCTTCGTGGGAACTTACATCTACCTTAGGCGAGCCGCGGCAAAGTCAGGAGGTAGAATGGCTCGGGGCAAGAGACCCGCCGGCCCGATCACTTTTCTCACGACAAAGTGGATCATCGCAGTTCTCGTGGCTATGTTCGGATTCCAAGTATTCCTGAACGCGCTCGCCGCCATGTCTGCTTTCCACTCCTTCCCCAACTTGACGATGTTTGACTTGGGGGCGGTCCTGCTACTCTTCGCTGCAATGTTCCACCTTTACAGATACAGCAGACCCATCGCACCGGGGCAACCCGCTGCGTAGCAACTTGCGAATAGTCCATCCCACCTTCTGTGAGGAAGGGTATCATGTATGCACTTGACACCCGTCCAAGACTCACTTTTGGCGAAGGAGACGCGAGGAAGTTCACGCGATTCCAGAAACTATCCTTTGAAATTTGTTGCTCCAAATGATGGAGCAATGAAAGTAGAGTTAATTCAATTCAAAAGGGTAGGAAAGATCGGGTAAAAAAAGTGAAGGTGGGAAGAAGGCTCGGGGCGACAAATTGGCAAGTCGCCCGCTCGGTGTTGTTTCTTCTTCTTCCTCCACCTTAGAGGGACACAAGTTTCCAGCAATAAAAAGTGGGAATTAATTTCTTGGTTTTCAGTTCTTGGAACCCGTATGGGTCCAAGCTAGGAGGAATACCAGCATTATCAATGAGCCAGCCAATCCCGAGATAGCTGCTCCAATGAGGTTTGCATTGGCAGAACCGAAGATCATGTACAATGCTCCAAATACTGGTACTCTGACTAGATATGCTGCGAAACCCAACGCGTATCCCAGTAGCCAGAATCCGAATATTACTAAACCGCGGCTCAAATTCGTCACTGCACAACTGGCATAGCTTTCGGCTATAGTGGGGGCGGGTTAGCTGTCGTTGACTTGTTAGTCGGATTTGTTACATCATTAAAAAGTCGGAAGCCCTTCAAAGAAAAACTTGGGTGGCGTTAGAACGATGAGGAGTTTATAACCTCGAGAATACTTGGCTGGGGTGGGAAGCTCAGGCTTCCACAGAGCACCACTTGCCCTGTCCCTCGAAGAAGCTTACCTTTGTGACCGGGATTGTCTTTCGCATCTCCTTGAAGATCCAATTGGCGATCGTCTCAGAGGTCGGTCGCTCGAACTTTTCGTTCAGATCCTTGTGGTCTACCTGCGAAAGAACCGCCCAACACTTTTCCTCCATCTCCTTGAAATCCATGATCATACCGTCGGGACCGACGTCGCCATAGAGTTCGACGACCACCTTTGCTGTGTGACCGTGGCGGACGCCGCACTTTGGATGACCCGGCAGTAGGTGACCATAGTCAACGAAGAACTCCATTCCTAGACCCGTCTTCATCTTTAGCGAAACACCCTTTCGATCTCGGAGACGGCGTTGTGCTTGTGGATGGATTCATGCGACGACACTCGTATCTTTACCCTACCCTTGAACTTCAGCCTCTTTGTCTGCCTGTAGCAATCGCGGGCAACGTCTTCGACGAATTTGGGATTCTTGAACATGTCCTCCACCACGTATGCTTCGTCAACGGTCTTCAGTACGGTGTACGTGGGGGAACTGAAGCTCCGCTCGCAGATCTCAATCAGCTCCTCAATGGGAATCTTTTCCTTTATCGGCACCTCTATCGAAAGTTCAATCTCGGCCCGCTGGACGTGCGCCTTGCCTCCCGTCGTCTCAAGACTGTGTGGGCACAAGGTATTTCCAATAGCTTTGACTCCGAGGCTCTTCGTGAGTTTAGTCCCCCTCGAAAAAATCTTGACATCAACGTCGTAGGGCTCATCCGTGGGCTTGTTCGTCACGGGGGTGTGCCTTCTGAGGAACATGGTCGTCCTGAATTGAATTAGAGCGTTGGAGTGCTTGTGCCTCTGCTTCAACCTCGCTAAAATATCTGAGCCCAGTTCCTCGAAGCTCGTCCTTATCCTCTGGGTTCCGCTCTCGATCACCTCGTTTATCGATTCGACGAGCCTCGACATGTGAATACCCTTCCTCTCGGTATCGAGATCGATGTACAAACTTATCTCGGTAAGGAAGCACTCTTCAGCTCCGTCTCCGTTTCTCAACTTCAGATTCGTTCTGAGGCCGGAGACGCCGACGCGATCAATCTTCTCCCTCACCTCTGGCATGCGGTCCTGCGTCGGTTCTTGGCTTGCCAGAGTGCCTAGTTCGGTCAATGCCTGTACTGAATTCGATTTCTATTCGATATAAGGGTAAAGGTGAGGTCTCGCTAGTAGTAGTAGGCCTCAAAGGGAGGTTTGAGGAATCGACTCACGTATGCCCAGGCTGATTCCGCTGTTTCGAAGTACTTCCACTGTTCCCGTCCACCGGGGACGAAACGTTTCGTGGTATCATCCATGACCTTTTCCTTTATGCTCAAGCAGTACTGATCATCGCACTTGGTCAGGAACACGAACGCGCCCTCCTTGTATCCCGGAAGTTCCGCCACAAAACGTATTCCCTCGTCCAGATCAAGACCCCAAATTATCGTCTTTAGCTCGCGGAGCTGTGTAATCTTACGTTCATCGTAGCCAACGCTCGTATGGCTATTAGCCGTATTTTCACCGTTTTGAGACATTTATTTGGGCAGCACGCTTCCACACACACTCTCCAACGAGTTGCGTTGGGTGTCAGGCAAAACCTAATAATTACTTTATCGGATTGAAATTCATGCGCCGGCTCGATTGATGAGCCGTGACGATGGAGCTAGCGCCTTTTTTT
>Ga0070737_10001922_pt1 | contig 26918 bp, 23 predicted proteins | sample Coa_R1_10_FD_66438 | JGI IMG/M metagenome (GOLD analysis project Ga0070737, IMG submission 66438) | Surface soil microbial communities from Centralia Pennsylvania, which are recovering from an underground coalmine fire - Coalmine... | ecosystem: Environmental > Terrestrial > Soil > Unclassified... | reverse complement strand
CGACGGCGGTACGGTACGTCTCACGGCGTAGGCCTCCTTCGTAGTCGTTTGCCTGACTTGAGGGAACCTACGCCGTCGCCTTGACGGCTACGGATTTACAGCAGCTGTGGGACGCCACCACCAGATTCGCGACTTTCTAGGCCGGAAGACAAAGGCGGGAGCCGGAGCTTTGGCCGGCCTCCTCATCGCCGCAGGGCTCACGGCCGGCTGCGCCCCATCGGCCCTGGCGGCCTCAGAGCCTGTCGTCAAGATCCAGCCCCCAGCAGGATCGACCCCCGTTGTCGGTTCTGACGGCAGCGTCTCGTACAATTTGCCGCCAGGCGCCGTGGCTGAAAAGTTCAATCTCGCACCTTCTGGCGCGACGACCGACTTGTCTTCGACGACTGCCACTGCCGTTTACCCGGGCGATCCGAGCCTTTCAGTGCTCTCACCTGCCGGAGGCGCCTCTTCCGCTCAGACAACGAGTTCGTCCCCCGCGGCTGCTGCCGATGACTACTGCGTGGTTGGCGCGGCGGCCCCGACCGCACCTGGCGGGGGACTGATCGAGGGCGAGGCGGAGATTGGCTGCGACGTGCCCGCCGCAGTGAACATCATCGCCACGCTCTACTGGTGGTCTGGCAGCCAATGGGTCTGGCAGAGCAACCACACCAGCAGCGGGACGAGCTATGCGCGCACCTTCGACCTCCACGGATGCAGAGTCGGGCAGACGCATAACTGGCACACCCGCGGCGACGGAACGGCGGAATACCAGGGGGTCCTGTACTCGTTCCCAGGCGTCAACAGCGACAACGCGAGTTTGAAGTGCGTTTAGCCTTGGTCTGACGCTCCACTCACGCCTCTACGTCGTTCTTCATCAGGCCTCGCCGATTCTCGCGATCGGCGAGGCCTACCTATATAGCGAGTTCTGTGACCATGTCTTGGTCCTTCCTATGCTCGCTCGATCTGGAAAGAGCTCAATCGCAGAAGTCGAGGCAGCGATGATGTGTTTTGCCTCAATTTCGCGACGAGTGAAGGGGATTCCTGCCGCGGGCCACTCACAGACGAACGCAAGAGTACCTGCCTTAGGAAGCGGCCAACACCAGAAGTCCTGGCGCCAGCTCCCTGCGCCCCCTCGGCCACCCAGCCCGACGAGCACCGGTCCTGAGACATCGCCGCCGTGTCCGCTTCGGCCAAGGTTTGTTGCTCGGCCGCAGTCGGGAAACTCGACTCCGAACCTGAGCACGTCCTCGAAGCGCGTGCCGGCTAGGGCATAAATTCCGTTTAGAGAGGGGTCCAGCGAGTCCGCTCCGGTCGCCGCTGTCACTACTCGCAGCTCAAGTTCGAACCCGGATGGATACACGGAACAGCGCCCGAGGTACACCGCCGCTCGTTCGTTGCTCGCGAGCAGCAGGTGCAGCGCCAGCGCCCCCGGCAGAACACCATGTGGCGGACCCATCCAGGGCGGAGCCGGGGATCCTGGATTTGCGGCAATGGATGGCGGGGCTGGAAAGAAGTTGTCGGACAAGCGCGTGGGGGATCCGCCTAACGACTGTATCAGCCGGATCGGCGCGCGCCCGAAAGTGTGCGCGGCCTGCGCGCACCCGCTCAGGGCGGCGCGACCACGCCATCCTCAGGGTCCTTGGCGATCTGGGCCTGCGCGGCGGGGAGCTGCGGGCGCTTGCGGGACGCCATCTGCGCCGCCCGCGCTCTGACAGCCCGCGCCGGCGGCTGCTTGTCCCGGGCAAGGGCGGCGCAGGGCGCGAGCTTGCCATCCCCAAGGCCTGCCAGCGGGCGATCGAGTCCTGGCTTTCTGCGCGTCCGCTTGCGCGCAGGGGAGAGCTTGACCCCGAGGCGCCGATCTTCTGCCGCCTGGGGCGGCCATGAACGCCCTGCTCCCGCACCGCTGTCGGCCACCGCGCTTCGCGGCCTGGTGCGCCGCTGCGCAACCCAAGCGGGCATCCCCGAGCGCCTGGCCCATCCCCACCAGCTAAGGACCTTCTGCGCCACGCGCCTGCTTGAGGCGGGCATCCCCCTTCACCAGGTCTCCCAGATGCTGGGGCACGCCACGCTTCAGACCACCGCCCGCCACGCCGCGCTGCGCGCAGGCTGGGATGAGGAGCTTGCGGAGATGACCGAGCGGCTTGAGGTGCGATGAAGTTGCGCAGCTGCGACCCGGAGGGCCGGGACGGCACGCGCCTGCCGCACTGCGTCAAGGTGTACCTGCCGTACCATACCGCTGGCCGAGGTCCTTGAGGATCTCGGGGCCGAGCCACTTTCGCCGGCAAGAGTTCGCTGAGGAGCTTGAGCGCTCCAGCTCTGCGCGCTCCTTGCCGCTGGCCGGGCGGCCGCGCTCATCCTCAAGCGGGGGTAGGGGAGGAGGGGGTTCCCAGTGCGCAGCGGCCGCCGCGATGTCGCTTCTCGGAGGATCGCCGGTTGACGCTCGCTGAGACGGATATCGTCGGCGTCGTTAGTACTATGCGCCGAGGGCGCGGATCAGGCGACCACCGCTCCGGCGTCCGCCCGGATGCGCTCCCCACGGGGGTCAAACAGCGGCTCGGCCGCCACCTGCGCGCCCACCCGGTCGCCGAACACGCCCACGGCAAGCTCGGTGCCCGGCTCCGCGTGCTCGACGGGCAAAAGCGCGTATGCGATCGAGCACCCCACGGTGTAGCCGTACCCGCCCGAGGTGACGCGACCCACGACCTCCTCCCCCGCGAGCACCGGCTCGTTGCCGAGCGCCAGCGACAGCGGGTCCGACAGCACCAGGCAGCACAGACGCCGCTGCGGCGCGTGCTCGCGCGCCCGCGCCAGCGCCTCGGAGCCGATGAACTCCTTGTCCTCGCGCACGCAGAAGCCGAGCCCGGTCTCATACGGGGTCTGATCCGCGGTCACATCCGCGCCGAGCACCCGGTAGCCCTTCTCCAGGCGCAGCGAGTCGATCGCGCGGTAGCCGGCGGCGACCATGCCAAACGGCCGGCCCTGCTCCCACAGCGCGGCCCAGAGCGCGGCGCCGTACTCGGTGGGCGCATACAGCTCCCAGCCGAGCTCGCCCACGAACGTCACCCGCTGCGCGAGCACGGGCACGTCCGCAACCGTCGTCTCCCGCGCGGACATGTAGGGGAAGGCTGCGTTTGACAGGTCCGCGGGCGCCAGCGGCGAGAGGATCTCCCTGGCGCGCGGCCCCCACAGGCAAAAGCAGCTCAGCTGCGAGGTCACCTCGGCGATCCGAACGCTGCCGTCGCGCGGCGCGTGGCGGCGCAGCCAGGCGAGGTCGTGGCGCCCGTAGGCCGTCCCGGCGACGATCTGAAAGCGCTCGGCCTCAAGGCGCGTGACGGTCACGTCGCACTCCACCCCGCCGCGGCGGTTGAGCATCTGGGTGTAGGCGATCCGACCCACCTCGCCCGCGACGCGGTTGTCGCACAGGCGCTCGAGCAGCGGCGCCGCCCCGGGCCCCTCGACGACCAGCTTGGCGAACGAGGACTGGTCGAACAGCCCCGCCACCTCCCGCGTGGCCAGGTGCTCGGCGCCGATCGCCGGCGACCAGTGGCGGCCGGCCCAGCCTCGCGGTCGCAGCGACTCCTCGCCGGCCGCGGCGTTGAACTCATACCAGTTGACGCGCTCCCACCCTGCCTTCTCCCCGAACGCGGCCCCGTGCGCGCGGTGCCACGGGTAGGCGGGCGAGGTGCGAAGGGGCCGGCCGGCCTGGCGCTCGTGGCCGGGGTAGCGGATGTCGTAGTAGGTCTCATAGACCTCGCGCGTGCGCTTGAGCGTGTAGGACGGCGAGCGGTGGTGTGCGCCGAAGCGGCGGATGTCCATCTCCCAGGCGTCCACATCGGGCTCCCCGTCCACGATCCACTGCGCCATCACCCGGCCGATCCCGCCCGCGCCCGCCAGGCCGTGGGCGCAGAACCCCGCCGCGACGAAGAACCCCGCGACGTCCGTCTCGCCCAGGCAGAACTCGCCATCGGGGGTGAACGCCTCGGGCCCGTTGATCAGCCTGGTGATGGTCACCTCGTCCATCACCGGAACGCGCCGCTTGGAGTTCTCCGCGATCTCGGCGAATCGGTCCCAGTCCTCCTCCAGCAGCCTGCCGTTGAAGTCGGCGGGGATCGCGTCCAGGCCGTCGGGGCCAAGCGACCAGGGCGCGCAGTGGCGCTCGTAGCCGCCCATCACGAGGCCCGCGCCCTCCTCACGGAAGTAGACCAGCAGGTCCGGGTCGCGCAGCGTCGGCAGACGGCCCGAGCCGTGCTCGCGAAACGGCTGGGTGACCAGGTACTCGTGTGCCATGGGCACGATCGGCACGCGCACGCCGGCCATGCGCCCGATCTCCGCCGCGAACATCCCCCCCGCGTTGACCACGATCTCCGCCTCGATGTCGCCCCAGTTTGTTCTCACCCCGCGGACGCGGCCGTCGCGAACGTCGATGCTCTCGACGCGGGTGTGGGTGAACACCTGACATCCGCCACGCCGCGCGCCGTCCGCCAGCGCATAGGTGAGCTGGGAGGGGTCGAGGTAGCCGTCGGTCGGCAGGTAGCAGGCGCCGAGCACCCCGTCGGTGCTCATCAGCGGAAAGAGCTCCTGTGCCTCGCGCGCGGAGATCAGCTCGAGCGGCAGCCCGAACGTCCTGGCCCAGTCGACCTGGCGTCTCAGCTCCTGCATCCGGTCCTCGCTTGAGGCCAGCCGCAGCCCGCCGCACTCCGTCCAGCCGGGATCGTGCTCGGACTCCTCGCGCAGCCGGCGATAGAGCTCGACGGAGTACATCATCATCCGCGTGAGCGTCACCGAGCCTCGCAGCTGCCCCACCAGCCCCGCGGAGTGAAACGTCGAGCCGCTGGTCAGCTCGTCGCGCTCCAGCAGCACCACATCGCGCAGGCCCAGCTGGACGAGGTGGTAGGCGATGCTCGCGCCCCCGACGCCGCCGCCGATGATCACGCACCGGGCTCGGGTGGGAAGCTCACGCGGTCTGATGGTCATATGCCTCCTGTAGCCATTGTTCGTAGCGTGGATCGCCAGCCGCCTCGAGCAGGCGGGCGAAGTGATCGTCGGCGTAGGCGACGAAGTCGAAGTGCAGGTCCGAGAGCCCCTGCTGCGCCACGCCCCACATCGCCTCGCGGAAGTCCGATGCGATCCGCATCAGGCGAAGGCAGGCCAGCCGGCCCGGGCTCGGCGGCTCGTCGAAGTAGGCGGCCAGCAGACGCTCCTCCTCAGACTCGTCAAGCTCGTTGTTGACCGCGAGGTTGCCCAGGTCGAAGTAGCGGTCGCCCATCCCCGCGTACTCCCAGTCGACGATCCACAGACGGTCGCCGTCAAGCAGGAAGTTCGCCGTCAGGAGATCGTTGTGGCAGGGCACCGGCTCATGCTCGGGCCCCCGGAGCGCCGCGTCGATCTCCTGCGCGCAGCGCGCCGCCGCCTCGTAGGCGACCGGCATGCTCACGCCGCGGGCGAGTGCCACGTCACGGTAGGCGCGGCCGATCTGGCACACGTTGAACGTCGTGGGCAGCGGCCCGGTGCCGTGGAAGGCTCGCAGGGCGCGCGCGGCCAGCTCCAGGGTCCCGGGAGCGCCCAGCTCGCGCCCGGACAGCGGCCGCGCCGCGACAAAGCGCGTCACCAGGCACCCCTCGTCGGCCGCAAACAGCGCCACCTCGGGGCCGATGCCCACCGATGCGGCCGCGCGCGCCGCCTGGTGCTCCGCGCGCCGATCGATGCCCAGAAGCTCTGTGTCCTGCCCAGGGACCCTCACGACGTAGTCCTGGCCGCCAACGCGAACGCGGAAGTTGCGGTTGGTGATCCCTCCCGACAGCGGCTCGGGCGGGCCCTCGATCGGCCCCAGGCGCCGCGCCACGCGCTCGGCGATCTGCGCGGGGTCCTCACGCATCCAGCACCACCTCGGCGACGGAGGGGTCAAGGTCGTCCAGGATCCCGTCGGCCAGGTTGGCCAGCTCGGCCTCGGGCACGGTGCCGCGGAGCGCCAGCACGCGCAGCCCGGCGCGCCTGGCGGCGGTGATCCCCGGGATCGAGTCCTCGATCGCGACCACCGTCCTCGGCTCGCGCACGCCCAGCGCCTCGAGCGCTCGGCGGTAGCCCTCGGGGTCCGGCTTGCCGGCCTGCACGTCCTCGGCGCACACGGTGACGGCCATCAGCTCAAGCAGTCCGGCGGCGTCCAGGACGGACTCCACGTCGGCGCGGGAGGCCCCGGAGACGACCGCCACCGGCACTCGCCGCGCGAGCGCGCGCACGAGCTGCGCGGCCCCGGGTCGAAGCGGTGAGGTGGCGGCCGCCCGGCTTCGGTACAGGCTGCTTCGCCGCTGCACGACGTCGGCCACGGCCGCGGGATCGGCCCTTGCGCCCCGCAGCTGCAGCGCTCGCACGGCGATCTCGTGGTCGCTGAGCCCGGCGAGCTCCGCGTAGTAGCGCTCCAGGGTCAGCGGGATGCCGCGCTCGCGCAGCAGCTCGGCGAAGATCGACGCCAGGAGCGCCTCGTCGTCGCACAGCGTCCCGTTGAAGTCGAACGCCACCGCGCGCGTCGATGTGTCGCTCAGCCCCACCGCGTCAGCGCCTCGCTCACCCGCACCGCGCCAGCTCGTCGTTTCACCCACGATGCGGGCGGTGCCGCAGCTGATCCCCTGCGCCCCTCCCGGGGGCTGCCGGCTCGACCCATCACCCCGATGCTCACGGTGCGGAAGTCGGCGCCGACCTGCGGCCGCCCACCGGTGGCAGCTCCGCCTCCAGCTCCGGCGAGATCTCCGGGGACGGGATGTGCCTGTGCGCGTAGACGTAGTAGACGGTGCCGACCGCCAGGATCGCGATCAGGACCGACCAGAGCACCGGCGTGCGGTCAAGGAACCCGATCCCGAAGTGGAGCGCGTCGCCCGGGGTCTGATTGGGCGTCGGGTTGCTCTGGGGCCGCGCCCAGAGGAAGTTGACCATCATCCCAAGCTCGTAGATCACGCCAGCTACGCAGATCGGCATCCCCCAGCGGCCGAGCGAGAACTTCCCACCGCCCAGCGGCCAGCCACGCAACCGGTTGCGCAGGATCTGCAGGTTGCACATCAGATAGGTGAGGTAGATCATCCCCGTCGCCGCGATCGCGATGTAGCCGGCGCCGGCGAACTGGATCATGAAGATGCCCGGAAGCACGAAGATCAGCGCGCTCGCGCCCAGCGGCGTGCCGGTGCGCCGATTGACCCCGCGGAACAGCCGCGAGGCGGGGAGCTGGCGGTCGCGCGCGAGGCCGAACGCAAGGCGGATCGTCGCCACCTGAATCGCCAGGCAGCAGACGAAGATCGCGAAGGAGACGACGAACAGGTATATCGCGCTCAGCGAGCTCGGCAAATCCGCCGAGATGATCTGCGCGGGGCTGATGCCGTTGGGAATCACCTTGTGCAGGGGCATCGGCAGCGCGATCAGCATCGCGTACAGGAAGATCGCGCCGACGATCGCGGCCGTCACCACTGAGCTCCACACCGCGCGAGGCGCGACCCTGCGCGGATCGGCTGTCTCCTCCGCGAGCGTCGAGGCGGTGTCGAAGCCGTAGATGACAAACAGGCCCATGAACATCGCGATGAGGAAGTTCGCGCCGTTGAACTTCGGCCCACCCGTGTGGAACACCACGGCCGCGCTCTGGTGGTGATGGAAGATGGCCACGATCACGGCGAACACGACCAGGCCGAGGATCTCGAAGATCACGCCCGTGTTGTTGATCATCGCGACGATCTTGACCCCGAACATGTTCAGCAGGGTGATGACCACGAGCGTCAGGTACGCGATCAGCTGCTCGGTCCCCAGACTGCTTGACACGTGGATGCCGATGTCGTTGAGCAACGGGACCAGCGTGAGCGGAAGCGTGGCGCACACCGACGCGACCGTGAGCGAACCGGCCCACAGATAGATCCACCCCGTGTACCAGGAGTACCCCTTGTTGCGCGCGAAGTACTTGGTCCACTGGAAGACCGAGCCGGCGAGCGGGAAGTGGGTCGAGACCTCGGCGAAGTTCAGCGCCACGATCAACTGTCCGGCGACGACGGCGAACCAGGTCCAGAAGAACGCGCCACCGAGCGTGCCGATCCCCAGCGCGAACAGCGTGAAGATGCCGGTCGCCGGCGAGATGTAGGAGAACGACGAGGCGAACGAGGAGAACGCGCGCAAGCCGCGCTTGAGCTCCTGCGTGTAGCCGAACCTCGCAAGGTCGTGGGCATCGTCGTCGACGACCGGAACCTGCTCGCTCATCGGTCCACCTCTCCTCGGGCACTCCAGTATTGGTTCGGTCCATTGCGACCATTGGCCTGGACCAAATACGAACTTAGCCCCCAGATGGCGCCGTGTCAAGCACGGGCCGACCAAGCCGGCCAAGAGCGCGGTGCCAAGCCGCCCGGGCCGGTGAGGCCCACGGATGACCCGGTGTCAAGCCGCCCGGGCCGGCCGGATGAGCCGCCCGCCAAGCTCCCCCGGGGCACCGCGGCCCCTATCGCGCCGCGGCCCGCCGGCGGCCGGGAGCCGGCGGTGCCTGCGCAGCTGGAATGTGCGCTGCCGACTCGACCACGAAGCTGACGCGGTCTCCGCGGTGCACGTCGCGGGCATGCTCGACCGGGATGTCGTCGTGCGCGTAGGTCGTGCGCTGCACGAGCACGAGCGGCGAGCCGGGCTCGATCTCGAGCGCCTCGGCCTCATCGGGACGGGCGGCGATCGCGCTCAGGTGCTCGATCGCGTGCACCGGCTCAAGCCCGTAGGCGTCGCGCATCAGCGCGAAGATCGATCCCCTCAGGTCGTGCTCGAGCAGCCCTGGAAAGGTCCGTGCCGGGATCCAGGAGTCCTCCAGCGTCAACGCGACGCGATCGCCGAAGCGCACCCTGCGGATCCTGTAGACCGGCGCGGCGGCCTGGAGCCCGAGCGCCTGCGCGACCGCAAGCGTGGCGCGCGTCTGGCTCGCGCTCAGGATCATCGCGCCGGGGGCCAGGTTCTGGCGCTCCATCTGCTCGGTGAACCCGGCGACCCGGCGCAGGTCGTGCTCGACGCGGCGGCTGGCCACGAACGTCCCGCGCCCGACGCCGCGATCCAGCAGCCCCTGCTGGGCGAGCGAGCTGAGGGCGTGGCGCACGGTCATGCGGCTGACGCCGAGCGAGCGCGCAATCGAACGCTCGGGCGGGAGTCGATCTCCAACGCGAAGCGTCCCGTCGGCGATCAACGCCGTCAGGCGCGCCTCGATCTGGGCGTAGGTCGCCGCGCCCGACGTGCGCTGCGGACGCCAGCCGTCGCTGAGAGGGTCAGCACCGTTGCGCGCGCCCTTCACGGCAAGCCTCAGAACATGCGGACCTGGCCGGGGATCCCGGTCTCCCGGCGGGTGCGAGGCGCCTCCTGCCCCAGCGCGAGCGCGATGTCACGCGCGATCGCGGTCTCCGAGCGAGAGGCCACGAGCGGCTCGGGGATCCCCTCCACGTGAACGAGCGTCCTGCGCCCGTCACCTCGCGCCTCGCCCTCGAGCGGCACCAGCGCGAACACTCGGTCTGCCCGGACGTACTTGCCGTAGCCGAGCGCGATCATCTGCGCGGAGCGGGCCATGCCCGGATGCTACGACGGGTCGGCGACCGCCGGGCGATTTGGCCGCGCGCGCGAGCAGCGGGGACGCGTTGCCCGTCCCCGCAGTGCTCAGCTCACGACGCGGGCCGCCCGGGGCCGCGGGACCGCGCGATCCAGCCGGTCCTCACGGCACGAACCAGAACCCTGCGTCCCGGCCGGTCTGCGTGGCACCAACAGAAACCCCTGTAGACCAGCCGCTCCTCACGGCACGAACAAAACCCCGCGGCTCTCAGGGGCCCGTCGGGCCGGCCGGTCCACCGGGCCCCGCAGGGCCGCCCGGTCCACCGGGCCCCGCAGGGCCGCCCGGTCCCCCCGGCCCGCCGGGCCGTCCCGGTCCTGCGGGCCCGCACGCGTTCGCGCGCACCGGACCGATCAGCTCCGGGTAGCCGAGCTTGGAGAACTGGTTTGTCCCAAACTGCGCGTCGCCGCCGAAGCTGTCGATCCGCGGGCCGAAGCGCACGTTGCCGAACTCGAGCGCGCATCCGAGCGGAGAGCTCACCTGGCTCCAGTACGGGTAGAAGTTGCCCGGCGCTCCAGGCGGCGGGACCGCGCACTGCGTCTGGCTTGCGGGATCGCTCGCGCACGTCGCCTCACTCAGCGCCGTGTCGGTCTGCATGAAGAACCGCGAGTACTGCGAGCCTCCGGTCGTCGGGAAGCCGATCACGAAGCTCGCCGGCAGCGTCCGCGTGGCAAACGGAGCCACCGGCCAGTCGGGCCAGTAGGGGTTGCCGTCGAAGTCCAGGTCGCCGCCGGAAGCGAACTCCAGGCAACCGGTGGTCGTCGTCGGAGCGCTGTTGAGCGACCCGAACGTGTCGCCAGCCGGGTAGCAGGGGGCGTCGGACGGCTCCGTGCCGGTGGAGCTGTCGGCCGTGCCTCCCTCGTAGGCGCCCAGGCAGGTGTCGTAGTCGGCCACGGTCAAGAACGGGTAGCTCTGGAACGTGTCCGGATTGGCGAGCTGACTGCAGGCCTCCCAGTGGCCGGTCTCGACGGCGGCGCCGATGTTGCTCGACAGCGCCGCCCACGGGATGATGTTCTGCCGCGACGCGGTGTTGTACTCAGGCTGGAAGTTGAACGGCGTGCCCGAGCAGTCGGCGATCGACGTGTTCATGAAGCCGTTTGCCGCGGAGGCCTGCATGTAGCCGGTCTGGCCCGTGCTCCAGTCGTGTATGACCGTCTTCAGCGCCATGCCGCCCCCGGGTGCCGGCGCGTCGAAGATCCGCAGCGTGATGATGTCGCCCGGGTTCATGAGCAGCGTCTGATCGTTGGGTGTGACCGACGCAAGCGTCGCATCCTGCGGGCCCGCCGGTCCGGTCGGAACCCCGTCCCGCTGGATCCAGGCAAAGTTGACCGGCTCCTCGCAGCCCGTGTTGCACGTCGCAAACCCTGTGGTGCACTCGAGCGAGTCGATCGTGAGCGCGGCGCACCAGTGGCTGTCATCGCAGCTGATGTTGGTCGAGAACGGCGGCTCACCCGGCGGATAGAGCTGCAGCTCCAGGACGGCCGAGCCGCCGCCCGCGAAGCAGTTGGTCGTGTTGGTGCCGACGCAGGTGGGAGCGTTGGAGTCGCTCTGCGGCGTGCAGCTGGCCTGCGGGTAGGAGTTTGGGTCGCAGAGCGCCATCGAGAACCACTGCGCGGGTGTGAGCTCAAAGCTGTGCACGACGTCCGCACCCGGATGGTCGACGGTCGGAGCGAGCACCGGGTCGCGCGGCAGCACCTCCGTGTAGGTCACGTTGTCGCCCGAGCCGGGCTTGGGGGACAGGAAGGTGACATCGGGCTCATCGTGGCCGATGTAGTAGCCGTTGTCGTAGAAGCGCCCGCCCCAGGTGTTGGCGTTGTCCTCATTGGCAAAGCCACGGATGTCGGCGCACGCGAACGTCAGCTTGATGGACTGCTGGATCGGGCTGTGCCCGTTGCAGTCAAGCTCACCGTAGGCGGCGGGCGCCGTCGCCGCCGCAGCCGGCGATGCTCCAAGCGCCACTGCCATCCCCACAGCCGCGGTCGCCAGCCCCACGATCAACCGCCGCATCCTCACAGCCACCTGATCGAACATGCGCCCTCCCGTGAATCGGTTGAGCGCAACCTACACCCGCGCGCCGCGCTGTGCAAGCCCCGGCGGCAGCGCAGGCCAGCGGGAGGCCAGGTGAAGGAGAGCGCCACCGGCGCGAGGGACCTCGGGCCACGCCCGTACGCGGGCGCCGGCAGGCGTGACCTCGGGCCACGCCCGTACGCGGACGCCGGCAGGCGTGACCTCGGGCCATGCCCGTACGCGGACGCCGGCAAGCGCGACCTCGGGCCACTCGCCGTTGGGGGCGCGCGAGCGTCGCCTCAAGCGGCGGGCGGCTCAGGCGCCTCAGGCGCCGAGCACGAGCGCCAGCCGGCGCTCGATCGCGCCGGCGAGCAGCCGGCGCACCTCCCCCTCGGGGAATCGCTCCACCAGGGCCTCGAGGAACCCCTCGATCACAAGCCGCCTGGCGTCGCGCTCCAGAAGCCCGTGGGAGCGAAGGTAGAACAGCTGGTCCGGGTCGATCTGGGCGACGGCGGCGGCGTGCGTACAGCGCACGTCGTTGGCCTGGATCTCGAGGCCCGGGATGGCGTCGGCATGCGCCCGCTTTGAGATCAGCAGGTTGCGGCTCTCCTGAAAGGCATCGGTGCGCTGCGCGCCCGGGTCGACGATGATGTTGCCCTTCCACACCGCGGTGGACCGATCGGCGAGCACGCCGCGGAAGGCCAGGTCCGAGGTCGTGCTGGGAGCGGCGTGCTCCTGCGTGGTGTCGAAGTCGATGTGCTGGCCGCCGCGGGCGGCATAGGCGCCGGTCACGCGCGCCTCCGACCCCGGCCCGGCCAGCCGGGTCTGCATGCGCACGTGGCCGTTGACCGAGCCGAAGCCAAGCGCGACCCACTCAAGCGATCCGTCGCGAGCCACGTCCGCGCGCTGCGCACCGAAGATCCAGCTGCGCTCCGACAGCCCCTGGCCGCAGACGTAGCGCAGCCGGGCACCGGCGCCGACCACCAGCTCGGTCACCACGTTGAGCACGCCATCGAGCTGCGCGTCGGCGGACAGCAGCTGATCCCATACGTCGGCCTCCGCGCCCTCCTCCAGCACGATCAGCGTGCGCTGGTTGACGAGCGTGCGATCGCGCGCCTGGACGGCGCCGATCGAGATCGGGCGCTCTACGCGCACGCCGCGCCCCACGTGCACCAGCGTCCCGGTGCGCGGCCCGGCCTCGCAGATCGCGACGAACGGATCGTCGCGCTGGGCAAGCAGCGACCCGAGATGGCGCTCCACCAGGTCCGCCGGCGCCCGCTCCAGGGGGCAGACCAGCACGCCGTCCTGGCGCAGCCCGTCGGTCTCCAGCTCAAACAGAGTCGCCGGGGCGGACGTGAGCGGCGCGGCGAGCTCACGCTCATAGGCGGGGAGGTCAAGGCCGGAGATGTCGGTGAACTCCCACCCGGGCCGGCCCTTGAAGGTGGGCAGCTGCAGGCCGGTCTCACCCGGCGCCCGGGTTGCGGCGCCCGCCGTGACGCCGTTGTCCGCGTGCGCCCGGGCGCCCGCCCGCGCGCCGGCGCTAGCCAATCGAGCCCTCCATCTGCAGCTCGATCAGCCGGTTCATCTCCACCGCGTACTCCATCGGCAGCTCCTTGGTGATCGGCTCGATGAACCCGTTGACGATCAGCTTGGAGGCCTCGTCCTCGGGGATGCCGTGCGCCATCAGGTAGAAGAGCTGGTCCTCGCCGACCTTGGACACGGTCGCCTCGTGGCCCACGTTGACGTCGTCCTCCGAGATCCGGATCGTCGGATAGGTGTCAGAGCGCGAGGTCTCGTCGAGCAGCAGCGCGTCGCAGACGACCTTAGAGCGCGCCCCGTGCGCCCCCTTGGCGATCTCAAGCAGCCCGCGGTAGGAGCCGCGCCCGCCATCCTTTGAGATCGACTTGGCGAAGATGTTGGAGGTGGTGTTGGGCGCCGCGTGGATGATCTTGCCGCCGGCGTCCTGGTGCTGGCCGCGGCCGGCGAAGGCGATCGAGAGGATCTCGCCGTGAGCGCGCTCGCCCAGCAGGTAGACCGACGGGTACTTCATCGTCAGCCGTGAGCCGAGGTTGCAGTCGACCCACTCCACCGTCGCGTCCTCGTAGGCCACCGCGCGCTTGGTCACCAGGTTGAACACGTTGGTGGACCAGTTCTGCACGGTCGTGTAGCGGATCCGCGCGCCGGGCTTGGCGATCAGCTCCACGACCGCCGAGTGAAGCGAGGAGGAGCTGTAGGTGGGCGCGGTGCAGCCCTCCACGTAGTGCACGTAGGAGCCCGGCTCGGCGATGATCAGCGTGCGCTCGAACTGGCCCATGTTCTCGGTGTTGATCCGGAAGTAGGCCTGCAGCGGCATCTCCACGTGCACCCCCTCGGGCACGTAGACGAACGAGCCGCCCGACCACACCGCGCTGTTGAGCGCGGCGAGCTTGTTGTCGTTGGGCGGGATCACCGTCGCGAAGTAGCGACGCACGATGTCCTCGTGCTCGCGCAGGCCGGAGTCCATGTCCATGAAGATGACGCCCTGCTCCTCGAGGTCCTTGCGGACCTGGTGGTAGACCACCTCGGACTCGTACTGCGCGCCGACGCCGGCCAGGAACTTGCGCTCGGCCTCCGGGATGCCGAGGCGGTCGAAGGTGCGCTTGACATCCTCGGGCACCTCGTCCCACGAGCGGCCGGGCCGCTCGGAGGCGCGAACGAAGTAGTGGATGTCGTCGTAGTCGACCTCCGCCAGAAGCGGCGAGCCCCAGGTCGGCTGTGGGCGGGCGAGGAAGTGCTCAAGCGCCCGCAGGCGAAACTCACGCATCCACTCGGGCTCTGACTTGAACTCGGAGATCCGCTCGACGATCTCCCGGCTCAGGCCCTTGGGCGCCTTGTACAGGTAGTTCTCGGCGTCATGGAAGCCGTAGCGCTCCTCGTAGTCCGCGTTGATCCGGGCGAGCTGCTCGTTCTCCGAAAGCTGCGCCTCGGGGGTTGTGATCGTGTCCTGCGCAGCCACCGTCACACCTCCAGCTTGATCGTCTCGTCCTCGATTAGCACCGCGTAGGTGTCGGCCGCCCTGTATGCCGGCAGCGTCAGCGGCCTGCCCGTCCGCAGATCGAACAGCGATCCGTGGCGCGGGCACTCGACGGTGCACGCCTCCGGGTCGAAGCTCCCCTCGGCAAGCGGGCCGTCATCGTGCGTGCAGCGGTCCTCGATCGCGTACAGGCTGCCACCGCAGTTGAAGACGCCCACCTTGAGGCCGTCGTGGCTCACAAGCCGCCTGCCGCCTGGGGGCAGCTCGGCGACCCGGCAGACATCTATCAACTGGCCCATCGTCAAAACCTAGCGTCCTGATCGGATTTACCAGGCGGAGTTTAGCGCCCCGCCCCGGTGGCCCGCATCTGGTCGTGGGCCGCGCTCGCCGGCCCATGGGCCTCGTGCGAGCCGCCAGCGCCCGGGAGGGCACTCGCCGGCGCACCGGGCTCGCGGCCTGCGGAGGCCGCAGGCGTCGCCGGCGCCGTCACGCCGGGCTCCCGGCCTGCGGAGGCGGCAGGCGTCGCCGCCGCCGTCGCGTCAGGCTCCCATCCCGCGGCGTGCCCGAGCGCGGCGCCCTTGAGCACCTTGAGCGAAAGCAGGGCGCACTTCATGCGCTGGGCAGAGATGTCGATCCCCAGCAGGCTCAGGATGAAGGAGCGGTCCAGCGACAGCAGCTCGTCGGCGGTCATCCCCTTGATCTCATCGGACGCCATCGAAGCGGCGGCCTGGGAGATCGCGCACCCGTGCCCCTCAAAGCGGACGTCGCGGACCCGCTGCTGGTCGTCGAGCGCGAGCTTGACGGTCAGCTCGTCGCCGCAGAGCGGGTTGACGTCGTGGAACTCCAGATCGACCCGCTCGAGCGGCGGCTCCGGCGGAGTCCAGTTGTGGGGACGCTTGTAGTGCTCGAGGATGTTCTCTCGGTACAGGTCATCCATGGCTCAGATCCCGAGGCTAGCGGTCGCCGGCTGGCGGGACGCCCGGGCGCATCACAGCTGCAGGACCCTCGACACGGTCGCCAGCGCATCGACCAGGCGGTCGGTGTCGGCGACGGTGTTGTGGACCGCGTAGGACGCGCGAGTCGTGGCCGTCACCCCCAGCCTGCGCATCAGCGGCTGGGCGCAATGGTGGCCGGTGCGCACGCACACGCCCTCGCGCCCGAGGATCTCGCCCACGTCGTGGGGGTGGGCGCCGTCGAGCGAAAACGACACGACGGCGCCACGCGCCTCGGGCTCGAGCGGGCCGTGGATCCGCAGGCCCGGGACCTCGTCCAGCCGTTCGAGCGCGTCGGCGATCAGCGCCTGCTCGTGTGCGCGGATGCGCTCCATGCCGATCGCTCGGATCCAGTCGACGGCCGCGCCCAGCGCGATCGCCTCCGCGACCTGGGAGGTGCCGGCCTCGAACTTCCACGGCAGGTCCGCCCAGGTGGACTCACGCTCCCCGACGGTGCGGATCATATGGCCGCCGCCCAGAAACGGCGGCATCGCCTCAAGCAGCTCGCGGCGGCCGTGCAGGACGCCGATCCCCGTGGGGCCATAGGCCTTGTGCCCCGTCCACGCGTAGAAGTCCGCTCCGAGCGAGCGCACATCGACGGGGATCTGCGGCACGGCCTGGGCGCCGTCGACCACCACCACGGCGCCGGCCGCGTGGGCTCGATGCACGATGTCGGCCACCGGGTTGATCGTGCCCAGCACGTTTGAGACGTGAACCAGGCCGACCACCCGCGGCCCACGCGCCAGCAGCGCGTCGAGGTGCTCGAGGTCCAGATGCCCGCACGAGTCGATGCGCACGTAGGCCAGCTCGGCGCCGCGCTCCGCGCAGACCAGCTGCCAGGGGACGATGTTGGAGTGGTGCTCCATCTCGGTGAGCACGACCAGGTCGCCGGCGCGCAGGTGCAGGCGGCCGAGGCTGTGCGCCACCAGGTTCAGCGACGCGGTGGCGTTGGCGGTGAAGATCGTCTCCTCCGGGGTGGAGCCGATCCATGCGGCGATCCTGGCGCGAGCGCCCTCAAACAGGTCGGTGGCCTCGGCGGCGAGCGGATAGACGCCGCGGTGAACGGACGCTCGCACGCTGGTGTAGTAGTGCGTGAGCGCGTCGATCACCGGCTGCGGCGTCTGCGAGGTGGCGGCCGAGTCAAGGTAGGCAAGCGGCCGTCCACCAGCGCTCCGGGTCAGGACCGGGAACTCGCCGGCCAGGTCCGCGAGCGCGTCGACCGTGTTCATCCCCACCACCGATGCCGCGGGCTACGCGGCCGCCTCGGCGAGCTCGTCGGTGATCCAGCCGTAGCCCCTCGCCTCCAGCTCCTCCACCAGCGACGGGCCTCCCTCGCGGACGATCCGGCCCTGGAACATCACGTGCACATGGGTGGGCCTGACGTACTGAAGGATCCGCTGGTAGTGGGTGATGATCAGCACGCCCATGTCGTTGCCGGCCTGAGCCGCGACCGAGTTGACGCCCTCGGCGACCACCTTGAGCGCGTCGATGTCCAACCCCGAGTCGGTCTCGTCGAGGATCGCAAGCTGTGGGCGCTGGAGCGCCAGCTGCAGGATCTCCATGCGCTTCTTCTCGCCGCCTGAGAAGCCCTCGTTGAGGTACCGGCGCGAGAACTCCTCCGGTACCTTGGTGAGGCGCATCGCGGCCTGAACCGCTTCACGGAACTCGCGCAGGGGAACGGGCTCCTCGCCGCGCGCCTCGCGATGGGCGTTGAGCACCGTGCGCAGGTACTTGGTCACGGTCACCCCGGGCACGGCGACCGGGTACTGAAACGCCATGAACAGCCCCATCCGGGACCGCTCGTCCGGGGAGGACTCGGTGATGTCCTCGCCGCGCCAGAGAATCCGGCCCTCGGTCACCTCCAGGCCGGGGTGGCCCATGATCGCGTTTGCAAGCGTCGACTTCCCGGACCCGTTGGGGCCCATGAGCGCGTGTATCTCGCCCTGTCCGACGGTTAAGTCGACGCCGCGCAGGATCGGCTTGTCGCCTGCGCGCACGTGGAGGTTCTGGATCTCAAGTTCGGGCATCGGTTTGTGTCCTTCGTAGGTGGCTGTCTCTCTGGTCTGTCTGCGGTGAGTCCGCGGCCGCTCGCCCACGGCCACCCGTGGGCGTGAGCATCGCCCGAGCGGCCGATGCGCGGCTGCAAACGGCGGTCACGCGGAGCATCAGGCCGCCGGAAGGACCGGGGTGGGCTGGGCGCCGGCTGAAGCGGGCCGCGTGGTGACCGAGGCCGCGGCTGAAGCGGGCCGCGTGGTGCCCGAGGCCCCGGCCGACGCCGTCATCGCCGAGGCCGCCGCAGGCGACTGCATAACCGACGGCGGGCCGGGCGACGCAGGGTCGGCGCCCGGCGCGCGGACGAGTGGCTCAGGGCCGTGGCGCGCCGCGAACTGCACCAGCTCGGCGAGCGTCGTGTTCTGCAGCGAGCGGATGATCCCGCCCTGCACCCGCGTCCACAGCAGCTTGGTGGCGCAGCCGCGGCCCGAATCGGGCTGGTGCGAGCACAGCACGCGCTCGGTCTGGTCGTGCACGAAGCACTCCATCGGCGCGATCGCGCCCTCCAGCGCCTGCACGACCTGGTCCATGGAGATCTCCTCCGCCGGCCTGCTGAGCCAGTAGCCACCGTGGGCTCCGCGCGCGCTGGAGACAAGCCCCGCTCGGCGCAGCCTGGCCACCACCTGCTCCAGGTAGGCAAGCGGAAGCCCCTCCGCGTCGGCGATCGCCTTGAGGCTCGTCGGATGCTCAGGACGCTGGCGTCCGAGCTCGATCATCAGCCTGACGCCGTATTCCGCCTTGGAGGAGAAGATCACGGTCTAAATCCTACCGGCATGGTCGGTTTAGCGGAGTCGGCCCTGCACCGTAGGGTCCGCACGGTAGGGTCCGCTCCACATGGACACCGCCTCGGCTCACCGTGCCGGCGCCCCCGCTCACCGTGCCAGCGCCCCCGCTCACCGTGCCGGCGGCCCCGCTCACCGTGCTGGCGGCCCCGCTCACCTCGCTGGCGGCCCCGCTGACCGCGGCGGCGCGCTGGCTCGCTCCGCAACCGCCCAGGCTCCGCGCGCTGGCGGCGCAGCGCACCCCGCCTCCGCCCCAGCTCACCCGGCCGCGCTGCTCGCCGACCCTGAAGCGATCGAGCGTGTCGTGGCCGCAGCGCGGGCGGCGGGCCGCCTGGGGATCGACACCGAGTTCATGTCCGAGGGGCGCTATCGCGCGCTGCTGTGCCTGGTCCAGGTGGTCGTCGACCCCACTCGGCCGGGAGCGGAGCCCTCGATCCTGCTCATCGACACGCTGAGCGACATCGACGTCGGACCGCTCGCCGCGCTGCTCGCCGACCCCGCGATCGAGGTGGTGCTGCACGCGGGCCGCCAGGACGTCGCGATCCTGCGCCGCGCCTGGCGCACGGAGGTCGTGAACATCTTCGACACCCAGATCGCGGCCGGGTTCGCGGGCGCAAGCGCCCAGGCGGGGTACGGCAACCTGCTGGGCTGGGCGCTGGGCGAGCGCGTCGGCAAGACCGCCAGCTACACGCGCTGGGACGCCCGCCCACTGACCGCCGAGCAGCTCGACTACGCGGCGGAGGATGTCGCGCACCTTCTGGCGCTCGCAGACGAGATAAAGCGCAGGCTGTGCGCCGACGGCCGACTCGAGTGGGCGCGCGAGGAGTGCCGCCGGCTTGAGTCGGCGACCGACGAGCGCGACCCCGATTCCGCCTGGGAGCGCCTGCCGAGGGTCAGCGCGCTGGATGGGCGCTCGCGCGCGGTCGCGCGGGAGCTCGCGGCCTGGCGGGAGCGCACCGCCTCCAGGCTCGACCGCCCGGTCGGCTCGATCGTCGCCGACCCAGCGCTGGTGGAGCTCGCCCGGCGCCGTCCGCTGACGCTCGCCGGGCTCACGCAGATTCGCGGCCTGCACCCGCCCGCGATCAAGCGCCGCGGCGAGGAGATCCTCGCCGCCATCCAGCGGGGCCTCCAGGCTCCACCGATCCCGCGCGAGGAGGCGCGCGGACGCTCTGAGCCAGCCGACGCACCGCTGATCTCGCTGGCCGAGGCGCTGCTCCGCGGCCGGGCCCTGGACGCCGGCCTAGCCTACGAGCTGATCGCCTCGCGCGCCGAGCTTGAGCAGATCGTCGCCGCCGCCCGGCGGGGCGAGCCCGAGCCCGACGTCCGCACCCTGAGCGGCTGGCGCCGGGCGCTGGTCGGAGATGATCTGCGCGACCTGCTGAGCGGGAAGGCCGCGGTCTCGGTGGGCGCCGAGCGGCGCCTGACGCTCGTGCGGACCCAGCGCCCGGCGCCCAGCGGCGCCTGACGCTCGTGCGGACCCAGCACCCGGCGCCCGTGGCGGCACCCGACGATCGTCCCCACCCCGCGCGCCGGCGGAGGCCGTACCAGGCGCCGCGGAGCACGCGCGGCTACGACGGACCGCGCTCGAGCAGGATCGAGATCGCCGACGCCCTGTCGAAGATCGCCGCCGAGAGGGCGTGCGAGATCCGCGCCGTCCGCCGGATCCAGCCGAAGTCGATCGCCAGCAGGTCCTCGTAGGCCGGCGCGAAGGTCAGCCTCAGCTCGTTGCCGGGCGGCTGCGCGGCCTCCTCGTGCCCCGTCTGCCCGAAGTTGAACCCCCAGCGCAGCGATGCCAACAGCCGGTGCTCGGCCCCCTCGAGCGCCGAGGAGCTGCTGTAGCGTGGGTCGACGACGACGAGCTGGATCGAGCAGTACGGATTGGCCCCGCGGTCGCAGCTGCGGGCCTCGGCTGTGATCCGCGCGCCCGGGGGCAGCGGGATCTCTCTGAGCCCCACCGCCCGCGCGTCGCTCCCGCCACCGCAGCCCGCGATCATGCACGCCCCCGACGCGGCGAGCACGCACGCTGCAGACAGCCGTCTCACGGCCTGAGATGAAAGCAAGCGTCCAAGGCGCCCCAGGGCGCCGGCGCGCACGAGCGGGCCAGCGCAGCTGCGCCGCGGCAGTGGGCGAGCCCGGGAGGACCGAGCCGCGCCGGACGGTCAGACGTCCCAGGCCCTCAGCACCGTTGCCATACGGTCGCGATCCAGATTTGCGCCTATGCAGCACAGCAGCGCGATCCTCGCCGCGACCGGCGACAGGAGGGGGGCGCAGAGGGCGCCGCTTGAGCGCACGTCACGCTCTGAGCCGTGGAACCCGTAGGTGTCGTGAAGGATCGCGCCGCGCTCGGGCCGCACGGTGACGACCACCGGCAGCCGCGCGGCCAGCTCCCTGAGCGCGTCGAGCATCCCGGGCGTCAGGTGGCCCGCGCCGAACCCCACCACGACCAGGCCGTCCGCCCGCTCAGAGGCTGCCCGCAGCGACTCGCCGCCGTCCCCGAGCGCCGCGGTGAGGATCGGGACGCACCCATGCAGCGCCGCGGGCACCAGCCGAGGCACGGGCCGCGGCACCGCCGCCAGCCAAACCCCGCCTCCCACCACGCGCCCGATCGGCCCCGTCAGCGGCGAGCCGAACGCGGCTGGGCCGGTGCTGTCGACCTTGCGGACCGTTGTCGCGGCGTGGATCTCGCCCGCGAACACGACGACCGCGCCCAGGCCGGCGGAGGCGGAGCTCGCCGCCACCGCGACCGAGTCCAGCAGGTTGGCCGGGCCGTCGGCCCCGGGAGCCTGAGCGGTGCGGTTGGCGCCGGTGAGCACGATCGGCGCATCGGATGGGTCGCGCACCAGCGCGCACAGCATCGCCAGCTCCTCCAGCGTGTCGGTGCCGGTGGAGATCACAACGCCCTCGCCCGCGGACGCGCATGCCGACGCCCGGCGTGCCACCTCAAGCGCCTGGTGCAGCGTCAGCTGCGCGCTCGGCAGCGCGAACAGGTCCTCGACCTCAACGGCGCCGAACGCGCCCAGCTGCGGGATCGCCTCGACCAGGTCGGCGCCGGCAAGCGCGGGCGAGGCACGCTGGCCGCGCATCGAGATCGTGCCCCCGGTGGCCAGCAGCCGGACGGGTCGGGCGCGGTCTGTCAACCGAGAGCGGGTCCCGGCCACATCGAGCACACGAGCAAAGCCTAACGGTCGATCGGCGGTCAACTGACCGTTTGCATCCCACTCCGTGATGCCAACCAGCCGATCGACCGACCTCAGTGCCGAGGGTGCGGCTCGGGTTGCGCCTTGAGGCTACGGTGCGGAACGTTGGCAGCGACGGGGGCGTCAGGACGCCCCTCAGCCAGTCGGCACCCGCGCGTCACGCGGCATCGATTCGCATGCGCGTCACGCTAGTACCTGCGCGAAGTGATCGCGCGAGGGCGAGCGCTCGCCTCGCTCGTAGCCCTGCACGATCGCCACCATGCGCTCATTGAGCGGCGCTTCGCGGCCCATCTGGCGGGCTCGCGCGACGACCCCGCCGTTGATCACGTCGACCTCGGTTTTGCGTCCACGATCCAGGTCTTGAAGCATCGAGGCCTTAGTTGCACCGGCCCTCGCGATCGCCACGTCAAGCGCGGCCGAGCGAACGGCAGGTTCGTCCGAGGCAAGCTGCGCCGGCTGCACCCCGAGCACCGGCTCCAGCTCAAGCGCCTGGGCGACGCCAAGCTCAAACCCCTCACGCCAGACGCGGAAGATCGCTTCCCGACCCAGCGGGTCGGCGGCGACCTCCGCGTAGGTACAGCCCCCGACAGTCCCAAGTCCCGACAGCGTGCTGTTGACCAGCAGCTTGGACCACAGCTGACCCCGAACGTTGTGGGTCACCCGGACCTCGGCAACCGGCTCGAGCACGGACGCGAGGGCCAGCGTGCGGGCGCTCGGCGGACCCTCGAGCTCCCCGATCACGAACGGGTTGGCCGTCGTTTGTTGGAGGCGTCCGGGCCCAACGTTGGTGGCACCCCATTCGACCGTCCCGACGATCAACCGCTCGCGTCCGACGATCGATGCGATGCGGTCGTGGACCAGTCCGTTGCCAAGGGACACAAACGTCTGCACGAGACCGACACCTGCCAGCGGGCGCAGCGCCGCCTCGAGCGCGGGGGCCTTGAGCGCGATCAGCCCGAAGTCGTAGCGACCGTGCAACTCCGCGGGCGAGGTGACCGCAGCGAGCCGGACGCGTCGGACTTCGCCGTCGAGCAGCTTGACCACCAATCCGGGGTCGCGCAGGCGAGCCACATGTGCCGTGTCGGCGTCGAGCACGGCCACCTCGCTGACGGCGCCGTGCAGCAGCGCGGCCGTGATCCCTCCTATCGCGCCGGCACCGATAACGAGCACGCGCGCGTCGATCACGACTGACCAAAGCGGGCGTCGAGCGCGACCGCGCCGCCGTCGAACTCAAGCGGCGGGACTTCGCTCAACAGCCTTGACAATGCGGCGTAGCGCCGGTCGCGCTCGACAAGGAGGTCCGCGACGGCCGCGTCCCCGTACTCGTAGAAGCCGCTCCCCGAGGCAGTGCCGTGGTTCCCCGCAGCGACCATATCCTGCACCATCCGCGGCACCTTGAAGCGCTCCCCGAACGCCTGCTCGTGCTGACGCAGAACCGCCTCGTAGACATCCAGGCCGGCCATGTCGGCGATCTGGAACGGGCCGAAGAACGGGAGGCGGAATCCGAAGCAGCTGCGCACAACCTCATCGATCTGCGCCGGCGAGGCCAGGCCCTCGGCCACGCACCGCGCCGCCTCGCAGAACAGTGCCATCTGGAGCCGGTTGGCCACGAATCCCACGCTCGGCAAGACAGTTGACGGACGCTTGCCGATCCTGTGAAGCAACTCGACCACGCGCTCGACGACCTCGGGCGCCGTGTAGCGGCTGGGAATGACCTCCACGCCGGGGGTCCACTCCGCCGGGTTGAACCAGTGGACCCCGAGGAAGCGCTCAGTCCGATCGACGAACTCCACCAGGTCATTGATCGCCAGCGACGACGTGTTGCTGGCGATGATCGCGTCGGGACGCGCCGAGTCGTCGCATGCACGCAGCACGCTGCGCTTGATGTCGATGTCCTCGGTGACCGCCTCGATCACAAGGTCCGCGTCGGCGGCCGCTTCCGGGATGCTGTCGGCCGTGGTCACGTCGGCCGCGCGCGCCGCCGCGGCCTCGTCGACGAGCCCTGCCGCGGCGTGCGCGCGCATTCGCTCGATCAACTGCTCGCGGGACGCTCGAGACAGCTCAGGCGTGGCGTCCGTGAACGCCACTTCGATGCCCGACATCACGAGGCTCTGAGCGATGCCAAGCCCCATGCGGCCGACCCCTATGATGGCGGCGCGCTGCAGCGCGACCGTACGGTGGTTCACGTGGTCCTCACTTGGACCGAGACGCTGTCGGGCGCGATCGGGGCCGGAACGGCGCCTGCGGCACGCCCCCGCAGGCCCAGAAGCGCTCGCGCCTCGGCTGGGGTCGCGGGCCGGCGCTCGAGCTCCGCCGCGATCCGCACCGCCCGGCGGACGAGTTCTGCGTTGCTGCGCACCGGCTCGCCGCGCCGGTAAAGGACATTGTCCTCCATCCCGACGCGGACGTTGAGGCCCATCGCGCATGCCATGGTCGTGAGCGGCAGCTGCGTGGGCCCCATCGCGGAGACGGTGATGCGCAGCTCGTCGAGCGAAACCGGCAGCTCATCGAGTCGCTGCGTCATGTCCACGAGATTCCGAGGGGTACCGCGCGCGCCGCCCTGCGTCGGCGTATGCAGCACGAAGTTCAGCGCGTACGGTGGCTCGAGAATCCCGAGCGAGAGCAGATGACCGGCTTCCTCGAGCATGGCCGCGGAGTAGACCTCGAGCTCGGGCTTGACGCCTCGTGCGCGGATCTCGTGCGCAAAGCGGACGATGTCGGAGCGGTGGTTGGGAAAGAAGACCTCATCGCCGCGGATGAAGAAGTTGAGCAGGCCCATGTTGAGCGAGCACATCTCCGGCGCCAGGAACACCGTGTTCAGGCGCTCTTCGATCCCGAGCAGCGGCGAGCCGCCCGTCGTGAGCTGCACGATCGCGTCCGTTTCAGCGCATAGCCGCTCATGCAGCTCTCGGTAGACGTCAAGGTCCATCGTGTTCGAACCGTCCGGCAGACGGGCGTGCACGTGCAGCACGGCAGCGCCGGCCTCGCAGGCCTCAATCCCCTGCTCAACGATCTCATCCGGCTGCTCGGGGAGGTGCGGATTCGCCTCCTTGCCGTGGATTCCGCCGGTTAGCGCGCAGGTGATGACGATCGGATCTGTGCGTGGCGTCCACATGGGCACAATGGTCTGACGAACCGACAACCTATCACGTCAGTCGTATACGACCCCAAGCGACTCGAATCTCACGCCGATGTCCCAGGGCTCGCCGGGCGTCGGCTCGGGGACGAGCAGCGCAATGTGGCGCTCCAGCCGCGGCCCCCGGTTGAACTGCCGATGCGGCACCCCTTCCGGCAGCACCACGAGGGTGTGCCGGCCGGCGGTGAACGAGTCGAGCCCGATCTCGCCGCTCAGCGTGCCCTCGAGCACGTAATAGAACTGGTCGAACCGATGGACGTGGGTAGCAGGGCCCGCGCCCCCGGGCTGCACCTCGCCGACGTACAGCGTCATGTGCTCCGAGCCGTCAGCGCGCCGGAGCAGCCTCTGCAGTCTGAAGCCGGGCAGTGCCTGCTCGAAGGCGCCTGCGGCGAGCGGCCTGACGAAATAGGGTCGTGAGCCAGCGTCGCTGGAGTCGGCTGGCTCCATCACGGGCCGATCTGTCGGCGGGCCGGGCGCGAGCACCTCAAAATGGAATTCGTCGATCGACCCCTCGTTCCAGTTGTGATGCGGCGTCCCAGCCGGGATGTACACGAGCGTGTCTGGGCCGGCGGTGAACCGTTCCGAGCCGAGCTGCACCTGCATCTCGCCCTCGATGACGTAGTACAACTGGTCAACGGGGTGGATGTGGATTGGCGGGGCGGCGGCCCCCGCCGCCACGTTTGAGGCGATCACACGACAGCTCTCGCCGTTGTAGAGCACCTGAAACTCGTAGCCCTCGCGCCGGTAGGCGGCGAAGTCGACCGGGCGAACGTATTTCATGGCGCGATGCTAACGGTCTGACGGTCAGACCGCAAGCCCGGAGGATTCAAACGGTTTCTGGGAGGGCGGACCGGCTCAGTCGCCGTCAGCTTCGGCGCGTGCGCTTCGGGCGTCGCCGACCTGCAATTCCAGGTTCGCTCCGGCCTTCTCCCAGATCGAGCGCAGGTCGTTCACGTGCTTTCGCGTCATCAGAGCAGCGGCATCCGCGTCGCGGACTTGGATCTCCTCAAGGATCCGGCGATGGAAGTCGAGCGCGCGCTCGGTGAGCCTGGTGGTGGTCATGAACCTCGCCAGCAGGGGCGCCAGCATCTCGCTGATCGGCGCGCGAACGAGCGCGAGAGCCGGGTTCTGGCTCATCTCGGCGATCGTCAGGTGGAACTCCTCGTCGAGCCGGCACCACGTCGAGAAGTCCGCCAGGCTCTCCTCCTGCGCGGCCAGATTCGACTCGAGCTGCGAGACCCGGTCCGCGGCCGCCCTCAGCGTCGCGAGCCGCGTCAGCTCCGGCTCGAGGATGAGCAGCGCCTCGTGGAGGTGCGAAAACGTGACCTTCTCCCGGCGCAGCGCATCCTGGAACAGGCGATGAGCACGCTCGTCGTCCGGGCCTCGGACGACCATGACCTTCGGGCTGACACGGACGACCAGGCCCGCTTCCTGAAGCGTCCGCAGCGCCTCTCGGACGGTCGAGCGGCTGACCTGCGCCTCGCGCGCAAGCGTGGTCTCAGCGGGAATCCGGTCGCCGACGGCCAGCTCGCCGGAGATAATCCGTTCACGAATGATCGCGGCTAGCGCCTCGTAGGCCTTCGTTACGCGGACCGGCTGCCCGAGGAAGCTGATCTCGCTCGATGGGGATGCCTGGGTCACGGTGAGCACCTTGTCTGTAGACAGATTGTCAGGCATACTAGCGGAACATGAGTCGCGTTGTTGCAAATGATGCAGGCACCGAGGCACGCCCCGCAAGTGCCCCGACGATTTCGGCTCCAGCCACCTACCGTGGCTTCGGTCCGCGCCCGGCGATGCCGGACATCAAGCTGTTCCACGGATTCATGGCGGTGATTCCCGAGGTCGATCGGACGGACTTCGCCGAGCTCGAGCGCCGGCTGGCCGAACCGTTCGTGGGGATCACGACCCACGGCACAGCTGAGAAGGGGCTCTATGGCGGCGGCGACCACGGTGCATCGACGTCCGCGGTCGTGGCTGCCGCGCGGGCCTTTCTGCAGTCGCTGGACGGCGACGACCAGCGACTCGCCGCCCTACAGCCGTTCGACAGCCCCCACCGGCGTCGCTGGACCAACGCCTTCACCACCTGGCTGCCCGCGGGGTTGATGCTGGACGACCTCAATGCAAAGCAGCGCGAGGCGGCGATGCGCGTGGTGGCCGAGAGCATGAGC
>Ga0070737_10001919_pt1 | contig 26986 bp, 15 predicted proteins | sample Coa_R1_10_FD_66438 | JGI IMG/M metagenome (GOLD analysis project Ga0070737, IMG submission 66438) | Surface soil microbial communities from Centralia Pennsylvania, which are recovering from an underground coalmine fire - Coalmine... | ecosystem: Environmental > Terrestrial > Soil > Unclassified... | reverse complement strand
CCGAGCTCCGCAATGATTTGCCGAGTCCTGAAGAGATCACGCGGCTTTTAGCTGAATAGTCTAGTTCAGATCGGCGCCAGCACGAAAAGCGCCGACCGGCTGATCTTCTTACCCTCGTTCGCTTGCGCACCTTCTCCAGGATGCGGCGCATTTTGTGCACTCAGCAGCGTTTATGCAGCGCTCTCGGGTAGACCAGCTGAATGGCAGCCGCCAAACCGGGGACAGCCATCAGTGAGTGATCAATTGCAAGCGCTGGCCGGTCAGATCGCGGCGGTAGAGATCTTGCAAGAGTTCTTCCCATGCCTGCTGGCTCTAACCCGAATTACTGAAAAGCCAGTAATTGGCGAGTCTCATCTTACTTCACGCCATAAGCCACCAGCATCTGCATTCGTTTGCGGCCTACCGGCCGGCGAGCCAGCCGGCTTACGCTGTTCAGAAACAGATAGGCCCATACGTCTGGCCACGCGGCCAAATGGAATGCCACATCTTCGTCCAGTTGCCGCGTCAGCTTGGAAACCCTCTGCGCGCTTACTAGCTCGCCGGTAAGCGTGGCCACGATGCGCCCATTGTGGCGTGTGGAGATGACGCGCAAACGCTTCGCGGATGAGGATCGCCACATCTTCGGCGCGCCGTTGAAACTTCTCTTAACCCTGCGGAGAGAAGTTCTTGCCGCGCGTGCGCGCGATCCGCGCAGGATGGTCACGTAATCGCGCCCGTAAAACTCATTTGCGGTAATCCCTCCACTTCTGCGGCTCCATCCGCTCGTACCAGGCCCGTCGCATGTAGCTGGCACGCTCCCGCATGGATTGCACTTCCCAAAACTTCTTCCAGGCCAGCCGGGTTGGCCATACAGGTCGCCCCAGATGCTCGCTTTCAGCTTCGCCAGAAAATGCTCGAACTGCTCAGTCACTCGGATCGGTATTATCTTTGCCGTAGGGGCAAGCAACCTTTCCAGGTTTGGTTCTGCTTGCAAGGTCAGACCAGCTTATAACCTCCTCGGTTTTACACAACCGAAATTACACACCGATACTGAAAGCCCCGATTGTCATCCTTCTTCGTCGGAGCCAAAGGTGTGGTCGCCGGAGGCAGAAAGCAGACGCCAACTGATAGAGTTGACCCCCTCTTCAAGAGAGAGACGCGTCACAACTTGCTCGAGTAAGTCATCGTTGCGCCCCATCACCTTCAAATCCGCATCTACGAATACACCTTGTGCACAATCTTTGCTCCGAAGCGCATAGAGACTCAATGGTAACCTACCAACCGTGTGTATAAGCAGAGAGCGAAGGCGGGATTCATCCTGGGTGCGGCAGGTGAATTCCAAGTGATAAGAAATTTCTTCGGGTGCGGGCTCGGTAGAGGGAGGCTGCAATCGGTTTGCAATCGGCCGCAGTACCGTGTTGGTGAGGAGGACCCCAAGCATAACCACCAAGGCATGGTCAGGATAACCCAGGGCCGTAATTACCCCAACGGCTGCCGAACACCAAACAGTGGCCGCCGTATTCAGGCCACGCACCTGCATGTTCTCCTTGAAAATTACTCCTGCTCCGAGAAAGCCAACTCCGGATACGATATAGGACACAATTCGAGATCGGGCAGAGGAATCGCCAACGATCAGGAAACCGCACATCGCAAACGCGGCAGCCCCGGCTGAGACAAGTGCGTGAGTACGTGTTCCCGCCATGCGCTGTCGCCACTGTCGTTCGAATCCGATCAGTGCACCAAACAAAAGGGCGACACCGAAGCGGAACGCAAATGTTACGATCGTCATCTCTTCTCTGCTTCCTTCTGTGGCAGCCTTAATGGGCTAGAACATTGGATGCTCGAAGATCCTCAAAATGTGAACCTCGCCGCGACTTGTGAGATCCTTGGATTATCGGCTCGAATGATGTAGCCAAACGTTGCACTATTGACGTTGCCATCCACCACATTGGGACCAAAAAACTGGGCGTGATTGAAGCTGTTGAATGTTTCAAACCGTAGCTCTAATGTGCGAGTTTCAGTAAAACGAGTGGTTTTATGCAAGGCTATATCGAAGTTGTCCATGCCCGGACCGTAGAACATTCTTCTGTCAGCATCCCCCGGCGTGCCGAGAGTATTGGGGCGAAAGAGGGAAGTATTGAATGCGGGCTTACCATTGCGTGCGTCATGATTGATCTCCAAATTGCCAAGAATGAGGTCCGGAAGATCAATGCTAATGCCATTTACGCCGTTGTTGCCGACTCCCATCAGGGAATTGTCTCCAAAACTAGCAAAGGTCACCGGTAAACCGGAAGCAAAGCGCGTGATACCTGAAATGGACCACCCCTGTGCCAGCGACCGATTTGTACGAAAGAGTTTTGCGATTGGCAGGTCATAACTGTAACTTAGAACTACATCGTGCTTGATATCGAATGCCGAAGGTGAGTATTCCTTTCGGTAATTGTAAGGATCCACTTGTTCTTGCAAATTCGATGCCCAATCCAGTGACTTGCTGAAACTGTAACTGGCGAGCAAGGTGAGTGGTCCTTTAGTTCGCTTCATGATGATTTGCAAGGAATTGTAGTTTGAGTTACCCATAGCAGTGAAATATCCATCACTACCGATAGCATTACTAAAAGGAGCACGCGTTCCCTGTACAATCGTCCCGTCTGCGCGAACGTAAATGAGATTTTCTCCAAAGGGACCGCAGGTAGGCGTACCAGGTGCGACATCCTGAGGCTGACTCAAACCTAGGCACGTGTATGGAACACCCGGGTTGGCAGCCACAGACGTTAGCAGATGCCGTCCTAACGAGCCAACATAACTGACTGTGAGTAAATAGCTTGAAGCAATCTGGCGTTCAAGGGTCAAATGTCCAGCCATAGCGTACGAGGTGCGATTTTTGTAAAAAAAGCTAATAGCGCCGTTGATTGGCTCGTACTGACTCCAATTGACCAGGAATGGGTGTGAAGGAGAAACGTTATAGGGAGGGACCTTCACTGGGAACTGTTGTGGGTATTGAGTTCCAGTCAACGCACCAACAAATGGCTGTGCGAACTCGGGAGGTTCAGGACTGACGTAGGTCAAGCCATAAGGAGGATTTCCAGTAGGATATGCTACAGTAAGACCCTCAATTGAGGTGAAAAAGCGACCGAAGCCCAACCGAATGCTGGTCTTGCCCGGGCCACCAGTTAGCTTGCTTAAAATGCCATTGGACCAGCCCGGCGAGTAAGCAAGACCGAAGCGCGGCGAAAAATCGTTGAGCGGCGTCGGTGCGATTGTAGAAGGCACTCCGGGATCACCGGGTAGCACATAACCCATGGGCGCTCCCGGAAACTGAGTTGAGACCCTACCATAAATTAACGTAGAGATTTGGTTGTGTTCTTCTGACCACGGCCGGATATAATCCCATCGCATGCCATAATTCAGTGTTAAATTTGGCTGGATGCGCCAGCTATCTTGAACAAAGAGGCCACCGTTTGCTGAGAGCTCATAAAACGCCGGGGAGGATTGTTGGGAATAATTGTCCGGGAGGCCCAGTAAAAAATCGGCGAAACCGTTGCCTGTCGATTGGGCACCCGCTCCAAAGAAAGAGAAGGTTCCGTTTGCGACAAGGTCGGGCAGCTGCTTCACCCGGAACTGAGTGTATTGGCCACCCAGTTTAACTGTGTGGTTTCCGTGTACCTTTGAAAGATTATCACTAGCCTCATACGTGTTGTTGACCTGCTCCAGGCTGAAAGGGTTCGTACCAATTGTAAAGGTGTTGAAATAAATTGTCTCTACTCCGAGGTATTTGGGGAAGCCTGGATGAATTCCATTGGGACCTGTTGTGAAGCCTTGATCGGCTAGGCTCACTCCGACGCCGCCCTTGGGAACGCCGAGATTGTTGTTTAGGCGTGTAAAGCTGACATGAGCTTCGTTAACCGTTGTAGGGTTGAAAGTAAGTGTGTGGCCCAAAACGGCCAACTGTAGCAGCCCGCTGGAAAGAGCGTCAAAACCGGGAACTGTTGCTCCGCCAAAGCCGCTTGGGTAAGGGTTATCCTGATTATATTTGTCTACGAAATAGTACAGGTAGATATTGCCGCCTCTTTCTGAGTCCAGATCAAGCCGAAGCGCACCTTTGCCATCTTCAAGACGACTTTTCTCTGCACCGGATGAGAATAGGTTGGTTCCTATGTTTGGGATGGGAATATATTGCAGGAGCCGTGTGGCCGGTAACGAGAAGGCTCTTTGCGGAATGAGAGCATTCGGGAAAACACACTCCAGATAGGAGATGCAGCCTGGAGTGTAGTATGGCTCGCCGACTGCTACAGGATATCCGAGCCGATTGGTAAGCGTCTGAGCGAGATAGGCGCCGTTGACTCTGCCGGTCAGTGTGCTGGATGCATCAGCGAAATTTCCATTGCGTTCTGAAAGTGACGGCACTTGGACTAGACCGGTCTCGATTCCTTGAACTGTCTGTTGCCCCTGATAGTCTCCAAAGAAAAAGAATTTATTTTTTCGAATTGGTCCCCCGAATGTGCCGCCAAACTGGTTTTGTTGAAAGCTCGAGCGCTCAGGATCAAAAAATCCGCGAGCATCGAGGTCGGTGTTGCGTAAAAACTCGAAGATGGAGCCGTGGAAATCGTTCCCTCCCGATTTGGTGATCACGTTAATAAGCCCACCACTGTAGCCACCATATTCCGCATCTGCGTTGCTTGTGAGAATGCGAAACTCTGCAATCGAATCCAGATTGGGGATGATGCCAGCCTGTTCTCCGATCGTCTCCTGAACACTCGCACCGTTAAGGTAAAAACCATTGGACGACTCGCGCTGTCCGTTGATGGAGAATTGGCCTGTATTGCTGTTACCGGCAACGGGCACGATTCCAAAACCACCGCCCGAGGTGCTGTTGCCGGGGCTGCTTGTTGTCACGGGAGCGACGCCGCTTTGAATCCCCAGCAAGTCCGTATAGCTGCGGCCGTTTAGGGGGAAAGCAGTTATCTGTTTGCCACTGATAACTTGCCCAAGCTTCGTGTCCGACGTTTCAACCTGAGTGGTATCTGCTACTACTGTGACGCTTTCGCTGATTGTAGCGAGAGAGAGGGAAATGTCTAGATTGAGAACGCTTCCCACGTCAATTACAAGATTCGGCCGTTTGTATGGAACAAAGTTGTCTGCTTCCACAAGCAGTTCGTAAGAGCCGACTGGTACTACGGGAAATGCGAAGGCACCAGTATCGCTGCTTTGTGTAACTTGTCTTGCACCAGTCGTGCGATTGGTTAGGATTATTCTTGCATGGGGAATCGAATTGGCTGCGGGATCTCGGATCGTTCCGAATATCTGACCTGTTATGTCAGCGGACCAAGCAGTTGTAACAAGAGTTACCAGTGTTCCGATCAAGAGGGTTGTGGGTAAACGATTCATAACAAACATCGAGTTTTCCTCCTTCCTGGCAAAGCGCAATTGCTTCGCAACCTAAGGTGATTAATTAAGCGGTGGCTGATTTATACCAGTTTTGAAACCCTGCAGACAAATTGGGGCACTTCAAAAAGCAACCTTTGGAGAAACAATCAAGCTAATGGCTCACCTACACACTTCTCCTTGCACCAATGGCAGACGCTAGCGATCTTTGCTCCTATACGGTAGCGATTGGGCCATGCAGGCTATCCGCCAAAGTAATGGACCACCAAAAGCTTTATGGGAATCAGAAAAACAGCCCCCAAATACAGCGAGGTTTAAATAGAAGCGATTAACGGCAGGAAACTCTCACAGACGGAGGTTCCGCCGAATCGGCATCCATTTGCAACCCACGCTTATGACTATTTCCGCTTTCGGCCATAAACCTCCTTTCTTGCGAGTGAACAAGGAACGGTCGTTCCACTCGAAGTATACACGCTCGATTGGCTAAGTGTCAAGGATTCAATACAACTAAGCGATAAAAGGCCTCTACATGGTAAGGCAATGACAGAGCTATCCGAATCGGATTTGGCTCGCAGCTCTTTTATTTGTCCGTCTTGCTGGCTCGACGCTCCGCTAGTGGGCATAGCCCTTTGCCGGTTTTAAGGCGACGCTTTCGGCCAATCAGCGCAATTTTGTCAAGTATCATCCATATGAGCCCGACACCGATAGTTACTAGCAGAGTGAGCATAAAAAAAATCATTAATCTCTCTAGTATTGAGTTCATCTCTCTATAGAGAGGGTACGTAGGGTGAAATCGCGACATTCGGCTGGCTTGAAGAATTACTCTCTTGCTTGCCCGGAAGAATGTGAAAATTAGCCCGGATGCCTAAGGATTGACCTGTCTAGCTACTTTGGTTGTCTCGGTTGGATCAAAGTCCAATGAGATAATACTGTTCTTAAGACTTCCATGTGGCACTTGGAGAGAATATGGGAGGAACGCAATCGTGGGCCTGTGCTGACGGTCAGCGCTGTTTTAGTGTTGGCAATTGCGTCGCTGGACTGGTGGACCAAACCGTATTGGTCCTTAGGCTTTTTGTATTTGTTTCCAATAATGCTGTCAGCGGGGTTTCTCCCTCGCTGGGCTCTGGTCATACTAGGTATCAGTTGTGCGCTCCTCAGCGAGGCATTCAGCGCACTCAATCCGGCCGAAGCTGGTTTTCGCCTAGCCTTTGTTTCAACGGCGCTCGTCGGCTGCGGTTTGTTTGTCTTCGAGCTGGTCAGGAATCGTCGGCTCAGCCTTGAGGCACAGGAACGACTTCGTATTTTGGTCGAAACGAGTCCGGCGGCGATTGTGATTATCAATGATGAGGGTTTGATTGAGTTGGCCAACCAAGCGGCGACCGACCTGATCGCACCCCGTGATGGCCATTTGGTTGGCCATCCGATTGCCGCCTTTTTGCCAGAATTGCACTACGCGCTGCGGCGGGAAGAAGGCCCTCAGTTTCGGGCATCCATGCAGTGTCGTGGACATCGGGATAATGGTGAATGGTTTATTGCGAATGTTTGGTTCTCAACATATAAGGGTAGCGGGCGGCCTAAAGTTGCGGCAATTATTGGCGAAATTACTGAGGAACCGACCCCTGGCCACCCAGATTTTCATGAACGTAGCGCACTAAACGATAGAGAGACAGAGGTGCTGCGATTTGTAGTTCAGGGCTTGGCAAACAAGGAGATTGCCGCCCGAATGGGAGTTTCAGAAAGTACGGTAAAGAACACGCTCCAGCAACTTTTCGCAAAAACAGGTGTGCGCACTCGTAGTCAGCTGGTACGGGTGGCGCTCGAATACTATCGTGATTTATTGTAAGCCAAGCTAATCGAAAGATTAACTATACGGTGCCCCAGTTTGGAGGCAAGATTGACATAAGACAGGTGAAACCGTATAAGACTATACGCTACCCTCAGAGTCGGTCAGCTAGAAGCAGGTCGTCAGGCCTCATTAAAAAGCCATAAAGTAATAATCTTCAAAATGAGACCTCGAAATTGTGGACTACGTATCGAGTACTGTCGAATAGCAGCATTGTGTTTTCTAATGCAATTTTTTGCAGCTACCGTGTTCTCTGCGAATCCCTTTACTTGGCAGCAAATTAAAGAAAAGTTTGAAGCGGTAAATCCAACACTCAAGGCAGCCCAGTACAACATTAATGAGTCTCAAGCGGAAGAGGTGACTGCGTATCTCCGCCCTAACCCCGACTTCACCTTTTCAACCGATGGAACGCAAATATATCCTCATCGAGGGGTGTGGCAGCCGTTTACTGGTACATTTTTTTCGCCTAGTGTCAGCTACTTACATGAGCGGGATCACAAACGCGAATTGAGACTCCAAAGCGCAAAGGAGACAACGGCCATCACTATTTCGCAGTATAAAGATCAAGAACGCAGTCTGATATTCAATCTCCGAAATGCCTTTGTGCAGATTTTACAAGCAAAAGCGGTGCTTGAGAACGCCAAAGAAAATTTAGATTATTGGGATCATGAGCTAACAATTAATCGGGAGCGCTTCAAGGCGGGTGACCTTGCCCAGGTAGATCTGAACCGCTTGGAGCTGCAGCGTATTCAATTTGAGGCCGACTATCAAACCGCCTTGGTAAACCTGAGAACAGCCAAAATTCAATTATTGGTCATGATAAATGACGAACAGACGCCTATAGAGGAATTTGATGTGACTGGGCCATTTGAATACAGCGACGAACTGAAGCCTCTCGAAGAGTACCGGCAAATTGCCCTCGCTACGCGGCCAGACTTAAAAGCAGCGATTCAGACCGTCGAGCTGGCCAATACAAATTATCGACTCGCCGTTGCGAATGGCTCAACGGATCCGACGTTTAGCGGCTGGTGGACTCATAATGCTTCGACCAACAATCCGTATGCCTACGATACAATTGGTGCAAGTGTCAGCATTCCTCTTCGAATTTTTGATAGGAATCAAGGAGAAAAAGCCCGAACACTGATTGATATTAAGCGAAGTGAGCAATTACGAGATGCTGCCAAAGCTCAAGTTTATAATGATGTCGATTCTGCCTACTGGACTCTTGTACAATCTCTTAATCTACTAAGGCCTTATAAGACAAAATATCTGCCGCTTGCCCTGGCAGTTCGTCAGCAAGTCTCGTTCGCCTTCCAACATGGAGGAGCTTCTCTTCTTGATTACCTTGACGCCGAAAAATCATATAGAGATACACAACTAGCATATATCAATCTTGTTGGATCTTACCTTATTGCAGCTGCGCAAATGAATATGGCGGTGGGCAGGGAGGTCCTGTGAATGAATCACTCAGTTCTACTAGGGGTGACCCTAAGTTTAGGTATAGTGCTGCTAGGTTGTGACCGAGGTATTCGCGCCAATCAAGAAAGTCCAAGTATTACCGGGCCAGTTAGTGCTGTCGTAATACCAGAGCTGGATTTTAATCACTTTAAGGTCGACCACCCGGAACAGTTCCCATTAGTTGTCGCAGGACAATATACCGCGTCACCAAAGCTAGAAGTAACTGGCGTCGTGAGTCCAGATGTGTCGCGACAAGTTCCTGTGATATCACTTGCTTCCGGCCGCATAGTGGAAATTGATGCACGGTTAGGGGACATGGTACACAAAGGTCAGCTTCTCTACAAAGTTAGGAGCTCAGATGTAGCTGGTGCATTCTCCAATTATCTGCAGGCAGTCAAAAACGAGCAATTAACGAAATTACAACTGGATCGGGCCAAGGTTTTATATGAGCATGGCGCGATTTCTAGAGGTGCACTGGAAATAGCTCAGAATGCAGAAGATGACAACGTTATCCTGCTGAATACTGCCAGAGAACAGCTTGGACTTCTGGGGCTCGATCCGGAGCGCCCTAGCGGGATTGTCGATGTGTATGCACCGGTTTCGGGAGTGATTACAGATCAGGAAATTACGAATGGTGCCGGCGTACAGGCTTTGTCTGCTCCGAGCCCGTTTACGATTTCTGACATCTCTCATCTTTGGGTGCTCTGCGATGTTTACGAGAATGAACTATCCAAAGTCCAACTTGGCGAATATGCTGATATCCATGCCAACGCCTATCCAAACATCTTACTTAAGGGCCGAATTAGCAACATAAGCCCCATTCTGGATCCTAACCTTCGCACAGCGAAGGTCCGATTAGAGATCCGCAATCCCGGTTTTTTGCGCCTAGGAATGTTTGTCACTGCAACTTTCTATAGCCCAAAGCGGCAAACCTACGCCACCGTGCCTTCAACAGCAATTTTGCACCTACACGACCGCCAGTGGGTTTATATACCAATAGGAAATGGTTATTTCAGGCGACTAGAAGTCGTGGGTGGAGAGTTACTCCCCAACAACATGCAAGAGGTATTAGCAGGAATTAAGCCTGGCATGAAAGTTGTAGCAAATGCCCTCGATTTAGAACATACGGTAAGCCAATAATGATTCGTAGGCTCGTAGATTTTGCGCTAAAGAATCGCTTTCTGGTAATTTCAACTGCGATACTGCTTTTGGCGTGGGGAGTGGTGTCCTTTCACCAGCTCCCGGTGGAGGCATATCCAGATGTAGCCAATAATTACGTTGATGTTATCGCACAGTGGCCGGGTATCTCGGCTGAGCAAATCGAGCAGCAGGTAACGATTCCGATCGAAACCGTGATGAACGGTATTCCAGGCGTAGTTCATGTACGCTCCTGGTCACTGTTCGGCCTCTCCACAGTAGAAATGATTTTTGGTGAGGATACAACTAATTTCGAAAACCGCGAGCGCGTTTTGGAAAGGCTTTCTCAGGTCAATTTGCCTCCTGGTGTAAACCCACAGATGGGCACTGATTGGAGCCCGGTTGGCCAGATCTTTTTCTATACGCTTCAGAGTACGAACCCAGCGTACGATCCGATGGAGCTCAAATCGCTCGAGGATTGGGTGGTAGAAAAAAACCTCAAGTCCGTACCAGGTGTGGTCGACGTAAATCCCTTCGGTGGACCCACACGGGAATATCAGGTGCGGATTGATCCGAACAAGCTTATTGCTTATGGGCTGAGTATTTCGCAAGTGGAACAGCAGCTATCCAACAATAATGTCAATGCAGGTGGCAGCTTTATTGAAGATGGCGAACAAGCAATCAATGTTCGTGAGGTAGGTCTTGTAAAGAATGTACACGATATTGAGAATACAGTCATCCTGGCTAAAAACGGTACCCCGATCCGAGTGAAAGACATCGCCGATGTCACCCAAGGGCCCAAAATCCGTCTTGGACAGTTTGGGCGCGCAATCCGCCGCGAGGATGGAACCATTATAGATAACGATGATGTGGTTTCTGGCATCGCGGTACTTCAGAAGGGTGCAGATGCCCAACCAGTCTTAGAGGGTATCCATAGAAAAGTACAAGAATTAAATGATCATATTTTGCCAAAAGGCGTTAAGATCGTTCCCTTTATTGATAGAAGTGATCTGTTGAGATTCACCACTCACACCGTGCTTCATAATTTAAGCGAGGGTATTATTCTCGTTGTGGTTGTTCTTTTTTTGTTTTTAGGCAATATACGCGGTGCATTTATAGTAGCACTAACAATTCCGTTCGCTTTGTTGTTTTCTGCAATATGCTTAAAGCTAAAAGGCGTTCCAGCAAATCTGTTATCACTGGGCGCACTGGATTTCGGAATGGTGGTCGATGGAGCCGTGGTAATGGTGGAGAATATCGTTCGCCATCTAAATCATAACGGCCAGGATAGACGCACAATCAGTCAGCGTATCTTTGATGCCGCGCATGAAGTTCAACGCCCGGTGTTTTATGCCATTGCTATCATTATTACTGCTTATTTGCCGATTTTTACGCTTCAGCGGGTAGAAGGACGTCTGTTTAGGCCAATGGCTTGGACGGTTGCGTTCGCACTGTTAGGATCACTTTTATTCTCCATAATTATTGCCCCAGCACTGTCCAGTATCGTTTTCCGTAAGGGTGCACGCGAATGGTCTAACCCCGTAATGTTGTGGCTAAACGCAAGATACCGAGCGGCATTGCGGACCGCTATTCAGATAAAATATTTCACCGTCGGTGTGGGTATCGCTAGCCTCTGCGGAGCGATATATCTCACGGTTGGGGGGCTTATTGGCTCAGAGTTTCTTCCGCATTTAGATGAAGGATCGTTATGGGTACGCGGGACTCTTGCCCAAAGCGCAGGACCTGGTGATGGCATCCGCATCGCAAACCAAGCGAGAATCTTACTCTGTTCTTGGCCTGAGGTGAAACAATGCACTAGTCAGGTAGGTCGTCCTGATGACGGTACCGACCACACGGGTTTTTTTAATACAGAGTACTTCGTTGATTTGAAACCAAAAGAGCAGTGGCGTCCGGCCTTTCACCAAAATAAGGAAGAATTAATAGCCGCCATGAATCGCGAATTGTCAAAAATACCTGGTGTCATTTGGGGTTTTTCCCAACCAATCGAAGACAATATGGAGGAGGCGGTTAGCGGAGTAAAGGGACAGCTTGCTACAAAAGTCTATGGAGATGATTTGCATCTATTAGAGGCAAAGGCGGACCAGATTGCGGAGATTATGAGCCATGTTCGGGGAATCACCGATTTGGGTGTATTCCGGGTTACAGGCCAGCCTGACTTAAACTTTGTAGTGGACCGTAAACAAGCAGCAAGATATCAAATTAATGTGGCTGACGTGCAAGATGCGATTCAAACTGCGGTCGGCGGCAATGCACTTACTCAAGTGTTGCAGGGAGAGGCACGATACGATCTTGTAGCTCGCTATTTACCTCAATATCGTAGTACCCGAGAGGCGATCGAAAATATTCGTTTGTTGTCACCATTAGGAGAACATGTTTCGCTAGGTCAACTTTGTAAGGTTCAAGAGGCAGACGAAGGTTCAGAAATTTACCGCGAAGGAAATCAGCGGTATGTTGCTGTCAAGTATAGCGTGCGCGGTCGGGACTTAGGCGGCGCAGTAAGAGAGGCAATACAAAAAGTTAACGCACAAGTCAAACTTCCTCGCGGGTATCACATCAACTGGGAAGGTGAATACGAAAGCGAAGTGCGTGCTGAGGCGCGGCTGTTGATTATAGTACCACTGACTGTCCTCCTGATATTTATCATTCTCTATACTATGTTTCGCTCATTCAAATGGGCGCTGTTGATTTTAGTAAATGTGGCATTAGCGCGCATAGGAGGTTTGCTTGCACTCTTGACAACACACACTAACTTTAGCGTCTCCTCTGGTGTGGGATTTCTAGCGCTTTTTGGTGTATCAGTACAGACTGGCGTCATAATGCTCGAATATATTAATCAGTTGCGCGCGAGGGGCTTTTCTGTTGTAGAGTCCGCAGTGGAAGGAGCAGTGCTCAGGCTGCGGCCAATCATGATGACGATGCTTGTAGCAACTTTAGGATTGCTTCCGGCAGCCCTTTCGCACGGTATTGGATCTGATTCCCAGAGGCCATTTGCCATTGTAATTGTTGGTGGGTTGGTTTCAGACTTAGCAATGAGCATCTTCTTGCTTCCCACGCTTTATGTGTGGATGGCGGGTGAAGACGATATACTTCCAGAATTTGAACCGATTGAAACGTCCCAATAGAAACCTTCAAACCTAATTAAGCGGCTTAAGCGGCATTAAGTTAGAGACATACGAGGCCATTATGGATATGTAGAACGATTAAATCGAACAACCATACGCAAGTTGGAGATTAGAATATGTAATAGTATATGTTTATGATTATAAACAACTGCAATAATCTCGTCTAGTTATGGATACGAGTTGCACATGGCGCGATTCAACTTTAGTTAATACGATCGGCCATAGCGTGGGTGCTATTTTCTTCGGCCTCATTGTCGCTCTACTTATCCGAGATTGGCGTACTTATGGAGCAGGCCGGGTAAAGTTGTCGTTGTTGGCTGCTTTTTTCGCATTTGGCTGGAACGCCGCCTCGCTGATCGCACTAGCGTTACACGATCTTGTATGGATAGGCTTTATAGCTACAGCGAGCTTTTCCATGCTTAGCGTGCTCCCGGCTGTTCTGTTGCAGGTTGCCCTTCGTGGACAGCAGCAGCCGCTTATTATTGGTGGCTACACAGTGAGCGCGGCGGCGATCGGCTTACATTCTTGCGAACTACTGGGCTCTATGGCAGATTTGCATCAGGCGGGCTTGACTGTAGTGGTGTTCGGTTTTGGCGCCTTGGTTGTTTCCGCAGTCTTATTAGGATTAATGAAAGGACAAAAGATACCATCCGAGGGGCCGGAATGGATCTCGCTCGGTTGTCTATTGCTATTCACCAGCTCTTTCCTGCATTTTGGATATGAGCATTCCCATTCTCCCTGGACAGCAGAGGTCACATGGCACCATATCGGAATTCCTGTTGCTTTGATTGTCATCTTAAGAGATTATCGGTTTTTGCTGCTTGATACATTTGTGCGATTTTTAGTGAACGTTAGTCTGGCTGCTGTTTATATAGCTTCCATATTGCTGCTGGCACATACATTCCAGTTAGAAAAACTAATTTGCTTCAATATGTTTCTCGCGGGGATTGTGCTCGTTGCCTTCTGCATATTATTAATCTCGTTTGCTTCTATCCGGTGCTCTTTGCAAGCGTGGGTGATCAGGAGGATTTTACGGCGCAAGAATGTTGATGACTGTGCGGAAGCAATCGGTAAGTTGGCAATGTCAGCACATTGTGAAGAAGAACTGCTGGCAAAAGCTGGCCGACAGATAGCGGATCATTTCGAGGCTGAGTGCTTCACCGTTATTACTGAACCGCAAGGCGGGAACCTGATGTCAAGACCATCTGTGATATGGGGTGTCGGCAATAGCACCGAAGTTGTCAATGGCAAATTCCGAGGCGAAGCTCAACTTCCCATCCGTTTCTCGAGCGGTGACACTCGCTGCTTAATATTTGGCCCACGGCGTGGTGGTCGAAAATATCGCAGTGAGGATCTTCAAGATATGCAGCGGCTAGGTATGGCAGTTGTCGAGCAAGTCGAACGCTTTCGAGCTGAAGAGATCAGGCGTCTAGCGAACCAAGCAGAGTTGCGGTCTCTGCAGGCTCAAGTCAATCCTCATTTCCTCTTTAATGCGCTAAATACGCTCTACGGCACCATTGATCGCGGTTCGCGTGACGCGCGACGCATAGTCCTCAATTTGGCTGAGATCTTTCGCTATCTCCTGCAGGACCACCGGACATTCATTCCGCTGTCCGAAGAAATTCGAATCGTTAAGGCGTATCTAGAGATCGAGAGCTTGCGCCTGGGGAATCGTTTGGAGACGGAGCTATCCATTTGCGACTCGGCGAAATGTACTCTAATCCCAATTCTGTCCATACAGCCGCTAGTTGAGAACGCGGTGAAACATGGCATCGCTGCAAAACGGGAAGGGGGGCGGATAACGGTTAAGGCGGAAAGAGTTTCGGCTGGTCTATGTATTAGTGTCGAGGATACAGGTGTAGGATTCGAACATAGCCTGAGGCGTGGGCAGGGAGGCCTTGGCGTGGGACTGGAAAATGTTCGGAGACGGCTATTACTCTGTTATGGCTCCTCCGCTCAATTGAAAATTCAGACACGCGAAGAGGGAACAAACGTAAGTCTTCTGATTCCTGACTCATGTCCGAGTCAATACGCTTCTACGGAATCGCGAGCTGAGTATAATCAATTCATAGAATAAATCTGTCGATGCTTTGAGATGAGGGCACAGGTGATTAACAAGCAAATGGCAAAAGAATGTGGAACCTACTTGGTGCCTCGTATCCGCGCACTCATTATCGACGACGAGCCTATTGCGCGACAAGTACTTCGTGAAGAGTTGCAAGTTATTGATTCCGTAGAAGTTGTGGGGGAAGCAGAAACTGGTGAGGAGGCAATATCCAAAATTTCCAGTGCGGAGCCCGATGTCGTCTTGCTCGATATTCAGATGCCCGGTATGGGCGGTTTTGGGTTGCTGGATGATTTAAACAGCGGCCATTTACCAGTCATTATTATGGTAACCGCTTACAATCAACATGCTATACAAGCTTTTGAAGCAGGAGCTGTGGATTACCTGTTAAAGCCGGTCAGCCAGTCGCGTTTGCTACAGGCCATCGACCGCGCAAGACGAATTTTATCCAATCCGCGCGAGGCTTGCGAGAAACTAGCGCACCTGCAGGATGTTGCTCCTCTCGCTGGGACAACACCAGCGAAAGTACGAAAAATAGTCGGTAGACTCGGAGAAGAGTATTTTCTTCTAAACCTGGATGAGATACTTGCTTTCCAGGCCGATGGAGATACGACTTGGATCATTACTTTCAAGCAAAGATATGTCGCCGCTCAAAATCTTCGATCCATTGAGCAACACTTAAAGAATACCGGGTTTCATCGAATTCATCGGAATGCCTTGATTAACGTCGAGCACCTCCGAAAAATGAGTATGCTCAGTAGCCAGCGGTGGCTGGTAACCTTAAGCAATGGTGCGCAGTTCGTTGTGAGTAAGCGGCAGGCAAGGAGCGTATGGGAAGCAGTGAGTTGGTAACGACAGGATTCGCCCGCTCGTCGCAAGAATTAGCTCGCTAGTACGCGGTGATTGCCCGCTGATCGGATTGTCCTTGCAGTAGTTGAGTTTACCCAGGACAATTCGGATGATGAGGCTTCATGTATTCTTATCTATCTGCATTGCTATTCCTTGGGTGTGTTTTTCTTTCGGCTATGCACAATCAGTTAGCGGCTCAGGGACCATACGGGGTACGCTTATAGATCCTTCTGGAGCAGCCATTAAGGGTGGCATTGTAGAAATAGAGAATCCGGTGTCTGGTTATAGCCGGACAGTTATTACTGACGCTCATGGAAATTTTGAGTTTCCGAACATACCGTTCAACAATTACCATCTGACTGCCGAAGCAACCGGTTTCCAGAACGCAACCGGGGACGTGGACATCCGTTCTGTTGTACCTATGGAGATGAAAATCACACTAAAACTTGGCATAGCAACAACCACTGTTAATGTAGAAGCTGGCAGCGATCTAGTAGAAACAGATACCGCCACACATACGGACGTAGATCGCGGTCTGTTTCAAAAGCTTCCGCTAGAGAGTCAGTCTTCTTCGCTCAGTTCGCTGGTTACGCTTGCTTCGCCGGGAATCGCTGCCGATTCGAATGGCTTATTCCACGGACTCGGCGATCATGCTGAGAATTCTTTTTCTGTTGACGGCCAGCCGATTACCGATCAGCAAAGCAAAGTTTTCTCCAACCAGCTTCCTGTGGACGCGGTCCAATCTATGGAGGTGATCGAGGGCGCACCTCCGGCCGAATACGGAGATAAAACAAGTCTCGTTATTGTGGTGAATACGCGTTCTGGTTTAGGTGTTGCGCAGCCGCATGGAGATATTACTGCCTCATATGGCACTTTCGGCACCTCAACGGGCGCCTTCGATATCGCATATGGCGGCCAAACTTGGGGGAACTTCATTGCAGTAAACGGACTTAACACGGGTCGTTTTCTCGATCCTCCCGAGTTCACGGTCATGCATGCAAAAGGCAATGAAGAGAATGCTTTTGACCGGGTAGACTATAAGCCATCTAATGCGGATACAACTAACGTGAATCTTCAGTTTACGCGATCATGGTTCCAGACACCAAATTCATTCGATGCGCAAGACGCAACTGCATGGTCTGGTGTTGTAGTGGACAATAGCGGTATCGGTCCCAACGGTCTGCCGGTCGGCTCTAGCGATCAGCGCTCCCAAATTAGAACCTTCGATGTTGCACCAACCTGGACGCGTTTGCTCAATCCCCGAGCTGTGTTCACCTTTGGCGGCTTTGCGCGTCAGGATCAGTTTAACTACTATCCAAGTCGGAACCCTTTCGCCGATTTGCAGCCTGATTTGCAGCGTGAAACTGTGGCTCAAGATCGGAGATTAACTAATCTTGGGCTTCGTTCAGATTTGTCGCTGGTAAAGGGCATCCATACAATTAAGGCAGGCGTCACGTACGAAGATACGATACTTACGGAGCAGGATAGCTTTGGAATTGTAGATCCGACATTGAATGCCCCTTGTTTGAATTCAGATGGCAGCCCCTATAGTGGCCCGGAGCTGAATGATCCTTCGCAATGTACCGGACTGCTCTTGCCAAATCCTTCATTTGTGCCTATTCTCGCCTGTATCGATCTGACCAGAACGGGAAGTCTGCTTGCCTCTGATGGTTGTCCAACTTCCACTAGTGCAGACTATGTGTTCCGCGGCCACGCGGATATCCGAGAGGTAGCTCTCTACGTCCAGGATACTATTAACCTCAAGAATTGGACTTTCAATATTGGAGTTCGCGGCGATATCTACCATGGCATTACGCAAGCTACACAAGCAGAGCCGCGGCTTGGGATTGCTTATAACATCAAACCGAGCAACACTGTCTTGCGAATTTCTTATGCGCATACGCTGGAAACACCTTTTAACGAAAATCTTATCCTTTCCAGTACTGGTTGTGATGATCCCGTCGTCAACGCACTTCAATCGGCCACGCAAGGCTATCCGTGTCTTACTGCTGCATTGAGTCCAGGTATTCGCAACGAATATCATGTCGGGCTCTCGCAAGCTTTCGGTAGATATTTTGTGGTAGACGGGGAATATATTTGGAAGTATACACATTTGGCATACGACTTTAGCGTGTTTGGCAATACCCCGATCTCCTATCCAATCGAGTGGGCAAAGTCCAAAATTCCCGGTTTTGCACTCCGGGGATCAGTGCCGAATTTTCATGGCTTGACAGGGTTTGTCGTGATGTCGTCAGTCGCGGCGCGCTTCTTTGAGCCTCAAATTAGTGGCATCGGTATTACACCTACTTCCGTTAGTACTAGCGGTGTATTCCGTATTGATCACGACGAAAGATTTAACCAGACTGCGCATTTGCAATATCAGCCCTGGAAGAATGGCCCTTGGATAAGCTTCAATTGGCGGTATGACAGCGGTCTCGTCGCGGGCGCTGTGCCTTGTGCAGGAGGAAATTGCGCCAACGGTCCAAATGGAACAGACACGATTGTAGACGTTTCGGCATTAAGTCCAGATCAACAGTTCCAAGGCGGGCTCTACTGTGGCTCAGTACATGCAACTCCATTCACCCCGATCAGCCCGAACGGACTATGCCTTGCCTCTCAGTACGGCTCTACTCTTCTGAAAATTCCCGCGCCTGGTACTGAAAACGACGATCACAATCCGCCCCGTATTGCTCCAAGAAGTCTCTTTGATCTTGCCATAGGTGATGATAATTTATTTCACAATGACAGATACCGATGGAGCGCTCGTCTGGAGGTAATTAATTTAACCAATCAGTATGTGCTTTATAATTTCTTATCTACCTTCAGTGGAACTCACTACGTGACGCCGCGTACCATAACCGGTACGATCGGCCTCCATTTCTGAGCCTATGTCCGGTTTTGAGGCCAGAGGTACAACATACACTTGAGCGGCTAGTTGTCGGTTTAGTCTCTCTGCCTTAGGCTGTGCCCCAATCCGTACCCGGAGTGATGCGTTCCGAATCGCCGCCTCAACGATAATCTTAATGCCGGGTCTTAAACCCAAGCGTCCTATTTCCCGCAAGGCAGACGGATCTCGGTCCGATACGCTGCTGACCTTAGCCGGGATGCCACAAGCCCAATTTAGCAGGTTGACTTCGGTGCATTGAGAGAGTGCTCCACTTCGTTCCGGAATTGCATGACCGTGCGGGTCAGTTTGAGGATCGCCCAAGATAGCGGCAATTCGATCTTCGAGCTTTTCAGATATAAAGTGTTCTAAACGTTCTGCCTCCTCGTGAACCTCATCCCACCCATAGCTCAGAAAGTCGTGCAGAAAGCGCTCCAACAATCGGTGATGGCGCAGCACTTCAAGCGCACGCCTTTTGCCTGAAGGCGTCAGTCGTGCTCCGTGATGCTTCTCATATTGGATGAGCGATGGCCGTCCGGCGGCAAGCTTCTGGAGCATACCCGTAACGGAGGCGGCCCGAACATTCAAACGCTCAGCAATAGCGTTGCTTGTAACTCGCTGTTCATTTGGGCCGCTCAGCTCAAGAATGGCTTTCAAGTAGTCATCAACCGATTCCGTATTGGTTAAGATCCTAGCTCTAGGCATGGCTAATCTTTAGCTTACCTCGAAATGTTTTTGGGGCCAATTGGACGATAGTTTTATAAGAGGTTTTTCGTTATAATCAGATTTTAGGTGTGCCTAAATATATCACTTTCTCCATTCTCATTGCCGGATTGTTGACCAATACCTGCCAAATTATGGCTCAAGGGGAAACAACCAGTGCAATTGCGGGCCAGGTTTTAGACGAAAGCGGAGGTGCTCTTGTCCACGCTCATGTCACAATCGTAAATAATGAAACCGGTCTGAAAAGAAGTGTGCTTACCGACAATAGTGGCCATTTTCATTTCCCACAGCTAACACCTGGTACGTACAGTGTACAGGTTGTTGCTTTGGGATTTCAGCCGCAGGAGAATAGGGCAGTTCCAGCGCCGCTTGGCCGCACCCAAACAATCGACTTCACCATGAAGGTGCAAGCCTTTGAACAAAGCGTGACAGTGATGGCGCAGCCACCACTGCTTAACACGCAAAATGCAAACACTTCAACCACATTTACGGCTACTCGATTGGAGAATCTTCCGAATCCAGGGGGTGACTTGACTTACCCGCTACAGTTTGCTGCGGGCGCGCTCATGAATACTGCCGGAAATGGAAACGATTTCGTTGGAAGCACCAACGGCTACGGTAATGTCGAATTCAATGGGTTGCCGGCCCTCTCAAATGGCTACATTGTCGATGGACTTGAGACCAACGATCCGCTTACAAATCTGAATAGCGGTCTTTCCACAAATCTTGTTCTCGGTCTCAACTCTATTGCCGAAGTTACCGTGAACACCTTGTCTTATGCTGTCGATCAGGGGCGTTATGGAGCCGCTCAGGTGAATTACGTCACGAAATCCGGTACCAACCAATTTCATGGGAACCTTTATGAGCTATGGAACGGATCCCGATTTAACGCTGCAGATTTTTTTACAAACGCCACCCCTGGTAATCACAAGCCACGCACCACAGTAAATCACTTCGGCGGTAGCCTGGGTGGTCCGCTCATCCGCGACAAGCTTTTTTTCTTTTTCGATTCTGAATGGATGCGGATCGCACTCCCAATTGTCTCTGAGATTACAGTGCCAACGCCAACTCTCGAAACCTATATACTTGGTCAGCTTCCAAGGGGCGGACGAGATGTATTGACTGGAGCACTTTATCCACCCCAACCCCAGCTACAGCCCTTCTACCAAAAATTATTTTCTCTTTACAGCAGCACGTCTGGCACTCCACTACCAGTGTTGGGTTGCCCTTTCAACAATAATGGGAGCAGTGCACAGGGCAGCCCGCTGAACGGAAATGGATGCGCCAACCGCCAAACTGTCTCTCGTTCGAGCGATGATCATGAGCAGGTGCAAACCGCTCGCGTGGACTACAGTATGGACGAAAAAAATATGATTTGGTACCGTTTTCAAGCTGATACTGGTCTTCAGGCTGCATATACAGATCCCATCAATTCGATGTTTGATGCCATATCACCTCAACCACTCTATTCATTTGCTTTAGGGTATACGCACGTCTTCACTCAAAATCTAGTCAATTATTTGAATCCGGCGTTTTCTTGGTATGAAAGTCTGTTCGGTCCGAAGAATTTTCAGAAGACACTTTCAACTTTTCCGATCGTTCTTATGGGAAGCGGATCGAGCGCACCGTTTACAACCCTGGGCGGTATGGATAACAATTGGGTACAGGGCAGACGCGCTAGTCGGTTCTTTATCAATGACAACCTTGTTTGGAACTTGGAAAAACACGAATTTCGGTTCGGCACGAATACGCGGATTTTTCGCTTAAATGATTATGATTTTGGCGTGGGAACAGTTCCTACAGTCACTTATACAGATTTGCCGCAATTCATTTACGGAATCGCATCTACTGCTACGGAAACTTATCCGCTTGCAGATTCGCAGCCTTTCCGCTTCTTAAATGGGGATTTCTATGCGCAGGATGCCTGGAAAATTCTTAGCAATCTTACATGGACCATTGGGATAAGGATCACTCACAACTCAAATCCGCTGAATCCGCATGATCTGGTAGCGCAACTACCCGGCTCGTTCGCAGCTATATCTCATGACGTTAATCAGCCTTTGAGTGCCCTTATCCAAACAGGTTTGGGGAATCTCTTGCATTCCACTCCATTTGCAATCTGGCAGCCTAGGACAGCAGTCGCTTGGGAACTTCATCGAAAGACGATCTTGCGAACAGGTTTCGGCCTATTTAGTGACTTATTGCCTGGGAGCATTGCCGATTTGATCAGCTCAAATCCGCCTTATGTAAGTACATTCCAAGGCGGCTTGCTCGGGACGGTGGGTGGCATCGGAATTGCTCCTGACGTCCCGAATAGCGCCGTTCAGGCAACAGCTAACGCTGATCGAAATTTTTTGAGTGGGTTTTCGCACGGCGAACTCTCGTGTGCATCACCACTGGCGAATCCAAACGCGTGCCTTCCTTCAGTCTCCATCACCGCAGTACCTGACGGCAAGCTGCATGCACCTTATTTCATGCAGTGGAGTTTTGCACTAGAGCACCAAGTAAGCAGCACCATTAGTGTCAGAGCACAGTACGTCGGAACTCGTGCTGTGAACCAACCGTACACAATGCAGGTAAACGGTTATCAGACTGTGTGTCCGGGGTGCTTCGCTCCATTCCCTTACAATCAACCGATTGATCCGCGATTTGCTGCCGTTACTCAATTGAGCACTGGTGCAAACAGTCACTACAACGGTTTGCAACTTACAGGTGAAAAGCGACTGGCATACGGCTTAGAAGGACAAATAAATTACACGTGGAGTCACTGCATTGACGATGTTTCAAACGGCGGCTTTTTGCAATTCTCCGCGGGCGGGATTCTCTCTCCTTTGCCATACAATCTTGCACGGGATCGGGGCCCGTGCGATTACGATATTCGCCACAATTTCACGGGCAACTACGTTTATCAAATTCCAATAAAGATGCGCCGTCGTGTACTCGGCTACGCTCTAAATGGATGGCAGATCTCCGGCTCAATCTTTTTGCATAGTGGTATTCCTTTCTCGGTTCTGAGTGCACCCTACACAGCAAACGGAAACGGAATCGTGAATGGAAGCGGTCCCCAATTTGCCAGCCTTGTGCCGGGAGTACCGCTATATGAGCACAAGCCTATTCCCGGGGTTACACAGCCAGGGACTATACAGTGGCTTAACCCGGATGCTTTCCTTTCCACTGTAGATCCGAGTACCGGTTCTTGTGTTGGTGGTGATGATGCGCAAAATTGTCAGTTCGGCAATCTAGGGCGCAATGCATTGCGGGGCCCTGGTTTTACTTGGAGCGATTTTTACCTAACGAAATGGTTTATGCTCAACGAACGGTTTAAGCTTCGGGTTGAAGCGCAATTCTTTAACGTATTCAATCACCCTAATTTTGGCCTGCCGTCGATTGTTACCGCTGGAATCCCCGGCGAACCGGAAACGCAGACTGGATTTGGGGCACTCACCTATACTACTTCACCTCCAACAGGTTTGCTTGGTGTTGGCTTAGGAGGGGATAGCTCTCCACGCATGATTGCATTTCAAGCACGCCTAGAGTTTTAAGAAGATAGAGCAAAGTTCACGAATGCTGAAGGATTGCTAATACAGTACATGCGAGGCACCGGTTCTTTGTGCCCCACCTCTAGGCAAATACGTTTCACAATTATCCTGACGATTGTTTGAAGAGCTCACAGATCGATATCACTTACAGTGCTGCGAAGCGCTTTCCGGCTGTCCGGTTTCGGCATTGGGAACGATAGGAATTCTGCTTCCGCATGGTTTTAGGGAGCGGCATTGCGGGGAAGGAACGTCCGTTGGGATGATTAGCGAAAGATAGTAACGCCGGCTGAAGCGAGGGAAGGTGTTCTCCCCGTCAGGCGTCAAGGACCATCTACGAAGCTAGTTGCTAAATTGTAGTCGCGTTTTCATTCACAGGACATAACACTTCTGCTATGCACAAGGATTTTATCGCAATCGGAGTAGCGCAGGGAGATGCCTTCATGGTCAAAACGCGCGACCATTTTGTTGCTCTGATAGATGGTGGTAGATCAGTTGCCGGATTCTATACAGAGTTCCAACGAGCCACGAAACGCAACAGCGTTGATGTAGTCGTATGTACTCACAATGATGCCGACCATGCAAATGGCGTCATCGGTTTTCTTCAGTCGGGATTGCATTGCAAGGAAGTTTGGCTGCCTGCTTCTTGGGCTGGCCGATTGAATGACCTCTTTGACCCGGTCAAGTTCGCCCGTGAACTAGTCGATGACGTGGCGAGGCTGGATCATGCGGAAATTGCAGAAATTCGAGACGCCGATACCTTCTTCGAGCGTTTTGCGAGCGGACGTGAAGCAGATAACATTGAAGGTACCGAAGAGGCCGTTGATGCTGAAGTGCTCATGGAGCGAACTCTGGAACAGGACAAAGGAGATTACATTGAACTGCGTGATGCATTATTTTACTGGGGTCTAAGGCCGCCGTTCTTCCCAATGCTACAGTTAGAGATTAATGATACTCGCTTTCGGCTACTCGTAGAGACGATTGCGGCAGGAGAGCGGATCAAACAGATAGCTCAACTGGCATTTCATCGCGGCTGCCGTATTCGGTGGTTCGAGTATTCTCATTCCAATCCTTCAGGTGGAATCCCCGGTAAACTCGTTCCAGTCAATGCTCGTGAAGTGCACAAAGTAAAGATGAATAAATCAAGCGCCTTGATGTATCTCGCGTTTACGATCACGAACAAACAGTCGCTAGTTCTGTGTTCGCCACAAGACAGTGGTGCTCCAGCAGTCCTATTTACTGCCGACTCGGACCTTAGTTTTCCAAACACCATCCCATGGAGCGATGGGATGATTATTACCGCCCCACATCATGGTTCGGAGGCAAACGCTGCCGCGTACCGACGGTTTCAGCGTGAAATGCCGAGCCCTGTCTCGACAGCTTGGGTACGCAGCGATGGAAGGTTCAAGTCAAGGCCAGGCCGGTCATTCTTGAATCTTCGGGGAACTAGCGCGGTCTTTTGCACGTTCTGTCGATGTTCTTTGCACCCCAAGCAGGATTTGGTTTTTACAGCGAGTGGCCAAAATTGGAACCCGGTAAACACGCAATCATGTTCTTGCAGGTGAGGCTTGAAATTTTGCACTGATACGCAATATGCATACTAAAGACATCTGGACTTGAGAGACTCTCGGCGTACGACTCAAGGGTCTAGATAATGCTCTAAATCGAGGATCTGCCGAAGCCGACAACAACTTACATTCCGCGCCAAACGCTGGCCATCGCTCTACATCTTGACATAAGTCTGATACAGCTTCGCCTGAGCAGCCTGGCCGAGCCGCGATGGCGTGGAATAACGATTCGTCCCACCGTTACGCATCGGCCGCCGTCCAAAATCGGGAAACTCACCTCCGCTAGATCCACGCCCTGCTTGGGAAGAGCACGCAGACAATTGCATTCGCGGATCATCAGTGCGCCGATCGGTTGGCTCCGGTCACTGATGCGGCGCTGCCCATCTTGGGCGCACTCATGGAGCAAATACTGATTCAGATTCTCCAGATCGCGAATCTGCAGCATCGCTACAAACTGGTTGCGATGAAAATATCCCACTTCGCCTTTCACTCCGCCCTTCTCTTGAGCTTCCGCCGGATTACAAAACGCGTCTTCAAACCTCCAATGCAACCGGAACACAATAAAGCGCTCTGTCTCCTCGCGCCTATGGCCGCGCAGCACCTTCTTTATTGCTGCTTGCAGATTGTCATAACGAAGCCGCGCGAACATGCCGCCAAGCCAGGCAAACGCTAACTCATGCGCTTCCGCAAATGCTTGCTGCGTGATATGGAAGTAGGCACGTCGAAAGGCAGCGCCACTGGTCATACTCCGCATGCAGAAGACGTTCACTTTTGGCCGATCCCGGAAAACTCGGCAAACGACCAGTCGACTTGTGCTTCCTCGCCAAACGTATAACTTTGCGTGATCGCAACCTCTGTAACAACGCGATTCAAACGGCGCTTGTTCGAGGCTGCGTACCGTCGGACTGTCGATTTGGAAAACCGTCGCCTCCGGCTTCTCCTGCCCGCAGATGAATGCGATGCGTCGTATGCCGCTGCTTCCGCGGCACCTGCCCGTTCGCTTCTAAAATCGTGTCGATAAAAAAATCACCGGACCTAACTGCGACTGCTTTCGTTGCGCCTTCTTGCGATTGGGAAGCTGCACATCTGCCAACGCCTGGAGCACCATCCGCCGATACACTCCCAGCTTTTTCGCCATCGGCCGAATCGTTCCCGCTCCATGCTCGTACTCCCGCCGGATCTGTTCGAATAACTCCACCTTCCTTTTACTGTCCAGCAACTCCTCCGTTTCGGGCTTGCAGCCCGAAACAGATTACCCTGTGTCTGTTTCAAGGGTGGGGCCAATTCTAAATGATCAAATGGGCAGTTCAGATTTGCGAAATCAGCCAGAACTACATGAGGCAATCCACCAAGCTGAAAATCGCGATATTTGCGCCGATACTGAGTGGAAGAGTGATGAGAGCCGTCACAGTGAACCCTGGCGCTTTGCCGGATTCAAAGTGCCTTCAATGGCTTGCTTATGTAGAATACGCCTTACTGATAACATAATCTGCCTACATACCAGAAATTCGTAATAGAATCACCTATTTGGAAAAGTCCCGTTGAGTGCCTCAGGAAGCGCAGGCGGGAGTTGGTGTTCAGAGATCCCTAAGAGTTCGATACATCCTGTAATGAATGATTCTGCCACCACCTGTTCTCGGGTCTTGCACGGTATGAGACCGAATGGTCGGCCTATCGTTGGGATGGTGAAGTAGATTGTTCACCGCCGCGAGATAAATTCGTCTTGCCTGCGAACTCGGGCGTATACGAATCTGCAATTGAGGCCCTCTGCTGCCCCATGCTCGTTTGAGGTATTTGGCAAATAGCGGTCGGATATTGTTTTTCCTTTACGTCGGCCGCGATCGAAAGTGTGCGCTCTTTTTTAGTCATGTTTCTGTTCTTTGTGAATTCAGCGAGCTGTTGGATCGGAAGGTACAAGCGGCTGGACACGATGAAGGCTGACAACTGCAGTCCACGACGTGCTCTTGTTTATATTTATGGTTTGTTCTTGGCTCCACTTTGGCTCCATTAACGGATGACTTTCGGTAAGTTATTGAAAATCGATTGGTCTATTTCGCCAGAAATAGACTTCGTAGACGCCTAAATAGTCTATTTAAAAGTTACTTGGATTTTCCCAAGCTGGACGTCGCGGGTTCGAGTCCCGTCTCCCGCTCCATTTTCAATAAGTTAGCGGTCACGCCCACCTCAGGTTTACTACTCTTACTACTTTAAGCAAGCCGCGCCTTCCCACATCCCGATTTCACGCGATCAGCCCGTTACTACATTTTCGGGCGTTACTACAGTTTCGAGCTTCCGGCTCGCCTCCAACCGCGCCGCCAGGGTTGTCATCGTGTACTCGTTCTCGTTCACATCCACGTGATGCCCCATCTGATCGGCGCGCGTCTTGGCGTCCACGCCGGCCTCGCGGCACAGCGTCGCG
>Ga0070737_10001918_pt1 | contig 27063 bp, 19 predicted proteins | sample Coa_R1_10_FD_66438 | JGI IMG/M metagenome (GOLD analysis project Ga0070737, IMG submission 66438) | Surface soil microbial communities from Centralia Pennsylvania, which are recovering from an underground coalmine fire - Coalmine... | ecosystem: Environmental > Terrestrial > Soil > Unclassified... | reverse complement strand
CGCCGGACGGCTTCTTCCTTAAACTCCTTCGTGAATTTTCGTCGCGTTCCCATGACACAATTCTCCATTCGCTGAAAATTGTGTCTTAACCGTTTGTCTCAGTTTCGGGGACAAGTCCACACTTCCGGAAATGATTTAGTATACGGACTATTATCTCGTAGAAACAAGGGCTTCAATAGGGCCGGAAGTGATCACTTCCGGAAATCTCGGTCTGGGACAGCTGGCGCGGCACGGCCTGAAGCTTCAATAGGGCCGGAAGTGATCACTTCCGGAAATGGCGAAGCGGCGCCTCGTCACGCAGACGGAGGAGCGCAGCTTCAATAGGGCCGGAAGTGATCACTTCCGGAAATAGATCGTGTCCGGCACTTCGCTCGCTTCGTCGAACAGGCTTCAATAGGGCCGGAAGTGATCACTTCCGGAAATCAGATGAAGCTCATTATCAACGCCGCCATGGTCCCGCTTCAATAGGGCCGGAAGTGATCACTTCCGGAAATCCCCGAGTGGTACCGGTGCCCGCAGGCCGCGGGCCGGCTTCAATAGGGCCGGAAGTGATCACTTCCGGAAATCGCACACCAGGCGTCCCAAGTGCCTGGGCCGTGGAAGGCTTCAATAGGGCCGGAAGTGATCACTTCCGGAAATGCAGGCGCTAACCGGATACACCAAAGAGGGAATCATGCTTCAATAGGGCCGGAAGTGATCACTTCCGGAAATGACAACGAGGCGACTTCATCGGGCGGGCAGGAATCGCTTCAATAGGGCCGGAAGTGATCACTTCCGGAAATCAAAAAACACAGAATCTATCCGGCAATGGCTGGATGCTTCAATAGGGCCGGAAGTGATCACTTCCGGAAATGCCGGTGACGACGATCTCGACGCTGTGCTTGTGCGGCTTCAATAGGGCCGGAAGTGATCACTTCCGGAAATGCGGTGGCTCACGCCGCCGGAGTAGCGGTCGTGAAGCTTCAATAGGGCCGGAAGTGATCACTTCCGGAAATGGAACTGGTTCGGCGATTTCCGCGTCGCTCCAGTACGCTTCAATAGGGCCGGAAGTGATCACTTCCGGAAATGAAAATAGTAGATCCTCTCGCTGCCCGGCGCTCCCGCTTCAATAGGGCCGGAAGTGATCACTTCCGGAAATGGGCCGAGCGAAACGGCTCATCGAAGGCTACGTCCAGGCTTCAATAGGGCCGGAAGTGATCACTTCCGGAAATGCTGCGCCACAAAATTGACTTGCTGCGCCAGGAAAGCTTCAATAGGGCCGGAAGTGATCACTTCCGGAAATCAACGAGCGCTACCAGCAGCAGATTCCGGGAGACCGCTTCAATAGGGCCGGAAGTGATCACTTCCGGAAATGCCTACTGCTGCACGCAGAAGGAGCCGGGCTGGATGGTGCTTCAATAGGGCCGGAAGTGATCACTTCCGGAAATGCAGTAACCGATTGTCTGAAGCGAGCGGCCTGATATGCTTCAATAGGGCCGGAAGTGATCACTTCCGGAAATAAGCCCAGCGGCGTAAATTCGCGGAGCTGGTCAAGGCTTCAATAGGGCCGGAAGTGATCACTTCCGGAAATCTGGCAACGGCCTACCTCTATGCGATCACCACGACGCTTCAATAGGGCCGGAAGTGATCACTTCCGGAAATCCGGGCCGCGCGCAGTGGCAGTCGTTCCCCAGCACGCTTCAATAGGGCCGGAAGTGATCACTTCCGGAAATGGGCCCTCGCCGCGCTCGACAAGCTCAACACCGAAGTGCTTCAATAGGGCCGGAAGTGATCACTTCCGGAAATCCGTCCGCGGGTAGGCCTGCTGCATCCGTGCGATTTCGGGCTTCAATAGGGCCGGAAGTGATCACTTCCGGAAATGCGCCACTTCCCGCGCCACGCTCGCCTGCTCGGCGGCTTCAATAGGGCCGGAAGTGATCACTTCCGGAAATCCGCATCTCTTCCGAAGATTGCGCGAGTTCGAGCCATGCTTCAATAGGGCCGGAAGTGATCACTTCCGGAAATCTGCGCGTCGGCGTCATCACCGGCAACGCGAGCGGTGCTTCAATAGGGCCGGAAGTGATCACTTCCGGAAATGCAAGTCCCGCGCCGACGACACCTGCGTGGAGTGTGCCGCTTCAATAGGGCCGGAAGTGATCACTTCCGGAAATTAGCTTTATCGGCCTCCTGGGCCACGGCCAGAGGAGACGAGCTTCAATAGGGCCGGAAGTGATCACTTCCGGAAATGATAAGATGGCGAAGTTGCTGATGGCCATCGAGGCGGCTTCAATAGGGCCGGAAGTGATCACTTCCGGAAATACCAATACCTGGACCCAGATGTCTGGCGGCGGAAGTTGCTTAATAGGGCCGGAAGTGATCACTTCCGGAAATGATGAGGCCAAGCTGTAGGTTAATGTCATGATGACTCGCTTCAATAGGGCCGGAAGTGATCACTTCCGGAAATCCAGCAACATCCAGGAATGGACGATGACACTTACCGGGCTTCAATAGGGCCGGAAGTGATCACTTCCGGAAATCCGGCAGGCGGCCGTTCTGTCGCGCAAATGGATCGAGGCTTCAATAGGGCCGGAAGTGATCACTTCCGGAAATGGAGATCACGTACACGGGAATCGCGTACCTGGAGGAGCTTCAATAGGGCCGGAAGTGATCACTTCCGGAAATGCAGAAGATCAGCGGCTCGTGAACTTTGTTATGTTGCTTCAATAGGGCCGGAAGTGATCACTTCCGGAAATCGGGCTGACACCGCCCGGCCGGAGGCACCGCGCGGAGCTTCAATAGGGCCGGAAGTGATCACTTCCGGAAATCTATGGCGTGAATCTGGAAGAAAAAATCGTGGAGTAGCTTCAATAGGGCCGGAAGTGATCACTTCCGGAAATGGCATCACGGAGCGCCAGCTCGCCGATGGCGAGAAGCTTCAATAGGGCCGGAAGTGATCACTTCCGGAAATACCGATGAAGAGCGGGCTAACCTCGCGCAAGACGCGCTTCAATAGGGCCGGAAGTGATCACTTCCGGAAATTTGCCGCCGCCCGCGCAGGTGAGCTGCTGCGTGACGGGCTTCAATAGGGCCGGAAGTGATCACTTCCGGAAATGTGGCGAGCGGCGAAGGAGTTCCTTCGCCGCCACCCTGCTTCAATAGGGCCGGAAGTGATCACTTCCGGAAATTTAAACAAGGAGTCGCCTGAATGGCGAATACATTTTTGCTTCAATAGGGCCGGAAGTGATCACTTCCGGAAATTGCTCCGCGAAGCGCGCAACGGCTGCTCGCGAATGCCGCTTCAATAGGGCCGGAAGTGATCACTTCCGGAAATTGGCCGCGCTGCTGATCCAGGGCGGAGGAGTGCTTCCGCTTCAATAGGGCCGGAAGTGATCACTTCCGGAAATGGGACCGTGTTAGAAGCCGCTCGCAAAATGGCGGCGCTTCAATAGGGCCGGAAGTGATCACTTCCGGAAATGGCCTGTGGCCCGTGCGCTCATGGCTGCGCGGACTCATGCTTCAATAGGGCCGGAAGTGATCACTTCCGGAAATTGTCGAGCTACCGGCCGTTTGCGCTAACACTAACGCTTCAATAGGGCCGGAAGTGATCACTTCCGGAAATTGTACAGGGCGCGCCCGAAGCTTTGTACACAGCCCAGCTTCAATAGGGCCGGAAGTGATCACTTCCGGAAATGTGCCACGATGCCATCATAGTGCGGGACTTTTCGAGGCTTCAATAGGGCCGGAAGTGATCACTTCCGGAAATCGCACTGCCATCCTCAGTCTGGAAAGAAAATCGCGGGCTTCAATAGGGCCGGAAGTGATCACTTCCGGAAATAAGTTGCCGACCCAGACTCGCGCGGGGCTTCTGAAGGCTTCAATAGGGCCGGAAGTGATCACTTCCGGAAATGCCCGGATTGGCTTTATCGAGCGTGGAGCATGGGCAGCTTCAATAGGGCCGGAAGTGATCACTTCCGGAAATGACGGCGGTCAGCTTCACCAACACGACCGCCGGCGCGCTTCAATAGGGCCGGAAGTGATCACTTCCGGAAATGCAAGTGAGAGGATTTTTACGGATGAAGCGGCTGCCGCTTCAATAGGGCCGGAAGTGATCACTTCCGGAAATCATACATCCGGGTTCTGCACCGCCTGCTGCCACGAGAGCTTCAATAGGGCCGGAAGTGATCACTTCCGGAAATGCTACGGCCATGCCCCGGCTGGTGATCGATCCGTCGGGGCTTCAATAGGGCCGGAAGTGATCACTTCCGGAAATTTGCTCCATATGCATGATTATGTGTATCGGGAGTCCGCTTCAATAGGGCCGGAAGTGATCACTTCCGGAAATGGAGGGGCTGGATGGCTCCAGGGACGGGGCGATTGAGCTTCAATAGGGCCGGAAGTGATCACTTCCGGAAATGCCCCCACCTGCATCAGGAACCGCAGGCGGTGGTGGCTTCAATAGGGCCGGAAGTGATCACTTCCGGAAATTCGGTGAGCCAGGGACGGGCGAGCTAGCGCACCACAGAGCTTCAATAGGGCCGGAAGTGATCACTTCCGGAAATGTCATCCTGCCAGGGCCACTTCCCCCAGAGTTCATCGCTTCAATAGGGCCGGAAGTGATCACTTCCGGAAATGGTGCTTGCGGCATCTGGGACGCACGCTGCCCGTTACGCTTCAATAGGGCCGGAAGTGATCACTTCCGGAAATCATTTGGCCGCGTGCGTGTGGCGCCCAATGTCATCTGCTTCAATAGGGCCGGAAGTGATCACTTCCGGAAATGCTCGCGCGTCACGCGTTGGCCGGCCATCGCGCGCTCGCTTCAATAGGGCCGGAAGTGATCACTTCCGGAAATGTCGCTATCGTGCTGCCGTAACAATGCATCACTACACGCTTCAATAGGGCCGGAAGTGATCACTTCCGGAAATCTCCCAAGTACCGCCCGAAGGCCGTGCTCGAGTGCGCCGCTTCAATAGGGCCGGAAGTGATCACTTCCGGAAATGTTATCCGTCACTGGTTTTTCCCGGCCGCTCCACGAGCGCTTCAATAGGGCCGGAAGTGATCACTTCCGGAAATGAACGCCAGAAGATATGGCGTTCGCTGCCAAGCTCTGGCTTCAATAGGGCCGGAAGTGATCACTTCCGGAAATGCTCCAGCACAGCAGACTCGCCAATGGCGAGTAAGGGCTTCAATAGGGCCGGAAGTGATCACTTCCGGAAATTGGACCGGCGGGTGGACGGCCACTCCGGTCAACGGCGGCTTCAATAGGGCCGGAAGTGATCACTTCCGGAAATGCAAGCGCCCCCACCTTGGGGACGCCGGTAAAGGGAGCTTCAATAGGGCCGGAAGTGATCACTTCCGGAAATGGGTCACCGGACGGAGTCAAAGTGAGAGTGACGAAGTGCTTCAATAGGGCCGGAAGTGATCACTTCCGGAAATCAAAGACCGAGTAGACAAGATCCTCGGCAAGGAGTTGCTTCAATAGGGCCGGAAGTGATCACTTCCGGAAATAGCTTACCCCGGATCCTATTCAGTTTTCAAAGACCTGCGCGCACTCCCGCGAGCACCCTCAGGCTGCGCCGCCGGCCGCGCCTTCCAAAATCGCGTTCCTGCCCGAATTCCCATTATTTCAAACAATTTACCCGCCGCGAGCGATTCCCCCACTTTCGCCGCCGCCCGGCCGCTCGCACCCGGATTATCGAGTCGTAAATACCGGGTATTCCCCGATCTCCCCTTCCAGAACACGCGCCAACAACCGCGCCTGTATCTCCAAGAGACGCCGGTAACTCACCCGATATTCGAATAATGGATGCGTGACCAGCGAATCCATCCGCAGTTCGTATGCACGGAGGAATCCCTTCCTGCCTCCGGCGGTCAGAGCCACCGATCCCCCCACTCGCACGAAATCGCGTTCTGTCACCATGCCTGTGTTGATCGCGCTCAGCACGGCCGAATCGGCGATCAATGGCCGGAACGGTTCCATAAGGTCCAGAGCCAGCGCGGGACGCCCGAACCGCGGTTGATGATAATAGCCGATATATGGATCGAAACCTACTGCATAGCAGGCAACAGTTAGGTCCTTCGCCAGCAGGCTGTAGGCTAAGGAGAGCAACGCGTTCACCGGGTCCCTGGGCGGGCGGCGGTTCCGGTGTTCGAAGTCAAACCGGAGATCCGATACCGCTTCGCTTTCTCCAGCTTTAATCATCCCCGCAAAGGCGCCGAAGTATAGTCGCGCCGCGTTGCCTTCAATTCCCAGCAACTCTTCCAACGACCGTGCCTCTTCCGCCCGTTCCGCCATGTCCTTCAAGCCGGCCAGTACGTTCCGCTCCGGCTCTATGTGATTCCGTTGCAATAGCGTCCTCTGATTGCGAACTTTGCCGGCGACCAATCGCCGGGCCAGCCCGCGTGCGAAGTACTCCTGCTCCGCCAGACGAAACTGGCTGCGGCGCAGGAACACATTTTTTTGGTTCAGACCGAACGTAATCCCATAGAACCATCCGCCCATGGAGAAATAGCAGATTGGGATACCGGCTTCACACAATGCTTGTACCGCCTGCGTCGAGATCTGCACGTTGCCCATGAGACTCACTTGGCAGATTTCCATCAGCCGGGCTTCCTGCACCAGCTTGTCCTTATCCCGAACCTGCAACACGGCGCCCGATTTGCCCACCCGCAAGCCTTGCGTATTGAGATACAGCGTCCGCAGCTCGCTACGCGGAGTCACTAACGCGCGCACCTCCCGTTGCACCGGTTTCCGCCGGGCCGTCTCGAATAACGGAAGCTGTTCGAACGGGGTTACCGCCTCGACCGCGCACAAGGTCTCATCGGGAAGACAAATGCCCACTAGCGAACAGCCGGGGCATTTGGGCGAATCCACAAGTGGCGGGGGAATCTCTCCAAGTCTTGCCAGACTCCACGCGTCGCGAATCAGTGCCTCGGTCGCCGCAATCAATCCGTCGTCAAACCGCACCCGCACACGCTGTCCGGTCTTGCGGTAATAGACTATCCCTTCCTCACACCGGTAACCGTTCTCGCGCAGCACAATCCCTTGCACCGCCAACTGCGCGCGGTCCGAAGGCCAGAGTTCCAGCCCGTTCGGGCCTTCGCGCGGGTGGCCGTGCTTGTAATCCACCGGCGTTACCGTGCCGCCATCCGCTTCCACCAGGTCCATCCTGGCGATCACGCGGAGGCGCTCACTCGAAAGCGTTACAGAGCGTGCGTGGATCGATTCCGGCAGCTCAGCCGCTTCCGGCAGCGGAGTAGATTTCTCATCCACACGGGCGTGCTGGATCTTGCCCTCAATGGTGTCGGCGCTTTCCGCGAATAAGCCCTCCACCCATTCGTAGAAGAACAGCCGCGGGCAATAGGCGAATTCGTTGACCATCCTCGCGGGCAGATAATCCGGCAGCTCTTCCCGCTTTTGGGTAAGAATCGGTAGCGCGCCCATGAAGCCTCAAACGATAATGCACGGTGCGTCCAGCGCCGTATATGGCTTGCCGAGCGCGGTGATCACGCGGTCGCCGCGGCCTTCGGCCGGCCCGAGATTCACAAACAGCACCTGATCCTCGGAATGGTTGATGATTTTCGCAAGTTCCGCGCGGCAGCGCGCCAGGTCGGTGGCCGTAAGCTGGCACTCGAAAATGGAGTACTGCAAATGATCGCCATAACCCCGCATGGTTTCAAACACCTTGCGCAGACGCCTGTCTTCGCAAATGTCGTAGCAGACAAGATAACTGGTGCGCATCGCTACCTCTCTGGCTCAAATTGACCAAGGCCGAAGTGGCAGCCGTAGCCCAAGCTGAATGGCGTTGGCACGGGTTCGGGAAATCGCAGCCGGAAGCCATAGCCCGGCCGCACCAGATCCTTTTTACGATTTCGCCGGTACTCCACCCACTCAAAAACGCCGCGCGGTCTCGCCGCTTCCACGGATATGGGCGCCGGCAGGCCATGGTTGCGGCATTCGCGGCCAACCTCCTGCTTCAAAAAGTCCTCCGGAGTGCCTCGCCCCCGCCGCCAGTTACGCGGTGCGACGAATGGCGTCGTGCTCACTACCTCCTTTGCTTTGGGTCGTACCGTGGGATCGTCCGCCGGCCCTCTCCAAGTTGCCACCACTCGGATCGGCTTGTCCGAAGCCGCGCCATACAATTCGCGCAGTTGCAGAATCGCCCGAAGCTCGTTTGAGTCAAACCCCTCGGCGCACCACAGCAGAATGCGGCGAATCCGGTGACCATCACCCCGCGGCAGAATGAACGCATGCCGGTGGCCCTCAAGCGGCTTCCCATCCGCATCTTTCCCGCTGAACTTGGGTGAAACCTTCGCAGGATCGCCACCCATCAGCCGCTTGTGTATCCCCATCAGCCGGGTTCGCACCTGCTCGGCAACCTCGATAGTCGCCGTCACCAGCGGCAGAACCGTTGCATCCAGCGAGAGCAACACGGCTTCCGTTCCCGGCGGGTGACGCCGGGGCGGCGCGGGGAGATGCGTGGCCAGCGCGTCCCGCGGAAGCAGGTACTGCACCATCCGGAGCGCTGGCGGCGCGCTGCGCCTCTCCTTGATCAGATCCGAGGTCGAATATGCCAGCGCTTTTAGCCACGGCAGCCGCTCGCGATACGTGTCTTTCGGAACAGCGCAAGCCACTGGTACTATATCTCCGTTTCCTCGCGCGCTCGCCAGCGGCTCGCAAACCGCTCCGCCGTATGCCTCGGCCAGGCGCGCCTCTACCCACGATTCCGACCTTCCCAAATAGTTCAACGACCCAAGCAGTCTTTCCAACAACGCTCGTTGGTCCGGGCCCAGTTGGGCATTCGGCCACGTGATGTAGCATTTGGCGTCCTTCGCCAGGGACACGAACGCATCAAAGATCAGGCTCTTGTCCGTAGGGTCGAACGCGTTGCTGCTGAGATAACTGCGCGTGTGCGAAACCGCCGCCCGCGCCGGATCGAACCGGAAAGTCGGAGCTTCAGCCGCCAACGCGGCCAGCAACTGCTCCATTTCACTCTCTCCGATTTCCGCATGCTTCCTTTTCCAGGCGTCGTATAGCGCCCGCAGCAGCCGGTAAGGCGAAGGCGGCCACTCGGGCACGCCTTCATTGACATGCCGTCCCCAGCCCGTGGCATGAAAACGCCGCGCGGGAAACCGCAGTTCGATGGTGGTCATGCCCTTGCCGCCTCAGCGTTCGGCTTCCTTTTTACTTTTGTCACGAACTCAGTAACCGGCGGGTCGTGGAACAGCGGCTTGCACGCTACGATTCCTTCCTGGACCGCCGTAAGCAACGCTTCCTCATTTGGCACGGCGAAGCCTTCCGGTGCTGTTGCTTTTACGTCGGCCGCGAGCTGCAGGTCGCACGCAGTCCGCAGCCGCAGGCGCGCGCTCAAAAAGCGCCGGATCTTCAGCAGCGCCAGAGAAACCAGCAGCCGTTCCGCATCCATCGATAGCTTGTAACCATGAATCAGCGCCAGATCGATGTTGAAGTACGCTTTGATTCGCCCTGCCGTATACTCGATCCGGGGATATGGGACGTTGCTATAGACTCCCTTTTCCCTCGTCTCCGAATCATCGGCCACCTGCAACTCTCCAGTCGGATCAACTGGGCTATTCTTCACCCCACCTGAGATTACCCGGCTCACGTCTTCCGCTTCAATAAACCCGGTCAGCGCCCGTGGCGCCCGCACCCTTGCCCCATCCAGCAGCGACAGAAATACCCCGTGCAGCAGGCTGTTGGGATCGTAGCGGAACAGCGTCGCGTATATCGGCTTCCAGTCCAGTGGGCGCTTGGGGTTGTACGCCATTTCCTTCGCCAGCTTCTCCTTGAACTGCTTGTTCAGCAGAAAGTACGGCGATCCCAGCCGGTGCGCCTCTACCAGAGAGCTTGTGCGCACCTTCGGTTCTACGCCTTCGAGCGTCGCCGCCACATACGGCAGCCCCTTCAACTCCGGCGCAATGTCCGGGCCGTCACCATCCAGCCCGGTCTGCTCCAGCCGGTTCGCCACCGATTGTGCGCTCTCCACCAGCAGCATCTTCTGGACCCCGCCTTCTGCTGTCGGCCGCTCGTACTCCGCCGCGCCTAAATCGGCAAAGCCAGTCGGTTGAAATCGCCCGCCCTGCGCCGGGCGGAGCTCCGCCTCGAGCAGGATGCGCGGAGCCTTTTCCAGTCTCGTCCAATCAATCATTCTTTTTCTCCTGAACTACAAACTTGTTGAGTGCGGCCGTGTAATATGCCGGTACCAGCACCGCCGCTGCCAGCCGCATGCCATCGAACCCGCCTGCATACACCACCTCTGGAGCCTTCAGATTCTTGTTCTTCAACTTGCGCGTCGCAATCTCCGCCGCGCGTTCCACATTCCCCGCCCGTAGCAAAGAGAGAGCATTCAAATCCGCTGAAATCTTTACCTCCGCACCTTCCCCTTTCACCGCGCAGTCCAGAAACATATGTTTCAGCAGCGCGTACAACGGCCAGATTTCCACTTCCTGTTGCTGCCGATCCTTCTCAGGCAGCGGGCCCTTCCAATCAACCAGAGTGAACGCGAACACGAGATCCTCGATCAGCTCGTCATCCAACGTTCTCTCCAGGAACAAAATCGCATCCTCGGGCAGGATGCGGGAGCGCGATGCAAGCGGAGAATATCCGTCTTCTTCCCCTCCCCCGCTCAGAATCCGCCGCTCCAGTACGCGCGCCATCCGCTCTTCGAGCCGCGAGCCGGTCCAGGCGAACCGCTTGTGCTTCCGGTCCAGGTGGTCGCGAAATTCGCCCGCGGCGGGGTGCCACATTCCGGCAAGCGCAGCCGCAATGCGCGCTTCCGGATACTCCTGCAGCTCCCCGATCCACTCGCGCCCCAGATGGCTCGCAAACCGATCCGTTCTGCCGGAAAGCAGAATGGCGCGCAGGAACCGGCCCGTCGCCGCCGCCACATCTTTCAACCAGTCTCCGCCGCCGCGAAGCAGGCAATCGTACATCGCCTCTTCCACCTGCCGCCGCAGGCTCGCGTACCACTCCGGAGCGTCTTTCAGTCGCCAGTTCGCCTCCTCCAGCACCGCTCCCAATTGCCGGATCAGGTCCGCTTCGCTGCGTTCGTCCTTTCTTACCGAGAACCGCCCCGCTGGCAGCGCAATATAGCTTTTGCCGCGGCGCATCAGCAGGTTGTATCGAACGAATCCGGTAATGCCGCGGTCCACGCCCAGCATGCAGGCGGCTTCGGCGAACTCCAGCCCGTTGCGCGCCGGCTTTCCGTCCACCGCGGCCCTCCCCTCTCGCAGCAGTGTCCGTAGCTCGCCGTAACCCGCCGGCCGCTCCCAAAGAGGCGCCCAGATTTCTGCCCGCGCATTGACCGAGTCCTTCGCGGACGCCGATCCATATCCCACTGCCAGCGTTTTGACCGTGAACGGGCTGCACAAAAACGAACGGTAACCGACCCCCTGCCGGCGGTACAACCCAGCCGCCCACGCCACCGCTCCTTCGAGCGTCAAGACGAAATTCCACGGATTGGCCGGAATATCCTTCGTCTCCACCTCTTCACCTTGATTGAATCCGCCCGCGCGGCCCGGATCGTACTGCCCCACGGCGCCGTCTTCAAAAGCCGCTGTGGCGTCCCCGAACAAAGAGTTCCGAAGCAGCGGCCGCGTAGATTCGCCCGGCGCGAGCAACAGTTGCGCCACACGTTCCATGAAGTTATTCGTGTAATCCAAGCGCCCATCGTTACCACCCGTCCCCAGAATCGGAGGAAAGAAGCGTTCCCCTTCCGCGGAAATCCCGATCGCTGCGTCGAGCCAATCGATAAACTCGTCCGGCATGTTGTTGCGGCACGCAAGTTGAATGGCTGTTCGGCGCTCCCAATCTGCCTTTGCTTTGCCCGGCTCCGCGACTTCCTTCTTTTTCCCGCGTTTACCCTTTTCTTTCTTCCTGGCCGCCTCCTTGCCCGCGACCACCTCAGGCATTGCCCGTACCAGTTCAATCGCCTTGCGGTATAGCTCCAATCGCGGGTCGATCGAATCGGCCAACGTTTGAATTACGTCACTATCGTTCCCGCCGCTTTCATAAAACCCGCTGCCCCCGTTCCATGGCGCCAGAATTGGCGTCGGCCGGTAGCGCCTTTCAAAAAACTCCACCAGCCCGTCTTCATCCAGCTTCGATTCCAGGCAAAACCACCCCTCGCGCACCCACCACCCGCGTGCCTCCGGGTCCTCCTGTTCCGCCACCAGCCGCAATACGGCCAGCGCCTTCAAATAGCTTCCCAACGGCTCGGCCGCGCATCCCAAAAGCGAAACCCTGTTCATTTCAGCCTCTCCGCTGCCATTTGACTGGACCGTTCATCCGCCGCCCGCAGCAGCATTTCCAGGTATGCCAGCCGAAACGGCCCCAACCTGTCGCGCAACCGCAGTACGCGCGTAGTCCATGATTCTCCGTTCACTCCCGCGCCGAGCTGTGCTACATCGCGCGTCAGCACCGCCGGCGCGCACATAACGCCGCCGCCCAGCGAGCACGCCGGCAAGCGATCGCCTTCTGCAATCCCGCGAATATAGTCCCGCCCCGCCTGCCGTTCCTCCGGCACCGACCGGATCACGACGCGCACCCTCCCGTGGTGTGCCGCCGCTACAAAAGCCGCCAGATCGTCTTCTCCCTCCACCAGCATGGCTAGAGCGCTGGCCAGCTCATGCCGCAGGTAACGCCGCGCATGGCCGCGCGCCGCGTCTTCGCGCTTTTGTTTTGCCAGAATTTCCGTGCCGTCGTACTCTGTCGCTGTTTTGTGCAGCGTCTGTTGAAAGACCGGATGCGCTTTCCCCCAATCGTGCCTGCGCCCTGCGGTTCTCAGGGCGGCCTGATGCTCGTCGAGCCCCATACCTGCCAGCGCCCCCAGCAGCCGCTCCAGTTCCTGGCAAACCTCTTCGGTGTGCTCTTCCAAAAGCTGCCGGTAGGAGGCGAACGATTTTCGCTCGTCCGCCAGGCCCTCCATAGGTTCTGCCTCACCGGGAATCGGCTCGACCCGCTCTTTACTCTCCGGCGACCAGCCAAGGTCCGGCGTGTAGTGCCCCTCGGACGAATGGAGCAACAGCACCATTCCCGGAAACGGCTCGGAGTCAGGATGCTGCCATTCAGAAATTAGCGCGTTCCACCACCAGGCTTCCTGCTTCAAGCCCTTTGCATCCCCGATCGGAACGGGGCACAACTCCTCATCGCTGATCTGGGGCTCCTTAGGAGGTTTCTCCCCCTCCCAGTCCCGCCACGCCACATACACATTGGTGTCTTCGCCGCTCCGCACAAATCGCGAAATATCCAGTTGGTTGCCGCCCAAATCCGAGCTGGTATCGAACAGGTCAAGCAGGTCCGATTTTCGCAATACATGCTCCCAAGCGGGAGGGCCACTCACGTCTGGCAAGTCCGCCGGCGCAGCCGAGGAAAGGCTCTCCAAAATCCCTGCCGCCCGCTTCACTTCATCCACCCCATAGGGCGCGTAAGTGCTCTCCGCCTCCTTTGTCTTCAACTCCGCCGCATTCGCCAGCTTCTGCTGTTTGCCCGTGAGTGGCCGGTCCACCCAAAAAATTTCACAACCTTCCCGCTCGCCGTACCGGTTCACGCGTCCGAACCGTTGTACCAGGCTCGGCCACGGCGCCAGATCCGTTATCAGCAGCGAAGCGTCCAGATCGATACCGGCCTCGATCACCTGCGTCGCCACAATCATTCGCCCCGGGCCATCCGCGGCAACCGTGCTCAGTGCCTCTTCGGTCCGCTTTTTCCGGTCCTTCGCGCGAAACCGCGAATGCAGTAGCTGTACGTCCGCTTTAACCCGCTTGCTCAACTCCCTTCGAATCTCGACAGCCCTGCCAACCGTATTGCAGATGATCAGCGAGATGGTCCCCGCCCGGTGCTTCTCCGCCGCAAATTGCGCCAGGCCCTTGGGCATCCGGCATTCTTCCGGAGCGCGTTTCACGCGTTTCTGCGCATGCACGCGCCGTCGTACTGAGTCCATCTGCAAATCCCCTTCGTCCACTCCGATTACCCTCACCGAATCCGCTAATGGCGCGAAATCCACTGTCCGCAGCCATGCCGCATCGAAGGTGGCCGAAGCCCACGACGTCCGCGCCGGCCCGAAGCACCCGAACCGTTCGCGAAAAGCCGCTAATTGCGCCGACGTGGCCAACCCCTCTCCCAGCAACTGCACCTCGTCCAGCACCCATTCGCAGTCGTTGTTGAGCAGAGCGAAATCGATCGGCCATCGAAATGGATTTCTCGCATACCCGCGGTTCAGCGCGCGGCTCAACAACAAATCCTGCGTTCCCACCAGAATGGCGGCCTCGTCTGGCATCAGCGCCAGATCGTTATCCTTGCTCCCGCCCAGCAACCGGCACACGCGAATTTCCAAACCGGCTTTCGCGACCCGCTCTTCGGCCACTCGCGCCACCTGCTCCGTCAGCGCCCGCCCTGGCAAGCACCAAACCAGCCGCCGCGCCGTCCGCTTCGTCTCCGTCACCCTCCGATGGAGCCAGGAAATCAGCAGCCCATCCGTCTTCCCAAGCCCGGTCGGCGCCCGCAACAAGAGCCAGCGCGCATTTGCCGTCCGTAACCGCTCCTGAAAAATAAAGGGACTCCGCCCCGTCACACCGCGAAAGAATTCCGCGTAATCCATTCCAAACCTCGCTGCCAATGAAGGTGTCTAAACCACGCTATGAATTTCAAGGCGGCATCGTTTCGCGCGTCCGCCAGCTAAAGAGCGCAATATTGGGCTAATGCCCGGCAACACAAGCCGCCGGGGCTGAAACAGAATCAATGTCAGTCGAATCAGGCGAAAATATCAGATTTTTGCCACGGAAATCTGCCGGTCGACCGGCGCACCTCGCGCGGCCGTTTGCGCTAGCAGAACCGCTGGGAACAACCCGTCAAGTGATCGTGTGGTGGCACAGGCAACGTACTGGGCCAAACCGCCCGTCCCCGCTCTCCCTACCGCCAGGTTTCCTGATTCGTTCCCGATAGCGCCCGGTCGAGATAACTGGCCGCGCTGATCAACGCCAGATGCGTAAATGCCTGCGGAAAGTTTCCCAAATGCCGCCCATCGGCCCCCAGTTCTTCCGAATACAAACCAAGGTGGTTCGCGTAGCCCAGCAGTTTCTCAAATAACAACTGCGCCTTTTCCAACTCTCCCGCCCGGGCCAGACATTCCACGTACCAGAACGAGCAGGGCGTGAAGCTGCCCTCGCCTCCCGGCAGGCCGTCCACCCCGGTTCGTTCGGCTTCATAGCGCCGTACCAGCGTATCTTCCACCAGCCGTTTCCCGATCGCCTCCATGGTCGAAAGCCACATCGGGTCTACCGGGCTGATGAACCGCATCAGCGGCATCAGCAGCGCGGCGGCATCCAGGTCTTTGGAGCCTTTGGCTTGCACAAACGACTGCAGTTCCTCATCCCAGAAATTTGTGAAGATCTCATGGCGGATCTCGTCTCGTGTCGCCTGCCACGCCTCGAGGGGTCCCGAAAGAGACCGTTTCTGCGCCAGCCGCAACGCCCGGTCGAATGCTACCCAGCACATGACTCGGGAATGCAGGAACTCCCTTGGCCCGCCGCGTACTTCCCAAATACCCTCGTCAGGCCGCCGCCAGTTGTTTCGCAACCACTCCAGCAGCCGGCATACGTTCTGCCATCCCGCATGCGAGATCGGTTTTCCATACTTATTCGCGAGATAAACGGAATCCATCATCTCGCCATATATATCGAGCTGTAGTTGTTTGTAGGCGGCGTTGCCGATCCGCACGGGCCGTGAATCTTCGTAACCGCGCAGATGATCGAGTGAGACCTCTTCCAGATCCTGTCTGCCATCCACGCCGTACATCACCTGCAGCGGACCTCTCTGGGCATCGTCGCTCAGACGGTCCTTCAGCCACACAATGAATGCCTCTGTTTCCTCGATGAAGCCCAGTCGGATCAGCGCATAAAGCGCAAATGTCGCATCGCGCAGCCAGGTGAATCGGTAATCCCAATTGCGCACCCCGCCAATTCTCTCCGGCAGCGAAAATGTCGGCGCCGCGATCAGCGACCCATGCTTCCGGCTGATGAGCATTTTCAGAAGCAAGGCCGAACGCTCCACCATCTCTCGCCATCGCCCTTTGTACTTCGATTTGGAAATCCACCCTTTCCAGAACTGAGCCGTCTTCCGGAATCGCTCATCCAGAAGTTCCAATTCCGGCTTCTGTCCTCCGGCGCGAACCCGGCCAAACAGAAATGTCGCTGTCTGGCCGGCTCGCAGGCAAAAGTCGGCGGTCGCATCGTCGCCGCGCCGCTCCATCCGGATTGAGGAATGCAACGACATCGGAGGGCAATCGCCCGTAAACGGCTGGAACGTCGCGCCTGTCTCCGAAACCTCGAGCCGATGCCCGCAGGTTGCGTAGGAGAAGCGCGGTTGGCAGCACATCAGAAAACGCACATCGCCGCGAATCACCGATACCTTGCGCACGATCTCATTCGGTTCCGCGCCGTCGCTCTCGATGGGCATGTAGTCCGTCAGTTCCGCCACACCTTCCTCGGCCAGGAATCGCGTGATCAGAATGTTCGTGCCCGGAAGATATAACTGGCGCACCCGCGGCTTCGTGAGCTGCGGACGAATCTCGAAGCGCCCGCCCTTCTCATCGTCGAGCAGAGCGGCAAAAATCGTGGGAGAGTCGAAATCCGGGTAGGACAGGAAATCGATCGAGCCGTTCATGCCCACCAGCGCGATGGATTGCATGTTCCCAATCACGCCGTAGTTTTCAATTGGTTCAAACGGCACAGGCAATCCATTGGAACGAGTGACCGGAAAGCAAATACCCCTGTGCCCGCGAGCCTTGCAATCTCATCGGGCGCAGGCTTTCCAGCATCGTATCACTTCCCGCCCGAAGATACCGGCCGCTCCGGCAACGTGTCCAATCCTACACGCAGGCCGGTATGCGGTCCCTCAAGGCAGTTCAAACACCCACACCGCCGCTGCCCGGTCCAGGTTTCGAATCTCGGGCGCCAGTGGCGCGAACCCCGTTGCCTGCGCGCCGCCATTGCCCACGCCGATGGCGACGTACTGTTTGCCGTTCACCATATACGAAATCGGCGCGTTGCTCGGCACATCGCTCAAGCGCGTTTCCCACAGCAGCTTGCCGGTCTGATCGTCGTAAGCGCGGAAGAACCGGTCGATCGAGCCGTTGAAGATCACTCCGCCCGCCGTGTCCAGCGCGCCGCTCGATACCGGCGCCCGATGCCGCTCGGTCCAAACCACCTCGCGCGTCGCCATGTTGATGGCTTCCACCCGGCCGTACTTGCCATCGGAATTCGGTCGAGGCCGCACCATCGGCCGCACCCCCGTCGATAAAAGCGTCCGGCCTCCATCGGTCACCGGCGCCAGATCCATACAGGCTTCCACCAGCGGTACGTATAAGATCTTCGTCTCCGGATTGTACGAACCCGGAAGCCAGCTCTTGGCGCCGTCCGCGTGCGGGCACACCATGTGCGTTTGCCCGTCCCCCGGCAGTGTTTGCGTATTAATCGTCTTCTTGCCGGTCACCGGATCGATGAAGGAAACAATGTTTTGCAGCCCGAGATCCTTCGAATAGATCCACTTTCCGGTCTTCGCGTCCAGCACGTCATAGGTAGCCTGCTTGCCGGCAGTGATGATCACCGGGCGCACGGCGCCGTTCACCGGCATTCGCACTACTTGCCGTTCAAACACCCAGTCGAGGTCCCACTGGTCGTTCGGCAGATGTTGGTAATACCACACCAGCTTGCCGGTATCGGGATTGATGGCCAGGGTGCAGTCCGTATACAGCCCGTCCGTCTTGGCGCCCGGCCTCGCCGGCTTCGCCAGCAAAGCGGTGTCATAGGTCTGCGCAACCCCGAAGAATGCCAGGTTGAGCTCGGAGTCGTAGCTGCCCGCGATCCACACCGAGCCGCCATTGCGCTCCGCGGCCGTGTGATCGTTCCATGTGTCGCCGCCGGGTTCGCCCGGCTGCGCGATCGTATTGAATCGCCATGCCAGCTTGCCCGTTTCGGCGTCCAGCGCCACGATATAGTTCTTGCCCCCAACGTGGCCCCCCGTTCCGATCATCACCTTGCCCTTGGCCGCCAGCGGACCGCCGGTAAGCGTGAAACCCCTCTCCTCCGTCAGCGGTTCGTCCCACACCACCCGGCCCGTCTTCACGTCCAGCGCCACCACGTGAATATCGGAAGTGCCCATGTAGACCTTGTTCCCGTAGATCGCAATCATGCGCTTATTGCTGGCGTTGACCCCCGGCGGCAGGATGCGCGCGTACTGCCAGAGCAGGTCGCCCGTCGCGGCATCGAGCGCTTCCAGTTTGTCGCCCGGGCTGTGCAGGAACATCACGCCGTCATGCACCAGAGGCGTGGCTTCATTGGACCCCGGCGAGAGCGTCCAGCTCCACGCCACCCGCAGGTTCTTCACATTCGCTTGCGTAATCTGTTTCAGCGGGCTGTATCCCTGGTAATCGAAACTGCGGCGCCACGTGAGCCACTCCCCGGGCGGCGGATTCTGCAGCAACTCGTCGGTGACCGGCGTGATTCGATCGAGCGGGTTCGCCTTGGGCGGCGCCGGAGGCAGTTTCACGCCCGCCGCTAACCCGCCCCCCAGGCCGCGCCGCCCTCCCGCCAGCGCGGGCATCTGCACCGAATTGAGCGCCGCCGCGTCGGAAGCGAACTCCTTCCGTCCGGTCGCAAAACCGTTCTGCTCGAGCACGTAGGCGATGGCCTCCGCATACTCCGCGCCCCCCAGGCTCCCGGGTTTGTCCTTCGGCATCTTCGTGCTCACATAGGTGAACAGATCGGCCGCGGGTTTTCCGGCGTACTTTTCGAGAAAAGCCGTGCCTCTCAGCGCGGGAGCGGCGCCGTTATCCACGAGCGCGCCGTGGCACCGCGCGCAGTTCCGCTCGTAAACCGTCTTCCCCTCCACCGCCTGTGCCGGCGTGAACAGCGCCTCTCCCGGAGCCCCGCCGCGCCCTTGCCCCGCTGGAGCCTGCGCGTATAAAGCCGCAACCGTTCCACACAACACCGCGAACACTGGCGCCGCCAACCTGTTTTCACCCGTTTTCCACGTCATTGCGCAAAGCTCCTTCCCTGGCTGTTCGTTTACCTGCCAAATTGTACTACCGAATCCTCGCCACCGAGTGACAGCGCGCGGCCGCGCTCTCCATCTTCCGCTCCAACCGCCCTGATCATTCGATAGAATAAGCGGCCATGACCGATTGCGAGCCCCCGCGCGCTTCCCAGGGCCGCGGCGTCATGCTCTGTCAACCGTTCCTACGTGGCCGCGCCGGATTGGCACGTCTGACCCGCGAAAATCGAAACCGGCGAGTATACTTAACGGAAGGTGAAAAGAATGTCCTTACGGTTCCAGTTGCAATTTCTGGCTTGTGCTTTTTCTTTGGGCGTCATGGCCGCTTCGGCGCAGTTTGAGAGGGAGCCGAAGAATCGCGAGGCCAATATCGCGCCGGTGCCTTTCGAGCGCATTCTGCGCTCCGACCAGGAGCCGCGGAACTGGCTCACCTATTCCGGCTCGTATAAAAGCCAGCGCTACAGTCTTCTGGACCAGATTACGCCGGCCAACGCCAAGGACCTCACGCTCAAATGGGTCTTTCAATCCCGCTCGATCGAGAAACACGAGGTGACGCCGCTGGTTGTGGACGGCGTCATGTACACCGTCCAGGGCATCAACGACGTCTTCGCGCTCGATGCCGCCACCGGTAAAACGATCTGGCGCTACTACTACAAGCCCGATCCGGCGGCCCGCAACTGCTGCGGCCAGGAGACGCGCGGCTTGGCCGTGCTGGGCGATAAAGTCTTCCTCGCCGCCCTGGACACCACCATCATCGCCCTCAACGCCAAAACCGGCGAGGAGATCTGGAAGACCCAGGCCGCCGATCCCAAACAGCGCTACTCCATGACGCACGCGCCTCTGGTGATTAAGGACAAAGTGATCGCCGGAGTGGCCGGCGGCGAGTTTGGCATCCGCGGTTTTCTTGCCGCTTGGGATGTCAACACCGGCAAAGAAGTCTGGCGGTTTTACACCGTGCCCGGCCCCGGCGAACCCGGCAACGAAACCTGGTCCGGCGATTCCTGGATGCACGGCGGCGCGCCCATCTGGGAGACCGGTTCCTACGATCCCGAAACCAATCTCACCTTCTGGGGCACCGGCAATCCCGGCCCCGATTGGAACGGCGATGCGCGCAAGGGCGATAACCTCTACAGCAGTTCCGTGATCGCGCTCGATGCCGATACCGGCAAACTCAAATGGTATTTCCAGTTCTCCCCGCACAACGAGTTCGATTGGGACGCCACCCAGATTCCGGTGCTGGTGGATATGCCCTTCCACGGCGAGGAGCGCAAACTCATGCTATGGGCCAACCGCAACGGCATGTTCTACGTCCTCGACCGCGTCAACGGCAAATTCCTCCTCGGCAAACCCTTCGCGAAAGTCAACTGGGCTACCGGCTTCGACGAAGTGGGCCGGCCCATCCACGCTCCCGGAATCGAGCCCACCAAGGAAGGCACGCTCGTCTACCCCGGCAACCAGGGCGCAACCAACTGGTACAACCCCTCCTACAGTCCTAAGACCCGCCTGTTCTACATCCCCACCTGGGAGAACAGCTCCTCCATTTATTTCAAGTACTCGGAGCCGCCAAAGTACGACGTCAAAGAGAGCTTCACCGGCGATCGTCCCAAGCCCGGAAACACCACCGACGATGTGTACAGCGCCATTCGCGCCATCGATCCGCAGACCGGCGATAAGCGGTGGGATTTCCGCCTGAACGCGCCATCCACCGAAGGCGGCGTGCTCACCACCGCCGGCAACGTGCTCTTCGCGGGCGGCCGCGACGGCCAGTTTGTCGCCCTCGATGCGCGCGATGGCAAGCTGCTCTGGCAGACCAATCTCGGGCCTTCGGTATCCGCCGGGCCGATGACGTGGGCGCTCAACGGCAAGCAGTACGTGAGCATTCAGGCGGGAAGCGCCCTGTTCACGTTCACTCTGCGCTAAGCTCTTCGCCGGCTACACGAAGTAGTCTTTCACTTTCTCAAATAACCCCTTTTCCGAAGGGGTGTTGTCCTCCGGCAGCGTGTCGCGAAGCTGTTCGAACAGCTTCCGCTGTTCGCGCGTTAGCCGGGTGGGCACCTTGACTTCGATGTGCACGTAGAGGTCGCCGCGGCCGCCGCCGTTCAGGTGCGCAATGCCTTTGTTGCGCAAGCGGAACTGCGCTCCATGCTGCGTGCCTTCCGGAATCTTCAGCTTGTGCGGCTGTTCGAGCGTCGGCACCTCGATTTCGCAGCCTAAAGCCGCCTGCGCCACATTGATCGGTATCGAGCAATGCAAGTCCTGCTCGCGCCGTTCGAAGAAGGGGTGCTCTTTTACCTTGAGGAAAACGTATAAATCGCCCGGTGGCCCGCCATTCGGGCCCGGCTGGCCTTCACTGCCCACGCGCAGCCGCGTGCCGTCGTCCACCCCCGCCGGGATGTTCACCTTGAGTTTTCGCTGTGTCTGCTGGAAGCCTTGGCCCTTGCACTGGATGCACGGGTTGCGAATCACATGGCCGGAGCCGCCGCAAGTGCCGCAGGTGCGCCGCACGGAAAGGAAACTCTGCTGGTAAATCACCTCCCCGCGCCCGTGACACGTAGGGCAAGTCATGGGTCCGCTGCCGGGTTCCGCTCCGTTGCCGTGGCAACGGCTGCAACTCTCCATGCGCGGTACCTGGATTTCCGCCGCCAGGCCGGTTACCGCCTCCTCGAAACTCAATTCCAGGTCGAAGCGGATATCCTCGCCACGCTGCGGGCGGTTCCGCCGCCGGCCGCCCCCGCCGAACAGATCGCCGAAGCCGAAAAAGTCCCCCAGAATATCGCCGAAATCCGCGAACGCGTCCGGGTTGAATCCGCCGCCCGCCCCTTGCACACCCGCGTGCCCATAGCGGTCGTAGGTGGCGCGTTTCTGCGGATCGCTCAGCACGCTGTAGGCTTCCGAAGCTTCTTTGAATTTCTCCTCCGCCTCCGGATCGCCCGGATTGCGGTCGGGGTGGTGCTTCAGCGCCAGCTTCCGGTAGGCGCCCTTGATGTCCTGATCCGAAGCGTCCCGGCTCACACCCAGGACTTCGTAATAATCTCTTTTGGCCACGGGATCCGGTTACGGTTTCACCGCGACTTTGACCATCGCGGGTCTAAGTGGTTTGCCTTTGAAATTATAGCCGCGCTGGTATTCGGCTAAAACCGTCTGGTCTTCGTGTTCTTCGCTCTGAACCCGGTCGACCGCCTGGTGCAAATTGGGGTCGAAGGGCTTGCCTTCGGAATCGAACGGCTCCAGGCCCAGGCGCTTCAACGTATCGGTAAACCGCTGGTAGATCAGTTCCACGCCTTTGGCATAGTCCCGGTCGGTGGTTTCCACCTTCAGCGCGCGTTCAAAATCGTCCAGCACCGGCAGCAAACTCTTCACCAGGTCCGCGGCCGCGAACTGCACAAAGTCGGACCGCTGCTGCTCGAAACGTTTGCGGGCGTTGTCGAAATCCGCCAAGCTGCGCCTGAGCCGGTCTTGCAGATCGGCCTTATCGGCCTGCAGTTGGTCGCGTTCGGCCATAAGCGCCGCAAGCTGGCCCTCCACGGTCACTGCGGGAAGTTCTTCCTGATTCGGGATCTGATCGGGCTTCTCGGTATCCACTAGTTCTAGATTAGCAAAAACCGCCGTTTTTGCCGGCAGAGTAGCAAAAGCCGCCGTTTGTGCCGGCGCAAGTGCTTAGAATGGGGCGCTTTCCAGAGCCCGGCTGGTCTCGAAAACGGCGGCCATCACGCGCTCGTAATGCATGCGCACCGGCCCCAGCACCGCCACCTTCGCGGGCAGGCCGCTGGCCATCCGAATGGTCATGCCGATGAGGCTCAAGTCCCGCATCGCCGGGTGAGCCTGCTCCAGCCCCACGTGAACTTCCAGTTCGCCCGGGGGCTGCTCCAGGAATCGATCCAGCAGTTCGATCAGCCGTTTCTTTTCCTCCAGGGCGCGCAGCAACTCCCGCATCTTCTCGCGCGTCAAGTGCAGGTCCAGTCCCAGCAGATTGGATGCGCCCTCCATATGAATTTCCGGCATCGTGTCCACCGCCAGCAGGCCATTTTGGTAAAGCAGACGCAGCTTGCGCTCCACCGCGTCGTACATGGCCCGCTCCTGTTCCATCCGGCGCAGCAATTCGCGCCGCGCGGCCCCCAACTGCCACCCGCTGAAATTGCGGTTCACGTAATTGCGCACGGAAACCAGTTCTTCCGGCGTGACCGGCTCGTCCAAAGTGAGCACCCGGTTCCGCACCATTTGGTCGCGGGTCACCAGCACCATCAGGACACGGTTGCCCCCCAGGGGCAGCAGTTCGATTTGATCCAGCTCCTGCGCCAGGGCAGGGATCGCGGCGGCGATTCCCACGTTGCAGGTGAGCTCCATCAGCACCTGGCTGGAACGCTCCACCCGCGCCTCAATCGTCGGCAATTCGCTCAATTCCTTCTGCAGGCGCTCGGAAGCGGGCTGCCCCAGCGCGCGCGCCGCGCGGCTGGCCGCCAGGCTCGCCACGTAGCAACGAAACGCCTTCAAAGTAGGCACGCGCCCCGCCGACGTGTGCGGCTGCGAAAGATATCCCTCATCGGCCAGATCGGCCATCACATTGCGAATGGAAGCCGGACTCAGGGACTCGGCGGAATTCTTCGAAATCGTGCGCGACCCCACCGGCTCGCCCGTGTGGATGTACGCGCGCACAATATCGTTCAAAATCTCACTATCCCTTGCCCCTCGCGGAAACTCCCTTTTCATAAACCTACGCTGAATGCCTGGAATAGCCAACGGCCCCGCCGGAGAACCCTCGCGGAAGTTCCCTTTTCATAGACCCACGCTGAACCCCTGGCACTTCCATTGTAATCTGATGAAAGTAAAGGGTCAATGGATTCGTAAGTGAGCGTACTAATCTCCCGTGTGCAATCTCGCTCCCCTCAGTACCAGCGGAACCAGGCGGCTATGCGCGCCCTCGTCAAGGACTTGCGAGAGCAAACAGAGCTGATTCGGCAGGGCGGCCCCAAACATGCCCGCGAGCGCCATCTCGCCCGCGGCAAGTTGCTGGTGCGTGACCGCATCCGGGCGCTGCTCGATCGGGGATCTCCTTTCCTCGAACTCTCCGCGCTGGCGGCGCACGGCATGTACGGCGAGCCTGTGCCCGCCGCCGGTATCGTCACCGGCATCGGCCGCGTCGAAGGGCGGGAATGCGTCATCGTGGCCAATGATGCCACCGTCAAAGGCGGAACGTATTATCCGATTACCGTGAAAAAGCATCTGCGCGCCCAGGAAATCGCCGCCGAAAACCGCCTGCCCTGCATCTACCTCGTGGATAGCGGCGGCGCCAACCTGCCGCACCAGGACGAAATCTTCCCAGACGCGCAGCACTTTGGACGCATTTTTCATAACCAGGCGCGCCTGTCGGCCGCCGGCATCCCGCAGATTGCCGTCGTGATGGGCATGTGTACCGCGGGCGGCGCCTATATCCCCGCCATGTGCGATCAGACCGTGATCGTGAGCAATCGCGGCGGCGGCGGCGGCACCATTTTCCTGGGCGGGCCGCAACTGGTCAAAGCGGCCACCGGCGAGGTGGCCACGGCCGAGGAAATCGGCGGCGCCGACGTGCACTCGCGTGTTTCCGGCGTTACCGATTACTACGCGCAAAGCGACACGCACGCGCTCGCCATGGCGCGCCGCATCGTCGCCGGACTCGCCCATCGCAAGCAGCCGGCGCTCGAACTGCGCGAGCCCCGCGAGCCGCGCTACGATCCCGCCGAGTTGGGAGGAGTCGTGCCGGCCGATCTCCGCCAGCCCTACGACGTGCGGGAAGTCATCGCGCGCCTGGTCGACGCCAGCGAATTCGACGAATTCAAGCAGCTCTACGGGCAGACGCTGGTCGCCGGCTTCGCCCACATCTGGGGCTACCCCGTGGGCATAATCGCAAATAATGGGATTCTTTTCTCCGAAAGTGCCCTCAAAGGAACTCATTTCATCGAGCTGTGCTCGCAGCGCGCGATCCCGCTGATCTTTTTGCAGAACATCGCCGGCTTCATGGTGGGTAAAAAATATGAGGCCGGAGGCATCGCCAAAGACGGGGCGAAAATGGTGACGGCGGTAGCCACCACGGCCGTGCCGAAGTTCACCGTCATTATCGGCGGCAGTTTCGGGGCGGGGAATTACGGCATGTGCGGCCGGGCCTTTAGCCCGCGCTTCCTCTGGATGTGGCCCAACGCGCGCATCTCGGTAATGGGCGGCGAGCAGGCCGCCAGCGTCCTGGCCACGGTGCGCCGCGACAACCTGGAAGCCGCCGGCCAGACCTGGAGCGCCGAAGAAGAGGAAAGCTTCAAGGAGCCTATCCGCCAACAATACGAGCGCCAGGGGCACCCCTACTATTCAAGCGCCCGCCTGTGGGACGACGGCGTCATCGACCCCGCCGACACCAGGTTCGTCCTCGGCCTCGGCCTTTCGGCCGCCATGAACGCCCCGGTCGAAAAAACCCGCTTCGGCGTATTTCGGATGTAAGCCACCCTACCCGGCGATCGCCCCGCCTTAAGTGTCTTCCTGCGACGGGTGGGGAGTCCTCTGCCTCAAATGCCCGATCCGAGGGTGCCGGGAATGGAGGACAATATGGATTTGGTGAGTAGGCTTGAGAAGATCGGAGCCTGTATTATTTCTGTTGGTTTTCGCCTCTGTCTGGCTTTCGGCCTGTACACACAGGAAGATGTTCAGCACGGAGATGGAGTGGTACGACGACCGTGAACTTCGCCGCGATGTGCTGCTCGGCCAAACCGCGGATGCGGCTTGCCTGAAATATGTGAACGCGCCACACTTTTATGAATGCCTGTTCGCGCCCGGTATCAGGGAGCGGCTGAGGGAATTCCAAAAGGAAAAAGTGCGCGTCGACTTCGAGGTAACCTGCGGTTCGGGAGGCCTCGTATCTTATCGCATTGCAGCCGTGGACGGCCGGGACGTCGGGATCCTCCAAAATGCAATCAGCGGTGAAATGAACAGCCAACGAGGCGAATTCCCGTTCTTCGGCGCCTGCGGTTGATTGGCCTCTGCTGCGGACCTCAGTGGCGGTCTATACTCGCAAGCGCGGCAGCGGCCGCTTTCGCCAATTCTCTATCGGCGCCGTCGCCCGCGGCCATCTTTTGGAGCTCCGGGCGAGCAGGTGCCGCTGCGGGGCCGGCATAATCGAGCGCCACAATCGCCGCCAGGACTACTGATCGATCTTTGTCGCTCAGCAGTTGCCTGAGCTTTTCGATAATCGCGGAATCCTGAAGCCTCACAAAGCCGACGTCCTTCAGCGCATCCGCTTTGACCGCGACATCACCCTCGCTCAGAACCTCCAGCAGGGCCTTACGGGCCTCGGGTGACTGCGGCACGCTGCGCGTGATCCCGTAAATCGCTACGTCCTGGACTGTACGGTCCGTATCGTGGACTAGCGGGAGCAGTTCTCGCAGCGCCTCTGGCGGAATAGAGGGACGTAGCCCGGCTACGGCTCGAGCCACGTTCGCGCGCACACGGGTGTCAGGGTCGTGAAAGTGAGAAAGTAGCGCCGGAAGAATGCCCTTCAGCGGCTCGGTTGTATCCTGGCGGAGCATAGTGACGGCCCACAGTAGGGCGGAAGCTTTGAACCTGACCTGAGGGTCCTTGTCGTCGAGCAAGGTGCCAACCGAGGCGACATCCTTTTCCAGGATCTGCGCGCTTTCGGTCTGCAATGTGGGGAGAAGGGTCTCAGATATCAGCTTCTCCGCACCGGCCTGGGATGGCCTATCCTGACCATTAGCCACATCATGCAGTACCTTAGGCCAGTCGGCAATCTGCGCGCGACCCTCGGAGATTGCCAATAGTAGCGTCGCGGCTGTTATTGATCCGTATAGCCCGCGCATCCCTCTAACTCCCCGAGTCAACACTTCCCGAGCCACTAATTGTTATTGGTGCGTTTATTCCGGTGAGGCTGGACTTGTCCCCGAAACTGAGACAAACGGTTAAGACACAATTTTCAGCGAATGGAGAATTGTGTCATGGGAACGCGACGAAAATTCACGAAGGAGTTTAAGGAAGAAGCCGTCCGG
>Ga0070737_10001917_pt1 | contig 27073 bp, 23 predicted proteins | sample Coa_R1_10_FD_66438 | JGI IMG/M metagenome (GOLD analysis project Ga0070737, IMG submission 66438) | Surface soil microbial communities from Centralia Pennsylvania, which are recovering from an underground coalmine fire - Coalmine... | ecosystem: Environmental > Terrestrial > Soil > Unclassified... | reverse complement strand
GTCGAGAAGGATGAGCGGACGGCCCACGGCCCGGGCCTCGTGGGTGGTCATCCCGGGCGTGGTGACGACGGCATCGCTGGCCGCCATCAGGACGGCCATCCGGTCGGTCCACCCCACCGGTTGCACCGTCGGGAGGCGCCTCGACAGCTCCCGCAACCGCGCCAGCAGCCGTCGGTCGCGGCCGGCCACGGCGAGGACCCGCGTGCCGTCGGCCGCGATCGCGGCGGCTATCTCGGCCACGGGCGCCAATCCCCACGCGCCTGCCGTCACCAGCACGCAGCGGGCGCAGGCCGGGACGCCCCTCTCTCGCCGGGCCGCGTCCCGCTCGACCGGCCGGGTAAAGGAGGCGTCCAGCGGGACGTCGACCACCCGCACCGGAGCGTCGGGGCGGTACCGGCGGACAGACGCGGCTCCGGCGGCCGAGGTGACCAGGAAAAGGTCGACGGCCTCGTCGACCCAGAGGGCGTGAGCGAGGGCGTCGGGGACAAACGTGACCACCTTTTCGAATTTTCCCGCCTCCTTGAGCCGGCAGGCGGCCCGGACGCCGGTGGCGAAGACGGGGATGGCCAGCTCGATGCGCTCGTCACCAAGGAGGCCGGCGAGCGCCGCTTCGAGCCGAGCCGAAGCGCGCCGATCGCCCCAGTCCGTCGCCGGATGCGCAGTCCGCAGCAGCGAGAAGTGCACGAGGTCGTAGGCGGGGGTGGCAACGGCCCGACGGAACGCCCAGCGGCCCACCCGACCGCGAACCGCCCCGAGAAGCGCCATGCTGTCGACCGTCAGGCTCGCCACCCCGAGCGGGGCCAGGGCGGCGGCGCAGGCGGCGGCCAGTGCGTCGTGGCCGCCGCCGAGACCTCCCGACAAGATCACCGCCCGGGCCGAAACGGCGGACGGCGGGGCAACCGCCGTTGTGGGGGCGCAGGCCGGACGGTGGGGGGTTTCCACGGTAAGGACGCGGGTACCCGATTCTGGCGTCCGGTACACCGTCGCGGGGTGGTCTGGTTGGACTAGTGAGCTCATTGGACGCATCACCTCAACCATCATCGGATCGGCGCCGACGCGGCGCCAAACCGACCCTCGGCTTCCCGGCCGGCGCCCGGACATTGGTGACCGGCGCGTCCAGCGGTATCGGGGCGGCCACGGCCGCGGCCCTCAGCGACATCGGAGCCCGGCTCTTTCTGACCGGGCGAAACGAGCCGGGGCTGGCACGGATCCCCGGGCGGCTCCCCGGCCACTCCCTCGCCATCGATCTGACCTCGCCGGGCGCTCCAGAAAAGGTGGTCGAAGCGGCCGTCGACGCCCTCGGCGGCCTCGACCTGGTGGTGAGCAGTGCGGGAGTCGGCTGGGCCGGAGCCTTCGCCACGATGACGCCCGACCAACTGGACGAGCTGCTCGACATCAACGTGCGGGTGCCCGGACGCCTGGCCCTGGCCGCCTTGCCGCACTTGCGGCGGGGTCATGGGCGTCTCGTGCTCGTCGGCTCCATCGCCGGCCTGCTCGGAGCCCCGGACGAGACCTGGTACTCGACCACCAAGGCCGCCGTCACCGGCTTGGCTGACGGGCTGCGCATTGAGCTCAGACCTCTGGGGGTCGGGGTCACGCTGGTGAGCCCCGGCGTGGTCGACACGGCCTTCTTCGCCCGGCGCAACGTCCCCTACCAGCGCCGCTTTCCCCACCAGATCCCGCCGCAGCAGGTCGCCGACGCCATCATCGCCGCGCTCCAGGAGGGACGGGACGAGGTCATCGTCCCGTCGTGGCTTCACCTGCCGGTCGCCCTCAAGGCCGGTCTGCCCCGGTTCTACCGCCTGCTCGCGTCCCGCCTTTCCAACTAAAACCGGCATCCGGCGACACGCCCGGGACGAGATCAACTCGTGCGCTTATCTGTCTGAAGGTCCGTTTAGACCGCGGGTACCTCTCTTTCACGACCAGTCGCACGAAGGCGGTGCGCGGTCAACTCGAAAGGAGAGGCACAATGCCAGGAGGACAGGACCCCACTCCCGCGACGTCGACGGAGCGTTCGACGGTTCACCACAATGGCCGCACTGAGCACTCTCGACCTTGGGAGGAGCTGGCCGTCGCCGACGACGAGATGGCGTGGCGGGCCAGGGCCCGAGTTGTACTGACGCCGATGGCGGCACCGTCGATCATGGGGCTCTTCGGCTTCACGCTGGCCACCTTGATGGTCGGTGCGTGGCAGGCCGGGTGGTACGGAGGTCCGACGACCCCCGGAATCCTGTGGCCGTTCGCCCTTTTTGCCGGTGGCCTCTTCCAGGTCGCCGCGGCCATCGCCTGCCTCCGGGCACGGGACGGGATCGCCGTCGCCGTCCACACCACATGGGGGGCGTTCTGGGTCGCGTGGGGCCTCCTCCAGGCGTTGGCCTCGAGCGGCGTGACCGCACCGATACACCTGGGTGCGACCAACCCGTCCTTCGCCTTCTGGTTCATCGGGCTGACCATCGTCACGGCCAGCGCCATGCTGGCCAGCCTGGCCCGCAACCTCATGCTCTCCGTCACCCTCGGCATACTTGCCGCCGCCGCCGCGCTGACAGCAGCCGGCTTTTATGGTGGCTCTCTCGGCGTGCTCCACATCGGCGGCTGGTTCCTCGTCGGGTCGGCGACGGCAGCGTGGATCCTCGGAACGGCCATGATGCTGGAGCACGCGTTCGGTCGGACGGTTATCCCTTTGGGTGCCTACCGCAAAGAGGCCAACATCCCCGGCCAGCGGGCGACGACCCCGATCCAGTGGGAGTCGGGGATGCCCGGGGTCCGCGCCGGCCAATAGTTCCGGGCCACCTCACCTACGCCCCCGCCCGTCCGCTGCCATCAGCCATCTGGCGGCGGCCGGGCGGCGGCCGGGCGGGCAGAAGCTGGGCGGGCAGAAGCTGGGCGGGCAGAGGCCGGGCGGGCAGAAAAGGCAACCAACTACTCTGTCGTAACCCGATACAACCGTAGTGGATCGGTGGTAGAGTCGTCATTGCCGCCGGGTTCAGCAGCCGGGGGTCCGCATCTTCTCCCTCTTTTGTCTATCTGAGAGGTCGATGCCGGTCTGATGACGGCGAAATGACGTTGGGAGGCCCGGTGTGGGGCTTGGGAAGTGGTCCTTTTGAGGTGAGGACGGATTTCGTTGGTCGGGCGGCGACGGTCACGGTCTGCGGCGAGATCGACATCTGTACGTCCCCGCGATTGCGGGCCAAGCTTTTCCGGGCGGTCGAGATGGGGGCCGAACGCCTCGTCGTGGACCTCACCGACGTCGTGTTCATCGACGCGTCGGGCCTCGGCGTGTTCGCCCAAGTTGTTCGGTGCCTCTCTCGGCCCGGCCAGGTCATCGTCCGCTCACCCACTCCCTTCGTCTTCAGAGCTTTCGAGCTCACCGGGATGGACGGAGTATGCCTCATCCAGCGGTGACCGACCGCTCTTGGACCAGTCGAGGCGGAAGTTGACCGCCGAGGACCTTGTCGTGAAAAGGAAGACACCATGAAAAAACGTGCCGTCGAGGACCTGGAAATCACTGCGGAGACGACGGTGGCAGGCATCGCGGGCCGCATCTGCGTCACTGCCGGCGGGGCCTTGGTCCTCATCGGCAAGGCCCGAGACGGGGTGGTCGTGGCGCACGGTGGATATGCCCGGATCGCCGGGCACACCGAAGGGTTGTTCGTGGCAGTGGGGGGTGACGCCGTGCTCACCGGGACCTGTCATGGTGCGGTCGTCAACGATGGCGGTCATCTGCGGATCGAGGGATCCATCGACGGCCCGCTGCTCGACTACGCCGGGGACACCATCGTGGATCCCCGAGCAACCATAAGCGAAGCCAAGATTGTCAAGCTGAAGCACCCGCTGGACTTTTTGTCACCGATCGACTCCGCCTTCGTCGGCCACCCGCACCCACATTGCCGCGATCGGCCCCGGTGACCTGCTCAACGCTCAGGCCTTGGATTCCGAAGAAGGTTCTCCACGGCCGGCTCCCTGGGGCTGACAAACTGGCACGGCTCCCGGTGGCGGAACGGAAGGATACAGACCTGCCCGGTCCGCAGGTTGGTCATGGCACACCGTCCGGCCCGGGCGATCCGCTCGTTGACAGAGGCGTTGTGGACATCCAGACGTTCCCCGCCGCCCTCCCCCACCCCACCATCCTCTGGATTGGTCTGTTCACTCACGACCATCATTCCCACGCATCCGGGCTGCCGGGCCAAAAAAGTCACTGGACCATTTATGATTGTACCGCCAGGTCAGGTCGATGTCAGCTCAACCACCACCGGCCAGTGGTCGGACAGATACGTCCCGCCGGCGGCGGCCGGCGCCACCACCCGGGCGGACACGACCTTGACGTCGGCGCTGGTGAAAATCCAATCGATGTGCCCGACATCGGGACCGTCGGCCGGACTGCTGATCGAGTAGCCGTGAAACGTGGCCGGACGTCGACTCGGCCCGTTGGCGGCCGCCCAGGTGTCCACCAGCACCGCGGCCATGCTTCGATACGTTGGGCTGGATACCGGTTCGGCGTTGAAGTCGCCCGTCACCACGACTCTCCCGCCTGCGACCAGGTGCTGGTCGATGACCCGGCGGACAATTCCCACCTGGCGGACACGCGCCTCCTCGTCCTGGTGGTCGAGGTGCGTGTTTATTTGCACCCACGATCGGCCGGTCTCCCGGTCCGCGAACCGCACCCACGTCGCCATCCGGGGATTGGCCGTGTCGCCCCAACTGGCTGAGCCCACCAGCCGGGGCTGCTCCGACAACCAGAGATGGTCGAAAGCCACCGGCACCAGCCTCGGGCTGCGGTAGAAGATGGCCGTGAACTCCCCTCGACTGCCACCCTCCCGCCCGAGACCGATCCACCGGTACCCGAGGTCCGCCAGATCGTCGCGCAAGTGCTCCAGCCTGGGAAAGAGCGCCTCCTGGGTACCGAGGAGGTCCGGGCGAATGCGGCGTATCAGCTCAACCACCAGCGGGCGGCGCCTCGGCCAGTCGTTAGGGGGCAGGTCGTCGGGACCGCGGAGATTGCACGTCATCACCCGGAGCGCCTCGGTCATCGGGAGGACCATAGCCCCCTCCCCCGAACAACCGGCCGCTCCGGGTCATGGCATCGATATCCGATGGGGCCGCGTCACGCCCGTTGCCTCCCGCTACTCGTCGTCGGCACGGTCGCGAAGACGGCCGACCACGCCGGAGACGGCTTCGCCCAGCCGCCCGGGGATGCGTCCCCCCGGGCTGGCCTGGAAGCTGGATTCATCCAGCATGTCCTTGACCATCTGCAGCGCGATGCGGTTGCGGTTGGGAGTCCCCGCTTTGAGAGCCGCGGCCAGATGTTGCATCTGGTGAGTCTTGACCTTGGCCGGGATGGGTGGCTCGTGCGGATCGACCACGCATTCGACGATGACGGGGCCCGGCCGGGCCAGCGCCTCCCGCATTTGCGTCGCACAGCTGGCCGGGTCCTCGATGTGGACGCCGGTCGCTCCGGCTGCCTCGGCGAACTTGACGAAGTCCATCGGCGCAAAGTCGACGCCGTACTCCGGGTTGCCGAGGAAGACCATCTGCTCCCATTTGATGAGCCCGAGTACGTTGTTCTTGATAACGACGATCTTGATCGGGAGCCGGTGCTGCACGGCGGTGAGGAAGTCGCCGAGCTGCATGGTGAGCGATCCGTCCCCGGTGAAGGCGACGACCTGGCGGTCGGGAAACGCAGCCTGCGCTCCGATGGCGTAGGGAAGGGCGGCGGCCATCGAGCAGTTCGTTCCCGAAAACGAGAACATCTGGCCGCGCCGCACTTTGACCTGGCGGGCCACCCACGTGGTCACCGTCCCGGAGTCCCCGCAGATGATGGCGTCGGAGGCCAGGGCGTCATTGAGGGCCCAGGCCGGCACCTGCGGGCGCATGGGAAGGTCGTCGCGGGTGCCCCGCTCCTCCATCAGCGCCCACCACTCCCGCATCCCGTCCTGCGCCTGTTGGAGGAAGGAGCGGTCGTCGTTGCGTCGCAGCAGTGGCACCAGCTCGGCCAGCGTGGCCCGGGCATCGCCGCACAGGGTCACGTCGACCGGGTACCGCAGCCCCATACGCTCCGGCTTGTCGTCGATCTGGACGCACACCGCCTGCCCCGGGGTCGGATAGAACTCGATGTAGGGCATGGAGGAGCCCACGATCACGAGCGCATCGCATCCTTCCATCGCTTCTTCCGACGGCCGGGTGCCGACCAGGGCGATGGAGCCGGTGGTGTAAGGCGAGTCGTCGGGGACGCAGTCCTTGCCGAGCTGAGCCTTGACAATCGGAGCGGCGAGCGTCTCGGCCAGCGCCTCGAGCTCGTCGCCGGCGCCGCGCGCCCCGGCCCCGGCCAGGACGACGATTTTGTGCTTGTCCTGGAGCAGCGAGGCCGCGGCCTCGAGGTCCTGGCGGGCCGGGACCCTGACCGGCGGCCGGTAGTTGGTAGACGTGTGCCCTGGGACGTTCCGGCGGAACCGCTGGCCGGAGCCGGCCGGTGCCGCCTGGTAGTCGATCGGGAACGACAGGTGGGCCGGACCGCGTTGGGTGAGCGCCGTGCGGACCGCGTAGTCGCAGACGTTGACGACGTGCGCGGGGCCCATGATTCGCTGGTTGTACAGGGCGAGGTCGTTGAACAAGTAGTCGGTGTTGGTGTCCTGCAGGTAGCTGGTGCCGATCAGGTCGTGGTACGTCATCCCGGTGATGGCCAGCAGGGGCGCCTGCTCGAGGCGGGCGTCGAGGAGGCCGTTGGCGAGGTGGATGGCGCCGGGGGCGGCGGTGGCGAAGCACACTCCGAGCTTCCCCGTGAACTTGGCGTAGCCGACGGCGGCCATCGCCGCGACTTCTTCGTGACGGCAGTGGATGTACTGGAGGTCGTCCCGTCGTTTGCGGATGGCATCCATCAATCCGTTGATGCCGTCGCCCGGCAACCCGAAGATGGTGTCGACCCCCCAGTCGATGAGCCGGTCAACGAGAACGTCGGAGGCGGTCTGCTCGTCGCTCATGTGCTGGCACCCTTTCGCTGTTTTCGGATGGCAGAGGCGGCCCTCAATGCGCCCCTCGGAAACCGGTGGTCTGCGGCAGCCGGGTTTCGGGCGGTCGAGCGGAAGGCCCGTCACGGCCGTCGCGTATTGCCAGGTGGAGGACCTCGGCGAGGTGCATGCCGCGCCGGTCGGTGCCGGCCGCGATCTGGCTGCGGCAGCTGAAGCCGTCGGCGACGATCAGGGTGTCCTCTGCCGCCGACCGCACGGCCGGCAGCAACTTCCGCTCGCCGGCGGCCATGGACACGTCGTAGCGTTCCCCGGCCTCGTAGCCGAAGCTGCCGGCCATACCGCAGCAGCCGGCGTCGGGCAGCTCGACCTGTACGCCCATGCGTTGCAGCAGCTCCCGGTCGGTGTCGAATCCGATCACGGCCTGGTGGTGGCAGTGCGGCTGGACGAGGGCGCGTCGCAGGAGCTGCGGCGGCTGGAAGCCGTCAGTATGCCGGAGCAGCAGCTCGGCCAATGAGAAGCTCTGGGCGTGTAACCGCTGGGCGTCGAGGTCCTGCGGCAGCAGGTTGGTCAGCTCGTCGCGGAAGACGGCCAGGCAGCTCGGCTCGAGCCCGACGAGGGGTACGCCGGCTCGAACGTACTGACGGAGGCCGGCCAGTGTCTGGCCGAGCCAACGCTTGGCCAGCCGGAGCATTCCGTAGTCGTACAGCGGCCGGCCGCAGCACATCCGACCGGGTGGAAGCACCGGCCGGTAGCCGGCCGCCTCGAGAGCCTCCACGGCGGCCACCCCGATCCCCGGCTCGAAATAGTTCGTGAAGGTGTCGGGCCAGAGCAGGACCGCCGGCGCCTGCGGGTCCCGCACGGGATGGTTGACGAACCATGACCGGAAGGTGCGGCGAGCGAAGCGGGGGGCCGACCGGCGCGGTTCGATACCGGCGAGTCGCTTGGCCGCCGTGGACAGTCCGGGCGCGTGCAGCAAGGCGTTGGCCGTTCGCGGTGCGTGGGAGGCGGCCGCCGCCCACCACGGGATGAGCCCGAGGGCGTACGCCTGGCGGGGTCGGAACCGTCCTTGGTAGTAGTGATGGAGAAATTCGGCCTTGTAGGTCGCCATGTCGACCTGCACGGGGCACTCCCCGCGGCAGCCCTTACAGGCCAGGCACAGGTCGAGGGCCTCCTTGACCTCCTCGTTGCGCCATGGGCCTTCCAGCGGTCCTTGGGTCTCGATCATCTCCTGCAGCAGCCGGGCCCGACCGCGTGTGGAGTGACGCTCCTCCTTGGTCACCATGAAGCTCGGGCACATCACGCCGCCGTCGGTATGGCGGCATTTGCCGACGCCGAAGCAGCGCCCGGCGGCGTCGGCGAAGCTGAACCCGTCAACCGGAAACTGGAAGACGGTGGCCGGCGTTTGGGGACGGTACTCGGGCCCTTCCCGCAGGTGGCTGTCCAGCGGGTACGGGTCCACGAGCTTGTGCGGGTTCATGCGGTTCTCCGGATCCCACACCCGCTTGAGCTCGCGAAACGCCTCGAGAATCGGCGGCGCGAACATCCGTGGCCACAGCTCGGCCCGTCCGTGGCCGTCACCGTGCTCGCCGGAGAGCGAACCGCCGAAGGAGACGACGAGATCGGCGCCCTCCTCCATAAACCGGCGGTAGGCGGCCACCCCCTCGGTGCGGCGGAAGTCGAAGTCGATCCGGCAATGGATACAGCCCTGACCCCAATGCCCGTAGAACACGCCGTCGTAGCCGTACCGGTCCAGAAGCGCCACGAAGCGCCGGAGATAGTCACCGAGGCGAGCGGGCGGGACGGCGGCGTCCTCCCAGTTGGGCCAGCCGGGGTGGCCACCGAGGCCTCGCGGCATCCGTGCCGTGCCGGCCGAGTGACGACGGATCTCCCACACTGCGGCTTCGTCCTCGGCGTCCTCGTACAGCCGGTAGCTCGGGGCGTTGGGACGCTGGCCGAGCGCGGCGAACAGCCGCTCGGCCTTGGCGTTGGCTTCGGCCTTGGTCTGGCCGCCGAACTCGGCGAGGAGCCACGCCTGGCCGGGAGGCATCCTCTCCTCCCCACCGAATTGCAGTCCCTTGGCTTGCAGGTTGCGGGCCACGTGGGCGCTGGTGAACTCGAGGCCGATCATGTCGAATCCGAGCAGCCACTCGACGTCGTCCCCGCTGCTCGGAATGTCGGGATAGCCGAGGACGACCAAGCTGCGCTCTGGGGGTGACGGCACCAGCCGGCAGGTGGCGCTCAGGACGACGGCCAGCGTCCCCTCCGAGCCGACGAGCGAGCGGCCCACATCGAAGCCGTGCTCGGGAAGCAGCGAGTCCAGGTTGTATCCCGAGACCCGGCGAGGGATGGCCGGAAATCCGGTCCTGATGTCGGCGGCGTAGCGCTCGGCGATTCGCTGCAGGCCGGCGTAGATCGAAGCCCGGCGGCCGCCGAGGGCGAGGATGCGGGCCAGCTGATCCGGGGTGGTCGGCCCGACGGTCATGCGGCATCCGTCGTAGGTGACGACCTCCAGGGACTCCACGTTGTCGACCGTCTTGCCGGCCATAAGGGAGTGGGTGCCGCACGAATTGTTGCCGATCATCCCGCCGAGGGTGGCGTGATCGTGGGTGGCCGGATCCGGCCCGAACGTGAGCTGGTGCTCCTCGGCCGCGGCGCGCAGATGGTCGCAGATCAGGCCCGGCTGCACGCGGGCAACCCGGTTGGACGGGTCCAGCTCGAGGAGCCGGTCCATGTGCCGGGTGAAATCGAGGACGACGGCCGCGTTGACGGACTGACCGGCGAGGGCCGTGCCGCACCCCCTGGGAAGGACCGGCGCGCCGTAGCGGCGGCACACCTCCAAGGCGGCCTCGACGTCCTCGGCGTGGCGGGGCAACACCGCCCCGATCGGCACCTGCCGGAAGATGGAGGCGTCGAAGGCGTAGAGCGCCCGGTCGGCCGGGCTGAAGCGAACCTCCCCGTCAACGGCCCGGCGAAGCTCCCGCTCCAGGTCCTTGGCGTACGACGGCGGGTCCCCGTTGCGCGTTCCGGCTAGTGGCTGCTGGTGGACCCACGGCTCTGCCATCGACGGCTCCGGCTCCTCTCGACCTCCCGCGTACGTGTACCCAAGATCGAGGGCTCAACTCCGCACCGCTCAGTAGCGGGTGGGGCCGGCCGAAAAGCCTATGTAAATGGGCTGGCTCAGGCGGGGATGGACGCCGGCTCCTCTGCCGGCTCTACGTCCTGACGGAGCCGGCGGGTGACGTCGTCAAGGCTGCGTTGGCCAGGCTCGGGGAGGAGCCGGGTGCAGAGGCATCCGGCCACCGAGGCGGTGGCGGCGACGAGGAGCATGCCGCGTAGACCGATGGCGGTTTGAAGTTGGGGGACGAGGAAGACACCGAGGAAGGCGCCGAGCTTGCCGAGGCCGGCGGCGAGGCCGTGGCCAGTGGCGCGGTGGTGGGTGGGGAAGACCTCGGCGGGAAGGACGAAGGTGGTGGTGTTGGGTCCGAACTCGATGAAGAAATACGAGAGTCCGAAGATGGCAATGAAGGGGGCGACCAGGCTGGTGAGCGGCCCGATGGCACCGAGGGCGAGGAAGGCGACGGCCATGACGGCGAAGCCAACCGACTGGAGGCGGCGGTGCCCGAATCGGTCCATGCGCCAGATGGCGAGGAGGTAGCCGGGCAGCGCAAACGCCACGAACATCACCAGGGTGAGGGCGAGCTTGCCGATGGTGGTGGCCCTCGGGTCGACGGAAGCGAGGATGGCCGGCAGGGAAAGGGTGTTGCCGTAGTAGGCGTAGTCGAAGAGGAACCAGGCGCCCGCGGTCCCGACGACCAAACCGAGGCTGCGATGATCGGTGAGAAGGCGGCGGATCCCGCCGCCGCGGGGTGCAGTCCGCGGCCGTGCACGGTTGGGGTCGGCGGCGGCCGGCCGGATGGCCTGGCCGGTGAAGACGGCGAGGTCGTTGGCGGCTCGGGCATCTTCACCAAGGACCTGGGCGCGGTAGCGGGGGGACTCGGGCATGCGGGCCCGCAGCCAGATCACCGCGGCGGCGGGGACGGCGCCGAGGCCGAGCAGGATCCGCCAGGTGGCGTCGCCGCCGATGCCCGAAGCGAGCAGGCCGATGGCCACGAGCGGTCCGACGATGAGCCCGACGGCCTGCATGGAGAAGACGATCCCGACCAGCCGGCCCCGGTTGGTCCGGTTGGCGTATTCGCTCATCAACACGGCGGAAACCGGATAGTCGCCGCCGATCCCCAGGCCGAGCAGGAGCCTGGCGGCGACCAGGACAGCGAAGTCGGGGGCGAGTGCGGAGGCGAGGGCGCCGAGGATCATGAGCCCGGCTACCAACCCGTACACGGGTCGGCGTCCGATCTTGTCGGCGAGGCGTCCGAAGCCGATCGCGCCGAGGAAGGCCCCGAGGATGGCGGAGCCGGCTACCCAGCTCGTCTGGGAGGTGCCCAGGTGCCACTGCTTGGTGACCAGCACGGCGACGGTGCTGATGACGAACAGGTCGTAGGCGTCGGTGAAGAACCCGACCCCTGACACCAGCGCAGCTCGGCGGTGGAAGCGGCTGGTGGGGGCCTCGTCGAGGATGTCGCTGACCGTGAGCGGCGCGCCGTGGCCGCTGGAGAACGCGGATGTCGTCTGCATGGTGCTCGCCGTTCAGGTTGGCCGACCTAGGTAGCAAATGACTGACCCGGAGGTGAAGTGCAGATGAACAGATGGCGAACGTCTCGCAGCGGCAGTGGGTAGGGTCGACCGATGGCCTCCCTCCACGACTCGGTCATCGAGGTGTTCGCGCTGGTCAGCGAGGCCGTCGCCCGGGCCACCTGGGCGTTGCTCAACGCCGACGTATCCCTGGCGGCGGGCGTCGTAGCCGCCGACGCCGACATCGACGCCCGCACCGCCGAGCTCAGCGCGAGCGTCTGGGCGCTCGTCGACCGCGACCAACGCGACCGCCCCCCGATGCGAGAGCTGGTCGGGCTGCTGTTGATCCTGCCGGAGCTGGAACGCTCCGCCGATCTCGCCGAGCACATCGCCCAGCGAGCCAAGACCAATTTGGGGGCGGCCATGACTCCCACCAGCCGGGGGATCGTCACCCGCATGGGCGAGGTGGCGGTCGAGATGTGGGAGGCCGCCGCGGCCGCTTACGCCACCCGGCAGGTCGACGGCACCGAGTTGGAGGAGGCCGACGAGGAGCTCGACATCCTCCACGCCCGACTTACCGCCGAGGTCGCGACCGGCGCCATGTCCCCCGCCACCGCCGCCCAGGTCACCCTCCTCGCCCGCTTCTACGAACGCCTTGGCGACCACGCCGTCAACCTGGCCCGCCGAGCCGACACCCTGCCCCCGACCCCCTGCGATCTCTGAACCCGGGGCGGGTCGTGACCGGTCAATCCGGCCTGGGAGCTGCGGCTGGGACCGTGGTGGAGCGCCCGGGTCAGGCCGTTCGGTCGGGATCGATGAGGGCGAGACCAAGCTCCGGGTGGCTGGTTTTGTGGAGCTCGGCGGAAGCTTCCCGGACGACGACCTCGAGGGTGGGCCATATTTCGGCACTGAGGAGGTGGCCGCCGCGGGTGGTTCCGTCGGAGAGGCCGAGGACGACGTGGGCGTGGACTTGCGGCCCGTCGTCGGCGTCGGCGATGTCTCCTACGAGAGAGAGCAGCTCGCACTGTTCGTCGATCTCGATGCGGCGATACTCCTTGGCTTGTCGGTCGAACCAGCCGACAGTGGCGCGGGTAAAGGCGCCGATGCCGGTGAATTGGGCGGCGGTGAGGCTGTGGTCGCGAGCGAAGTCGCTGAGGATGGTGTAGGCGTCCTCTCCTGGTTGGCCGATGACCACATACGTGTGGCCGCCGCCCGCCTGGTCCGTTTGGAGGGTCGTGGTTTTCATGGCTGGACGCTCCTATCGGTGACGCCGGTCTCTTGGCCGGGCGTTTCGGGGAGAATGGCGATGGCCCGGCCAGGCCCGCCGGTGCCCCCGACGAGCTTGATCGGGAGGAAGAGAAACCAGGCCCCGCGGGCAGGGAGCCGGTGCAGACCGGTGAGCGCTTCGACGTACACGACGCCGTGGGGCAGTCCGGCCAGATGAGTGGGTGCGCCGTTTTCGGCCGGCCCGACAGACAGCCCGTCGGTGCCGACGCAGGTTACGGCTCGTTGGCGGAGGAGGCCGATGGTCTCGGGCGTGGGGGCGGGCCAGCCGGGCCTTCTGCCCGCAGTGAGCACGTCCGACCCGTAGGCGGAACCCGCGGGAAACGGCTGGTAATGGCGATCCCAGCCCGTGCGGAAGAGGACAACCTCCCCCTCGAGTCGACCGTGGTCGGACTCCCACTGGTGGATGTGCCCAGGGGTGATGGCGGGCGAGTGGCCGGGCTCGACTTGCGCCCCGGGGAGGTCGGCGTCGATGACGGCCGCGGGGCCGCTCGCGACCAGGACGGGGAGGTCGGCGATGCCGACACGGCCGGCGGGCCCGGCGTGCTCGAGCTGGCTGTCGGGGGGCGGGACGAAGTGGCGCGGAGCGTCGAGGTGGGTGCCGGTGTGCTCGTCGATGACCAGCCATCGTGTTTGGTAGTCGCCGCCGTTGAACGGGTGGACCGGCTGCGGGTCGTCGGGGCGGGCGGTGAACCAGGTCCAGACCGTGGCCCGGTAGGGCATATGCCCCGGCCAGGTGCACGGGAAGGTCTCGTCGAGGGGAAGGCTGAGATCGACGACGCGGCGCTCCGTCAGGAGACCCGACAGGGCGTCGGTCGTGCTTCGGACGTCGGAAGGTGTGGTCATCGGTTTAGGTAGCCACCTCTTCGAGCTCCTGTCCGGGTTTGATGTGGGGAAGGAACATCGTGGCGATTGCCTGGAGCAAAGCAAAACCGGCTCCCACCGCGAGGAAGACCGCCGCTCCGACGGAGCCGACCATGGCGGTCCAGACACCGGAGCCGAGAATGAGCCCCGCCGCGTACATGCCGGCCAGCCAGCCGACGGCTGTCCCCCGCACCCTGGTAGGGAACGACTCGGCCCAGTAGGCGTAGCCGGTGCCGGACCAGGTGCCGTTGCTGACCTGATAGAGCAGGATGTAGAGGATCCATATCAGCGCGGTCACACGAGCGAAGTAGAAGCCGACGGTCAGCGCGAGGGTCAGGATGGCGCTGGCGATGAGGACACGTTGGCGCCCGAACCGTTCGCCGAGGGCCCCGCCGAGCACATAAAACCCGATACCGATACCCGAGGCGACCAGGAGCAGGGCGAGCGCCGTGCTCTTGGAGAAGCCACGGTATTGAGTGAGCCAGTTGGTGATGTAGGTGTTGGCGGCCACGAACCCAGCCGCATAGAGCACCCACACGACGCTGGTGCGGATGAGCTGAGCTCTCGGCCAACCCGGCTCGGCGAAGAGCTGCCGGACGCTGACCTTGTCGACTTCCTCGACGTCGACGCCGTAGCGGTCGCTCAGCTGCTCGAGTCGTTCGGTGTCTCCGCCCGCCTTCGCCTCGCGTAGCTCCTTGACGCGCTGGAAGCGCTCGGAGGGGCGGACCCAGCGCCGCCCGACAATGACCATGAGCAGCGGGATGACGCCGAAGACGAAGATGATGTGCCAGTCGAGGCCCAGCCCGCTATTGAACCCGAGAAACACTCCGGACGCGAGCAGCACGCCGACCGGCCAGCCTCCCTGGACCACGCTGTAGAGCAGACCTCGGCGATGGGCGGGGACTTGCTCGTTGACCAGCGTGATCGAGATGGCCAGCTCCGAGTTGGCCAGTCCGGAGGCGAGGGCTCGAATGAGGACGAGTGACCAGAACGAATGGACGAAATAGGTGAGACCGGTGAAGACGGCGGCGCCGACCAGCGCGGCCTGCCACATGATCTTGCGGCCGAAGCGGTCCATGCAATAGCCGACGATCAAGCTGATGATCAGCATGGCCACGTAGACCAGGAAGCCCAGCAGGCCGACCTGGGTCTGGGTCAGCTTCAGGTCGGCGGTGATCGTCGGCAGAGCCGTGACCAGCAGGTTGAAGTCGTACGAGGCCAGCGCCCAGCCCGCGGTGGCGATGACGATCAGGTAGACGAGGTAGCGGCGGTCCCCCGCCGTCGAGACCGCCCCCGCCTGCTGGCGCCCGGGCACGTCCTGCCCCGTCATGACCCTCCGAGGCGCCCTCGGAGCCCGAAAAGTTCAACTCGTGATGGCACCGACCCTCCAACCCTCAGGCCCGCTACCAGCGGACCAGACCCGCGATGCGTACCCGTCCGCATGGCGGGCAAACGGCCTCCCGGCACAGGTCGGAGGCTCGAGTGGGTCAGGCCTCCTGTAGTGCAGCCCGGAGGGACTGGTTCCACCAATCGATGAACTCGGTCTGATGCTCGCCGCTGATCTGGCACAAGGCGACATGGGTAAAGCCGGCGTCGGCAAACTCGCGCACAGCTTCCACGACGGCGTCGACGGAGTCGCCGCAGGGGATGGCGTCAGCGATGTCATCCGGCCGCACCGCACTAGACGCCGCTTGGAACGCGGCCGTGCTGGGCAGCTCGGCGTTCACTTTCCATCCACTCCCGAACCAGCCGAAGAGCCGCTGGGCACGCTTGATGGCGGCATCGCGGTCCGTGTCGTAGGATATCGGCAGCTGCCCGACCTTCGGCTTGCCGCTACCCCCAGCGGAATTGAAGATGTCGACGATGCTCGATTGAGGCTCGACGGCGACCAACAAGTCGGCCTTCTGTCCCGCCAGCTCGCCCGATCTTTGGCCGGAAGCAGCGAGGCCCAATTTGATGGGTTGCTCGGGAAGATCCCAGATTTTGGCCGAATCGACTTGGAAGTAGCGGCCGTCGTAGTTGACGTAGCCGCCCGCCCAAAGACTCCGGATGATGTCGACCGCTTCCTCAAGCATCTGGTGGCGGACGTTGACAGGCGGCCATCCGCCACCGGTGACATGTTCATTGAGGTTTTCACCGGCTCCTAGACCGAGGGTGAAGCGCCCATCCGAGAGGACCCCAACGGTGGCCGCTTTTTGCGCCACGACCGCAGGGTGGTACCGCTTGATCGGGCAGGTGACGTAAGTCATGAGCTCAATATCCGAAGTGGCCTGGGCTACTGCACCGAGCACTGACCACGCGTACGGAGAATGACCCATCGCGTCGACCCAAGGGAAGTAGTGATCAGAAATCACCGCGAACTCGAATCCCGCATCTTCCGCCAGCTGGACGTCTCGCACCAGCTCTCTCGGGCCGGCTTGCTCGCACATCATCGTGTAGCCAATTGTTGTCACGTCAGGCGTGTACCCGGGGTCGATCGGGGTACGGAGCATCGTTGCGGGCCGCGATGACCACGCTCCGTGCTCGTCGTCCGAAGTGTCACGGCCGTGGACGGGGCTACAGGCCTGCTATCCAGGGGTGTCCTGGATGCGTTCGTGTAAGTAGCCCGGCCAGGGCGCCCCGTTGATGTGGCGTCATGTGAGGAAGGGTTCCCTCGAAGTCGCTCTGGTCCTTCGGGCGGGCGTGCTTGGCTTTGAACAGCAACGCCAGTTCGGCAGCGAGGTACGGGATGCCGTCTGGGGTGTGGCGGATGATCTCGCTGTAAGGGAGGCGGATCGTCTCGTCGCGCCGGCAGATCCAGGTGTCGCCGTCGTGTGGTTCCCGGAAGACGTCGAGCAGGTACTGGCCGGTGGCCGGATCGCGAAGCCAGGTCTGGTGTGTGTGGGCCAGTTGGTCTGGGGTGGCGTTCTCCCAGATCCGCCGTTCGCCGACCGCGTCAAAGGCGAACGCCCCGAAGCGGTCGCAGATCTCGGGGAACCGCGCCGCCGGGATGGCGATCTCGATGTCCCCGTGCTCCCGGGTCTGCTCCCCGCGGAACAGATCCAAAGCCCATCCCCCGACCACACACCAGGGTGCGGAGATCCCGCTCAGGCGGCGAGCAACTTCATCCGGCGTCCAGGCATCCGCCCAGCGGGCACCGAGTGCCTCGATGTCGGCGACCGACAATTCGTTACCGTGCTCCGGGAGCCGTCCGCTCATCCGCCAAACCTATAGCGGGCTGATCTCGAAGCCCGAATTCCGTCTCGCCCTCTGCGTCCGGGATTCCGAGGCGTCGTCGCTAGCGTGTGGAGATCAAACCGCGACTCGACACCCTTCTCGCCCCGCGCCGCTACGCCACCCGCGCCCGCCGTAAGCGGGTGCCCTTGGCCTTGAAGCTTTGACCGACGCGTGGGAGACCGTCGGCGGAGGCCAGTCAGGTGCCGCTCTCCTGCGACGGGGCGGCATCTTCCGCAAGATCGCGCCTGACGCCGAGGCCGAAGCCACCAAGCTTGCGTGGTTGCGCGACCAGGGCATCCACGTGCCGGAGGTGCTCGACGTCCGCCCCGGGGCCTTCGACATGCAGGCCGCACCAGGCCTTCCGGCCGACAGCCCCTGGTCGGAGCAGCAAGGGCCATGGGTCCTCGACGCCATCGCCGACACGGTCCGCTCCCTTCACGCCCTCCCGGCCCCCACTTGCCCCTTCGATCGCTTTCTGGCCGTCGTGATCCCAGAGGCTCGGAGGGCGGCCGCCACCGGCACCGTCGATCTCCACCGGCTCGATCCGGAACGAGAGGGATGGACAGCGGCTCAGCTCCTGGCCGAGCTCGAGGCAGCCCTCCCCTCCCCCGAGGAGCTCCGCGTCACCCACGGCGACCTCAGCCTCGACAACATCATCGTCGACCCGAGCCGGCGGAGGATCACGTTGATCGACGTCGGGCGGGCCGGCACGGCCGACCTCCACACCGACCTGGCCATCCTCACTCGAGGCTTGCGAGACCACTGGACGGCTGGCGATCCCGAAGCGGCCCAGCGGCGGGTCGTCGAGCGGTACGGCTCACCTCTCGATCCGGCACGCGTCCGGCTCTACCGGCTCATTGATGAGTTCTTCTGACCGCTAGCAACCGCGAGTCCGGCCTCAGCCCAGGCCGAGGCCAGCCAGGTCGACGCCCCCACGGGCTACGAGGTTGCGGAGTACCTCGGCCGGCGCGGCGGGATGCACGAGGTGGCCCTGGATACGGAAGCAGCCCATCCGGAGGAGCTCGCGGGCCACAGGGACCGACTCGACTCCCTCGGCGACCACGTCCAGACCGAAGTTCCGGGCGAGCAGGATCGTCGACTCGACAATGGCCTTGTCCTCCGAGCTCGAGGCCATCTCGGAGATGAACTGCCGGTCGATCTTCAGGGTGTCGATCGGAAGCCAGCGCAGCTGAGTGAGCGTGGAATAACCCGTCCCGAAATCATCAAGGGCCACTGTTATGCCCATCGCGCGGAGATCCTTGAGCACCTCCACAGCCTGTTCCATCTTGCGAAGCATGGCCCGCTCGGTCAGCTCGAGGCACAGGTCGCTGCCTTGCAATTGGTATGTCGACAGGGCCTCGCTCGTCGCCCGCCCGATGTCACCGAGCATCAGCTCCGCCGGGGAGACGTTGACGCGGACCATCAGCCGCTGATCGGAAAACTCCTGCCGCCAGGCGGCCAGCTGCCGGCAGGCCTCAGTAAGCACCCAGCCCCCGATCTCCCGTATGGTGGAAGGTGATTCCTCGGCCAGCGGGATGAAAGAGTTGGGAAGGAGGAGCCCCAACTCCGGGTGGTGCCACCGCACCAGCGCTTCGACAGCTAACAGGCGCCCCGTCCGCAGGTCGATCTCGGGCAGGTAGTACAACTCCAGAGCCCCGCTGGAGGCGGCGTGGACCAGATCTCGGTTAATGGCGTCTCGGACCCTGCTGCGCGAGAGCATCTCGTCGTCGAAGAGGACCACTTGCCCTAAGCCAACGGCCTTGGCTTCAATAAGTGCGATGTCGGCCCGGTGAAGCAGCTCGTCGGCGGTGCATTCCCCCGGCCTCCCGAGCGCGACCCCGGCGCACATCGTCGTCGTGGGCACAGTGGAGCGCTCGATGTCCAGGGGTGGGGCGCTCACCTGGGACACGATCCTCCGCGCCTGTGTCAGAGGGTCGGCGGGCGCTCCGCCGAAGACGACCACAAACTCGTCACCGCCGAGGCGACCCACAAGGTCATCAGGGCCGGCGTGGCGCACAAGGCGGTCGGCGATCTCACGCAGGACGGCATCACCGGTCGCATGCCCGAGGCTGTCGTTGAGCGCCTTCAAACGGTCCAGGTCCGCGAACATCACCGCCACCTGGCCCGCCGAGGCCCCCTTCAGGCGGGTGTCCAATGCCTCCCGGAGGGCACGGCGGTTCAGCAGCCCGGTCAGCTCGTCATGGTACGCACGCTGTTGGAGCCGGTGTTCGGCCTGCACCCTTCCCTCGAGCTGAGACAGGAGCGAGGCGATGGCACGCAAGGCACTAAGCTCGGATTTGGACCATGTCCGGTCGCCGAAGTTGATGAAACCGAGCACGGCGGTCGTGACCCCGTCACGGAGGATGGGGACCATCGCCAGAGCCACGGGCGGGCGCCCCGACGCCTCGCGGACTCGACGCTGGTAGTCGTCCTCTTCGTCAGGTCGGATGACGAGCGGCTCGCGCAGCCCGCCGATGGCAGCGAAGACCGGGTCCGTGTCCGGCCCGTCGAATGCCACGACGCCCAAGGGATCGGGATCGGGAATGTTCTCCCGGACCGGCCACTCTGCGACCAGGATGCTGGCTCCCAGCTGGTGGTCGTTGCGGCGCATGAAGGCGGTAGAAACCTGGAAGAACTCGGCCAGCGTTCGGACGACTCGCTGGAGCTCGGCCTGCTCGGAGCCCACGTTGACGGACATGAGTCGGGTCGCGATGTGCGTCACGAGGTCATCGAGTGGTGACCCGATGCCGGCTCGCTCCATGGCGACCGGGACCAGGCGGGCGAACGCCTGGACCATCTCGAGCTCCTTGGCGTCGTATGGACGAGCGCCTGAGCGGGCCACGATGAGCGCTGCCTCCTCCAAGGCACCGCCGTACATCCCTACGGCGAGGGCCTGGCAACCGCCGACCGAATAGGACACGACGTGGGGGCTGAGCCCGGTTTGCTTGCTCGACGCCAAGTCGCCTTGGCCACGGCGGACGATCTCGGCTCGCTGATCGAGATCCAGAGTTGCCTCGTCGCTCACCCAACCGAGGGATCCATCGATCGGCCCGACGTTGGGCTGGACCTGGACGAACACGGCCTCCACGGTCCGCCCTATGGAGACAAGTAGATCTACCACCTCGTTACTGGCAGCCATTGCATCTCCCGAAGCGGGCATCACTCTTAGACCGAACGACTGAGGACCTCACCCAAGGGTAATCTTCGACTGCGCACCTCCGGGCGGGAAACCGTGGTCGCGCGCAGGATCATGATCAGCGTCTCGGATGGTTCCAGCCCGACCTGTGCCCGGAATCTTGTCCGGAGCTCGGCGAGCTGTGGACGGTATTGCTCTGGCACCGTGCGGGCGATGTCGTCGTCGTCGATGGCGAACAGGAAAACGGGGGAGGTCGGCTGGAGACCCAAGCCGTGAGCCTCGGCGGTGAGCCAGCATCGTTGGAGCGACAGACCGCCCCGCACGAAATCGGCCGGGGCACGTCCTTCCGTGGTCAAGACCAAGAGGGCGCCGGCCTCCGCGACCCGGTCACGGGTGCTCTCACCCAGGGCGGCTCCGCCGTCCCACTCGGCCAGCCGGGCCATGACGTCATCCCGCCTGGCCACGGAGAGCTTGGCCAGGTCGGTGGCGTCCAACGACAGGGTTCTGACGTCCAGGCCGATATCCAGACTGTCTGTGGCCGGCCAACGCAGCTCGCCCATCATCTCCCGGTGCAGATCCGGCGACAGGTAGCGGATCCGGTCCGAGGCCCCCAGGATCTCGGCCAGCTCAGACCGCTGATCCACCTCCTCGATGGCTCGAAGCCGGCAGCCGTCGCTCGCCGCTGCTGCACGCATGGCTTCGAGCACCGCGCCATCCACTCCGACGCTCTGACCCGGCGCTCGGTTGGTGCAGCGGGAGAGGACAAGCGGGTACTCGGCGGCGAGCGCCACGTCGCTTCCGGGCGTCAGCTCGAGCGTGGCCACCTCCACCGATCCCTCGCAAGCAGAGATGTCGACGGGCCCGAGTATCCCGTGATAAGCCGCCGCTACCCGCGCGTTGTACAAAGCGGTGCCGCATGCGACATAGCTGCCGCGGAATCGAACATCCATCAACGACGTGCGCTCTGGCACCAACTCGATCGTCAAACGGGGCCCGGCCAGCGTGAAGCGCCAGGGCTGCACGTTCCCACCCGAGGGAGCCAGCCCGGCGAGGTAGGCCACCGCCTCGAATGGATCTGCCGGCGGGCGGGGCTCGAAGAGCCCGTCGTCGGTTGCTTCGGCCTTAGGAGGGGTCGGGGACTGGAGGTTGTCGATGACGGCGTCGAGGTCCACGCGGGCGCGACCGGACACGACCCGCTCACCGCGAAGCAGGCGCAGGACCGTGGCGGCAACCGTGGCCCCGCCCAGGGCGACGTCCCCCCCGAGCTGTGGCCATGTCGACACCGTGTAGTCGATCTCCGCCATGCTCGCGGCCATACGGGATGAGAGGCCTTCGGGTTCGATAATGGCCATCACGTACGGGGCCTTGTCGTGGGTGCTGAGGCCGGCAAGGTCCTCCGGTCGGGCATCGCCGAGCAGCCCGTGGAAGAACGCACGACCGGGCTCGAGGTCGTAGCGTTCGACGTCGATCAACCCTCGATCGCTGGTCTCCATGATCACGGGGATGGATCGCTCGCGGGCCGCTTCCCGGACCACAAGTTTCATGTCCAGGGAGTCGCATTCTTCGATGACCACATCGAGCCCATCGAAGAATTCGGCAACGTTGGTGTCCTGCAGTCCTTCGGGGAACACGGTGACGGTCAGGTACGGGTCCAGCTCGGCGATGCGGCGCGCCGCCACCACGGCCTTGTTAACCCCCACATCCAAAAGCGAGCCTGGGATCCGGTTGAGATTGGACAATTCGATCTCGTCGAAATCCGCCAAACGAAGCTCGCCGCAGAGCCCCTCCAGCGCCAGGGTATGGGCGATGGCGTGCCCCACGCTGAGACCGACGACGCCAATCGTTGCTCCCGCCAGTCTCGCTTGCTCGCCTCGCGTGATCTTGTTGCGGTTTCGATCCAGGCGGACTGCGCGAAAGCCTCGTGGCCCGAGTAGCGAGATCAGCGTCCGGCGCCACGGGTAGTAGGCCCAGCGCAGGGGCTCCTCCTCGAGCGCGGGGTCATGGCCTCGCACCCGCTTGAGCTCAGCTCGCTGACCGGCGAGCTCATCGAGCACCCTGACGGCAGGATCGCGGCGAAGGGCTTCGAGCTCCCGGGCCCCTTCGGCCAGGAGCAGGGCCGAGGATGCGGAGGGACGTTCTTCGCTCGCCGTCACGTCAAGCCACGAGTGCCTGGAGCTCGACGTCCCCCATCTGGGCGAGCTCCAGCGGTTCCATCTGCAGCTGTTCCTGCTGTATCAGGGACCACTGCTCGGGGTCGGCGTCGATCCCGATGCGGTAGGCGTCCCACCAGAGCAGCGTGGTCTGGTAGGCCTCACTGGGATAGGGGATCGGCTCGAGCCCAACCATCGCCCGGGCGCCGCTCGCCTCCCAGCGCCGCGCCGCGTGCGCGGCCGCGGAGCAACACCCGTAGCGCACGTCAAGCCATCTCATGGCATGGACCAGACTTCGAGCGATGGAGTTGCTCAAGGCCCGGCTCAGCGGATGCCCGGCTTGTGACCAGCAACCCTTGAACTCGATCACGCCCTCGGCGATTCGCCGGGTCAGCTCCTCTCGGACCTGCGCCTCGCCCTCCGACCCTGCGAACTCGAGGGAAACGTGAGCCTCCCTCGGATCGAGGATCGGCCCGAGGAAGCGTGCGCCGGCCACCACCTCACCGCCTGGTGAGATGCCGACCACGAAGAGCGTCGTCGAGAGGCCACTACGGATCTCGTCGAACTCCAACGCCGCCTCCACGCCGTAGGCGCGGTAGCTGGCCAGCGCACCCTCGAGGTACTGCTCCCAAAGGTCCGGACGGGCAAAAGGGGCATGGAACTCGAACCGAACGGCCGACACAGGGTCGACGAACAGTGGGGCACTCTCGTAGGTGGTGGGAGTGGCGTCCAGCAGCGTCATCGAGGACTCCACCGCACAAGACCCACTATCAATACATTCCTTCGCATGACGTGGCTCTTGACCACCTTATGTGACCCCTTGGAAGCGAGCACGACATTACATAGCGTAGTCAACCGACTGGCGACTCGCAGTCGCAGATCCCTTAAATCGAGCTCAGGTCGGTGTGACTTCCGCCCGTTTCACTACAGCAGCCAAACGAGTCACCACCATGAGCGGTCCCGACTTCGCTCACGTTCGGGGTCTTGGTTGAGGCGAGCGCGGGCCGTGGCTGAATCGTACCCACCCATCGAACTGTCACTCAGGGTGGCTGGCGGTCACGGCCTTGATGAGGGGCGTGTAAAGGTCATGCCAGGCGAGAGCGGTGAAGCCGGTGGTACGGAGGAGGCGTTCGGCCCGGCCTCTGGTGCGCGCCCTGGCCCGTCGCTGGCCGAGCAGCGTCGGTGCGAGGAGGGGGGAGAACAGGTCGACGATCACGAGGACTCCACCGGGTCCGAGGACACGGGCACACTGCTGCAGGCCGGCGCGCTGATCCGACCAGTGGTCGAACGAGGTCGTGGCCAGGACCAGATCGAAGTGACCGTCCGGGTACGGGAGGTGCTCAGCGCCGCCGGCGTCGAAGCTCAGCCTCGGGTCGTCGGTATTGTCGACCGCCACCGCGATCATGGACGGTGCCGGGTCGATGCCTCGCAGTTCGCTGGCCGTCGTGAAGGCCGTGGCTAGGAGGCGCAGGAGCTGTCCGGTGCCGCAGCCCACGTCGAGGATGCGGCGGGGGTTGCCCACTTCCTTGGCAGCCAGTGCCGCCGTCCGCGTGCTGATCTCGCGGTGGAGCTGGCCTCTCCACCCGCGCTCATAGCCGGCAGCTCGCCGGTCGAAGGCAGCGACGTCACGATCGTCGGGCTGGCGTGGTTTGCCCATCGCTCTCTACCGCAGGGCTCGTTCTGGCCGTCGCTCCGGCGCCATGCGACCAGACTGCCTCACGCCGGGTTACGCCCGGGCCCGGTAGAGGTAGTACACAGCCCTGACGGATGCTGGGGGCGCAATGGCGCCGCCGATGGTTACCTCCGCTCTCGACCCCGATGACTACGCCGCCCTCCTGGCGCCAGCCAAGGCAACCGTGCGTGTGCCAAGGTCCGAGCCCACCTTGGCCGTCAACCGAGAGCTGATCGGCCTCTACCGGCAGCTCGGTCGGCTCATCTTGGCCTGCCAGCAGGCTGACGGCTGGGGAACGAGAGCAGGCCGGAACCGGAAATTGTCCAACAGTTTGTTGCACAACTGCCCTGGGGCCATATCACCGTGCTGCTCGACAAGCCGGACGACGGCGAGCGGCGCGGATGGTACGCCGAACAAGCCGTCGACCACGGGTGGAGCCGCAACGTCCTGCTCAACCAGATCATGAGCCAGCTCCACCGCCGACTTGGCGCCGCGCCCTCCAACTTCTTGCGGACCCTGCCGGGGTCGGAGTCGAAGTTGGTCCAGCAGATCATCAAGGGCCCCTACAACCTCGAGCTCCTCGGCGACGCCCTCCCGGGCGCCAGCGACTCCAGGGCTCGCGCGACTCGGGAGGTGAAGACCCTCCCCCGCTCGCGGCCCCGTCAGGATTTATCTCGCTGTTCACCGGATTCCGGGCCCGCTAGCCATTTTCACAAGTCCAACCTCATCTCATAATTTTCGACCATCGGACGCCGAGCGACGATTTGCCGTCGTCCCTCGGCACGGCGACCGACTTACCACAGCTTCTACCAGTCTCTTTGCCGTTGACCACGACGCTTTCGAATACAAACGCCGTGCGCGTGATCGGCTGCGGGCGCAATCTTCACGTCCGCCTTTCCCTCGCCTTGGCGATGAACGCCTGGCATGCTCTGGACCGACGCCACGGCCCACCGCGAGATGACTCGCCGCGACCAACACTCTGCGACCCGGACGGCGAGCTACCGGTGTCCGCCTGGACTTCCTAAAGCCCGGCTCGATGCTACCGATGTGCTCGGTTGCGCTGATAGTGGCGAGCGGCCCGAGCCCGGTTTCCACAGGCGACCGAGCACCACTGGCGGCGGGGATGGGTTTTCACGAAGTAGAGGACACAGCCCGGGGCGTAGCACGCCCGCAGGCGGGTGGCGGTCTCGCCGGCAAGAAGTTGGATGGCGTCCTCGGCGACCCGAGCCAGTCCGGCCGCTACTGGCGACACTCCTACCTGGACGTCCTGGCCGAGCTGCTGCCCGTGCAGCGTCAGGACCGGAGCAGGCGCCCGGGCGGCGACCCGGTTGACTTGTTCGACGGCGTCTTGCAGGTCGCTCATCGCCGAGGCGGCAGCAGGGCGGGTGTCTGTGGTGACGTGGGCGGCCAGCCGCCGGAGTGCGTCACGTAACCCTCGGGCCGTGTCCAACTCGTCGGGTCTGCAAAGGGTGCTGCCCCGGTCGATCTTGACCGCGTCGAGCCACTCATCGACATCCTGGGGAGAGCGGAGATCGTCGTGCAGCCCCTCGGTGTCAGCCCAGATCGTGCTCATGAGTCGCACCGGGACGGGCTCATCGGGGAGGACCCAGGCGCGTTCGCCGGCCTCGTTAGACACACCTCACCTTATCACGGATGAAAGTCGCCGCTACCGTTAGAAAGGGCGCTACTGTCTCACGCATCCAGATGAGTTCATCCGTTAGGAACTACGGGACGCCAGAGGGGCCAGAGCGAGAGGAACGCGATGACTGACACAAACCGGCCCGCTGATGTGGGCTTCCATCCCGGCGAGCTGACCGTCCAGGCCCGGGCGGGAGTTGCCCATCAGGCGGACCGGCTGTCGGGAATGTTGGAACCGGTCGCTCTGGAGGGTGGAATCGCCGAGTTCCTCGCCGACCGGACCCTCTTGGTCGTCACCGGGCGAGACGCCGCCGGACAGTTGTGGACCTCACCGCTCGTCGGCCCGCCCGGGTTCCTGCGGGTCCTATCCGACACCAGGCTTGCCGTCCGGGCGACCTTCCCGAAAAGCGACCCGCTGTCTGGGTTGGCGGCCGGCCAGAAGCTGGGCATGACCGCGGTCGAGTTCGCCGCCCGCCGCCGGCTGCGGATCAACGGCACACTCGCCGTGGCTGCCGGCGATCACCTGGTAGTTGAGGTCGAGCAGGCCTACGGCAACTGCCCCCAGTACATCCAACCGCGCCTCCTCGCCCCCGACCACCCCAGCCCGACCGAACCCGGACCCATCCGACGCGGCACGGCCCTCACAAGCGAGGACGCCGAGCTGGTCCGAACCGCGGACACCTTCTTCCTCGGCACCATCAACCCCGAGCGAGGAGCCGACGCCTCCCACCGAGGCGGCCCTCCCGGCTTCGTCCGGATCGATGAAATCGGGCTGTGGTGGCCGGACTACAAAGGCAACAACCTCTTCAACAGCCTCGGCAACCTCGCCGTCGACCCGGAGGCAGCCCTACTCTTCTTTGACTTCACCACCGGTCGCACGCTGCAGCTTTCTGGCCGCGCCCAGGTCGAATGGGGACAGGCCGGTCGCCCCGGCGACGACGGCCACACCGGCCGTATCGTCCGCTTTACTCCCCAGCACGTCGTGGCCGGCCGGCTGCTGGCCGCCCGGCAGGTCGCCCACCACCCCTACCCCCGCAACCCTGCCCTCACTGACTGATAGAACTCGCCATGACCGAAACCCGGCCCCCATTTCCCGCGTGCTCCCGACGTTGGGAGCCGGGAGGCGGCAGAGGGCCGGTCATTCCTCTTTGAGCGTCGGGCTGAGCCACCCACGACCGGCTACGACGGTCGGAGGATTCGGCCCGGCCGTCGGGCGGTGTGCTGTCCGTTGTCTACAACGACCGTCCCGTTGATCAGGACGTGGGAGATGCCTTGCGGGTAGCGGGCGGGGGTCGAAAACGACGATGTGCTCGTTACGGTGTCGAAGTCGAAGAGGACCACGTCGGCGAAGCAACCCGGTTCGAGTCGGCCCCGGTCCTGGAGGCCAAAGCGGCGGGCAGGGGCGTCGGTAAGCTTTCTGACCATCTCCTCGAGGGTGACCGTGCGCCGCTGCCGGCAGTGCACCGCCAGGTACTCCACGTGGCCCTTGAACGACAGTGGTGTCGGCGCCAACCCGCCCGAG
>Ga0070737_10001912_pt1 | contig 27110 bp, 26 predicted proteins | sample Coa_R1_10_FD_66438 | JGI IMG/M metagenome (GOLD analysis project Ga0070737, IMG submission 66438) | Surface soil microbial communities from Centralia Pennsylvania, which are recovering from an underground coalmine fire - Coalmine... | ecosystem: Environmental > Terrestrial > Soil > Unclassified... | reverse complement strand
CCACCGTCGGCAGGAAATGGAAGCCGCCTACGCCGATCAGGTTCCCGAGGTTGGCATAGACCGCGCGCGGGATGAACGCCCAAGCTTCTTCGCCCCCGTCTCCATCGCCGGGAGGAGTAGCGTAAGGAGAAGCGTGGTAGTCGCAACTCGCCACGGGTGGCGAACCCGAGTAGGTGCAGCCCGTCGGGATCGGAGCGTCGAAGGCGTGCAGCATGCCGTCGTTGGCGCCCACGTACACCATGGGCTGCCGGGCCGCTGCCTGGGTCACGAAGGTGTCGTACGACTGTGCGCTCGGCCCGCTTTCCGGTGAACCGAGCGGCCAATAATCGTAATAGTTGCCGGTGGCGCCGGCGACGTAGACCGGCTGTGAGCGGATGATCGCGCCAAGGATGCCATTGGTCCGGGCGCGATAGATGCCACCTTCGTAGGTGGGGTCGCCCAGCAGGTAATCGATGCGGTGGTCGAGCGTGTCATTGCCACCCGTCAGCACGGGATTCTGGAGCCCCACCCCCGCGCCAGATTCCGTGGCATCCAGCGACGCCGAGTTGCCGGCATCGAACTGGAAGGCATTAAACCCCGGTGAACCGGGAGCGTTGTAAGCGTCGGTCCACACGATGTGGCTGGAGTAGGTCCCGCCAGAATGGAACTGTGAGTCTAGGGTGGCTCCCGCATCCCACACTTGGCTCCCAAGGGTTCCATCGGGGTTCAAGCTCACCGCCTGGAGGCTGCCGCTCCAGTACTTCGTCTCGTAAGCCGTCCTGAAGGACAGCGCGCCCAGCGACAATATGCTCGCGTTCACCGCCGCGGAAGGCGATATGTCCGTCCTGGAAGCGATGGCGGCAAAGGCCTTGGCCAAGGCACTCGCGAGGTCATCGGGGCTCGTCACGTTGAAGAAATCGCCATGGCCGTTGAGCGCGGCGTGGGCGAGGTCGGCAATGTTGTAGATGCCGTTGGAGTAGGCCGTCGGCCAACTGAAGCCGGTGATTGCCGGTCCAGTCGGCGGATCTCCCGATGCCCAGGTAAAGATGTCCGGGACGTCGGCCGGCTGGCCGCTCGAATTCAGGCCCTGGATGCCGACCGGCCTGAAGCCCAACCCGATCGTGAAGGTCGTCATGTGCTGCCATGCCGCCGGATCGGACGTGCTGGTGGCCACTTCATTGGGCATGGAGGGCTGCAGGTCGGTCTCCCAGTAGTATGTCGCCACGTCGGCCAGTGATGCCACCTGCGTGCCCGTCGGGTTGCCCAGCACATCCACCCCGACCGCTCCGTCGGTGGGGTCAGGGTTGTACGGGCCCGAATAGGGCGAGTTGGCGAGGTATTGGGTGATCGGGTCGCTGGCTGGCACGGTATTGACCGGACCATCCACCCCCGCGGCGCCAAGGAGCCCGGCGGGTGTCGTCGGGTCGGCACGGCCGACGGGATCGTCACCGTTCCAGAAACCGTCCGTCGCCAGGATGGTGTACGCCGCGCGGCAGGCGAATTGGGTGGTGTCGCCGGGGGTGTAGCCGGGGTCGCTCGACATCGCATCCCAGGCGTTCGGCTCAGTCGTGACGCTGTAGTACTGCCCGACCGCGTTCAATGCCAGCCGCAAGGGCGTCTGGTCTTTCGCGGTGATATTGGCGACCCATACCCAGAAGTTGTCTTTCTGGCTGGCGGGGGTGCAGGTTACGCCCGCGCCCGGAATGTTGGGGCAACCCACCGAGCCCGCGCCGAACGGCTGCACGACGGCGAGCTGGTTGGTGGCGCTGCCGCCCTGGCCATCGGCCATCGCATTGTCGAATTGATAAGCTGTGGGGCCGGCCGGACCGCCTGGTGCACCGGGAATATTGGTCACCCCGTTCGCATTGATCGAGCCAAAACCGAAGCGGTACTTGGGACTGACGTTGGCGAAGGCCGTCATCAGGCCGTTCTTGGTCATCAGCAGGCGGGTACGGTAATACGAGAACCAGTTGGCGATGTTCTGTCCCGCCTGCACCCCCGAAGGCGCCGCGGCACCGGAGGTATCGCTTGCATCGACACAGTGCGCCTGCTGCGCGGCGTTGGTGAGCAGGCTGCATTTGTTGCCGGCGGTGCCGGCGGCCACGTAGTAGGTCAGTGGCCCCAGCGACGCCGGAGCAGTCGGCGTTTTGGAGCCGACGGGAGCGCCGGGATCGACGACGTACGTGAATACGTTGATGTAGTGGGTGGTGGTGACTGGGTTGTAGTCGCACATCCCCGTGCCTGCGTTGTAGGTGCTGCCTCCGGGGCAGTAATGTCCCTCCGGCCTCGGTGCAGGGACGGGGCCCGTGCACACCTGGGTCGACGAAACGAAGCCCGTCGGCGTCCACCCGCCCGGGCACTTGTATTGCGCGGGCGCCGTGAGTTCGCCGTCCTGGCACTTGCCGCCACCCATGTAGACGTAACCCGCGGGACAGATTGCGCCCGGCCCGCCGGTCGGCGCGGGCGCGACGCATTGGCCGCCACTCACGTGAAAGCCCCCTGGACAAACGGTCGGTGGCACCGGTGGCGGCGTCGTGGTCGTGGTGCCGGTTGGTACCTGCGTGTAGTACGCATACTGGTGCCCGATGTCCACGCTGTTCGGCGCCGCGTAATTCTCGATATTCGTCGCCGCGTGGCTGGTGAAGCCGTCGTTGTACGCGTTGGTGAGGCCCGGCGAGTTGGGATACAGGTGAACGCCGTCAGCCTGGGGCGGCGGTGTATAGGTCTTGGTACTGTCGTAATACAGGGTGTTGTCCAGCGGATCCCTGGCCTCGGCGGCAGTGTTGTACTTGAGGTACCCCCAGTCCGGCATGAAGTCCCAGTCCATGGATCCGGAGTCGTCCAGCATCAGCACGACGTTGGGCGGCACCGCCTGGGTGTCCTGCGGCGGTGTCGCGCTGAGCTCGGTGCAGCCGTTGTTGTTGGTTTCGGCGCACGGCAGCACAGCGGGGGCGGCACGGACACGCGACAGCATCAGCACCGGCGTCGTTAGGGCGACGACCAGCGCGAGCGCCAGCAGCATGGCGGCGGGACGTGAGGCAAGGATGGTTTGACGGGTTGTGGACATGGCGGATTCCCCCTGCGGGTTCCTTCATCGCCTTGTCATTCCGGGGCTGCTCGCGTTTTGCGAGCAGAACCCGGAATCCAGTGTCTTTGCACTTCAACTGGTGACGACAAAGTCACTGGGTTCCCGCTTGCGCGGGAATGACGAGAGTGTGGATTGATCAGAGTCTCCATTGGAGTGCTGCTCGATTTGGTTCTCAGTTGCTCGCTGCGTCGAAGGTGCTCTGCATCACACGCACCGTGCCTGTGGTGCCACCTGTGGCGCGCGCGGTGATGCGGTAAATGTGGACGCTGACATTGCCCGGTCCGCCTTCGGTGGTACCGGTATCGCCCGATTCGTGTTGCGCGCCGGCGCCCGGCGGCCGCACCAGGCCCATGTCCTCGATGATGTACTGCGGGTTGTCGGCCACGTTGGCAGTGGCCACATAGCTGGGGCCGACGTTGTTGGTGTAACCGCTGTGGTTGGCACCGGTGTAGGTTTGCGCCCCGGCGAACGACAGCCATTGGTTGTTGTCGGTGCGAAACTCCGTGACCTCGCCACCCGTCGCGTACAGCGGCGAGTTCGCGTCGTAGCGGACGCAGCCGCTGGTGGCATTGATGTCGCCGCCGTCGCAGACGAGGGCGCTGCCAAGGGTTTCGGACGAACTCCAGATGCTCCATTCGGCGCCACGCAGCGCGGCGTCGCCCGTCATGGTTGCAAGCTGGGCGCTGCGGGTGGCCGCGACCATGCGCTGCTGCAGCAGCGAGCCGGACGACGCGCCGATCGCTAGCAGCGTCAGCAGGATCAGGAAGATCAAGGCGACGAACAGCACCGCGCCTTGCTGGTCGGCGCGGCGTGAGGAGCCCCTTTCTCTCCGGGAAAGCCGCCGTCCCTGGCAGGAGAACTCCGTGTTGGCGCGAAGCGCCGGGTGAGGGTCCGGACCAGTGCCATGCTGAACTCCGCGCAAGACTCGTACCCTGACCCCTGCCCCTCTTCCGAGGCGAGAGGGGTTCGGCATTTTGGCTGTCGGGTAGATACGCATGACGGCTTGCTCAAGAATCACGGATTGAAGTTGCGCAGCGAGACCAGCGCGGTGAACTGACGACGGATCAGCTGGTTCGGAAAGCCCTGTGCAGATGGCGGAACCGCGTGCGCGGCCGGCGCTTCCATCGCAGCGCTGTCAGGTGTGTAGATGTAGTTCAACTCGGCCGGCGTCAGCGTGTACAGCGGGGTCTGGCCGTCCATCAGGATCGACACCTGGATGCTTTGCACCGCGCGCCACAAGCAGCCATCGGCGGGGTCATCAGGCATGCCGCCGGGCGTGGAAACGCCGGGTGGACAGGAGGCGATGGGGTTGCCGCTTGCATCGATCCCCGTGTCCAGTTCCGTGGCAGTAAGGAACCGGGTAAGGCCATCCGGCCCGATGATGCCGTAGCGGAAATCCAGGCGCTCGACGCCGCTCACCAGCGCCTGCGTGCTGCCGCCGTTCGCGGCGTTCGCGGTGCCGCCGTCCACGACCCGCACCAGCTCACCTGTTGTGGTCCCCGTGCACGGCGTCGTGTTGTTGGCACACACGACCTGCAGGAAATAGGTGACGGTCTGGAAGTCCCGGGTGAAGTCGAACACGCGCGCCGCAGCATTCTGGGTGATGTCGAGCGGCTGGGCGTAATTGGAAGGGGCGGCTACGGGAGCAAGCGCGCCGCCGCCAGAATTCGTGACGGTGAAAACTTGCGCATTGGAACAATCGGCCAGCATCGCCACGGTGCCGGTGAAGTCGCTGACCGGATCCTCACCAGGCAATTGCACAAGCTGGATGCCGGTAACTACGCCGCTGGTGGCGGTGATGAAGCTGCCGCCGGGACTCCCGATCGACCAGCCGGAGCCAGGCCGGATGTAGCGGATGGTGAGCACGTCGGTTCCGGGTACGCGATCGCCCACGAGCGTGCCGATCGGCGGGATTTCCGGCGCAAGGCCGGTCAATCCGGCAGGCGTGCACGGATTGCCCACCGTGCAGTCGTAACCGCGCATGTACAGCGAGGACGGCAGCGAGTACGCCTGCGTCGGCGTCGGCAACGTGGTCACGGTGTTGTCGGGAAGCGCGAGGGCCGTTTCCGCATAAACCGTCGGCGAGCGCAGCGCGTCGAGGTAGAGATTCGAAGCCGTCTGCCCGGCATTGCCGCCGGTATTGCTGCAGTACCCGCTGTTGGCGTTGGCGAGATCGCTGCGCAGGCTCTGGATCGCGAAGCGGCCCTGCTCCTGCAACGCCGCCATCTGCGCCTGAACCTTGTTTCCGTTCGACGTGGACTCGAATACCGAAATGATGCCGGCCGCGACGATCAACGCCATCACCAGCGCGATCATCAATTCGACCAGCGACAGGCCCGCCATGCGGCGGCGCGCGACGATGGATGGACCGACGCGACTCATGGCTGGAACACCCAGTAGAAGGATTGCGGCTGTTGCGCACCGGTCACGCTGTTAGCCTCGTTCCAGGTCAGCCTCATCGTGCACGTGCCGCCGTAGGGCGGCCGGAACTGGACCTGGCCATCCGGCCCGGTGCTCGGCGGGATGGGGATGCCTGCCTGCGAGCAGGCGATGGCGCCGGTGACCTTCGGCAGGAAGGTCGTGAGCTGGGTGCTCCACTGCGCCATATCGACGGCTGCAAGTTCGTCCGGCGTGCAGCCCGCCGCGCAGTCCGCGGTGCTGGCGGCTACCGGAAATTGTGTGGACGCGGCGGGAGTGCCGTAGTCGCCGTCCCACACCGCGGCGGGATTGGCAGCCATCCGGTCGGCCATGTTGTGCGCGAGGTACGTTGCCTGCGTGCGCAGGTAGGCGACGTGGTTGGACTGGATCGAATAGATCAGCAGCCCTGCAAGGCCGACCATGCCGAGACTGAACACAAGCACGGCGATCAGCACTTCCAGCATCGAAAAGCCTTGTTGGCTTGGATAGGCGCGGCGCATGGTCATGGCACTGGCGGACAAGCCGGGGATGGTGGATTGGTGGTGCCGGTGGTTTGCTGCATCATGCCGACCGCCGACACTTGCAGGAAAACGGGCGTGTTGTTGGTGCCACTCGGTCCAGACACGATGAAGCATGCTGCGGGCGACCGGAGCGTGCCCTGCGGTTGATAGATCACGGAGGTCGCGGGCGCCGCGCCGATCGCGTACGTCGCGGGCACGGCCGGGTGCTGCCGAAGGGTGATCGCCACGGCGGTCGGCGAGGTGGTGGCTGGCGGCACGACTACCTTCCAGCCGTCCGCCCAACCGCCCGCGGAAGCCGCGACCCAGACTTCCGTCTGCCGCGATACCGCCTCGGTGCGCGCGTATTGCAAATCGCCTGCCAGTGCGCTGTTGATGTCCGAAAGGTTCATCGCGACCAGCAGGTGGCGGAAACTCGGCACCGCGATCGTGGCGAGGATCGCCGCCACCGCCAGCGTGATCATCAGTTCGACGAGCGTGAAGCCGCAAGCGCGGCAACGCGCGCGCAGACGTGTCACGAAACCGACGGACATGATCTGGTATTTCCCCTGCACCACGGATTTGCCCCTGTGGAAACCACGATGCGGAGCGGATCATTCTCTGCTTCAAATCGATTGCAAAGCACTTTGCGACGGACGGCGCAATCCGGCCGATGAGCGGCGTCGCACTCGATTGCGATGAGCAACTCACACGAAAGATGTTTGAAAGAATCGCGCGTATCGCGGCGTCAGAATGCGGATTCGCAGCGTCGCTGCCCGATTACCGACTCGACATTTCGCCGATGACGCGAGACAGCGCGGCCTGCCAATCCGGCAGATCGACACCGAATGTGTCGCGCAACTTGGTGCTATCCAGCACCGACCATGCGGGACGCGTCGCCTTCGTCGGGTAATCCGCGGTGCGGATGGCATGCACTTCCGGAATACGATGGAGCAAATTCGCGTATCGTGCACGCTCGAAGATCGCGCGGGCGAATCCGCACCAGCTCGTGTGGCCCGACGCGACGAGGTGATACGTTCCATCGCGCGAAGTTTGTTCGCCGCCGCACCACTGGGCAATCACTTGCGCCGTGACATCGGCGATCAACGACGCGGGCGTCGGCGCGCCGATCTGGTCGTCCACCACACGTAGTTCGCTGCGTTCTTTGCCCAAACGCAACATGGTGCGCAGGAAATTGTGTCCGCGCGCCGCGTAAACCCAGGCCGTGCGCAGGATCAGGTGTCGCGCACCGCTGTCGCGCAGCGCGAACTCGCCTGCGAGCTTGGAACGCCCATAGGCGCTGACCGGATGCGTCGCGTCGTCCTCACGGTACGGCGCCGTGGCGTCGCCGTCGAATACGTAATCCGTCGAGTAATGCACCACGCGTGCCCCATGTCGCGCAGCCCACGCGCCAAGGAAACCGGGCGTATCGCCGTTGATGCGCTGCGCGAGTTCCGGCTCGTCTTCCGCTCTATCGACCGCGGTATATGCGGCGGCATTGATGATGAGGTCCGGCGCGAGGCGGTCGAGCGCTGCCGACAAATTGTTGGAATCGGCGAGGTCGATGGTTTCGCAGGCACTGCCACCTTCCAGCCTGCCGCTGCGGGTGGCGGGAATGATTTCGCAATTGTGGTTCCTCACCAGGCGCTCCGCCTCTCCCGGAGGGAGAGGGGAAAAGCGGCGAACCCCTCCCCCTCCGGGAGGGGTGTTCGCTTCTGACCCCCTCCCCCTCAGGGGAAGGGTGGGGTTTTCTTCGGCAAAGCCAAAGCCAAACCCATCCCCACCCAAACCCTCCCCTTGAAGGGGAGGGCTTTTGCTCAGCGCGCGCAGCAACTCGTATCCGACCTGCCCGTTCGCGCCGGTGATGAGAATTCTCATCATGTATGGCCCCTCACCCGCCAAGCCCTGCGCGCTTGTCTCCCTCTCCCCCGCGGGGAGAGGGGTGGGGTGAGGAGCGAATCACCCGGATACACATCAAAAGTAACTCACGGTTCCACATACACCGGCAGCTTGTCTTCCGGCACCTCGGCCAGGAACGGCGCCTTTTCGTCCTTCGCCGACAGCAGCGGCTCGGCCACCGGCCAGTCGATGCCGATCGCGGCATCATTCCAGCGCACGCCTGCGTCGCAGGTCGAGTCGTACAGCGCAGTGCACTGGTACATGAAGGTTGCCGATTCGCTGACCACGCAAAAGCCGTGCGCGAAACCTTCTGGGATCCACAACTGGCGATGATTGGCGGCCGTCAGCATCGCCGCTTCCCATTGTCCGAACGTGGGCGAACCGCGGCGGATGTCCACGGCGACGTCATAAACCTCGCCATCCAGCACCGATACGAGTTTGCCTTGCGGGTTCGGCCATTGGTAATGCAGTCCACGCAGCACGCGCTGCGCCGAACGCGAGACATTGGATTGCACGAACCGGACGTCGATGCCGAGTTCGGCGTACTTCTTCGCGTGGAACGATTCGAAAAAGTATCCACGCGCATCCCCATGCACGACGGGCTCGATGACGCACACGCCGGGCAGATTCGTGTCGATGCGCTTGAGGTGGGGGTGTTGGGTCATTGTAAAGATTGTTCCTTTGCCACCTTCAGTCCACTAGGCTCAAGCGCCGCTTCACATTTCCCCTCTCCCTCCGGGAGAGGGTGCCCGAAGGGAGGGTGAGGGCTCGGGCTCGTGCAATGTTCGCCACAACGCAAGATTCGTACCCTCACCCCAGCACTACGCTCTCGACCTACGGCCGCCTCTCCCGGAGGGAGAGGGGAGTAAATCAACCATCAATCAACCGCAACAAATACTGCCCGTAACCCGTCTTCGCCAGCGGCGTCGCGAGTTCGCGCACGCGTGCCGAATCGATCCAGCCGCGCTGCCAGGCGATTTCCTCGGGACAGCACACTTTCAACCCCTGCCGGTTCTCGACCGTGGCGATGTAGTTGGCGGCGTCCATCATCGACTCGTGGGTGCCGGTATCGAGCCATGCGTAGCCGCGGCCAAGCTGTTCCAGCATCAGCGAACCGTCCTCCAGGTAGCAGCGGTTCAAGTCGGTGATTTCCAGTTCGCCGCGCGCCGATGGCTTGAGCCGCGACGCGAATTCGCACACGCGCTCGTCGTAGAAGTACAACCCCGTTACCGCGTAGCTCGACTTCGGCCGCGCCGGCTTTTCTTCCAGCCCGATCACGCGTCCGGTCTGGTCGAATTCGGCGACACCGTAGCGTTCCGGATCGCGCACCAGATAGCCGAACACCGTCGCGCCATGTTCGCGCAGCGCAGCGCGCCGCAGCAGCTCGGTGAAACCGTGGCCAAAAAAGATGTTGTCGCCCAGCACCAGTGCGCATTGGTCGCCAGCAATGAAGTTGCGCCCGATCAGGAACGCCTGCGCGAGGCCATCGGGCGAAGGCTGCACGGCGTACTGGATGCTGATGCCCCACTGCGAGCCGTCGCCCAGGAGGTGATGGAACAGCGGCTGCTCGTGCGGCGTGTTGATCACCAGCACCTCGCGGATGCCGGCCAGCATCAGCACCGACAGCGGGTAATAGATCATCGGCTTGTCGTACACCGGCAGCAGTTGCTTGCTGATCGCCTGCGTGACCGGATACAGCCGCGTGCCGGAACCGCCGGCGAGGATGATGCCTTTGTTTGTCGTCACTAATCTGCTTCCTTCTTCTCCCCTCTCCCTCCGGGAGAGGGTGCCCCGAAGGGGCGGGTGAGGGTCCGGTCCCGCGCAATATGCAAGATTTCCGCGAGTACCGCATCCAGATCCGTCAGCACTTGATTGTCCCAGAATCGCAGCACCAGGCAGCCGTGCTGTTCGAGCGTCGCGGTACGTCTTGCGTCCGCTTCGGCGTGATGTTGCGACCCATCCAACTCCACAATCAGGCGAGCTTCGCGGCAATAGAAGTCGACGACGTAGGGCGGCATTGGATGCTGCCGGCGAAATTTCAGCCCCCCCAGCCGCCCGTTGCCCAGTCGGTACCACAATGCACTCTCGGCACAGGTTGAACCTGCGCGTAATGTCCTTGCCATGTTGCGCGTTCGCGTGGGTAATGGTGGATTCGCGCGCTTAACCACACCGGACCCTCACCCCTGCCCCTCTCCCGAAGGGAGAGGGGTTCAACTGCTGTTCCCTCTCCGTCCGGGAGAGGCGGAGCGAAGCGAACGCGCGCGCAGCGCGACCGCGTAGCGCCGGGTGAGCGTCCGGCCTCGCGCAGTACCAGATATGCGCAAGTGTCGAACCTTCACCCCTGCCCCAGTCTTTCCATCCGGTAGCTGCCATCCAGCACGCGCTGCACCCACGGCTGATTGGCCAGGTACCAGTCGATGGTGCGGGCGATGCCGGTCTCGAAATCGACGGAGGGTCTCCACCCGAGTTCGCGCTGCAGCTTCGACGAATCGATCGCGTAGCGCCGGTCATGGCCGGGGCGGTCCTTCACGAATTCGATCAGCGTTTCCCGCTTGCGGCCGTCCGGCAACGGCCGCTTTGCATCGAGCAGCGCGCAAATCGTCTTCACCACGTGGATGTTCTCGCGCTCGGAATCGCCGCCCACGTTGTAAGTCTCGCCCACCCGGCCCGCTTCCAGTACACGCCGGATCGCGCTGCAGTGATCCAGCACGAACAACCAATCGCGGATGTTCCTGCCGTCGCCGTACACCGGCAGTTTCTCACCCGCCAGCGCGCGCGCAACGATCAGCGGGATCAGTTTTTCCGGGAACTGGTATGGGCCGTAATTGTTCGAGCAGTTCGTGGTCAGCACCGGCAGGCCGTACGTGTGATGGAACGCGCGCACCAGGTGATCCGACGCCGCCTTGGATGCCGAATACGGCGAGTTCGGCGCATACGGCGTGGTTTCGCTGAACTTTCCCGACGCGCCCAGCGAGCCGTACACCTCGTCGGTAGACACGTGCAGGAAACGGAACGCGTCGCGCGCAGCCCCGTCGAGCCCCTTCCAGTAATCACGCGCGGTTTCCAGCAGCGCCAGCGTGCCGACGACGTTTGTTTCGACGAACGCCGCCGGCCCATCGATGGAACGGTCGACGTGCGACTCGGCCGCGAAGTTCACCACGGCATCCGGTTTGTGTTCGGCGAGCAAGCTCGCCACCAACGCGCGGTCGGCGATGTCGCCCCGCACGAATACGTGGCGCGGATTGCCTTCCAGTGGCTTCAGCGTGTCGAGATTGCCGGCGTAGGTCAGCTTGTCGAGATTGACGACGGTCAACCTGTCGGCGACCGCCTGCAACACGAAATTGCCGCCGATGAAACCGGCGCCGCCGGTGACCAGAAGCGTCGTCATCGCTGCCCCACTGCGTCTTCAAAAGGCGCAATTCTGGCACACGCAAGTATCGGACGCTCGCCCCCGCCCTTTGCCGAATGTGAGGCAGCTCTCATCGCGGATCGTCTGATTCGTTGCGGCAGAACGGTTGGCACGCATCCTGCACCCTACAGACCGGAGCAACTTCTGGTCAGGAACGGGGGCTCCCAAACGGTCGCGCCGCAAGGTGCGGCCGTTTGTTTTGTTCCTGCATTCTGAAGAATAAAAAGGTGCAGGATTCTCGGAGGCGAGCACCAGCCGCGAGCTTGAGGCCGCTATTCGAAAGAGCAGCGTGGGTGACACAAATCGTCACCCTGTCCCGCCGAGTCTTGAAACGGCTGATTGGTCGGCGCCAGAAACTGTGAACCGATTCCCAAGCCGAATCTGTGGGTTGCAGTTACATTTTCCGGGGGAACACAGTGATGGGGTTTGGCACGAAAGCTGCTTTCCCGTACCCGAGCTTCTGGCTCACTGGCCCTGCTGGCCAGGGGAGTTCGCATCAGGGGCTTGCACTTGGGCATTCCCAACCAGTTGACCAGTCACCACAAGCAACGAGGTATCCAACCATGAAATCGATGCAGAAAGGTTTCACCCTGATCGAACTGATGATCGTTGTCGCGATCATCGCGATCCTGGCGGCCATCGCCATTCCGGCATACCAGAACTACCTGGTACGCGCGCAGGTATCCGAAGGTGCAACCTTGGCCGACGGCGCCCAGACGGCGGTCGCGGAGTTTTATTCCAACACCGGCCGCTTTCCTGGTAGCAATGGCTCTGCCGGCCTTGCGAATGACACGTCAATCACCGGCAAATACGTCATTCAGCTCGACGTGAATACCGGTGCGGTGGCGGGCGATGGCATCATCGATGCAAAATTTAACGCGACGACCGCCAATAAAGCCATCCAAGGGACAGATCTGGTCTTTTCTCCGGTCACCAGCGCCAACGGCGACATCCACTGGACTTGCACAAAATCGACCGTACCTCCGAAGTATCTGCCCACCAGCTGCCGTTCGTAATCGCAGCGACTGCTTCGGAAATCTGTTTGCGAAGGGCCGCCCGGTGCGGCCCTTCTTTTTCCTTGTCGTCTCCGAGTGCAACCATTGCACACGTAGAACTGATCGCGTAATCGGATCCCGAAGCGACACGGCGACAATCGTGCCTTATGCTTGCACGCCGTGACACTCGCACCCGCGACCTCGTGAGACCATTCTTCCACGTACCCGCGAGGCAAATCGCTGCCGCCGTGGCATTTGCGGCAATCCTGGTCGCGCTGTTGGCCGTTGCATGGTGGGTTTACCACCCAGGGCTTTCCGGCGACTTCCTGTTCGATGATTTCGCGAACCTGCCCACACTGGGTGCGACCGGCCCCGTGGGCAACTGGACGTCGTTCCTGCGCTACGTCACCTCAGGCGATGCGGATCCGACCGGGCGTCCCTTGACGCTGCTGACGTTCCTGATCGACGCGCGCAACTGGCCTGCCAATCCCTATCCATTCAAGGTCACCAACGTGATCCTGCACCTGATCAATGGTGCGCTACTGGTCTGGGTGTTGTGGAAGCTGGGGACATTTTTACTCGCCTCTCCCTCTGGGAGCGCGTGGCACGAAGGGGCCCGCAAAACGATTCCCGCTCCCTCCGGGAGAGGCGGAGCGAAGCGAACGCGCGCGAAGCGCGAGCGGGCAGCGCCGGGTGAGGGTCCGGGTTCGCGTAATATCAGATCATACGCAAGCTTCGCACCCTCACCCCTGCCCCTCTCCCGGGGGGAGAGGGGTTCAAAATCTTCATCTCTCCCCGAGGGAGAGGGGACCAGAAGCGGGCTATTCGCGCTCGACAATCCCGCCATCGCCATCGCCGCATTGTTCGGCGCAGGCGCATGGCTGCTGCACCCACTGTTCGTGTCGACGACTCTCTACATCGTGCAGCGCGAGGCGATGCTGCCCGCGACATTCGTTTTGATCGGGATGTTGGGATGGATGGCATCGCGCCAGGCGTTGGCGGCAGGGCACATCAAACGTGCACTGGTCGGCATGGCGCTTTCCGCCTGGCTGTGCACGCTGCTGGCAGTACTGTCGAAAGCCAATGGCGCGCTGTTTCCGATCCTGCTGCTGCTGACCGAATGGATCGTGCTCTCCCGTCATGCAATGGCAACGGCTTGCATCCGCCGTTGGCACAAACGGGCCATGAGGATTTTCCTGATCATTCCAAGTGCGCTGGTGATCGGCTATCTCCTGTACCTGCTGCCCAGCGTAATTGCCAACACGCCTGCAATCCGCGGCTGGACGGTCGGTGAGCGATTGCTCACCGAGCCGCGCGTCGTTACCGATTACCTGCGCTTGCTGTTCATCCCGCATGCGCATTCAACCGGTCTGTTCAATGACCAGTTCTCCGTTTCCACAAGTTGGATACACCCAGCCGCGACGCTTCCCTGTGCAGTGTTGATCCTCGCTTTGATCGGCGCGGGCTTTGCTTTGCGCAAGAAGTATCCGGCAATAGCCCTTGCATTGTTATTCTACTTTGCCGCGCAATTGATGGAATCAGGCTGGCTCTCGCTGGAGCTTTATTTCGAGCATCGAAACTACCTCCCTGCAATGCTGCTGTTCTGGCCAATCGGACTGTGGATGGCCAAACCTGGCTCGCTACGATTCATGCGCGTTGGCGCGGCGGCGCTGATCCTTGCGACGCTTGCAACCCTGACTGTGCAGCGCTCCAAGCTTTGGGGCGACGGCTTCCGGCAGGCGCAGGTGTGGGCAGCTATCAACCCGGATTCCGCTCGAGCGCAGACGAACGCCGCGCTATATGACATGAACCACAATCGTCCACGCCTCGCTGCAGCACGCTTGCGGCTGTCGCTGCCACGCCACCCCGACGATATCCAGGCGCCGATCAACTTGATCGGGGCGGAATGCAAATTGGGGGCAGTGCAGCCCCGGACGCTGGCCCGGGCCGATTTTGCGCTGACGCGCACCCGCGTCGGCGGACAGACAGCGTTCAAATGGTTCAGTGAGGCATTGGACATGGCAACGCGCCATGCCTGTCCCGGCCTCGACTTTGCAGCATTGCAGGGAACTTTGGACGCTGCCCGGCACAACTCACATTGGCAGAATCAAATGGGGCTGCAGCAGGATCTGCAACACCTGCAAGGCGAACTCGATCTCGCAGAAGGTAATCCCGATGCTGCGCTGAAATCGTTCAACCGTGCCCTGGCCATGCGACCTAGTCAGGACGCGGCACTGGAGCAGGCCGCCTACCTTGGCGCGCAAGGCTATCCACAATTGGGACTAGACCACCTGAATTATTTCAATACTCTGCCTCCCGGACCGAAACCGGGATTCGGCATGCCGCGCATCCATGCATGGGTGCTGCGCGAACAAGGCTGGTGGGCGAAGGAAACGGCGTATCTGCGTAACAACTTGGAAGAGGACGCCGCAGCGAAGTTGCGGCAACCGGCCAAGGTCACGCCGCCCGCGGGCGCTGTACGGTTTGATCACCCAAGCCGTTCAACAAGCCGCTGATCGATATGTCTTCGTCAATTTCTTCCCAGTGCAACCCGCGTGCGCTTATTCGACAAGCCCGTCGCTGGGCCGCCGTCGCACACAGTAGCCGAGGGAACCACGCGAGCGGGACGCCGAGCGTGCGGCCATCGGCAAGTTCGACCCACATGTTGTCCTGGTCGAATCGAATTGATTTCGCCTTAGCCGAAGTAGTCATGCCACGCCCTCTTGATCCTTGCCTCATTGTCACTCACCAAATCGAGAAGTTCGCGAAGCTGTTTGGCATTGTAACCATCGTTATATGCGACTGCGATGGAAGGCTCGACCCAAACCTTTGCTTCGCATTCACCTTTCTCAATGTGTACGTGCATCGGTTCGCGCGGCGACCCTTCATTCGAATAAAAAAACAGCTTGAACCCGCGATGCCGGAAGATCACTGGCATCGTTACCTCCCGATTCGAATGGGCATCAAAGGGCAAGGTAGCATACACAGCGGGCTACGAACGGACGTGCGTGCATGCGCCTGAACACTCGCAATCGCGCCTGGTTACCGTGGCTGCTGCTTGCGGCCGCGGTGATTGCAACCGCAGTCGTGTACTGGCCCGGCGTCACGGGCGGATGGGTGTTCGACGACTACCCGAACATAGTCGACAACGCTGCGATCCACATCACGCCAGGACATTCGACGCTGATCGCGTGGATCAATTCGGCGCTGTCTTCGCCTTCCAGTTTCCTGCACCGGCCGCTGGCGTCGCTGACGTTCTCCGTGAACTGGTACTTCGGCGGCGGCGATCCGTGGCCGTTCAAGGTCACCAACATCGTCATACACCTCGTCAACGGCGTGCTGCTGTATTTCATGCTGAGTGCGTTGTTGCGGTTGTTCGGGTTGCGCACCGGCGGGTTTCTCCCCTCTCCCTTCGGGAGAGGCGGCCGCAGGCCGAGCGCGGTAGCGCTCCCCGAAGGGGCGGGTGAGCGTTCGGACCCGCGCAAGATCGAACCACGCGCAAATATCGGACCCTCACCCCCAACCCCTCTCCCGAAGGGAGAGGGGAGCAAAGCCGCTGCTTCGCGCTCGCGCTTCGCGCGCGTTCGCTTCACTCCGCCTCTCCCGGAGGGAGAGGGATCTGCGTCCACCATCGACGAATCCGCCGCCACCCGCCTCGCGTTGATCGTCAGCGCCGCGTGGCTGCTGCTGCCGATCAACCTGATGGCGGTGCTGTATGTGGTGCAGCGGATGGAGAGCCTGTGCCAGGTTTTCGTGCTGGCGGGCTTGTGGGCCTACCTGCATGGACGCTGGATGATGCTGACGGCGAGCGATGCGCGCCGCGACCGGCACGGCTTCGCGCTCGCAGTGAGCGGCATCGTGCTGGGCACGCTGCTCGGGTTGACCTCCAAGGAAACGGCGGTGCTCTTGCCGGTGTTCGCATTTCTTGCGGAGTGGATCCTGGTGCGGTTTGCTTCGGTGCCAATTTCGGACCGCGCATTTGTGTCGCGCCATCCGTGTACGCCGCATCCGGCGCTCGCGTATGCAAGGCTGCAACCCCAGCCGGGTTCCATATCAGACCTTGATGAACCCCTCTCCCCCCGGGAGAGGGGCAGGGGTGAGGGTCCGGATACGCCCAATGCTACGGACTTGCTGGCGAGAGCCGAACCCTCACCCGGCGCTTCGCGCCACCCTGTCCCGGCAGGAGAGGGGAACATCAGCGAACCCTCATCCGGCGCTGCGCGCTCGCGCTTCGCGCCCGTTCGCTTCGCTCCGCCTCTCCCGGAGGGAGAGGAGGCAGCCAAGCAAGACAGCCGCATCTGGGCGCTGTTCACCTTCACGCTGTTCATCCCAGGCGTGCTCGGGTTCCTGTGGCTGCTGCGCGGTGCCTCGTCGCCGGCATCGTGGTCCGGACGCGATTTCACGCTGGGCCAGCGCCTGCTCACCGAAAGCCGGGTATTGGTCGACTACCTGCACTGGACGCTATTCCCGAACCCGATGGTGTTGAGCCTGTACCACGACGAGATCGTGAAATCGACCGGGCTTCTTACACCCTGGACCACGCTCGGCTCGATCGTTCTGCTCGCGGCATTGGCCGTGGTCGCCGTACTGTTGCGCAACCGCCGACCACTGGTGTCACTGGGCATTGGCTGGTTCTTCGCCGCGCAACTGTTGACTGCCACGATCATTCCGCTGGAGTTGGTGTACGAACAGCGCATGTATTTCGCATCGATCGGAGTGCTGCTGGCAGTCGGCGCGTTGCTGATGGGCTTGCGCTGGAAGATCGCGCTTCCGATCCTGCGGGGGTTCGTGGTGGCCATCGCGCTGCTGTGGTTCGCGCTGGCGACCAATCTGCGCGCACAGGAATGGTCGAATCCGCTGCGGCTGGCGATAGCGGAAGCCAATCGACACCCCGAATCGGCGCGCGCAGTGTACGAGGCCGGTCGCCTGCTGTTGATCGCATCGAACTACCAGCCCGGCAAGGCGCTCGATGAATCCCGTAAATACCTCGCAAAGGCGGCCGCAATACCGGGCTCGTCGTCACTGGCCGACCAGGCACTGATCATGATTGCGGATCATCATCATCAGGGTGCCGATGCCGACTACTGGAATTCGATGATCCGAAAGCTGCGCGACCAGCCGACTCGCCAGGAAGATATCTCCGCGCTGATTTCGCTCACCAACTGCTACGGCTCGGGCATTTGCAAATTCGACGTTTCTTGGCTGCAACGCGCGTACGCAGCGGCGCTTTCGCGTCCCCACCCCATTGCACGCCTCAACGGAGCGTACGCAGATTTCGAGCGCGACCTGATGCATAACGACCCGCTGGCCACCAAGTACTTGGCGCGCGCCGTCGCAGGCGACCCGAGCGAGTCTGCGTATCGAATCGACTTGGCCGCGCTGTACGCACGGCAAGGTGAGACAGAAAAAGCCCTGGAACAAATCGACGTGCTGCGGCGCATGAATCTCGCTGGCCGCCTGGACAACCAGATCGCGGTGCTGGAGCGGTTAGCCGAACAGGGCAAGATTGCGGCGCCCTCGGCTCACTGAGCCCGTTTGACACCACTAACTGTTCGAAGCATCATGATGCTTGTTCATTGATGCTTTTGCTGTCATGCGCACCACCATCACCCTCGAGCCGGACGTCGAAGCCTTGTTGAAGAAGACGATGCGCGAACGCGGCATCACCTTCAAGGACGCGGTCAATCAAGCCGTGCGCGACGGACTGGCCAAGCCCGCGGAAGATGTACCGCCATTCAAACAGCGCGCGTTTCACTTGGGCAAGCCGCTTGTGGACTTGACCAAGGCATTGGCGCTCGCGGACGAGTTGTACGACATCGACCACGGCTGGTTGCCGCCGAAGTGAGGACGCCAGACGTCAACGTGCTGGTATACGCGGTCAATCTTGACGCGCCCCAGCGTGCAGTCGCTGCCCGATGGCTGGAAGACGCGTTCGCTGATCCCGCTGGCATTGCGTTCACATGGCATGCGCTCGCAGGTTTCCTGCGGATCAGCACGCAGAGACGAATTGTGCGCGCGACGCTGCCAGTGGAAACGGCGCTGGGCGTGGTGGAGGAATGGCTGTCGCATCCACGCGCTCGGATGATCGGGCCGACCGACCGTCACGCGCCGTTACTCGCACGCCTGCTGATCGGCGCGGGCCGCGGCGGCAATCTCGTGAGCGATGCGCATCTTGCAGCCATCACCATCGAGCACGGGGCGACCTTGGGTACTTTCGATCGTGACTTCGAACGCTTCGCAGGCTTGCGGATGGATTGGCTTCAGGGCAATGTAGTCCACGAAAACTGACGCAGCACATTCCAGCTTGCCAAGGCTACGGCTGGTCTATAGACTGGTCTGGACTACGGAGGACGCAATGCATACTGAAATCGGCGCATACGAAGCCAAGACCCGGCTTCCAGAGTTGCTGCGCCAAGTCCGAAAGGGGAAATCGTTCACCATCACGAATCGCGGTGAGCCAGTCGCCGAACTTGTGCCGGTCGGTAAGGCCGCTGATGTGGGTGCGGCGCGTGCAGCGTCGCAGATGGAAGCGTTCATGCGCTCGCATCGCATCCCCGGCGTCGATATCAAGGCGCTCATCGAATACGGTCGCCCTTGAGCTTCGTGCTGGACAACTCCGTCACGATGCGATGGTGCTTTGGCGACGGGACACCTGAGGATCTGGACTACGCGGCCGCGGTGGCTCGGCAGCTGCAAACGGACACCGCGCTGGTGCCGGTCATCTGGGTACTCGAGGTGGTGAATGTCCTGGCTCGGGGAGAATTGCTGGGTCAGCTTGCGGCGGAAACGTCAAGCGAATTTCTGGAGATGCTGAAACGAATGCGCATCGTGACCGATCCGGACACAACCCGCCATGCCTTCAGCACGACCCTGGATCTCGCGCGGCGGCATCGTCTTTCGGCATACGATGCCGCGTACCTCGAACTGGCACAGCGCAAACAAATACCGTTGGCGACGCTGGATGCCGAATTACGCAAATCGGCCGCGGCTGCCGGCGTCGCGCTCTTCTGAAAGCGGGAGCCCGGCGCAATGCACCACCGATGCTGGGATTCGCATGCAAACGCTCACCCGATCCTTGCACGTGCAGGAGGACCGGCAGGCCCGATCGTCGCGGCCTCCGCCGCTCCCGAGGGTAGGCTGGGCTGACGCCTGCCATCGCGGAAGCCCAGCGCAATGCACACTGATGCTGGGATTGGACGGAATGACCATGGTATAGTGACCATGGTTGTTCAACCGCGCTTACCGCAATGGAAACCGAAATCTCCAAATCCCGCTTCAAGGCACACGCGCTGGAAATCTTCCGCCATATCGAAAAAACCGGCACACCCGTTGTCATCACCGACAATGGGACGCCCACCTTGACGGTCACAAAATATCGCCGCGAAAAACCCGATGCCTTGGCCCGTCTCAAGGGTTCAGTGCTGCGGTTTGATGATCCGCTGGCACCTGTGGATACGAGTTGGGAAGCCAATACGTGATCGTGCTGGATACGCACGCCTTGGTGTGGTGGATCGGAGGCGACCCGCGGCTTTCGCGAAGAGCGGCCGGTGCCATCCGCAAGGAACTCGCATCCGGGCAATTGGGAATCCCATCGATCAGCGCCTGGGAAATCGGCATGCTGATTGCCAAGGGCAGGATCACGCTCGGCATGGACGTGACCGAATGGCTGAGTGCAGTCCTGGCAGTTCCCGGCGTGACCCTGTTGCCATTGTCCGCGGAGATCGCACTTGATTCCACACGACTGCCCGGCGAATTCCATGATGACCCTGCCGATCGAATGGTCGTTGCCACCGCGCGAGCGGAAAATGCGCCACTCGTGACCGCCGATCGACGCATACTCGCCTACCCCCACGTACGCACCCTGTGGTGAGGTCTCCGCATCGAGGAGCACAGGTATGCGAAATCGCCCCGCCACTGCGCCGCCCTTCCTGATCTTCGGCTCGCCGCTGATCGAGCAGACCGAGATCGACGAAGTCGTGGCCTGCATGGAATCGGCATGGCTGGGCACCGGGCCGCGCGTCGTGCAGTTCGAGCGCGACTTCGCGGCCTACCAAGGTTTGCAGCTGGCCCAGGTCGCGGCCGTCAATTCATGCACGGCGGCGCTGCACGTCAGCATGGTCGCGGCGGACCTGGAGCCTGGCAGGGAAGTGATCACCACACCCATGACGTTCTGCGCCTCGGTTAACGCGATCATCCATGCTGGGCTGGTACCCGTGCTGGCAGATGTCGACCCTGCAACGCAGAACATCGATCCGGCTGCGATCGAAGCCGCGATCACCCCGCGCACGGGCGCGATCCTGCCGGTGCATTTCGCGGGGCGTGCTTGCGAAATGGACGCGATCATGTCGATCGCGCGAAAGCACGACCTCATGGTGATCGAGGATTGTGCCCATGCCATTGAAACCACCTGCCACGGCAGGAAGGCCGGCACATTCGGTGATTTCGGCTGCTTCAGCTTCTATGCCACCAAGAACGTCGTCACTGGCGAAGGCGGCATGATAACGGGCCGCGACGAGGCGCACATCGCGCGCGCCAGGGTGCTGGCATTGCATGGGATGAGCAAGGATGCGTGGCATCGCTTTGGCGACCAAGGCTATAAGCACTATCAGGTCATCGAAGCCGGTTTCAAGTACAACATGATGGACCTGCAAGCTGCGATCGGCATCCACCAGCTTGCGCGCGTGGAGCGCAACTGGCTACGTCGCGAAACCGTGTGGAACCGCTACATGGAAGCTTTTGCAGACCTGCCCATCGGATTGCCTGCACCACCCGAGAAGAACACAAGGCACGCGTACCACCTTTTCACAATCATGGTCGACGAGGTGCGCTGCGGGATTTCCCGCGACGCGTTCCTCGACGCCATGAACGCGCGCCGTATCGGCACCGGCGTGCACTATCTCGCCGTGCCGGAGCATCCGTACTACCAGCATCGCTACGGATGGAAGCCGGAACAATGGCCGAACGCAATGCGGCTTGGTCGCCAAACCGTCAGCCTGCCGCTGTCGCCGAAGCTGACCGACGCGGATGTCCAACGTGTCATCGATGCAGTTTCGAGCATCATGTGCCACGCCAGTAAGATCACGGCATGAATTCGACCGCACAACCTGCCCGTCATGAGGATCCGGAACTGCGGTTCGCGTTCGGCCGTAACTGGAAATCCTTTCTTGCGACGCTCGACGATCGTCGGCTCAAGGAAGCGCGGCTGAGGCTGTGCGAATCGTTGAAACGAAACGACCTGCATGGCCTGCGCGTCCTGGACGTGGGGTCCGGCAGCGGACTTTCCAGCCTAGTGATGTACCAACTCGGTGCGGAGGTAGTGTCATTCGATTTCGACGCCGACTCAGTAACCTGCACGGAAGAATTGCGCAAGCGCCACGCCTCGGAAGGCTCGAGTTGGCAAATCCTGCAAGGTTCGGCCCTGGATCCCGATTTCATGGAAGGGCTGGGGCAATTCGATCTGGTCTACAGTTGGGGGGTTCTGCACCATACCGGAGCCATGTGGCCTGCCCTTGAGTTGGCTGCGGCGCGTGTTGCCCCCCGCGGAACGTTGCTGCTGGCGCTGTATAACGACCAAGGCTGGCGTTCGTCTCTGTGGCGCGTAGTCAAGCGTTTTTATTGCAGCGGACTGCCAGGAAGATGGGCGGTCGGCGCGGTGTTCTATCCGCTGTTTGCGCTGTACGCGCTAGTGCAAGACCTACGGCATTTCCACCCGCCCGGCACCTATGCGCGCCAATACGTACAAAAACGCGGCATGTCGTTGTTTCACGATTGGCGGGACTGGCTGGGCGGCTATCCATTCGAGGTTGCCAAACCGGAAGACGTCGTCCGCAAACTGGCCGCAGTGGGGTTGGCGCTGCAACGCGAGACGCTTACTGCTGGTTTGGGTTGCAACGAATTCGTCTTCGTGCGGTGACGCTCAGGAGCGTACACGATCAATCACGACAATCTGGCGACTCATTGGCCGCAATATGCCAGCGAGCAGCCCCTTTTCGAGCACAATCCATATGGCAATGATTACCCCGAGCCGCGTGGGAAGAGCCATCAAATGGCTGGTGGCCGGCAATCCCGCCCAGCGAAGGCGCGTACGGCATGAGTTGGCGCGCGCGGCAGCCGCCATGTTCGGGGATTATCCGATCAGTGACGATTACAAGCTGTGGCGTGAGGACAAGCAATTCCTGGATGACTTCAACCGAATGTCGCCGGGGAACCCTTATTCGCAGGATCGTAAGTGGACGCTTCGAGAATTCGTGAAACTCAGCAACGCTTTACCGGGGGATTTGGCGGAATGCGGCTGTTACGTTGGCACCTCGGCGTTCTTTATTGCACAGGTATCAGCACATGGGAAGCTTTATTTGTTCGACTCGTTTCAAGGACTTTCAGACCCCGACGTGCCCGATGCGGACATCGCAGCAGATGTGATGCCATGGTCTGCTGGAGACCTGAGTACCAGTGAGGCAACGCTGCGGCGCCACCTCGCCTGCTACGACTCGATCGAGGTACTGCCTGGCTGGATTCCCGAGCGATTCAAAGAGGTGGTGGACCATCAGTTCCGCCTCGTACACATCGACGTGGATTTGTACAAGCCTACCCGCGACAGCCTCGAGTTTTTCTATCCGCGCCTGGTCAAGGGCGGATTCATCGTGATGGACGACTACGGCTTCAAGAACTGTCCGGGCGCCACACGCGCGGCCGACGAACTGGTCGCATCGCATAGGGTTGAGATCCTTCGGCTGACCACCGGGCAAGGGGTGATCACAAAACCCTGAATGCCATCCCCACCGGCAATGCGAGAGGTCACAATTTTCGCGAGAACACCTCGATGATGTTGCCGCCATGGTGCAAGCGGTCTGCCAATCCGAGCAACGTTCGCAATATCACGTTCTTCAACGAGAACGGCGACAGGGGCGTGCTGTTGGGATCGAATGTAACCAGGTTGAGTGTTTCGAAACCGGAACCGTTTAGCAGCAACTTCATTGCATTTGGGCTGAAGAAATAGGTGTGATGCAACGAATATGCATCGAACCGCTTCTGCCGCCCGCCGACATGCAACCAACGGCGCAGCCGGTCGAGGTCGTTTTCAAACTGTTGCGGCACCTCGAGTACCAAGAGGCCGTGCGGACGTAAAACCCGGTGGCACCATAGCAAATGGGACATAGGGTCGGGCATGTGCTCCAGCACGTGATTCATGTGGACCAAATCGAACTGCATCTCACCGATCTGCTGGATCCCATCAGCGGATAGTAGTTTCACGTTGTTCACCGCTCTGGCTGTCGCACGCGCATCCGCAGACAGTTCGATGCCCATGCACTCGTGACCCTCATCGAGGGCTGCGCGAACGAATTCGCCTGTGGCGGCACCGTAGTCGAGGATCGCCAAGTGCGCGTCTGCCGCTGCAATCTTCGCAATGGCGTGAATCCTGGCACGAAAATAGCCCATGCGCCTCTTGGCCAGCTGCATGTAACCGGCAGGCGAAGCGCCTCTGCCGCCAAAATACAACGCGTCACTGTAAAGCCTCGCGTAACCTTCTGCATTGGGCCTTGGGCTCAGCCAATGCAACATGCACGAAGTGCAATGTAGTACACCGAATGGCGGCGTTAATTCCAGATAGCCGTTCCACCGTGGGTCAGGCTTCCCGTCAGCACCGCAAAGAATGCAATGCGGCACTTCTTCAAGCGGGAGTTTGCGCAGCTGTTGCTGCCACGAATCATTCATGCCCGCTTACTCCTCACCCCACGAGCGAATCGCACGCCGGCCAATGCAACGATCACGTTTGCAACAACGTGTGCAACCCGAACCAAGATGGCCAACGCACCAGAGGTCGCGACGCTCAAGCCAAACCCATGCCCACCGAGCATGTAGATCGCTTCCATGATTCCTAAATTTCCTGGTAGCAAGGCAAGCATTGACGATACGTACACCAGGCACGTCAGGATGAGTGCTTGTCCGACACCAATCGCAGCGCCGAAGCGGGTGTATACCCAATACAAGAGCAGCGTTCCGAGCGCATATTGCACGACAACGCCGGCGAGACCACTCAACCTGATGCCGGTCGCAGCACGGTGGAGCAGTTGTTTGCGCTGTACCAGCCACGCGGGGCGTGCCAGACGATCCAGCCACTTCAGCCACAATTTGCGCAACGCGAACATTGCCAGCCAGACCACTCCCAGCGCGAGCGCAGGCCAACGTCCACGGGGATCGCCCGTCAGCATTAGACCACCGACTAGCCCGATCAATGCGATCCAGACGCTGACGACCAACTGGCGCCAAGTGGCAAGCAATCCCTCCGGAACACTCACGCCGCGGCGTGACAACCATACGACCCGGACAGCGATCCCGGGTTGCAGGGGCGCCACGTAATTGGCCAGAGCGCTCAAGGCCCAAACTGGTGCGAAGTGCCACAGACGGACGCGATGCTCGACATCAAGAAACGTCAGGAAATTTCGTGCCTGTACAAAAGTTGCGCAGATCATCACGAGCACCGCGCCGAGGAAGGTCAAAGATTGTTCACGCCAGATTCTGACAAGCACAGGCCACCAGATCGCGACAAGCACGACAGCAGTCACCATCAGCAGCAGATAGGCGATGTTGCGCAAACTTCGCAGGCTGGGCAGCTTCATGACGCATGACCCCGCGGGCCGTCGTCCAGCAGCGCCAGATAGCGGAATGCAATCGTTCGCGGCCTGTGGAATGCAACCACATGATCAACATCGCGCGATGGCTGTGCGATCTCGGCCACCATGGCCTGCGCCAGTGCGGCCGGATCAGCAACAGGTATCAAGCGCCCGTACCGACCACCATCGAGCAGCTCACGAGGGCCATAGGGACAATCCGTGGACACGACCGGCACCCCCAAGGCCAATGCTTCCAGCAGCACGTTTGGATAGCCTTCCCATCGCGACGAAAGCACGTGAAGCGAAGCTCTTGCCAGGATGGGATAGGGATTGTCCATCGCGCCAGTCAGCCACACACGATCGGCGATGCCGAGCTCATAGGCCAATCGCTCGAGGTCCGCGCGCAGATCGCCGTCGCCCACGATGACCAGCCGATGGGTTTCGCGCAGCGCACTCATTGCATAGGCACGCAACAAGGTCCGCTGGTCCTTCTGTTCGACCAGTCGACCTAGCGAAACCACGTACGGAAATTTACGATCCACTGTCGCCGGGGGCTCGAGACTTGCCAGACGACGCAGTCGGTCCGCATCGATCGGGTTGTGGACGATGTGGATTCGATTCTTCGCAAGGCCCAAGCAACGCAGGTCTTCCGCCACACCTTCCGATACCGCGATCAACGCATCGGCCCGACGGTAAAGCCAACGCATCATCTGTCGTTTCAGGACACTTTTGGTGTTCACGAGACTGGCTGCTTCACGCAAGACGACATGCGCGTTCGTATGCGCCTGACTGCATGCCCATGCGGCCAGCAAGTTGGTGCCCGTCATTGTGCTGAGCACCGCATCGGGGCGGATGCTCCGTATCAGCGACGCCAGCCTGGGCAGCGCTTTCCGCGCCAGGGCAAAACCTCGCGCGTAACCGGCATCAACCAATTCATGCAGCACTACAGCGTCTGGAACTTCACAGCGTAACGGACCACCGCCCAGTAGCACGGCCAAGTGCACTTCCCGACCCGCTTCGAGAAACGAGCGCGCGAGTTGCAGCAATACGCGCTCGCCGCCGCCGCGTTCGAGGCTGGGTAACACCAGCAATATGCGATTGGCGCGCGTTGACACCTGGGTCAACCCTAGGCGCCCGCGCGCCAGCGGAGATAGGAGTAGGCCAGCCACAGGGGCTGGGAATGATCGTTGCGTCCCGCGCGGTGCTCGCGAAGCAGTGCTCGCAATCCCGCGGGATCCACCACGCCGGTATTCCCCGTGTCGGCCATCGCCAGCAAGTCATTACCCAGCCAGTCGCGCAGCCAGTGGCTGACGGGCGAGGCAAACCCCTGCTTGCGGCGATCCCAGATGAAATCCGGCACACGGCCACGCATGGCCGTGCGCAGCAAGCACTTGCCGCGCAGGCGCGCGAAGTGCCATTGCCAGGGCACGCGGATCACGAACTCGAAGAGTGCCTTGTCCAGGAAGGGACTGCGTGCTTCCAGCGAAAACATCATCCCGGCACGATCGACTTTCTGCAGGATATCCTGGGGCAGATAGACGAGCACGTCCATCAACAACATGTGGCGAATTTCATCGGGATCATCCGGCCACGGCAAGTCGGGCATCGCGTGGCCTGTGCCCAGCCCTGGCACCAGCGTGGTGAGTGTTGCCTTGCGGATAGCCGGTGGCCCTATGTAAATGTCACGGTCCTCCCGCGCCAGACGCGTGAACAAGTGCGCGCGCTTGAGAAGACTGCCACTGTGGTGTGCGTAGGGTTCGGGGGTCGCCAGCACGATGTGCTCGATCGCGGAGCGCAGCAGTGCCGGCATCCGGTGATAGCGCCGGCGCAACAACCGCCCCGCGTACCGCGCGTAACCACCGAAGATTTCGTCGCTGCCATCGCCCGTCAGTACCACCTTGACGTGCTTTGCGGCCACGGAAGCGACCAACGCACTCGGCACCAGCGAAGAGTCGCCGAACGGCTGGCCCATGCGGCGCGGTAGTTCGGTTGCGAGTTTCGCCGCCACCTCCGGTTTGATTTCTTCCGCCGTGTGCAAGGTGCCCAGCTCGGCCGCGGCGCGCGCCGCCGGCGCACGTTCGTCGTAGGTCGGCTCGGCGAAGCCTGCGGTGAACGTTCGCAACCTTCCGAATCCCGATGCCTGCGCGAGCGCGCACACCGTCGTCGAATCGACCCCGCCCGAAAGGAAAGCACCAACTTCGACGTCAGACGCCA
>Ga0070737_10001911_pt1 | contig 27114 bp, 24 predicted proteins | sample Coa_R1_10_FD_66438 | JGI IMG/M metagenome (GOLD analysis project Ga0070737, IMG submission 66438) | Surface soil microbial communities from Centralia Pennsylvania, which are recovering from an underground coalmine fire - Coalmine... | ecosystem: Environmental > Terrestrial > Soil > Unclassified... | reverse complement strand
CTTGCACCCAAAGGGCCACCGGGCGCTTGAGGACGTCCCGCTGCATCTTCAGCTCCGCGACCTCACGGCGCAGCCGCACCAGCTCCGCCCGCTCGCCCGCATCCAGCGCCGCGTCCCCGGCCTCCCGGCGCTTCCTGTCCTCCGTGACCCAGTTGCCCAGGGTTCCCTCGTTCACCCCGAGCTCACGGGCCACCCGCGCGATCGGCTTGCCGGTCTCCCGCACGATCCGCACCGCGCCGTCCCGGAAATCCTGATCGAACTTCCTGCGTGTCTCTCCCACCGGAGAACTCCTCTTCCCTTAGTGAGTGTTTGGTAAATGCCCTGGTAGCCGGTGGCGGCGGGGCCGTGCCCGGGCTGGTGGCGTGCTGGTGCTGCTGAGATCGGCGGACGCGGGCCCCGTGTTTCGTGATGTGTGAAGATCAAGGACACACGAGAGCCCGCGCGTGCTCAGGGTATGCGCCGGGCCAAGAGCTATCCCAGCGACCTGACCGATGGGCAGTGGCAGGTCATCGCCCCGCACCTGCCGGCCGGGGTGCCCGGGCGGCGGGGCCGGCCGCGGATCTGGCCGCTGCGGATGATCATCGACGGCATCTTGTACGTGGACCGGACCGGGTGCGCCTGGCGGTGCCTGCCGTCTGAGTTCCCGCCGTGGCGGACGGTATACGGGTACTTCGCCGCCTGGCGGGACGACGGCACGCTGGCCCGGCTGCACGACGGGCTGCGCGCCCGGGTCCGCACTGCGGCCGGGCGGAGCCCGGAGCCGACCGCGGCGGTCATCGGCTCCCAGCCGGTCCGCGCCGCCGACACCGTGCCGAGGACCGGCCGCGGCTGGGATAACGCGAAAAAGGTGAACGGGACGAAACGGCACATCGCGGTCGATGCGCTGGGCCTGCTGCTGGCGGTGGTGATCACCGCCGCATGCGCCCAGGACCGCGACGGCGCCCGGCCGCTTTTGTGGGACCTGCGCCGCGCCTGCCGCCGCGTCCGCCTGGTCTGGGCCGGCTCGGCCTGCAACGGAAAGCTCACCGCCTGGGCCGCCGCCTTGCAGATGAACATCCAGATCGTCGCCCGGCGCAACCCGCACGCCTTCGAGGTGCTGCCCCGCCGCTGGGCCGTGGAAAGAACCTTTGCCTGGATCAGCAAGAACCGCCGTACCGTCCGCGACTGCGAGCGTCTGGCCGCCAGCCATGAGGCCATGCTCTTGTGGTCCATGACCGCCCTGATGGCCCGCCGCCTGGCCCAGCCCACCCATTAATCAAACACTCACTTAAGAGGATCCCTCCACGCTCAGGGGGGAAACCCAGTTCGCCGGCTCCGGCGTCGTAGAGTCCGGCTGCAAGGCGGTCATCGGCCAGCGCCTCAAAATGTCAGGCATGCGCTGGACCATCACCGGAGCCGACGCCATCACCACCCTCCGCTGTCAGCAGGCCAGCAGACCCGAAGACCGGATCTGGCCCGCACGTCACAACCAGACAGTCCCCGCCTGAACAGGCAGGGCTGCGGCCAAAGTATTTCCGCTGTTCAGGCTGGGGTGCGATCAGCGACCGGCGCGTGGCCGCGGGGTCGTCCGGCTTTCCGGTCCGGCCATCGACATCCGTATCTGATTACTAACAGTGACTGATGCGGCGGCAGGCGCCCGGGGCTTTCAGCAGCTGGACGTGACTGGCCTGGCGGCGATCTGGTTACGTCCCGGGAAGGGCAACGGGGTCCCGGATAAGAGGCTGCGCGGATAGGCGTGATCTGCGGGGCTCCGGCGTGTCCTGAGGCGGAACAGGCACAGGTTCCGTGATCACCGGAGTTTCCTGCGCTTCGTGATCACGGGAGTCCCTGTGCCTGCCATCCCATCATGGCTGCTGGAGCCCCTCTGGGACCAGTTCGCCGCGCTGCTGCCCGACCGGCCCGTCTATGCCTCGTCTCACCCGCTGGGCTGCCACCGGCCGCGGATCGCCGACCGGGTCATCTTCGAAAAACTGATCCAGGTCCTGCGGTTCGGCTGCTCGTATGAGGCGATCGCCGACTGCACCTGCTCGGCCACCACGATCCGGGAGCGCCGCAAGGAGTGGGTCAAGGCCGGGATCTTCGCCCGGCTGAAGCAGATCGCGCTGGACTCCTATGACCGCATCGTCGGCCTCCTCCTGCAGGACCTGGCCATCGACGGGTGCATCACCAAGGCACCGGGCGGCGGGGAATGCGCCGGCCGCAGCCCGGTAGACCGCGGCAAGCTGGGGATAAAGCGGTCGAGCATGGTCGAGGGTTACGGCATCCCGCTGGACCGGGTGCTGGCCCCGGCGAACCGGCACGACTCCCCGCTGCTGGCCCCCACGCTGGACAAACTCGATGACCTCGGCCCGCTGCCCGACGACATCACCGTCCACCTCGGCGCAGGCTACGACTCGCAGAAAACCCGCGACGAGCTCGCCAGCCGCGGCATGACCGGGGAAATCGCCCGTAAAGGCGACAAAGCCCCCATCCAGGCCGGACAGCGCTGGCACGTCGAGCGGACCAACGCCTGGCACAACGCCTTCAACCGGCTGCAGCGCTGCTACGAGCGCGACGAGGACGTCATCGACGCGTTCTTCGACCTGGCCGACGCGATCATCACCGTCCGTAGCCTGATCCGCCAGGCATGGACCCTCTACCGGTGGGACACCAGGCCAGCACATCGACGGTTACCACATCACCTATCCGCGCAGTCTCTTAGGACAAGTTAGTGCGTACCTCTGCTGGCGTGTTGATGGCGCTGATTGCCTGGCGGAGGTCGTCGGGCAGGGGGTCGGCGGCGGTGACGGCCTGCGGGCCGGCCTGGATCTGTATGGTGCGGTAGCGGCGGGCGGTCTTGACGAATTTCCGGATCGACCAGCCGGTCTGGTGCTCGATCCAGCGGCTGACGGCCAGGGCGGCGAACACGATCGTGAGGTGAGCCTCGATCGAGTCCCGTTTGCGGTGGTAAACCGGCCGGGCTTGCAGGTCGCTCTTGGCCATCCGGAACGACTTCTCGACGTTCCAGAGCTCGTGGTAGCTGCCGATGACGAACTCCGCGGTGACCGGCGTGCCGTCCGGGCAGGTCGCGAGGTTGGTGACGTAGCCCTTGATGCCGGCGAGGGCCCTGGCCTTGGCCTCCAGCTCTCGGTTGACGCTCTTGCTCGCGCCGTCCAGGACGATGAACCGGTTGCGCTTGACCGGCGCCAGCCCGGCGACGGCTTTGGCGGCCTTGGCGACCTGCTCGCCGGTGCCACGCAGCGCCCGGCGGGCCCGATCGGCCCGGTACTGGTAGTAGATCCACTGGTCGCGCCGCTTCGAGCTGGGGCCGGCGGGCCAGGGCTGGGTGAAGACGTGCCCGTCGGGGATGTCCTCGCCCGGGTGCTCCTTGCGCCACTGGCCCACGAGGTAAGGAACGCCGGGGACCTTCATCCCCAGGATGAATGACAGGCCCTCGGCCTCGATCGCCTTCTGGTTCGCCTGCGACACCATGCCGGCGTCCGCGACAACGGTCACGTCGGGCAGGCGGCGGGCGGCCATGAACTCCCGGATGACGGGGAGCATCGTCTTGGTCTCGGCCCGGTTGCCCTCGAACGCGCTGACCTTCAGCGGGAACCCGTCCGCCCCGGTCAGCAGCCCGATCGTGATCTGCGGCTCCAGCCGCCGCTCCTTGGAGAACCCGGGCTCGCGGAACCCGTCGCCCTGGTCAGTCTCGAAATACAAGGTCGAGACGTCGTAGAGCACCAGCGATGCCGGTCCGAGCCGGGCATGCGCGGCGCAGGCGGCCGACAGCCGCTGCCGCCACTCCTCCCGCGCATAGGCCGGAAGCCGCCGCTCCACAGTCCGGTAGGACGCCGGGGCGACCCCGGCCTCCTCAAGAACCCGCAAGCTGTCGAGCTTGCTCGTCGGCTCGATGATCCTGGCCAGGACCAGGTCACGGAACACCTCGTCCCTGCCCGCGGCCTTATCCAGCCCGAGCACCCGGTAGCCGCGTTCCAGCGCGTCGGGCAGGCAGCCCATCCGGGAAGACGTGATCGGCAGCGGGCCGCCGTCCGCCGACTCGAGCCCCAGGTCGAGCTCGGCCTGCCCCGCCGCGATCCGCTGCCTGCCGGCGGCCTTCAGCATCTCCAGCTCGGCCTCGTCGTGCGCCGACCCGAGGTGCTCAATCTTCCGCGAGCCGCGCCGCGACGACCACACGACCTGCACCGCCGTCGCGCCCGACTTCGTCTTGACCGTCCGCACATACGGCACCCGCCCACTTTACGGGCCCCCGTTAGTGCGCAACTTCAGCTTCCAGAAACGGAGAACCAGCAGCTCACAGGCTCACGCCAACCTCGACAGCCGAATCCTGGCCTAAGTCAGGTCGTAGTTTCGGCTAGTAATCACACATCCGGAGCACGGCTGTCTATTCGGTGGACAGAGCAGGGTCGATCAGAACCTGAGCCTGCCGAGTTAAGCCATGTTTGAAATCAAGGCGCTCAGGGGATAGCCCGGGCTGCGCGGTCCTCGCCGAGGTCGTAACAACAGGCCGGAGGACACTCGACCTCTCTGCAGGCGGCATCGATGGGTCAGTTTGTCAGTTTGCCTGCATTCCAGCTTTCACGAATCGGAAGTTGACAATTACGTAAATGCCTTTCCCATTGGGCATGTGCGCGGCCAGTTCGATCTCGTGATGCTTGCCCCACGGATCGGTGACATGCCCGCGGTTACCGCCAAACTGCTTCCGGAGCTCCTCTATGGGAGTTCCTAGCATATGGGTGGTCTTACGGTCTTCGCTGATCAGCGTGTAACGGTTATCGCCCGCCTTCGCGTATTCGACGGTAACTGTTACGGCGCCAGCTGGCTTGTCGTCATGAACTCGCTTGATCGGAATGCCAAGCTTCCGAAGGTCACCTTGGCGGAACCCAGGGACTTGCTGCCGCGGAATCCCAGGCCCCGAATTACTAGCAGTCATGTTTCGCCTTTCCTGTTAGTCTTGTTAGCCGCATTGACTGCAGACAGTCTCGCAGTAGGCGTCTGTGTCTACGTCGCAGAGATCTTCGCAGAAGAAGACGGTCCCGGTGTCGGTAATGTAGAAGTAGGAGTCGCAGACGTAGACGTACTCGCATTCAGTCGGGCCAGTCCTGCTGTCTGGAATAGCCTTGAGTGAAGTTGCTGTTGTGTCTGCTGTTGTGTCTGCGGTGGCCGCGCTGCTGGTGGCGACAACCCCAGCAGCTGCGAGCGGCACCGCGACACCTAGTTTAAGCAGGCTGCGGCGCTGTAGCAATGTGCGAGTGTCTGCTTCCACCGACTCTCGTCTCCTTTCGGCCGACACTTAAGAGTAATGTCGTTCGAAAGAATAAATCTTCGAAGATGTTGAATTAAGGGTAAATTCAAGATCTTTGTGGTGATTAGTATATACTTAGGTAGCATAAGACTCTTAAGCAACAACAAGCACGAACCAAGCACACACTGCCGAGCGGATAGTAGAGCAGGCTGTCCCGACGTGTCCGACTTCGCCTGTCCACCCGCTGCCGCGGTACCGTGCTGGCATTCGGGGTTCCTTCGCTGATGGACTGGACCGCAGCTGGACCGTCCGGCTAGTGTGCTTAGGGGAAGCATCCGCCGAGCAGGTAGTCATAGATCCGCGCGCGTTGGGGACGGCCGGGTTGATGAAGGGCAGCGCGTCCCCGATGTCATGCCCGGTCATGAGGCATCGCCGGGGAAATGCCGCTGCGCGGCCCGCAGGTCGCACGGTAGGTGATGTGATCACCGTCGATACATGGGGTTTCTGTGCATCTTAAGGCGGGACAGGCGCAGGTTCCGAGATCACCGGAGTTCTCTACGATCCGTAATCACGGCAGTCCCGTGCCTGCCATACCATCGCGGCTGCCAGAACCGCTGTGGAACAGCTTTCCGCGCTGCTGCCCGGCCGGCCCGCCTATGACCCCTCCCGCCCGCCGGGCTGCGTACGGCTCTGGGCCTATGGCGGGACCGGCAGCCTGATCCTGCGGCCGGCGCGGCCCGGCTGGAGGAGCAGAGGGTAACAGCGCTGGAGGACTGCCTCCACCTTGAACTAGCTCTCGGCCAGCACCGGCAGGCCATCAGCGGACTGCGTGCCCTGGTCGCCGAGCATCCGCTGCGGGAGCGGCTCGCGAGACCCAGCTGATGCTCGCCCTGTACCGCTCCGGCCGTCAGGCCGAAGCCCTCGATGCTTGCCACCGGCTCGCGATGATGCTCGCAGAAGAACTTGGCATCGATCCCGCCCGCGAGGTCACCCGGCTGCACGAGGTGATCTTGCGCCAGGGCCACCTCCTCGATCTCCGGCAGGCCGAGCCGCTCGGCAAACATCCTTATCCTTGCTTTGCCTGATCCGGGCTCGTCACCAGTGCTCGCGATAGCAGATATTCAGACGACGTGGCTGTGCCGCGGCCTAGAGCCGTCCCGCGTCCGGTTGACGCGGAAGCGGGACGGCCCGTGACACCCTGTCAGAAGTTGCAGTGCCAGGCGGAATTCGGCCACGAGTAGCCGTTGTACATCTCTGGGGGCGTGTTCATCCACCAGTCGTACACGTAGACGTAGCGCTGAAGCCCGGCGTCCCAGGCGAAGTCCCACGTCGTGCCCGGCTCTCCGTCCTCGCTCGGGCCGTTGTTGGCCTGGCAGAAGACGTAAAGGGTGTAGCCGGACGGGATGGTGCGAATCCAGTTCCCGTTCGCCGGGTTGCCGTTGGCCTCCCACAGCGCATTGTCGAAAGGAATAGCCTGGAAATAGCCGGCACCGCCACTGCAGGTCGGCCATGGTGAACACGGGGCCGCCGAAGCGGTCGCGGCCGTGCCCGCCGTCACCGAGCCTGCCACCAGGGAGAGTGCCGCGAGCCGGATGGCGACTTTCCGGAATACCGGCAGCATCCTCTTTCTCCTTTCCCGAGGAAACATGTGACTGCCGGAACCAGCCTCTGCCGCACCGTCCTCTCCCCGTCCTCTGCTCGTCCCTTGCCGGGCTGAAGCCTGCGTTCCGCAGATGTGCGCCGGGGATAATGGCCGGATCCATGGCCTGACCTGCGGGGATGGTAGCTGGGCTGGTGACGGGGCGTGTCACTAGCCGGTGGCGTTCATCCTGGTCAGGGTGTCGCCGGGGTGGCCTCGATGATCTTCTTCGGGGGCGTGATCTTGAGCTTGGCGAGCAGGTCGCGCTGGGCCTTGGTGAGCTCCGCGGCCTGGCGGAAGGTGCCGGCCGGGCCGGTGAAAGTGCCCAGGGTGAGCAGGCCGAGCTCGTCGGTCAGGGCGATCAGCCGGGCCACGATGACGGCCACCGCGTGGTCATGCCACCGGTCGCCGCCACACAGCCGCCAGCCGCACCCGCCGGCACAGCGCCCGGCACCCGTCAGCGGCCGCGCAGCAACCGCCGGCGCCGGGGCTCGCTGCCGTGCCGGGGTGGTTTACGGTGCCATGGTGGCACAACGGCGGAGGGAGGCGGGGATGGCCGCCGGTGCGGCGCAGCGGATCGGCTCGCTCGTCGGCGTCCCGGTCACCGAGGTCCGGGCCGCGGGCGCGCGGCACGGCTACCGGCACCTGACCGCGACGCTGGCCGACGGGCGCGGGGTGTTCGCGAAGGCCGCCCCGGGCGGGGACGCCCTCGCGTTCGCCGCCGAGGCGAACGGCCTGCGCTGGCTGGCCGGCGCCGGGGCGGTGCCCGTCCCGGCGGTCCTCGGCGTGGACGAGCACCTGCTCGTCATCGAGCTGCTGCCGCCCGGCAGGCCGACCCCGCAGGCGGCACGGGACTTCGGCGCGGCCCTGGCCAGGACGCACGCCGCGGGCGCGGCCGCCTTCGGAGCGCCGTGGCCCGGGTACATCGCGAGCCTGCCGCTGCCCAACACGCCCGGGGCAGAATGGGCGCCCTGGTACGCGGAGCACCGGCTCGTTCCGTATCTGAAGATGGCGCGCGACCGCGGCGCGCTGTCCGGCGCGGACGCCAGCCTGGTGGAGGCCGTGGCCGGGCGCATCGGGGAACTGGCCGGCCCGCCGGAGCCGCCGAGCCGCATCCACGGGGACCTGTGGTCGGGCAACGTCCTGTGGTCCGGCGGGCGGGGGTGGCTGATCGACCCGGCCGCGCACGGCGGGCACCGGGAGACCGACCTGGCGATGCTGGCGCTGTTCGGGGCGCCCCACCTGGACCAGATCATGCGGGCGTACGCCGAGGCCGCGCCGCTCGCCGACGGGTACCGGCAGCGTGTCCCGCTGCATCAGCTCCATCCGCTGCTGGTGCACGCGTGCCTGTTCGGCGGCTCGTACGCGGGCCAGGTGCGGGCCGCCGCGCGTGCCGCGCTGGCGGCCTGAGCAGCCTGGACAGGCAGGCCGGCGGGCGGGGGGAGCGGTTTGGGCCGCAGGGGCCCCGGGTAGGCGACGCTGTGCCGGGCGCTTGCCCGCGGGGGTGGGTGCCCCTGACGTCAGTCACCGCTAGTCAGGAGAGCACGGCATGGTCTACGACCCGTTCGGGCCGGGGGAATTCGGCGCTAGCCCCTTCGACGATTTCCTCGCCAGGTTCTTCGGCGGCCCCGTGCCGCGACGGCCCGTTCAGCGCATCGACATCGGCCAGCTGATGACCGAACAGTCCCGCGAGCTGCTGCGGGACGCGGCCGCGCAGGCCGCGCAGTGGGGGGAGGCGGACCTGGACACCGACCACCTGCTGTGGGCCGCGACCCGGCAGGAGCCGTCGCGCCGGCTGCTGGCCGCGGCCGGCGCCGACCCCGACGCCATCGCCCGCGACATCGAGTCCCGTGCCCGCCGCGGCCCCGCCAGGGAAGAACCGCCCAGCCTGACCCCGTCCGCCAAGCGCGCGCTGCTCGACGCACGGCAGATCTCCCGGGCGTTCGGCGCCTCCTACATCGGGCCGGAGCACCTGCTGTTCGCGCTCGCCGTCAACCCGGAGTCGGCCGCGGGGCGGCTGCTGCGGGAGGCGCGGATCACACCCCAGGCGCTACAGGACGCCGTCGCGGGCGGCGGCCGCCCGGGCGGCCGCCGCCCGCCGTCCGACACCCCCACCATCGACCAGTTCGGCAGCGACCTGACGGCGCTGGCCCGCGAGGGGCGGATCGACCCGGTGGTCGGCCGCGAGAAAGAGATCGAGCAGACGGTCGAGGTGCTGTCCCGCCGGACGAAGAACAACCCGGTGCTCATCGGCGAGCCCGGCGTCGGCAAGACGGCGATCGTGGAGGGCATCGCGCAGCGCATCGTGGACGGGGACGTGCCGGACACGCTCCGCGGCAAGCGCCTGGTGCAGCTCGACCTCGCCGGGATGGTCGCCGGCACCCGCTACCGGGGCGACTTCGAGGAACGGCTGAAGAAGGTCATCGACGAGATCCGCGGCCACGGCGATGAGCTGATCATCTTCATCGACGAGCTGCACACCGTCGTCGGCGCCGGCGCCGCGGAGGGCGCGATGAGCGCCTCCAACATGCTCAAGCCCGCGCTGGCCCGCGGCGAGCTGCACATCATCGGCGCCACGACGATCGACGAATACCGCAAGGACGTCGAGAAGGACGCCGCGCTCGAACGGCGCTTCCAGCCGATCCTGGTGCCCGAGCCCACGGTGGACGACACGATCGAGATCCTGCGCGGGCTGCGCGACCGCTACGAGGCCCACCATCAGGTCCGCTTCACCGACGAGGCGCTGGTCGCGGCCGCGGAGCTGTCCGACCGCTACATCACCGACCGCTTCCTCCCGGACAAGGCGATCGACCTCGTCGACCAGGCGGGCGCCAGGGTACGGCTGCGCACCAGGACGCCCGCGCGGGACCGGCGGGAGCTGGAACAGCAGCTTGAGCGGCTGCGCCGGGAGAAGGAGGAAGCGGTCGCGGCGGAGGACTACGCGCGGGCGTCCACCCTGCGCGACCAGATCGCGGAGCTGTCCCAGCGGGCGGAGATCAGCCCCGGCGGGCAGAAGACGGTGCCCGAGGTCACCCCCGCCGACATCGCGGAGGTGGTGTCCCGCGCGACCGGGATCCCGGTCGCGCAGCTCACCGAGGAGGAGAAGGAGCGGCTGCTGCGGCTGGAGGAGCACCTGCACCGGCGGGTCATCGGCCAGGACGAGGCGGTCGTGGCCGTGGCGGAGGCGGTCCGGCGCTCGCGTGCCGGGCTCGGCGACCCGAACCGGCCCATCGGCAGCTTCCTGTTCCTCGGGCCGACCGGGGTCGGCAAGACCGAGCTGGCCCGGGCGCTGGCCGAGGCGCTGTTCGGCAGCGAGGACCGGATGATCCGGATCGACATGAGCGAGTTCCAGGAGCGGCACACGGTCAGCAGGCTCGTGGGCGCCCCGCCCGGCTACGTCGGCTACGAGGAGGCGGGACAGCTCACCGAGGCGGTGCGCAGGACGCCCTACGCCGTCCTGCTCCTCGACGAGATCGAGAAGGCCCACCAGGATGTGTTCAACATCCTGCTCCAGCTGCTCGACGACGGCAGGCTCACCGACGGGCAGGGCCGCACGGTCGACTTCAAGAACACGGTCGTCATCATGACGAGCAACCTCGGCTCGGACGTGATCGGCCGGCGGGCGCTCGGCTTCGGCGCGAGCGGGGCCGCCCCGGACACTCCCGACGACCAGCAGCTGCGGGACCGGATCATGACGCGGCTGCGCGAGTCGTTCCGGCCGGAGTTCCTCAACCGCATCGACGAGATCATCATCTTCCGCCACCTCGACGAGCCGCAGCTGCGGCAGATCACCAGAGCGCTGCTTGAGGAGACCACCCGGCGGCTGCACGCGCAGAACATCACGGTGTACTTCACCACCGAGGCGATCGACTGGCTGGCGCGGCGCGGCTTCCAGCCGGAGTTCGGCGCCCGGCCGCTGCGCCGGACGATCCAGCGGGAGGTGGACAACCGGCTGTCCGGAATGCTGCTCGACGGCCGGCTACGGCCCGGGCAGCACGTGACGGTGGCCCGGGAGGGCGACGCGCTGGCGTTCGGCGTCAGCGACCGCGCCCCGGGCGAGCCGGTCCCGGCCGGCCGGGGCGGCTAGCGCCAGGCCGGCCCCTCGGTTACCGGATGGGCGCGGATGAAGTCCTCGTCCACCTCCACGCCGAGCCCCGGCCCCGCCAGCGGGCTGACCGTGCCGTCGGCGGCCAGCTCGTACGACGCCGAGCAGGCGACCGTGCGGAGCGGGTTGTCCGCCGAGCCGTCGGCCTCGAAGTAGCGCGCGCCCGCCACGCTGGCCAGGAAGTGAACGCTCGCGGCGAAGTTCAGCCCGGTGTGACAGCCGTGCGTGCAGACCGGGAGCCCGGCGGCCGACGCCAGCGCGGCGATCCGCATCGCCTCGGTGACGCCCCCGCACCGGGACAGGTCGGGCTGCATGATCGATACGCACCCGGCGTCGGCGAGCCGCTGGAAGTCGTAGCGGGTGTAGCAGTTCTCGCCGGCCGCGAGCGGGATGACCGGGGCCGCGATCGCCGCCGCGGCGCGCCAGGACCGGTCCGCGTAGGGCGGGAACGGCTCTTCCAGCCAGCCCACCTTCGCGTCGGCGAGCACTGGCAGCATCGCCCGCACGTCCTCCACCGAGTACCGGCAGTTGGCGTCGGCGAGCAGTGCCACGTCCGGGCCGACGGCATCGCGCATCGCACGGGTGCGTTCGGCATCGTTGCGCTGAGAATCACCCAGCCGCAGCTTCACGGCCCGGTAGCCGAGGGCGACCTGCGCCAGTGCCTCCTCGGCGAGCGCCGCGGGGTCGGCGTACCCGAGGGCGAACCCCCCGGCGTAGGCGGGCACCGGCCGCGGCGAGCCGCCGAGCAGCCGGTAAAGCGGCAGGCCGAGCGCCTTGCCCCTGATGTCCCACAGCGCCATGTCGACGCCGCTCATCGCGCAGACGCACGCGGCGCAGGTGCCGTGGTTGGCCAGCACCCGGCTCTCGAAGCGCGCCCAGGCCTCGACAGGCGCCGCCGCGTCCATGCCGGTCAGCAGATCGCGCAGCGTGGTGTCGACCGTCTGGGCGACGGCCAGCGGCGCGCGCCCGTTGTACGACTCGCCGTACCCGGTCAGGCCGCCGGCCGTGGTGACCTTCACGATCACCGTGTCCCGCTTGGTGACCTGGCCGAGCCCCTGGGTGACGGCCTGCCTGAGGGGCACCGAGCACGGCAGTGCCTCCACCCTCGCGATCGCCAGGTCTTTCACCGGACGGGCTCCTCGTAGAAGGCGAACATGCGGATCTCGATGCTGGCGCGCGGCGGCGCGTCGTCCGGGCAGGACTCGTCCGCGAACGCGCTGTGGGGCACCTGCTCGGCACGGGCCGGATCGGAGTCGAAGCTGCGGAACACATACGCCTCGTCGCGCGTCATGTCGGGGCAGTACCACCAGCGGTGCCGGGCGCTGTGCAGGTAGGCGATGTTCTCCCAGGACATCACCTCGCCGCTGGCGGACTTCATGGTGATCGAGCAGTACTGCTTGTCGGCCGGCGCGACGGTCCGCGCGTCGCACAGCGCCAGCGGCACGTCCTGCGGCGGTCCGGAGAACGCCCGCCAGATGTTGAACACCGCGTACCGGCTCCGCAGCCGGGCGGCGGCCTCGCCCGGCGGCAGCGTCCGGCGGAGCATGTGCTCGGCCGCGGCGGCGCTGAAGTCCGCGTGCACGAAGTCCCCGGTGAACGTCGTTCCCGCGGGCCGCTCGCCGGCCCGGCTGCTGACCCGCACCACCGGGTTGTTCAGCATCGCGGTCGCGGCGCACCCGGTGAGGTCACGCAGCAGCTCGCCGGCCTCCCGGACGTAGGTCCGCAGCACCTGGCCGCGGTCGTAGAAGCTGGTTACCCGCGTCGGCGCGGAGACGACGGTGAAACCCGCCCCGTCGAGCGAGAAGTCACCCGCCCGGCCGCGCATGCTCTCGACGGTGACCCGCCTGGCGGTGAGCGGCAGGTTCGTGAAGTCAGGGCGGACCCCGGGCGCGGGCCGCTCAGGCGGGTCGTAGTAGGCGATGGCAGCCCGCATCGTCACAGCATTGCCGCCTGCTGCCGGAACGCGGCGGCGATGGCCTGGTGGCGGCGCTCCACCTGCGGGTACCAGTCGGGGTGGGTGAGCGCGTACAGGTCGCCCCGCTTGATGGCGCGGACCACCACGGCGCCGGCCTCCTCCGGGTCGATCCAGCGGTAAGCCGGGTTGTCCTCCTGCTGGATATCGACGTCTTGCAGGCCTTTGTCAGCGAGCCCGGACGGCCGGTTCCGCGAGCTGGTGCCGATGTTGGTGCGGACCGTCCCCGGGCACAGGACGGACGCGCCGACCTTGGAGCCCTCCGCCGCGAGCTCGGCGGCGAGCACCTCGGTGAGCGCCACGACCCCGTACTTGGTGACCGAGTACGCGCCCAGCCTCGGCGGCGCCACCAGCCCCGCCATCGACGCGGTGTTCACGATGTGGCCGCCGTCGGGATTGGCCTGGAGGATCGGCAGGAAGACGTGGACGCCATGGATAACCCCGTACAGGTTCACGCCGATCATCCAGTGCCAGTCGTCCATCGTCAGGTCCCTGACCGGCGCCATGGGGCCGATGCCCGCGTTGTTGCAGATCACGTGCACGGTGCCGTAGCGCTCCCGCGCCGTGCGGGCGAGCGCCCGGACGCTGGCCAGGTCGCTGACGTCGGTCGGCACGCCGATCGCCCCGATCTCGCCGGCGGCCTTGCCGAGCGCGTCCCGTTCGATGTCAGCGATGATCACCCGCATGCCCTCGGCGGCGAGCTGGGCCGCGATGCCCTTGCCGATCCCCGACGCGCCGCCGGTCACCACCGCGACCTTGCCGCGCAGGTCGGTCAGCCCGCTCACCGGCCAGCCTCCGCGTAGCCCGCGTCGCTACGGCTGCCCGCTCCTCCGGCCATGGCCGCTCCTTCGCCCGCCACCAGGGTGTCCCGCTTTCCTTCGAGACTCCCCGATCACGCGCTCGGGCGCAACGCCGCATGTCCTGGCAACCAAACCCGCACCCGGATCTTCGGGCCGGCCGCACAAACCGGCGATGACGACGATGAGCCGCGCCCGCCGCCCGGCCGGGGGCGCCTTCCGGTGCCCGCCGCGGCCCGGGTCAGGCGACCGCCGCGTCGGCCGTGGCGGACGCGGCGAGCGGGTGGCCGATGGACTCGCCGGTCGCGGGGTCGAAGAAGTGCAGCCGGCTGGTGTCGACGGCCAGTTCCAGGGCCTGGCCGGAGCGGGCGGCCGAGCGGGAGGAGACCCGGGCGGTCCACAGCGACTTGCCGCCGGCCAGGGCGGCGACGGCCTCGTCCTCTTCCTCGTGCCCCGCGGCGGCGCTGGCGATGGCGGCGTGCTCGACCGGCGGCGCGTCGATGGTGAAGATCACGTGGATCTCGGTGCCCAGCTCCTCCGTCACCCCGACGGTGACCGGCAGCCGCGCCCAGGAGGCATCCCCCAGGGAAGCGTCCTCGAAGTCCGACGGGCGGATGCCGAGGATGACCTTGCGGCCGAGGTAGCCGTCCAGGCCCGGCTTGGCGTCCAGCACCGGCGCGGGCACCGGCAGCCGGTGCCCGGCGAAGGTCACCGCCGGGCCGTCGTCCCGGACCAGGTCGGCCAGCACGAAGTTCATCGCCGGGGAGCCGATGAACCCGGCCACGAACAGGTTGACCGGCGATTCGAACAGCTTCTGCGGCGTGTCCACCTGCTGGAGCCGCCCGTCCCGGAGCACGCATACCCGGTCCCCCAGCGTCATCGCCTCGACCTGGTCGTGGGTCACGTACACGGTGGTGATGCCCAGCCGCTCGTGCAGCTGGTTCAGCGCCGCCCGCATCGACACCCGCAGCTTGGCGTCCAGGTTGGACAGCGGCTCGTCCATCAGGAACGCCTGGGGCTCCCGCACGATCGCCCGGCCCATCGCCACCCGCTGCCGCTGCCCGCCGCTCAGCGCGGCCGGCTTGCGCTTCAGGTACGGCTCCAGGCCCAGCATCGTAGCCGCCTCGCCGACCCGCCGCCTGATCTCCTCCTTCGGCGTGTGCCGCAGCTTCAGCCCGAACGCCAGGTTCTCCTCCACCGTCATGTGCGGGTACAGCGCGTAGTTCTGGAACACCATCGCGATGTCCCGGTCCTTGGGCGGCAGGTCATTGACCACCTTGTTCCCGATCGAGATCGTGCCGCCGGTGATCTCCTCCAGCCCCGCGATCGACCGCAGCGCGGTCGACTTCCCGCACCCCGAAGGCCCGACGAGCACCATGAACTCGCCCTCCTTCACCTCGAGGTTCAGGTCGTCAAGAGCCTTCACGCCGCCGGCGTAAACCTTGTCCACATGGTCGAGGACGATCTGTGCCATCCGGGAACTCCCTTGTCTGCCGTCTACCAGAGCCTAAATCCCTGGCGGCGCTGTCGTTAAGCCCTCAGGCCTGCTGCTTCTAAAAACGTGGATTATGTCGGTCTTTGCCATGCCCTGGCAAGGGCACGGCCGGATCAGCCGGGAAGGTCGTGCACCGAGACCGGGGTGTCGAGCACCCGGTCGGCGCCTACCGTCCGCACCGGCCCGGTGAGCGTGAACGCCCCCGTCAGCGGCAGGCTGTCCGAGGCGCCCCCGACGGCCACGCCGACCTCGCCCGGCTCGACGATCCGCGAGCCGGCCAGGCCGGTGAACGAGGTCCGGTCGGCGTGCAGCCGGAACGCGACCCGGCGGGCCTGCCCCGGCGACAGCGGCACCCGGGCGAAGCCGGCCAGCCAGCGGACCGGGCGCACCACCTGGGCGACGGGATCGCTCAGGTAGAGCTGGACCACCTCGGTGCCGGCCCTGATGCCAGTGTTACGCACGGTGCAAGAGACCTCCACCACGCCGTCGGTTGGCACCTCGTCCGCCGACACGACGAGATCTGAGTACTCGAAGGTCGTGTACGAGAGCCCGTGGCCGAACGCGAACAGCGGCGTGGGGTCGACCGAGCTGCCCGAATGCAAGCCGGCGTTCCGCGACCGCAGGTACGACGACGGCTGTGCCGCCGGGGAGCCGGGCAGCTCCACGGGGAGCTTGCCGCTGGGCACCACGCGCCCGGTCAGCACCCCGGCGATGGCGTTCCCGCCTTCCTCGCCGGGGAAGAACGCCTGCACCACGGCCGCCATCCGGCCGGCCACGCCACCGATCGCGTACGGCCGTCCGGTGACCAGCACGGCCACGACGGGCCTGCCGGTGTCGGCCAGCGCGTGCAGCAGTTCCTCCTGCATCCCTGGCAGCCGCAGCTCGGTGGCGTCGCAGCCTTCGCCGGAGGTGCCCCGGCCGAACAGCCCTGCCTCGTCCCCGACGACCGCGACGATCACATCAGCCGAACGGGCGGTTGCGACTGCCCCGGCGAAACCGGACTTGTCGCTCCCGCGGACGTCGCAGCCGCGCGCGTAGCTCACGCCGGCCAGCTCCTCGCGCAGCGCGCCGAGCACGGTGGCGACCTGCACGCCGGCGCCGTCGGTGCCGCCGCGCAGGTGCCTGGGCATGCTGTAGCAGCCGAAGAAGGCCAGCGGGTCGTCGGCCAGCGGGCCGATCACCGCTACCCGCTGGCCCGGGCCGGCCGGCCGCGCCAGCGGCAGCGTGCCGTCGTTGGCGACCAGCACGATGGATTCTTCGGCCAGACGCCGGGCCAGCGCGCGGTGCGCCGGGGGGTCCAGGTCGATGTCCCGCGGTTCGCCGGGGAAGGGAGACCAGCCCGGGTCGAGCATGCCGAGGTCGAACTTCTGCCGCAGCACCCGGGCCGCCGCCTGGTCCACCGCCTCGGCGGCGACCTTGCCGGCGAGCGCGGCGGACCGCAGCGGCTCGCCGTAGCAGCGGACGCTGGGCAGCTCGACGTCCATGCCGGCCGCCAGCGCGAGGGCGGCCGCGCCCTCGCGGTCGGCGGCGACGGCGTGCTGCAACTGGAGGAAGGAGACGGCGTAGTAGTCGGAGACGACCAGGCCCTCGAAGCCGAGCTGGCCGCGCAGCAGCGTGGTGAGCAGCCACGGGTCGGCGCTCGCGGGCACGCTGTCGATGTCGTCGTAGGTGGGCATTACCGAGCGGGCGCCGCCGAGCCGGATAGCCATCTCGAACGGCACCAGCATGATGTCGGCGAACTCCCTGGGCCCCATGGACACCGGCGCCATGTTGCGGCCGGCGCGCGAGGCGGAGTAGCCGGCGAAATGCTTCAGCGTGGCGTGCACCCCGGCCGACTGGAGCCCCTCCACGTAGCCGGTCCCGATGATGCCGACCAGGTAGGGGTCCTCGCCGATCGTCTCCTCGGTCCGGCCCCAGCGGGGATCGCGGGTGACGTCGAGCACGGGCGCCAGCCCCTGGTGGATGCCGACGGCGCGCATGGTCCGGCCGAAGGCCCGGGCCATGTCGCGGACCAGCGCCGGGTCGAACGAGGCGCCCCAGGCCAGTGGCGTCGGGAAGATCGTGGCGGTCCAGGCGGCGAAGCCGGTCAGGCACTCCTCGTGCGCGACCGCGGGGATGCCGAACCGGCTCGCGGCCATGATCCGCGCCTGCAAGCTGGCCAGCGCGCGCATCCCCGTGGCCGGGTCCACCGGCCGGGTGCCGAACACCCGGGTCAGCTGCCCCATGCCGTCCTTGATCAGCTCATCCAGCGGCGCCAGCTCGTGGCTGAACTGGTCCTGCATCGGGGCTACGCCCTCCCCGTCGGCAGCGGCCCCCATCCAGACGCTGCCGAGCTGGGCGATCTTCTCCTCAAGCGTCATCCGGGACAGCAGGTCGGCGACCCGCTCGGCCACCGGGCGCGCCGGATCCCGCCAGATTTCGGGGGAGGCGGTGCCGTCAGGGGCGCCCGCGTCCGTGACGGCACCGGAGATTTCCGTTATTTCGGCTTTGTCCATCGGCGCGGTCACTTCCCGCTTTCCCGCTGTTCGGGGACCGCGGGGAGCGACCCCGGGGCGGCGGTCGACTCGCGCACGATCAGCTCGGTAGACAGCTCCACCCGGTTGGACCGCAGCGGCAGCCCTTCGATCAGCTCGCCGAGCATCTGCGCGGCGGCGCTGCCCATCTCGGCGAGCGGCTGCCGCACGGTGGTCAGCGGCGGCGACGCCCAGCGGGCGACGGGCAGGTCGTCGAAGCCGACGACGCTGAGGTCCTCCGGGATCCGCAGGCCGCGCTGGCGTGCCGCCTCGTAGACGCCGAAGGCCTGCTGGTCGCTGCCGGCGAAGATGGCCGTCGGCGGATCGGGCAGTTCGAGCAGCTCGACGGCGCGCGCGAAGCCGCCCTCGTGGTGGAAGTCGCCGTACCGGACCAGCGCCGGGTCGAAGGCGACACCCGCCCGCTCCAGCGCGGACCGGTACCCGTCCACCCGGGCCAGGCTGCACAGGTAGTCGTTCGGCCCGGTGATGGCGCCGATCCGGCGATGCCCCAGGCTCAGCAGGTGGTCGGTCGCGGCGAGGCCGCCCGCCCAGTTGGTCGCGCCGACGCTCGGGATGTCCGGGGGCGGCGTGTTGGCCGGGTCGATCACGATCAGCGGGATGCCGGCGCTGCGCATCTGGCCGAGGTGGGCGTCGGTCAGCTTGGTGGTCACCAGGATCACGCCGTCGGTGTGGTGGCTGGCCAGCGCGCTGGTCCAGCTCGCCGGGCGCGCGTCGCCGTGCCGCACCGACGAGACCGCGACGGCCGTCTCGTGGGCGGTGCCCCACTCTTCCGCGCCGCGCAGGATCTCCACCGCCCACGGGCTGTCCAGGCCGTTGAACACGAGGTCGATGAGGCCGGAACGGCGCGGCCTGCGCGTCCCGCCCCGCGCGTAGTGATGCTGGTCGAGCAGCTGCTCCACCCGCGCCCTGGTCGCCGCGGCGACGTCCGGGCGGCCGTTGACCACTTTCGACACGGTGGGCAGCGAGACCCCGGCCTCAGCGGCGATCGCGGCCAGCGTGGTCCGCCGTTCCAGCAGCCGGCTTGTCTCACGCCGCTGCGCGGCCTTGCCTCGCTGCGCGGTTTCGTCTTCCTGATGCCGCACCAGCGCCACCTTTCGACTCATATCCCGAAATTTTTCGGCATTCTGCACCCTCCGGGCACGATACCCATGGTGCATCGTACGCGAACAGCGTGCGCAAGGGAACGCTATCGGCCCTGCCTGCGGGGTCGATAACGGGCTACGGCAAAAGAAGGTAACACTCTGGAAACCGGGGGTTGACCTTCACTCTGCGCCGACCCTACGATGACGGCACGTCGAAAGTATTGCCAAAACTTTCGGACCGCCCGGTCGGCAGCAGAGCCCAGAACGCCGCCCGTCTGCCTCGGGCCAACCTCTCAGGAGTAGACCAACATGCGTAGCAGCCGGGTAATCGCCGCCATCGCGGTCGCGGTGGGGACGGCAACCGCGGCCGCCGCGTGCAGCGGCGGCAGTTCGAGCAGCACTAGCACGTCAGCCGGCAGCACCAGTTCTGCCAGTCCTTCTGCCAAGGTCACGCTAACCTGGTGGAACAACGCCAACACGGGGCAGTTGCTCACCGTGTTCAACAACGCGATCAAGTCGTTCGAGGCCTCGCACCCGGGTGTCACGATCGTGAACCACCCGATGCAGAACGAGCAGTTCAAGACCGTCATCACGCCCGCCCTGCGGGGCAGCGCCCCGCCGGACATCTACCAGCAGTGGGGCAGCGGGCAGGAGGCCACCCAGGTCCAGTCCGGCAAGCTCGCCGACCTCTCCAGCTACGTGTCGAGCTGGATCGGGGAGCTCGGCACCCCCGCCACCGAATGGCAGGTCGACGGGAAGTGGTACGGCGTGCCGTACGACCTGCACGTGGTCGGCTTCTGGTACCGCAAGGACCTGTTCGCCAAGGCCGGCATCACCAGCCCGCCCACGACGATCCCGCAGCTGGAGTCCGATGACGCCAAGCTGAAGGCGCACGGCATCACGCCGATCGCCGTCGGGTCCAAGGACGGCTGGCCGGACGCGTTCTGGTGGGAGTACTTCGCCATCCGCGAGTGCTCGCAGTCCACCATCAAGCAGGCCATGTCGAGCGTCAACCTGAGCGCGCCGTGCTTCACCAAGGCGACCTCCGACCTCACCTCGTTCCTGGCGACCAACCCGTTCGAGCCCGGCTTCGCGGGCGTCGCGGCCCAGGTGGGCGCGGGCAGCTCGGCGGGCATGGTGGCCAACGGCAAGGCCGCGATGGAACTGCAGGGCGACTGGGATCCCGGAACGATGGCCGGCCTTACCTCTACCCCCGCCAGCAAGCTGTACTCCGAGCTCGGCTGGTTCCCGTTCCCGGCCGTGCCGGGCGGCGCGGGCGACCCGAGCGCCGTCCTCGGCGGCGGCGACGGTTACACCTGCACGACCGGTGCGGCAGAGCCCGCGTGCGCGGAGTTCTTGCAGTACCTGGACACCCCGGCGATCCAGAAGCAGATCGTCGGAGCCGGCGTGGGCCTGCCCGCGAACCCGGCGGCCGATAACGCCCTCGTCGTCCCCGCGGAGCGGACCGCGGCGCAGGCGAACTCGTCCGCCAAGTACATCGCGGAGTACTTCGACATCGCGCTGCCGACCACTCCGGGCCAGAACCTGGACAACGCGGTGGCGAAGTTCTTCAGCACCCCGAACTCGAGCACCGGGGCGGGCATCCAGGCGTCGGTGAATGGCGTCCCGTAATATGACGCGCAGTGAGACGGCTGGCGCCAGGCCGGCTGGCCCGGCCGCGGCGGCGAGTGCCGCCGCGGCCGGGCCGCGCGCTCCCCGGCGCGGCGGAAGCGACAGGCAGCGCCGGAAACTGCGCAAGGCCGCGGAGCTGAGCGTCCTGCTCGGCCCGGCAGTGGTGCTGTTCCTCGGCTTCGTGATCACGCCGATCGCGGTCGGCGCCTACTACAGCCTCTACAACTGGAACGGGTTCGGCCCGCTCAGCGACTTCACCGGCCTGCACAACTACAAGCTCGCGTTCGGCGACCCGGCGTTCATCCAGTCGATCGAGCACACGCTGATCCTCACCGGGCTGGCCCTGGTGATCCAGGGGCCGCTGAGCATCGGCATCGCCCTGCTGCTGAACCGCAAGTTCTTCGGCCGCGCGTTCATGCGGCTGGTGGTCTTCGCGCCGTACGTGCTGCCGCCGGCCGTCACCGCGGTCATGTGGGCGCTGCTGCTGCAACCCGGCGGCTTCGTCGATCAGGTCATGAAGGCGGTCGGGCTCGGCGGGCTCGTCAACTTGTGGCTCGCCAACATCCACATCGTGCTGTACACCGCCTTCGCCGTGCTCACCTGGCAGTACATCGGCTTCGGCATCGTGCTGCTGCTGGCCGGGCTGCAGGGCGTCCCCGTCGAGCTGAAGGAAGCCGCGGCCATCGACGGCGCGACCCCCTGGCAGGTGACCCGGCGGGTCACGCTGCCGCTGCTCGGGCCGACGCTCCGGATCTGGGTCTTCCTCACCGTCATCGGCTCGCTACAGGTCTTCGACATCATCTGGCTCATGACCGGCGGCGGCCCGGCGGACGCGTCGGACACGATGGCCACGTATATGTACCGGACTGGTTTCCAGACCCAGGCGTTCGGTTACGGCAGCACGATTGCGATCATCATGTTCATCATCTGCTTCGTGTTCTCCCTCATCTACCAGCGGTTCGCCCTGCGCCGGGACACGGCGGGCGCCCTGACCAGGGCGGTGGGCTGATGTCGGCGCTGACGCTCGCGGGGTCCCGGGCCAGCAGGCGCCGCAGCAACTGGACGATCATGCCGGCCACCTACCTGGTGGCGATCGTGATCATCGGGATCACCGTGGTGCCGCTGCTCTTCGTGTTCCTGGACGGTGCCCGCACCACGGGGCAGATCAACGACAACCCGGCCGGGCTGCCGAACCCGTGGGTGTGGTCGAACTACGGCACGATCCTCACCAGCGCGACGTTCTGGGAGTTCATCGGCAACAGCGCGCTGGTCGCCACGGTCGCGACGGCGCTGGCGGTGGTGCTCGGGTCGATGGCCGCGTTCGCGCTCTCCCGCTATGCCTTCCGTGGCCGGGAGGCCTTCTACACGCTGTTCATCTCGGGCCTGCTGTTCCCCCTGCAGATCGCGGCGCTGCCGCTGTTCCTGCTGCTGCAGGACATCGGCCTGCTGGACAACTGGCTGGGCGTGGCGCTGCCGGAGGCGGCGTTCTCGCTGCCGTTCACGATGCTCATCATGCGCCCGTTCATGCGGGCCATCCCTGGCGACCTGGAGGACGCCGCCATGGTGGACGGCGCCAGCCGGCTGCGGTTCTTCCTCCAGATCCTGGTTCCGCTGTGCAAGCCCGCCCTGGTCACGGTGTCGCTGCTGGCCTTCGTCCAGAGCTGGAACCAGTTCCTGCTCCCGCTGCTGGTGTTCACCACGGAATCGAAGTTCACCCTCCCGCTCGGCGTCGCCACCTACCAGTCGCAGTACTCGCAGAACACGGCGGCCATCATGGCGTTCACCGCGCTGGCCGCGCTGCCCGCCCTGGGCGTGTTCATGTTCGCCGAGCGTTATCTTGTCGCGGGCGCCGCCGGCGCGGTCAAGGGGTAGGACTGTAGCCGATGCCAGAGCAGAAAGGAAAGAGGAGTCAGCGATGACCACAGACCCCTATGCCCCGACCAGGGAAGACCGCTTTTCGTTCGGGATCTGGACGGTGGGGTGGCAGGGAGTGGACGTGTTCGGGTCGGCGGTGCGGCCGCCGATGCCGGCCGAGCGGGCGGTGCGCAAGCTCGCCGAGCTGGGCGCCTACGGGGTGAACTTCCACGACAACGACGTGTTCGGCTTCGACGCCACTCCCGCCGAGCGGGAGGAGCGGATCTCGGCGTTCCGCAAGGCGCTGGAGGAGACCGGGCTGGTGGTCACCACGGCCACCACGAACCTGTTCGCCCATCCGATGTTCAAAGACGGCGCGTTCACCGCCAACGAGCGCCAGGTGCGCCGGTTCGCGCTGGCCAAGGTGATGCGCAACCTGGACCTGGCCGCCGAGCTGGGCGCGCGGACCTATGTGTTCTGGGGCGGCCGGGAAGGCGCCGAATCCGGGGCGGCCAAGGATGTCCGGGCGGCGCTCGACCGGTACGCCGAGGCGCTGAACCTGCTGTCGCAGTACGTCATCGACCAGGGGTATGAGATCCGGTTCGCGATCGAGCCCAAGCCGAACGAGCCGCGCGGGGACATCCTGCTGCCCACCGTCGGGCACGCGCTGGCGTTCATCGGCTCCCTGGAGCACCCGGAGATGGTGGGGGTCAACCCCGAGGTGGGGCATGAGGAGATGGCGGGGCTGAACTACGCGCACGCGATCAGCCAGGCGCTGTGGGCGGGCAAGCTGTTCCACATCGACCTGAACGGCCAGCACGGGCCGCGCTACGACCAGGACCTGCGGTTCGGGGCGGGCAACGCGCGGGGAGCGTTCTGGGTGGTGGACGCGCTGCTGGCCGGCGGGTACGACGGCCCGGTGCACTTCGACTACAAGCCGCCGCGCACCGAAGACGACGAGGGCGTGTGGGCGTCGGCGGCCGCGTGCATGCGCAACTACCTGATCCTGCGGGCCAAGGCCCGGGCGTTCCGCGCCGACCCCGAGGTGCAGGAGGCCCTGCGGGCGGCGCGGGTGCCCGAGCTGGCCGAGCCCACCCTGGCCCCGGGCGAGAGCTGGCGCGACGTCCGCGAGGCCACCGCCGACGCCGACGCGCTGGGCCGGCGCGGGATGGGGTACGAACGGCTGGACCAGCTGGCCCTGGAACACCTCTACGGCGTCCGCTGACATCGGGAAGGGCCGCAGTCATGACCCAGCGCACGCCAGGCCGCCGGATCACCGTCCCGGAGCACAGGAGCCCTGTCCCGGAGCACAGGAGCCCCCGGGAGATGGACTCCTGGGAGCTGATCGCGATGTTCCGCCACGCCCGCGTGCTGCTGGGCTTCGGCCCCGGCGCACAGCTCACGCGGGCGCTGGTGAACTTCATGGCCGCCGCCTACCGCGAGCTGGAGCGCCGGGGCGAGTGCGACGACGAGTACCTGCTGGGCGCCTGACCGCCCCGCCGCCCCGCCTGACCGCCCCGCCGCCCCGCCTGACCGCCCCGCCGCCCGCGCGCCGGGCACGAGGCCCGGCAAAACCCACTTCGCACACTTTCCGCACTCACATTCCGGACATTCCGGGCGGCAAAGTGGCCGGGAAGTGTGCGAAGTGAAAATCAGCGGACGCGTGTGACCCGTGATGGCCCGCGCGGGGGAGGGGGGCGGCCGGGCGCCTGGCCCGCGGAGGGGGCGGCCGGGCGTCTGGGCCGCGGAGGGGCGGCCGGGCGCCTGGCCCGGCACATGGCAGACCCCGCCGGCGGCCATGCCCGGTACCGCCGGCGGGATCCGCGGACGGCGGCTGTAAGCCGCCGCCGGCTATAGGCCGCCGCCCGGTATCCGGTGCGGGGCGCCGTACGCGGCCAGCTCCAGCTCCGATTGCAGCGCGTAATAGGCGGGCTTGGGCTGTAGGTTCACGTCGTAGATCGTGGCGTAGCCCTCGCCGGCGAAGGTCCCGGGCACCCACGAGTCCGCGTCCGTGAAGCCCCAGACGGTGAACGAGATGCACTGCGGCACCGCGAGGGCCGCCCGCAGCATGGCGGCGAACTCGTACGGCTGGGCGAACACCGCGAGGTTGTCCGTCGGCACCTGCTCCGTCGCGTTGTTCACGAACGTGCGCACGTCGGCCTCGGTGATCGCCACCTTCAGGCCCAGGCTGGCGTACCGCGCCAGGTCCTCCTGGAACCGCTGCGGGCTGAACCCGTACTGGGTGTCCAGGTGCCCCTGGTTGCCGACGCCCATGATCGGGACGCCCTCGGCCAGCATCTGCCTGAGCCATGCGTAGACGGCGTCGCTCTTGGCGTTCGTGCCGTCCTCGCCGGCGATGTTGTAGTCGTTGTAGAAGAGCAGCGCGTGCGGGTCCGCCTCGTGCGCCCAGCGGAACGCCTGCGGGATGATGTCCGGCCCGAGGTGGGAAACCCAGAAGTCATTCGGATTGATCCCCGAGGGGTTGGCGTCCAGGAAGAATTCGTTCGCGACATCCCACTGCCAGATCTTGCCGCGGTATCGCGTGACCTCGGTCATGATGTGGTCGTGCAGCAACTGCTTTAGCTGGGCGCTGGTGATGGAGCCGTTGGCGACGCCCGTGGTGAGCCAGTCCGGAAGCTGGTTGTGCCATAGCAGCGTATGGCCGCGGATGAGCTGGTCGTTCGCCTGGGCGAACGAGACGAGCTGGTCGGCCTGCGACCAGTCGTACACGCCCCGCTGCGGCTCGACGATCTGCCACTTCATCGCGTTGCCCGGGGTGACCACGGAGAACTGGCTCCCGGCAATGGCCGCGTAGGAGGGGGTCTCGATGTCCTGCGGGATGAGCGCGCTGCCGATGCGGAGGCCGATCCTGGCGGCCAGCGCGCGCAGGGAGGTCGGATCGTATGCGTGGTCCGCGCCGGCCCGGGCGGCCAGCCGGGTGGCTGACGGCGCCGCCGAGGCTGCGGTACCGGTGCCGAGCACCGCCGCGACGCTGCCGGCGGCCCCCATCGCGAGAAGACTACGGCGTCTCATGCGTTTCCTCCTGTCGCGCCGAAATATTCGGCAATCCGAAAGTTTCGGACCGAATGTGTCGGATAATGGCACCGTAGGGGTGCCGGCAAACCGTGTCAATAGCCGATTATCTGTTGATATTGTTTATTGTCGTGACGGAATAGAGCTATTGTTGTGAATTGGTTCCCCGTATGCCGGCCTCGGTAGGCTGGCAACAGCTCGAAAGTTTCGAGCGGACGATGGGAGGCAGCGTGCGAGTCGCGAGGCTATACGGGACCCGGGACATCCGGGTGGCGGACGAGCCGGCGCCGGCGGCGGCGCCCGGACAGGCCCTCGTACGGGTCACCGCCGTGGGGATCTGCGGTTCGGACCTGCACTGGTGGACGGAAGGGGCGATCGGCGACGCGAAGCTCGCGCGCCCGCTGGTGCTCGGGCACGAGGGCGCGGGCGTGATCGCGGGCGGCCCCCGCGGGGGAGAGCGGGTCGCGATCGACCCGGCCGTCCCGTGCGAGGCCTGCCGCGCGTGCCGGGACGGTTACCGCAACCTGTGCTACAACATCCGGTTCGCCGGGCACGGCGACACCGACGGCATGCTGCGCGAGATCATGCCGTGGCCGGCCCGGCTGCTGCACCCGCTGCCGGACCAGGTCAGCGACGCCGCCGGGGCGCTGCTCGAACCGCTCGGCGTGGCGCTGCACGCGCTGGACCTGGGGCACGTGCCATTCGGCGGGCGGGTGGCGGTGGTCGGCTGCGGGCCGATCGGGCTGCTGCTGCTCCAGTTGCTGCGTGCCGCGGGCGCCGGCGGCATAGCGGCCGCCGAGCCGCTGGCGCACCGCCGGCAGGCGGCGGCCCGCTACGGCGCGGACCAGGTGGCGGGCGCCGACGCCGACCTGGCCGGCTACGGCGCCGACGTCGCCTTCGAGGTGGCCGGAAACGACGCGGCGGTACGGCTCGCCATGGAATCGGTACGGCCGGGCGGCCGGGTGGTGCTCGCGGGCATACCGGACGATGACAGCACCACGTTCCCCGCGTCGCTCGCACGGCGCAAGGGACTCACGATAGCCATGGTGCGGCGGATGAACGAGGTGTACCCGCGCGCGATCAGCCTCGCCGCGCGCGGAGTCATAGCCCTGGACCCGCTGGTCTCCCGGCAGGCGGGCCTGGCCGAGGCGGCCGGCGCCTTCGCCGCCGCCCAGCGCCGGACGGGCCTGAAGGTGCTCATCACCCCGCAAACCCGGTAGCGCCGCGTCAGGCGTCAGGCGTCAGGCTTGCCAGGCCGCGGCGTCGTCGCGCAGCGCCGCGTACCGCTCGCGCACCTGCGGCAGCGGCGCCGCCTCATGCGTTACCGACGGCCGGGCCGGCCAGTCCGGGAAGGCGCCGGAAAGCGCCCACGCCGCCTGCCGCGCCGCGCCGAGCGCCACGTACTCTGCCGGCTCCGGCACCGCCACCGGCATCCCGAACACCCCCGGCGCTACCGCCCGGATCGCCGCCGACTTCGCCGCACCGCCGATCAGGACCACCCGCCGCGGCGATATCCCGCAGGCGCGCAGGTTGTCGATGGCGTCGGCCAGCGAGCACAGCACGGCCTCGACGGCCGCCCGCGCCAGGTTCTCCGGGGTGGCGTTGGCCGACGTCAGCCCGCGCAGCACCCCGTTGGCCGAGGGGCGGTTCGGGGTGCGCTCGCCGTCCAGGTAGGGGAGCAGCGTCAGCCCGCCCGCCCCGGGGGCGGCCGCCAGCGCCAGGTCCG
>Ga0070737_10001908_pt1 | contig 27262 bp, 21 predicted proteins | sample Coa_R1_10_FD_66438 | JGI IMG/M metagenome (GOLD analysis project Ga0070737, IMG submission 66438) | Surface soil microbial communities from Centralia Pennsylvania, which are recovering from an underground coalmine fire - Coalmine... | ecosystem: Environmental > Terrestrial > Soil > Unclassified... | reverse complement strand
CCTGGCTGTTGCGCAAAAGGTGCTCCATCTGGCGTACGTACAACCAGCCTGCCCACGGCAGCGCCAGCGTGGACAGCGCGACCAGCAGCAGTTTGCGGCGAAGGGTCATTGAGAGCCGGGACTGGGGACGCGGGGCTGGGGACTGGGGAAAGCCATGCCGGGTTGCATGGGCCCATTCGAATAGCTCAGCGCCTGCGGCGCAAGCGACCCATGGGTCGCGCAAGCGAATTCATGCGATGCACGGACGACGAATCCCGACGGCAAAACTGAACCGTCATCAAGGACCTGTCGCTGAGTTGTCAGCCCCCAGCCCCTCGTCTCCAGTCCCGTGCTTCAGGGCTTCCAGCGGTACCCAACCCCATGCACCGTCTCGATGGCATCGAAGTCCGGATCGACGGCAAGAAACTTCTTGCGGATGCGCTTGATGTGCGACGTGATGGTCGCGTCGTCGACCACCAATTCCGCGTCGCGCATCAATTGATCGCGGTTCTTCACGTGGCCGGGAAAGCGCACCAGCGTATGCACCATCCAGAACTCGGTCACCGTCAGCGGCACCTCGACGTCGTTCCAGGTAACGCGCATCCGTTCGGCTTCGAGTTTCAACGGACCGTGTTCGACCACGGTTTCTGCTTCGACCGGAGCCTTTTGTGATTCGACACGCCGAAACAGCGCTCCGATCCGGGCAGCGAGCTGGTGGAAGCTGATGTCCTTGCTGAGGTAATCGTCGGCCCCGAGCCGCAATCCCGAAATAACATCGAAATCGGAATCACGCGCGGTCAGGAAGATGATCGGCAGCGTTGCCGATTTGGCCCGCAATTCGCGGCACAGGTCGAAGCCGCCCTCCGGCTCATCGCCGAGACCAATGTCGATGATCACGAGCTCGGGCATGCGGTTGGCGAAGGCACCCGAAGCTTCCCCGCGCGATGCGAAGCCCCGGACGTCGTAGCCGATGCGGGAAAGCGCTTCGACGTAATTGGCGCGGATGGAAGGTTCATCCTCGACGATGGCGATGGCGCGGGCCATGGATTCTCCTCAGGAGTGCGGTCCCTTCGCAGGGCTGCCAGCGCGAGCCTGCGTGATATGAACGCAGCGCGCAAGTCCGGCCCGGCAGCTTGCCCGCGTTTTGCCACAAATCGCCCGCGTGGCGCCCTTGAGCCGCCCCCCGATCGGCGCCGCCAGGATGCCAAATGACACCCGTCGGTACTCCTGCCGTGGATGTCGACCGTGGAAACACCCCCGCGCTGGCGCCGGAGACGCGTCCGGCTCTGACACCGGAAGGCGTCCAGCGCGGTGGACCACGATGCTAACCGGGCGGCGATTTCCCGCCCATTCCTCTCCTGGTCGGCCGCGGTCTCGGTGCGCAAGCACCGGGGCCGTTGGTCTTGGGTTGTGCAATCTCCCCTGATTGCTGCGCCCCACAATGCTCAAGTGGCCGCGCTCCGCGATTGGTAGGATCAACTCGGCCATGCTTGAGTTCGTTTTGCGATCGTACCTGATCGCTGCTCCGACCCAAATTCCGCAGGCGCCACAGTCATCGCACCCCTCAGCCCAGAACGCCCATCCATGGGCTGACTTTCCACGAAAGCTGCTTCGAATACACATTCGGAGCCGCGACCGCGGCTTCTTGATTTGCGTTGTATTCGCGTTTATTTGCAGGCTGATTTGCTTGTGGATCTAGGCAGCCGCTTTGCGCATGGCTGCGATGGTCTTCTTGTAGTCGCCGCTGCCGAAGATCGCTGAACCAGCGACAAAGGCATCAGCACCGGCTCGCGCGATGTCGCCAATGTTGTCGACCTTTACCCCGCCGTCGACCTCGAGATGGATGGGTCGACCGCTGCGATCGATGATTTCACGCGCCTGCTTCAACTTTTCGAGCGCCGACGGAATGAACGACTGCCCGCCGAACCCGGGGTTCACCGACATCAGCAGCACGATATCGACCTTGTCCAGCACGTAGTCCAACCAATCGAGCGGCGTCGCGGGATTGAATACCAGCCCCGCCTTGCACCCATGTTCTCGGATCAGTGACAACGTGCGATCGACGTGTCGTGTCGCCTCCGGGTGAAAACTGATCGAGGTGGCGCCGGCCTCGGCGAAATCCGGCACGATCCGGTCCACCGGCTCCACCATCAGGTGAACGTCCATCGGCGCGGTGATGCCGTAGCCGCGCAGTGCCTTCAGCACCATCGGTCCGATCGTGAGATTGGGCACGTAATGGTTGTCCATGACATCGAAATGGATCCAGTCGGCGCCGGCGTCGATCACGGCGTCTACTTCTGCACCCAACTCGGCGAAGTTGGCCGAAAGGATGGAGGGGGCGATCACGCAGGGTTGCTTCATCGCTGGCGCTCACGTTGGGGAATGGTAGTGGGGGCGCGAAAACCGAAATCATTCGCACGATACCAGCTTCGGCGATGCCGCCATCGAATCTCGTTTTCACAGCAACCTGCGTCCATGCGCCCTCGCTACCCGTCCCCAGTCCCCCGCTTCATCGGAATCCCCGCTCCGCCTGGATCCGTTCCCACGCGGCGTTGATCTCGCTGGCGCGCTGCTCGGCACGCCGGCGCAGGTCTTCCGGCATGTTGCCGAGCCGGTCCGGATGGTATTCGCTGATCAATTTGCGGTAGGCACGTTTGATGGTGCGCTCGTCGGCGTCGCGTGCCACCCCCAGAACTGCGTAGGGGTCCGGGCCATTGTTGCGCGGCGCGGGGCGGTAACCTTGCTGCGAATACGCGCCTGCGTGCGCCCAATCACCGTTGCGCGGGCCGGCGTTCCAGGAGAACCCTTTCATCGCAAGCAAAGCAACCAACTGTATTTCGCTGATGCGCAGTGAAAAGGCGACACGCTTCAGCACCTGCAGCTTGTCGTCGGTGAGCGGACCGTCGGCCAGCGCCATGTCGCACAGCATGTCCAGGAACGGCATCACCGAACTGCGGCGCGGCAGGCACCACGCGCGCAAATCCACCAGCGCCTGCGCAAGGTTGAATCCCGGCGCTTTGCCCCTGTTGAACGCATCGATCGCCCGACGCCGCCACAGCGCATCCAGTTCCAGCCGCGTCATCAATTTCTCGGCGGTCGCGACCTCCGCCTCGGAAATGCGCCCATCGCTCTTGGCCAGCGCGCCCATCACCGCGAACAAAGGCTCGACGTAACCGTCCTTGCCGCCTGTGTGGGTGAGCCCCGACAGGAATCCGCTGTCGAAGACCAGGTGCCCGATGACGAGACCGATCAGCGCACCGCCGAAGTCACGCGTCACCACCAAGCCGATCACGAATCCGATCAGCTTGCCCCAAATCCTCATGGCCTCCCCGCCTGTCCGGGTTTGCAGGGCGACTGCGCAGCGTACCAATGCGCCAACGCCTGCATGTCCTTCTCGGTCAGCGGGCCTGCCGCCGCGCGCATCACGGGTACCCGCCGCTCGCCGTTGCGGTATTCGTGCAAGGCCTGCAGCAGATATCGGTACGGCTGGCCGGCGAGATTCGGCGCGCCCGGAATGCGCGCATGGCCGTTCTCGCCATGGCAGGCCGCGCACAGGCCAAGTTGCGCGGGCGGCGCCGGTGACGCAACCGCAGCCCGCGCGATCGCGAAGGGTGCAATCGCGAGCAGCCACAATGTCCAGCGCGAAGTTCGCATCCTGCGAGTTTATCAGTCGCCGCGTTGTCCACCGCTGAATTTGGCGGGCTCGCTACAATGCGCGTTTACCGCCCGCGGAGCCCATCGTGCCGACCACCTTGCTCGAATCCGATCTGCCCGGCCTCGAACTCCTGCACCGCGGCAAGGTGCGCGACGTGTACGCGCTGCCGAACGAGCGCTTGTTGATCGTCGCCTCGGATCGCCTTTCCGCGTTCGACGTGGTGTTGTCCGACCCGATCCCAGGCAAGGGCGAAATGCTGACCCAGATCTCGAATTTCTGGTTCGGCAAGACCGCGCATCTGGTGCCGAATCACCTCACCGGCACTGCGGCCGCCGACGTGCTGCCGAAGGGCGTCGATCCGAACCTGTACGCCAAGCGTGCCGTGGTGGTGAAGCGCCTGAAAGCCGTGCCGATCGAGGCGATCGCGCGTGGATACCTGATCGGTTCCGGCTGGAAGGATTATCAGCAGACGGGTTCGTTATGCGGCATTCGCCTGCCGTCCGGTTTACAGCAGGCCCAGCAACTGCCTGAGCCGATCTTCACGCCATCGACCAAGGCGCCCAAAGGTACTCACGACGAAAACATCGAGTTCCACGAAGTCGAAAAACTGGTCGGCGCCGGTCTCGCCAGACAGGTGCGCGATGCAACGCTGTCAATCTACGAGTTCGCCGCCGCGTACGCCGCCGAGCGCGGGATCATCATCGCCGACACGAAGTTCGAGTTCGGCACCGACGCGGACGGCAAGCTGTACGTGATGGATGAAATGCTGACGCCGGATTCCTCGCGCTTCTGGCCGGCCGACCAGTACCGGGTCGGCACCAGTCCGCCATCCTACGACAAGCAGTTCGTGCGCGATTACCTCGAAACACTGGACTGGGACAAGCGCGCGCCGGGCCCCAAGCTGCCGCGCGAAGTGATCGATCGCACCCGTGCGAAGTACGCCGAAGCGCTGAAGCGATTGGCGGGCATCACGCTCACGTGAGCCAGCGCGTGGCAGGTTGGGCGCAAGTGGCGTAGATTCGTGGCCTCATCGAAGCGACGATGGCCATGCGCGACATCCACCAGTGGTTCGGCAGTTACGCCGCCGACCACAAGAATCCCACCAACCGCGCGATCCACTGGGTCTGCGTGCCGACGATCATGTGGGCCGTGATCGCCGCGTTGTGGACGATCCCGTCTGTTTCCGAGTGGACCCGACCCGGATTATGGGCAGTCGTCGCGATGTTCGCGGCTTACCTCTTTTATCACCGGCTGTCACGCAACCTCAGCTACGCCATGGCCATCGCGTTCGTCGTGAGCGGTGCGATCGCGTGGGCATTGTACGGCGCACTCGGCGCGCGCGGATTGCTGATCCTTGCCGCCGTGTTGTTCGTGCTGGCGTGGATCGGACAATTCATCGGCCACGCCATCGAGGGCCACCGCCCCGCGTTTTTCGACAACATCGTGCAACTGCTGATCGGGCCGGCGTGGCTGATGGGCAAACTGATGCGCAAGATGGGCATCGCGTATTAGGGAAACCCTGAATAACCTGCTGCGCTCGGCAGCTTGCGCGCCGGCGGTGCTCGCAATGCTCACGTACTGACGTGTACGCTCCGCTTCTGCGCTCCGCAACGGCTCTTCAGGGTTTCCTCCAAAGGTCGCCGAAAGAAGCTCAACGGGACCCAGAAGCTAACCGCTGCCCAAATCGCGATTCAGCAGCTCCGCCAGCCTTGCACCCGCCTGCCGCAAGCGCCGCTCGGCAATCGGCAGCTCTCGATCGACGTAGGCCTGGCCGATAAAACGCGAATCCGGATAAACGCCTTCGTCGCGGTCGATGCGGCAACTTTCCTCGGCCCACTCGGCTGGTGTGCCGCCGGTCGCGATCGGCGTTCTGTCGGCCAGCAGCTTGCGCGCGTAGCGCGCGGCGGATAGATGCGTGCTGCCCAGCATCAGCGAATCCCAGATCCGGTGCAGGTTGGTGCCGCGGCCGTGCCAGCGCACCTGGAAATCGTTGCCGCCCGCATCGTCGCGATAATCGGCGTGCAGCGGCTGGTGGATGTCTCCGACGAAGTGGACCACGAATGCCAGCGCCTCGGCACGTTCGGCCGGTGGATTCATGCGATTTGCGAGGATCGCCGAATACTTCTCGATCGCCGCCACGGCACACTCACCCTTCGAGCAATCGCGCGGCGGATCATAGGCGCAATCGCTCGAATGGAAATCGACGAAGTGCAGACGCTTGGTCCGGTGAAACAGTGCCGGGTCCGTCCCGCGCAAAGCGTCCGCCCAGTTCGCGATATCGGCCAGGTGTCGCGCACCGTACACCGCCAGAAGATTTTGCGCGGCGGCGCGTGCCCGAGGCGTGAGCTGCGCTTCCGCCAGACGCGCGACGACGCGGTGGCCCAACGGCCCCCAGGCGAGCGCGGACGGCGCACAAAGCAGCATGAAGAACAGCGCCGCCACAAGCGTTGCGCCTCGATATCTGAAGTGCAAAGACCGGCCCACGGCAATCCCGTCCGAAAGCGGCAGTTTGACATGGCGGGCGCCGTTTGCGTCCATGAAGCAGCGCGCCAAACCGGCTAAAATCGCTGTTTCTCCCACGTCTTTGCAAAGGACGACACCATGGCGATCAAGGTCGCGATCAATGGCTACGGCCGCATCGGACGCAACATCCTGCGCGCACTGCACGAATCCCACCGCACCGACGCAATCCGCATCGTCGCGATCAACGATCTGGGCGACGCCGAGACCAATGCGCACCTGACGCAATACGACACCGCCCACGGCAAGTTCCCCGGCACGGTGGCCGTCGAGAATGGAGACCTCGTGGTCGACGGCAACCACATCAAGGTGTGCGCCGAACGCGATCCATCGAAGTTGCCGTGGAAGGAGCTGGGTGTCGACATCGTGATCGAGTCCACCGGCCTGTTCACCAAGCGCGACAAGGCCGCGGCGCACCTTTCCGCCGGCGCGAAGAAAGTGATCATCTCGGCCCCCGGAACGGACGTGGACGGAACCTTCGTGTACGGCGTGAATGAGGACAAGATCAAGCCATCCGACACCATCATTTCCAACGCTTCGTGTACCACCAACTGCCTGGCGCCGCTCGCGAAGGTGCTGCACGAGAAGATCGGGATCGTGCACGGGCTGATGACCACGATCCACGCCTACACCAACGATCAGGTGCTCACCGACGTCTACCACAAGGATCTGCGCCGCGCGCGCTCGGCCACCCACAGCCAGATTCCCACCAAGACCGGCGCCGCCGTCGCGGTAGGCCTGGTGCTGCCTGAGCTGAATGGACGTCTGGACGGCTTCTCGATGCGCATTCCGACCATCAACGTTTCGTGCGTGGATCTGACCTTCGTCGCACAGCGCGAAACGAACAGGGACGAAATCGACGCTGCGATCAACGAGGCCGCCAACGGCAAGCTGAAAGGCGTGATGGCGGTCAACACCAAGCCGCTGGTCTCGGTGGACTTCAACCACAACCCGGCGTCGTGCACTTACGACGCCACCCAGACCCGCGTCATGGGCGGCACCCTGGTCAAGGTCCTCGGCTGGTACGACAACGAATGGGGCTTTTCGAACCGTATGCTCGACATGACCGAGGCGTTCGCGAACGCGAAGTGAGTTCAGGATGAACTCATCCCGTGCGGGCCATGGATGGCCGTCGTCACGGGATCCAGTTTTTTGAATGTCTTCATCTCGGCCACCCCACTGGACGTGCACAGAGCCGGGATCCAGCTTGGGCTTCACGATAAAGCATCATGCTGATCACGCATCTAGGCCGCGCGCCGCAGATAGCACACGGCACACGTGTTGCGCCAAACGCCACGGTCTGCGGCGACGTGACCATTGGTCCCAACTGCTCGATCGGTTTCGGCGCCGTGCTGGTGGCCGAGAGTGCGCCGATCCGCGTCGGGGCCAACTGCGTGATCATGGATACTGCCGTATTGCGCGGGGTGCGCGGCCATCCACTGTCTCTAGGCAACAATGTGCTGGTGGGTCCGCGTGCCTATCTCACCGGCTGCGAGGTGGGAGACGACGCCTTTCTCGCCACGGGAGTCACCGTGTTCAATGGTGCCCACGTTGGATGCCGGGCAGAAGTACGCATCAACGGCATCGTGCACCTGCGCACGCGGCTCGAGGACGACGCGATCGTACCTTTGAACTGGATCGCCGTCGGCGATCCTGCGCGCATTCTGCCACCGGACGCGCACGAGGCGATCTGGGCGATCCAGGAACCGCTCGATTTTCCACGCTACGTGTTCGGTGTGGAGCGTCCTCTTCCCGGCCAGACCTTCATGCCCCACGTCATGCCCCGTTATGCGAGCTTTCTCGCGCGGTCACACGTTGACGACACGGAAACGGAAGACGGTTCTCGACAGGCCGTCAATCCATGATGGGCAGGCCATGGATGGCCAATCATCGAAGCGATCAACGCACCGTTGCACGACCCGCGGCGCACAGCCGAGCGAGCGAGGCGCTGCGCGGGTGCGGACCCTCACCCGCCCCTTCGCGGCACCCGCTCCCGGAGGAGAGGGAGATAGCGCGCCTCAGCCCAGCGCCTTCAGTGCTGTCGCGTAATCCGGCTCACGGGTGATCTCGTCGACCAGTTGCGCGTGGATTACCTTGTCGTGTTCGTCAAGTACCACCACGGCGCGGGCCGCAAGACCCGCGAGCGGCCCGTCGGTCATCGCGACGCCGTAGTTTTTCAGGAACTCGCGCCCGCGCATCAGCGACAACATGATGACGTTATGGATGCCCTCGGCGCCGCAGAAGCGCGCCTGCGCAAACGGCAGGTCGGCCGAGATGCACAGCACGACGGCATTCTTCAGACCGGCCGCGTCCTGGTTGAAATGCCGCACGGAGGCCGCGCATACGCCGGTATCGACGCTCGGGAAGATGTTCAGCACCTTGCGCTTGCCGGCAAAGTCCGAGAGCGACTTTTCGGAAAGATCACCGGCCACCAGCTTGAACGCAGGCGCCTCGTCGCCGACCTTCGGAAAATGACCGTCCAGGTGGACGGGGTTGCCCTTGAACTTCGTACCGGACATGGCTGAACTCCTTTGCTGCCTCGAAAAAGTATGCGGTGGACTGCCGTCCTGTCAGTCTAGCGGACGGACACGGCCGCGACATTCACGCCGCCTTCGGCGTTGTTGCCGTAGCCGCGGACGGGCTGCCGTCGCCCCGATCGAGCAACGGCAGCTTGTCGGGCATCCCGTCCCACAGATCTGCGCCCTCCATCGCCGGAATCCTGCTCGCGATCACCGGCCATTTTTTCGCAAGCTCGGCGTTGATCGCGAGGTAGTGCTCCTGTCCGGCCGGCACGTCCATCTCCGGAAAGATCGCATTGACCGGGCATTCGGCGACGCATAACGTGCAATCGATGCACTCGTCGGGATCGATCACCAGGAAATTCGGGCCCTCGTGGAAGCAGTCGACCGGGCACACCTCGACGCAATCGGTGTATTTGCAATTGATACAATTGTCGGTGACGACGTGGGTCATGGATCCAACCTCCGCAGCATGCGCAGGCACCACTGTGCGCCCGGCGAGCGCACATCGCATTGATGTCGATCATTGATGCAGGTCATGGCCTGCTTCCGAGCCCTGCCTGCCAGGCACGCAGGGCGGCCGATCCCGCAACCGCAACATGGACTTCAAGCGGCAGGCTGCGCGCCGGCACCCACCTGCGTCAGCAAGTCGTTCACCGCGTGCGCGACGACTACCTGGTCGCGTCCGCGCGCTTTCGCCGAATACATGGCGTCGTCCGCGCTGCGCAACCAACTGCCGAGGTCGTGGCAGCGCACGCCGTCGAACAGCGCCACCCCGATGCTTATGGTGACATCGAGGTCATCCGGTGCATTCGGGAACGCGAGCGAAGCGATCCCCATGCGCATGTCCTCGGCGAGGCGCAGGGCAGCCGTGCCGCCGATGCGCGGGCACAGGACGACGAATTCCTCGCCGCCCAGCCGCGCGAGGTGTCCGCGCTTGCCGACGATATCGCGCAGGCATTGCAGCGACACGTTCAGCACGATATCGCCGAACGGATGGCCGCAACGGTCGTTGATGTGCTTGAAATAGTCGAAATCGAACAACAGCAGCGCATGCAATGGCAGCTCATCGGCATCGTGCCGGCCCAGCAGCGCATTGGCCCGCCGGAAGAATCCGCGCCGGTTGTCCACGCCCGTCAACTGGTCCTCCAGCGCCTGGTGTCGCAACTCCCTGGAATGGCGCCACTGCGAGCGCATGAACAGCAGCAGCGACGCAATGCCGATCAGCAGCCCCAGGCCCGCCACGCCGGATGCTTCGAGGGTGGTGCGCTGGCGGCGAAGCTGCAGTGCGTTGCGCTCGGCGACGGCTTCGGCGGCTTTCAGCTTCAGGTTCTTGATCTGGTTGTTGCGCTCGAGTTCGTGGATGCGGATTTCCTTTTCCCGCGCCGCGTACCGCGCGGCGAGCTCCGCCTGCTGCGAGTTCAGGCTGGCTGCCCAATGTTTGCTCGCAGCCGCGTAGGCTTCACGCGAAGCCAGCAGCGCCGATTTCAGGCTCCCGTTGTGCTCGTAAAGGCGGGATTGTTCCTGCAGCATGTCGGGCAACAGTGCGTCGAGGTGCGCCTTGCGCGTCTCGCCCACCGTGGAGGCGATCAAGTCCATCGCCTCGCTGCGCCGGCCCATGGCTTCCAGCGCGCGTGCGATGTCGTATTGCGAAACCAGGGCGTCATATTCACGGCCTGCAGCGCGTTCGTCCTCGAGCGATGCGCGCGACAATGCGATCGCCTGCTCGGGCTTGCCTTCCTTCAGGTACACCTGCGCCAGGTTGTCGCCCACCATCAGCCTTTGCGAGTGGTCGCCGGCCTGCTCGTACAACGCTCGCGCTTCGTGGTAGAAGACGGCAGCTTCCGAGTACTTTCCCGTCGACAGCGCATTGTTGCCTTCATCATTTTTGGCTTGGGCCTGGTCCCAGTCGTCGTGCAGCGCGCCGAATGCCGCGTCGGCTTCCCGGCAGAGCGGCTGCGACTGTTGATACTGCCCGGCCATGCTGTAGGCGTCGCAAAGCTGGAACTTCGCCAGCGCGCGATGCGCGGGATCGGGGCTGTCCAACTGCAGCGCGGCCGCCTGCAGCGCATCGCTGACGCCGCCTCCATCGCCGCGCGCGATCCGGAGGTCGGCGGTCAGGAATCCCCCGTAGGATTGGGCGAGTTTGTCGTGCGCAACACTGCCCAGACTCTCCAGGCGCGCGATGGCCTCGGTCACGGCGGCGTCATCGGACACATTGATGCCGGCGCGACCCATCCACCACAGGGCTTGGCGTTCACCGGCGGGGTCGTTGACATAGGCGCCCGCGTCAAGGGCCGCCCTCACGTCGATGATCAGGGCATGCGGATCGCTGGCCGACAGCGTACGCATCGCCACGGGAGACAGCGGCGCCGCGGCATACACCACCGCCAGCGTGCCCCACAACAGCAACCCGGCGACCATCCTTCGCATCAGCTCCCCCGCGGAGCCCGAGCGTGCCCGGATCAGCATGATGCAAGGATCGCGCCAGTACACTGGCCGGATGTTCATCGGTCGTATCCCCATCGACCCGCCCCTCGCGCTGGCGCCCATGGCGGGCGTTACCGACAAACCGTTCCGCCAGCTCTGCAAGCGGCTGGGGGCCGGGCTCGCCGTTTCGGAAATGACCGCTTCGGACCCACGCCTGTGGCGGACCCGCAAGTCCCTGCACCGGATGGACCACGCCGGCGAACCCGATCCCGTCAGCGTACAGATCGCGGGTTCCGATCCGGCCATGCTGGCCGAAGCGGCACGCTACAACGTTGCCCACGGCGCGCAGTTGATCGACATCAACATGGGATGCCCGGCCAAGAAAGTTTGCAATGCCTGGGCGGGCTCGGCGCTGCTGGCCGACGAACCGCTGGTGGCGCGCATCTGCAAGGCCGTGGTCGGCGCCGTGGACGTGCCGGTCACCTTGAAGATCCGCACCGGACAGACGCCCGAAAGGCGCAACGCGCTGGCGATCGCGAAGTTGGCCGAAGATGCCGGCATCGCCGCGCTGGCCGTGCACGGCCGCACCCGCTCGCAAAAATACGAAGGCTCCGCCGAGTACGACACCATCGCGGCCGTGAAGGCGAGCGTGTCGATCCCGGTGTTCGCCAACGGCGACGTCGACTCGCCGGCCAAGGCACGCGCGGTGCTCGAATATACCCGCGCCGACGCGCTGATGATCGGTCGTGCAGCCCAGGGCCGGCCGTGGATCTTCCGCGAAATCGCGCATTTCCTCGCGACGGGTGAGGCGCTGCCCGAGCCCGGCATCGCCGAGGTGCGCGACATCCTGCTCCGGCACCTCGACGACCTGTACGCCTTCTACGGTGAAGCTGCGGGCGTGCGCATCGCGCGCAAGCACCTCGGCTGGTACGCGAAAGATCGGCCGGAAAACGCCGCATTCCGCACCGTGGTCAACGTTGCCGAAAGCGCGCACGAGCAGCGGCGGCTGACCCGTGACTACTTCGATGCGCTCGAAGCGGGCGTACCACGCGAATTTGCGGCCGCGGCGTAGACGAAACTGCTGAGAAGCCTTTGACCCGGATAAATGCGGATCGTTGCTGCTTTCTTGATTCTCTTCCGGTCGATCGCCAATGCCCATGCTCTTTTCGCTTTGATCCGCTCTGATCCGTGTCCGCGGCTTTTGGCCTTTCGTCCTGGCCCGCGTTCAGTGCAATCGCCGGCCAGCGCATGTATGATGAGCAACTCCTTTCATCCCTCCATCCGTATCAAAGGATATATCCCACGATGAGCCGTTACCTGTTCACCTCCGAATCGGTTTCCGAGGGCCATCCGGACAAGGTTGCCGACCGGATTTCCGACGCCGTGCTGGACGCGATCCTCGCCCAGGACAAGCGCGCACACGTCGCCTGCGAGACCATGGTCAAGACCGGCGTCGCGATCGTGTCGGGCGAAGTCACCACCGACGCATGGGTGGACATCGAGGCGCTGGCCCGCGAGGTGATCCTCGACATCGGCTACGACTCGTCCGTGGTCGGTTTCGACGGCCAGACCTGCGGCGTGCTGAACCTGATCGGCAAGCAGTCGCCCGACATCAACCAGGGCGTCAGCCGCAAGAAGCCCGAGGAACAGGGTGCCGGCGACCAGGGTCTGATGTTCGGCTATGCCTGCAACGAGGCACCCGAATGCATGCCGGCGCCGATCTACTACTCGCACCGGCTGGTCGAGCAGCAGTCGAAGGTGCGCAAGAGCGGCAAGCTGAAGTGGCTGCGCCCCGACGCGAAATCGCAGGTGACGCTGCTGTACAACGACGACCACACGGTGGCCGGCCTCGATGCCGTGGTGCTCTCGACCCAGCACGATCCGTCGGTGAAATACGCGGATCTCGTCGAAGGCGTGCGCGAAACCATTTTGAAGCCCGTGCTGCCGAAGAAGTGGCTCGACGCGCTGCCGAAGAACAAGGTGCACATCAATCCGACCGGCAAGTTCGTGATCGGCGGACCGGTCGGCGACTGCGGCCTGACCGGCCGCAAGATCATCGTCGACACCTACGGCGGCATGGCCCGCCATGGCGGCGGCGCGTTCTCGGGCAAGGATCCGTCGAAGGTCGACCGCTCGGCCAGCTACGCCGCGCGCTATGTCGCCAAGAACATCGTCGCGGCCGGCATCGCCGACCGTTGCGAGGTGCAGGTGTCCTACGCGATCGGCGTCGCGGTGCCGACCTCGATCTCCGTGACGACTTTCGGCACCGGCAAGATCCCGGACGACAAGATCGAGAAACTGATCCGCACGCATTTCGACCTGCGCCCGTACGGCATCATCAAGATGCTGGACCTGATCCATCCGATGTACCAGCCGACCGCCGCCTACGGTCATTTCGGCCGCAAACCGTTCCAGCTCACCTACAAATGGGAAGAACGCGAAGGCGGCAAGCTGGTGAAGAAATCCGAAACCGCGACGGCATTTTCGTGGGAAAAGACGGATCGCGCGGAAGAATTGCGCAAGGCGGCGAAGATCAAATAACGCAGCAGCGACCCCTTCGTTCCGAAGGGGGTAAATCCGCCGAGGGGCGCTGCATCCGCGAAAGCGGTCAGGCTCGGCATCCTTCAAAACAGCGCCCATGAATCGGAGAAATACCATGAACGCAGTGCCCCAGGTTTCGACAAAGCAAGATTCCGCAAAACACGACTACAACGTGCGCGACATTACGCAGGCCGATCTCGGCAGGAAGCGCATCACCATGGCCGAGCAGGAAATGCCTGGCCTGATGCAGATCCGCGCACGTTACGCGCCGCAGAAACCGTTGAAGGGCGTGCGTGTCACGGGCTCCCTGCACATGACCAAGGAAACCGCGGTGCTGATCGAGACGCTCACGGCGCTGGGTGCGTCGGTGCGCTGGGCTTCGTGCAACATCTTTTCGACCCAGGACGACTGCGCCGCCGCGATCGCTGCAAGCGGCGTGCCGGTGTTCGCGTGGAAGGGCGAGACGCTGGAGGAATACTGGCAGTGCACGCTGGATGCGTTGACGCATCCTGGCATGACTGGTCCCGAACTGATCGTCGACGACGGCGGCGACGCGACGCTGCTGATCCACAAGGGCGTCGAGATGGAAGACGGTTCCAAGTGGGTGGACGAGCCCGGCGCCAACCACGAGGAACAGGTCATCAAGGATCTCCTGAAGAAAACCCGCAGCGAACGACCCGGTTTCTGGAAGAAGGTCGCGTCGGAATGGCGTGGCGTGTCGGAGGAAACCACCACCGGCGTGCACCGCCTTTACCAGCTCGCCGAGGCCGGCAAGCTGCTGGTGCCGGCGATCAACGTCAACGACTCGGTGACGAAGTCCAAGTTCGACAACCTGTATGGCTGCCGCGAATCGCTGGCCGACGGCATCAAGCGTGCGACCGACCTGATGGTCGCGGGCAAGGTCGCGGTCGTGTGCGGCTACGGCGATGTCGGCAAGGGCTGCGCGCATTCGCTGAAAGGCTTCGGCGCGCGCGTGATCGTCACCGAGATCGACCCGATCTGCGCGCTGCAGGCCGCGATGGAAGGTTTCCAGGTCGCGACGGTCGAGGACACGCTAGGCACCGGCGACATCTACGTCACCACCACCGGCAACCGCGACGTGATCACGCTGGAACACATGCAGCGCATGAAGAACCACGCGCTGGTCTGCAACATCGGTCATTTCGACAACGAGATCCAGGTCGACCGCCTGCAGAAAGCCGCGGAGCAGACCAACATCAAGCCGCAGGTCGACCTCTACACCTTCCCCGAAGGCAACTCGATTTATCTGCTGGCCGAAGGCCGCCTCGTGAACCTTGGTTGCGCGCACGGCCATCCGTCGTTCGTGATGTCCAATTCGTTCTCGAACCAGACCTTGGCGCAGATCGACCTGTGGACCCACAAGGACGAATACGAAAAGACCGTCTACCGCCTCCCCAAGAAGCTCGACGAGGAAGTCGCGCGCCTGCACCTGGAGCAGATCGGCGTGAAGCTGACGAAGATGACGCAAGCGCAAGCCGATTACCTCGGCGTGCCGGTCGAGGGGCCGTACAAGGCGGAGCATTACCGGTATTGATGGTAGGAGGGTCGGAAGACCCGATCACACGGTTCAGCCGGGCCGGCGCCGCGGGTCGCGGCTACCGCCGCTCCTGCGGATTGCCAAACTGCGCCAGTTCCGGCACATATTGCGCGTAATTTCGCCAACGCCCCACCGAAGTCGAATACACCGGCTGTCTCGCCTGCCACACGCTCGCGGAAGTCACGGGCGCGTCGGCATTGCTGCGAACGATGTCGGTCCGCACATCCGATGCTCCGATGAACGCGGCCAGCTCGGCCACCTTGCCTGCCGGATCTGCGACGAGCGCCTCGTAATCGAGGTCCATGATCGGGATGCCCAGCGTGGCTTTCCAGTGCGCCATCAATTCAGCATGTCCCTGCATGAAGGCGGTGATGTCGTCGAAATCGTTCGAAAACGCCATGTCCTGGTGTGCGAATTCCTGGCTCCACAGCGACAGCGCCGCATCACGCGGATCGCGCTGCAGATGCACGACCTTCGCCTGCGGAAACATCGCGGCGGCGATGTCGAGCCAGCGGAAGTTGAGCGGATCCTGGTCGAGGTACACGCGCGCCGGCGGATCGTCCTGGCGCGCCATCGTCCGATAGAAGGCAGCGGCTTCGGCGATGACCGCGGCGCTGCCGAGGTGCCCCCCACTGCGCAGTCGCTCGGCGATGAATCGCAGCGCACGCAGTTCGCCGCGGTCGCGCGCTGCCGTCGTGCGCGCAATCCGGGTCGCCGTCAGCGTGGTGCCGCTGCGCGGCACGCCAACGATGAACACCGGCGCGAACCCGGAGTCTGGGGGCGCCGGGGCAGCCGTCACGCGTTCACGCTGGCGCGCCCCGACGAAACGCCGCCAAGTGTCCGCAGCCCACGGACGCAACGCGCGAACCAGCCCGTTCGCCTCGCGCAGCACACCGGCTGCACCTGCGAAATCGCCAAGGTCGTTCAGGACCTTGGCCAACGCGAATCCCGCCGACGCGCGGGTTTGCGGTAATCCCGTCCGGTCTTGAAAGCACTGTTCGCAACGGAGCCGATCCGGATCGCCGGGATCGGTGTAGCGCCGGGTGTTCACCAACGCGCCCAGCACACGCCGGCGATCGAGGTCGATGCCCGCGTCGAGCGCCGCGAGGTAATGCCGGCGCGCCGCAGCAAACTCACCGGATTCGCGCGCAACGTGACCGGCCAGCACCAGCAGTTCCGCGCTGCCGGCACCGCGGGCCAGCGCAGCGCCGCAAATCCGCACCGCGACGGCGTGACGGTCACACTCGCGCGCGAAAGCCGCGGCGCGCATGGCCACGCCATCCTCGAAATGCCTGGCTTCGGCCAGTCGGGCCATGGTTTCCGCCGCGGCACCCAGCCGTCCCTGGTTGCGCAGAACTTCGGCCAGCATGGTTGCCACGTCCTCACGCGCGGGCGCAGCCGCAGCGAGCCCCCGCAGCAACGCCTCTGCCTGCTCCACGCGATCGCTTTCGTACAGGGCCCGCGCCTCTGCCAAGCGGGCGGCGATGGAGTCGCGGGGAGTCACCTGCATGCTGTCGTCCAGAGTGCGTGCGCCCTTTATCATAGCCAGCCACAGCGATTCGACCAGATTCCCATGCGATACCTCCATGCCCGGCACGACATCCGCAAGCACGGGACAGGTCCATGAGTGCGGCACGCCTGCAGGGCCTCGACAGCACCGCGGCGCAACAGGTTGTGGCCACGGCCCAGGCGCTCGGGATGGGACGCGCCGACCAGGCCGAAGCCCAGCTCCGCCCCGCGCTTACAAGCTACCCCAACCACCCCGAAGTCCTGCGGCTGCACGCCGGCACCCTCAGCCTGCGCGGCAACCATGCGGGTGCCATTGCCGCGATGCAGCGCGCCCTCGAACTGCGCCCGATCGATGCGCTGTACCACAATACCTTCGCGACGGTACTCGGCAACAGCGGCGATTTTGACGGCGCCATCCGCGCGCTGCGACGCGCCTGCGAACTCGATCCCGGACTCGGAACCGCCTGGTTCAACCTCGGGGTGATGCTGACGCGCTGCGTGCGCAACGAGGAAGCCGTCGATGCGCTCCAGCGCGCAGTGGAACTGGCTCCCGACAACATGGATGCGCGGGCGCTGTTAGGCGATCTGCTGCGCATGCAGGGAAATCCCGAGGATTCGGCAATCGAATACCGCAAGGTGCTGGCGCAACGGCCACAGACGGGCATGGCGTGGTGGGGGCTGGCCGACCTTCGCACCGGTGCCCTCGCGCCCGACGACATCGAACGGATGCGCGCAGCATTGCGCGACCACCGGGCGAGCGATGGCGATCGCATTGCCATCGGATTTGCCCTGGCCAGAGCACTCGACGAAAGCGGCCACTACGCCGAATCGCTGGAAGAACTGAAACGCGCCAACGCGATCGCGCGCCTGCGGCAGCACTGGGACGCACGAGCGTTCTCGAGTTTGGTCGACGCGATCGACCAGGCCTTCACGCCGCCGCCCGCCCCGGCTTCCGATGCCGACCTCGGGCGCGAGGTTCTTTTCATCGTCGGATTGCCAAGATCGGGCACCACGCTGGTCGAACAGATCCTCGCCTCGCATTCGCAGGTGGAAGGCGCGGGCGAATTGCCCGACCTGTCGCTGATCGTCAACGAGGAATCCCGGCGCCGCGGAAAGCCGCTTCCGCGCTGGGTCGGCGAAGCTCGTCCTGAAGATTGGCAGCGCCTGGGCGAACGCTATCTCGAACGCACCGCGTACTGGCAAAGACGCCGCCCACGATTCACCGACAAGCTGCCGGGCAACTGGATGTACATCGGCGCGATACGCGCAATGTTGCCGGGGGCACATGTCGTGGTCTGCCGGCGCGATCCGCTGGAGACCTGCTTCTCCTGCTATCGCCAGCTCCTGCCCGGGGGCAGCGAATTCAGCCGGACGCCGGAAGACCTCGCCGCGTTCTGGCGCGACTTCGACCGCAGCGCGAACCGGTTCGCGGCGCTGCACCCGTCGCACGTCTACCAGCACCGTTACGAGGCGATGCTCGCCGAACCCGAGGCATCCATCCGCAAGCTTCTCGATGCCTGCGGACTGCCGTTCGAACAAGGCACCTTGCGCTTCCATGAAACCGATCGCGAGGTCCGCTCGCCCAGCGCCACCCAGGTCCGCCGACCGTTGCAAACGGATACGGCCCACGCGGAACGCTACGGCGAGTTGCTGGATCCCCTGCGCATCAGCCTCGGGATGCCGGTGTTCGGAGTCTGAAGGCTTGGCCCCGGTGCGGACGGAGCAGGAATGGTTGGATACGGCGCGCACGCTGATCCTGCGCGGCGAAGGCGTATCCGCGCAGGCGGTGCTCGACCAGGCGCTCTCGCAGTTCCCCTCATCAACGGATTTGCTGAGGGCGCAGGCCGGGCTGTTCCAGAAGACCGGCCGCGACGATGCGGCCGAGCAAGTCTTGCGCAAGCTGCTGGCGCACGACGCCGGCGACACCGGATCCGCATTCGCACTGGCGCGAACGCTCGATCGTCAAGGTCGCACGAATGCCGCGGCGCAAGTGCTGCGCGCGTGTCTGGCGGTCGATGCGAACAGGTGCGGTCCCGACCTGGCCATCGTCGCGATCGAATTGCTCGATGGCATGGACCGCAAGCGCGATGCGTCCGCGATCGCCGAAGCCGCGATCGCCGTGCGGCCGGACGATCCGCGCCTGCACGCCTATGCCGGAATGCTCGCGCTCCAGTTGGGCGAATTCGACAAGGCGCGTGCGCGCTACCTCTTTGCGCTCCAGCACGCTCCGCGCGCAGTGGAATGGCACGTACCGATCGGCTTGTCGTCCGCGCAACGCTATGGCAACCTGGATCACCCTGACTTCGCGCTGTTCCAAGAGGGCCTGGAACGCGGCGACCTCTCTGATCTCGCACGCGCGGAACTCCACTTCTCCCTGGGAAAAGCGTACGACGACGTCGGCCATTACGCCCAGGCGGCCCAGGATTTCCGGGAAGGCAACGCGATTCGGAAGCGCACGGGGAACTGGTCACGCAAGGCCTGGCGGCGCATGCTCGAGACGCGCCTTGCTGCCAAACCGATTGCCTCTGCGTTGGAGCCAATGGACCGCTTCGTGCCGGTCTTCATCGTCGGGATGCCGCGCAGCGGCACCACCTTGCTCGCCGAACTGCTGTCGCGGCATCCGCGGGTCTGCAATCGCGGCGAGTTGGGCGTGCTTGCGCGGCTGGCGCAACAACCCGCGCTGAGCGGAACGCCAACCCGGTCGGCACTGCAGGATGCGGAGGCAACCTACGCGCGATGTTCCCGTCAGGACGACGCGCCGGAAGCACGCTGGTTCATTGACAAGCAGCCGCTCAACTTCCGTTATGTCGATCTCGCGCTCGCCATGTTTCCCGACGCGAACGTCGTCCACTGCCAGCGCAGGCCCCGCGATACGGCGCTGTCATTGTGGATGCAGTGTTTCCTGGAAGACGTGCAAGGCTACGCCTACGACTTCGGCGACATCGCACTGGTGATGCGCGACTGCGAAAGATTGATGGCGCATTGGACCCGGCTGTACCCGGATTCGATCCGTGCCGTCCGGTACGAGGAACTGGTCGCGAATCCCGCGGGTGTCGTCGCTGCTCTGGCGCAGTGGATCGGCATCCAGCCACGGCCCCCGGGGGAAATCCATTCCGAGGCGCGGCCCGAAAACACGATCAGCACCGCCAGCCTGTGGCAGGCGCGGCAACCGGTTCACGCAAAATCCGTGAACCGGTGGGTACATTACGCGCGATTCGTCCCGGAGCTGTTGCAGATCCCGGAAACCTGAGCCGCCGGATGGTTCACGCGCGGGACTGCGTCTCCCGGGCCCAGGGTTCGAGTCCGAGCGCCTGTCGCAGCGGATCGAGCAAGGCCTCATAGCTCGCTGCGGTGGAACGATGCCGGTGTACGGGTTCCCGAACCTGCGCGGCGCTCAGGGTGTGGACGTTGCGCCGCACGTCGTGGGGCGCAAGGCAAGCCCGATCGAACGGCAGCCGGCAGAATTCGAGCAGCGCATGGATTTCGGTTTCCGGCGTTTCCGTCAAGGCTTCGTAATGCTGTTCACGGATGTGTTCGGATTCATGCACGGCCCACCACGTCGCCGCATGGTCAAAGGCTTTCCAGAACGTTCCGAGGTGATCGAAGTCGCATGTGAACGTCCAGCCACGGGGAAAATATTGTTTGAAGCAAGACCAGCAGGTCTCCACGGGATCGCGCCGGCAGATCACGATGCGCGCTCCAGGCAACATCGCCCGGATCGCCCCCAATGCCTGCCAGTTGTTCGGCATCTTGTCGGTGAATCGCGTATACCCATCGCGGTAGCGCGCGGTCAATTCGAGATAACGCTGCCCCAGCCGCTGCCAATCCTTTGAGGTTGCCACGGGAACCCATTCGGGGAAGCGTCGTTGCAGGCGCGCTGATTCTTCGGTCAACACCTGCGCCAACTCGCCAAGCTCTCCCGCCCCGTTCACCTGCGGGTGCGCGGCCAGGACCTGCTCGACCAGGGTGGTGCCGGAACGGGGCATGCCGACGATGAAAACCGCCTGTTTGCCAAGCTGCGGATCACCCGCCACAGAATGCGGGGCACCAAAAACCTGGGACGTGAGCCGGGCCTGATCGAGGAATCGGCCGGGATCCCATGCACCAATTTCGTACTTGCGGCGGGCATTGGCTGCCGTGAACAGCTCGAAAGCTTCGGGGTACCGCCCACAGTTCTCATATGCCCCTGCAAGCGCGAACTGGATCGCCGTGCGCTCGCCCTCGTTGATGTTCGTGCCGCCCAACAACTCGCGCATCTGCCCGATTTCCGTGTCGGTGACCCGAGCCGTCTTGATGTCCACCAGAGCCAGCCACGCCGCGCCGAACGCGGGCTCGATGGCAATCGCGCGCCGTATCGCCGCCGCGCCTTCCCCTGCGCGACCGCAGGCCACCAGCGTGTTGCCCAGCATCAACTGCGCCGGCGCGTAGTCTGGCGCAAGTGTGAGAGCCCTTTCGATGATCGGCAACGCACGTTCGGTTTCGTCATGGCGGGACAAATGTTCACCGAGATCAGCCCAAGCCATCGCCGAATCGGGCAAAAGCTGCACGGCTTTCTCGCGCAGCCGCAGCGCACCCGCAACGTCCCCCGCTTCCTCACACACCTGCGCGTATTGCCAATACCCCATCGCATCATCGGGCGCCGCGCGGATCGCGCTCTCGAAGTTGGCAACCGCCGCGGCAAGATTGCCAATCCGCGCCAGCAAGAGACCATACAGGCGCAGCACGTCCGGCTGATCGCGTGAAAGCGCCAGCGCACGCGCCAGCACGGACTGCGCGACGCGCAAATCGCCCGTCACAAGTGCCTCGCCGGCATCCCTGATCATTTCGGCCAATACTGGCGGCAACCTCTCGAGCCGCGCATTGATCCTTGCCAGGTCCGGCGCCGGCGCCTGGAACAGCCTGTCGTTGACGCCCACTTCAGCGCGCCTCTGCCGCCGCGGAGACTTCGGCGCCATAGCCCCAGTACGCGAGCATCGGCTGCACGATCGGCAGTACCGGCTCGAAGTATTCGCGATAGCGATGCCAGCGACCAATGCCACTGCGGTTGATTGGTTCGATGACCTGGGTGTAGCTCGGAGTCTTGATGTAGCCCTTCTCCCGCGCGCGCACATCGAAGTGCAGCATCGAATCCGCATCATCCAGGCCAAGGAATCCGGCGATCCGGCGCGTCTGGCCACGCGTATCCGCGATCAGATCCTCGTAGCGCGACACGAACACGTCCGGTTTGAAAATTCCGACGTGGTAAAGCCAGCTTTCCATCGCCGCGACGTAAGCGCGCGCGAGGCGTTCGAGTGACTGGCCGGCGACGGCCAGCACGGCTGCGCGGAAATTCTGCATGTAGCAGCTCAGGATCACGTCGCAGGGATGGCGTACGGCAAGGATGAACTTGGCGTTCGGGAACATGCGGTGGATCATGGGCAGCCACATCATGTTCAGCGGGTTCTTGTCCACGAGCCGCGCATCCCAGCGGCGAGGGATCTTGCCGCAAGCGAGGATCACGTAACCTTTGCGCAGCTCGTCGCAGTCGCGCTGGTCCAAACGGCCGAGTCCATCCGGCACCTCGATGCCGGTGCTGCGTTCGAGCTGTCCGGCCAGCGTGTTGAAAAATGGACGTTCATCCATTGACTGCAGGCGTGGATGCGCATCCAGCATCTGCTCCAGAAGTGTCGTGCCCGACCGCGGGAAACCCACCACGAACACGGGTGACTGCGAAACATCCGGGGCGCTCAAAATCGGCCATTCGCGGTAATCTGCCGCTGCGACACGCGCACGCTCGTTGGGCAGGACTTCGGCGCCGGCTTCGAAATAGTGGGGGACAGCCGTCTTGAGTTCCAGAATTTGGCTGGCATGCCCTTTCTCGAGCGCGCGCATCGCGGCCGCCGGATCGCCCAGCTTGTCGCAGACCTTTGCCAACGCAAACCAGTATCCAGCATCCGAATCTCCTGCCGGACCAAGCCGTTCCAGTGCTTCCCGCGCCCCGGCGGCGTCGCCGCGACGCGCTGCCAGTTGCGCGCGTTGCCGTTCGATCGCAATCCGCACGTTCTGGTCCGCGGACGCACCGGACGCTTCGATGGTCCGCAGCATCGCTTCGGCGTCATCGAGCCTGTTGACCCGTTCATACACGCTGGCCAGGGACAATTGCACGGTGACGTGCGAAGGAGCGCGACGCAACAGGTCTTCCAACACCTCCAGGGCGCACAGCGCCTCCCCTTGCTGGATCAGCACTTCGGCCAACTCGAACTGCAGGTCCTCTTCCAGCGGCAGCCATGTGCGCCAAGGTTTCAGCAGCTCCTCGACGCGAAAGTCGCGGCAGATCGAGCAAGACTGCGCCGCATGGATTCGAATCGCAGGGGTATCCGGCGATTTGCCGAACGCCCGCAACAGAGTGTCGCGCGCTTCGACGAACTTGCCGAGATCCATTTGGATCAGCCCGTGCAGTTCGAGCAGTTCGGGATCGTCCGGCGTCAGCCGCACGGCGGTTTCATAGGCGCGTTCGGCTGCCCGCAAATCGCCGGCGTTGCGCAGGGCGACCGCGTAGTTGCGCCAGTGCATGACATCTTCGGGATGCAGACGCGCCAGCCGCGCGTAAACGTCCAACGCGCCTGCGTGGTCGCCCTGCCGCCACAGACTGAGCGCGAGCAGTACCAGAGGGTCCACGGCATCCGGTTTCGCCTGCAGCTGCTCCCGGCATAGCCGCTCGGCCAAAAGCGGATCACCAGCCTGTAGCGCCGCGACTATCGGCTCGATGATGAAATCGGTCATCGTTCGCAGAAAAACAAAGAGCCGCACGAGAATACCCGTGCGGCCGTGAGTTGTGCAGCTCGATGGCTTCGACGGAGCCGATCAGAACTTCACCGTGACACGCCCCCAGTAATAGCGGCCGATCACGTCGAAGTCCTCGGGGTCGGTGTTGGCGTTCAGGCTGTTGTTGGCGAACAGCATGGGCGGCTGCTTGTCGAACATGTTGTCCACGCCCACATCGATCCGGGTGTTGATCGGTTCGATGTTGTAGCCCACCGTCAAGTTGTTGTACACGGTTGCGCCGTAGTTGAACACGATTCCAGGCGTGGGCGCGGCCATCGAGGCAAGCTGTGATGGATCGGCCGAACCGCCCTTGAACTTGCTGATGTAGCGCATGGTCCACTGGGCGTCCCAGGGACCGAGTTGCCAGCCCAGGGTGCCGGTCGCACGGATGCGCGGGAAGAAGCACAGGCCGCCAGCCGGGAACGGGCAGGTGCTGCCAAGCGCCGAACCGAACGTGCCCATCATGCCTACTCCATTCAGCACGAGGCTGCCCGGGTAGCCCGGCGCGGTGTTGAACCTGGCCTCTTTCATGTACGTCCCCTGCACGCCCACCTCAAACTGGCCGAACGAGAACTGCGGCAGCCTGTAGTTCGCCTGGAAATCGATGCCCTTCATGTCGATCCGGCCCAGGTTCTGGGTCGGCTGCTTCCACGTCAGGGGCTGCCCTGTGGGATCGCGTGGCAGGACATTCGGGCAGAACGACAGGACGCCGTCGTAGCACTCGATCAGCGATGTCTGAATGCCCACCGCCGTGATCGTGTTGTTGAGGTACACGCGCCAGAAATCGACGCTCATCGACAGGCCGGGCACAAAATGCGGCGAATACACCGCGCCGAAGTCGAACGTCTTCCCGGATTCCGGCTTGAGATTGATGCCGAAGAACTTCGAGCCCGCATCTATCGCCCCGGTCTGCAGGTGGGTCTGAACGTAGAAGTCCTTGAACGTGCCATTGGTCGGCACATTCTGGCATGCGATCGCGGGACCGCTACCGGCCGGCGCGCCCGTGAACCCGTCGCACGGATCGTAGCTCAGGAACGGCGCGCTGCTGCCGGGTGGTCCAAAGACCTGGGCGATGCTGGGCCCGCGGAATACGGTGGTCTCGGTGCCGCGCAGCAGCAGATCGTCGATGGGCCGGTATTCGAAGGCGATTTTCCAGTTGTTGGTGCTGCCTATCGCGTTGTACTTCGAGTAGCGGTCACCCAGGTCCAGGTTCAATTCATGGACGAACGGCAGGTCCTTCAGGATCGGGATGAACGCCTCGGCATACGCCTCCTTGACGTTGAACCCACCCTGGAGGTGCGAGGCGCATGCGCTGCCCAGCGGGCAGGAATAGGGGGGGTGATCCTCGATCAGGATGAGCGGACCGACCGTGTTGTTGGTGTACTGCTTGTTGTAGTTCAGGCCTGCCGCCAACTGGACGGTGCCCGCCGGAAGATTAAACAATCCGCCGCTGATGTCTGCGTGGTACGTACGAGAGATGTACCACGTATCGACCATCGAAGGGGATGCGGATGCCCGCTCGACCGCCTGCGTGTTCGGGTTGAACTGGTTGAAGGGATCGAACGGCGTGCAGTTCGCGACCGGGGCACCGCCGGGGACGCCGCAGACGACCGTTCCCGTGGCTGCATCGAAGTACGACGGTCCCATGCCAGACATCAACGCCGACTGGTTGGGGAAGCCGAGGTCGGTTCCCAGGCGCGAAGCATGGCCATAGTTGTAGCCCACATCCCACGTCCAGTTCTGGCCGAGGATATTGAGATTGCCCTTGAGTTCGGTATCCAGCTGGTCCTTGGTGGTGGCGCTGTGGAAGATGCGATCACCTACCGGAAACATGCGTGTCTGGAACGTATTGCCGTTGCTGGGCGTGAAGTCGACACCGAACGGGTTGTAGTAACTGTTCGCCGCAATGGTCGCGCCGGTGTTGGTACCGAACACCGGCGGCGCCAGCTGGGCTTCCGATACGGTCTTCTGGTGCAGATAAGTTGCCGTGAAATCGATGTTGTCGGTCAGGTGATACACGCCCTTGAAGAACGCGTTGGTGCGCTCCTGCGGTGTCATCAGCAGATTGACCGCGGCGTAGTTGTATTTGTCAAGGGAACTGACAAACGGATGATAGTCGCTGAGCGTGGTGGGACTGGTGCCCGCGGTTGCCGCGCTCTGGTTCAGCGACAAGTCGAGACCCTTGCTCGGAATCCTGATGCGGTCGCGCGGCGCGGAGGACGAACCGCCGGGGCAAACGAAGAATCCGGCATGACCCGATAGCGGCGAGCACACGCCGCTGCCGCTGGAAGTACTTATCGAGAGGGCGTAATTGGAGAACTTGCGCGCCGACTCCAGCAATTCGCTGAACTGCTGGTATTCCACGCCCGCCAGGATGCTGCCCTTGTCGGAAGTCTGTCCGAAGAGGAAGTTGGCGCCCTTGCGTTCGGCGTCACTATGGTCGGAGATGCCGTAGTTGGCCTGGAACTGTGCGCCCTGATAGTTGGACTTCAGGATGATGTTGATGACGCCGCCGATCGCGTCGGAACCGTACACGGCCGAGGCGCCATCGGTCAGCACTTCGATGCGCTGCACCGCGGATACCGGGATGAAGTTCAGGTCGACGATGCCTTCGAAGCCGACGAGCCGCTGGCCATCGACCAGGATCAAGGTGCGGCTGGCCCCCAATCCGCGCAGCCCGATGTTCGTGGAACCACTTCCACCGCCATTGTTGACGTTGGGATTCTCGACGCCGCCCGTTATGACCGGCAGGTTCTGAACGATGTCGCCCAGCGTCTGCTTGCCGGTGGCCTGAATCTGCTGCGCCGTGACGGCAACGACTGGATTGGATGTTTCCAAGTCCACACGGCGGATGTGCGAACCCGTGACCACGATCGTCTGCAGGGTTTGTGGTTTCTGGCCGTTCTGTGTCGTGGTTGCGTTCTGCGCGAAGGCAGGCAACGCGAGGCTTCCGAGCGTTAGCGCGGCAACAGGTGCACTGGATACCAGAAATGCCTGTTGGATGGCGTCCCACAGCTTATTCTTCGACATGCGACTCTCCGGCAGTGGTGATTCGGCAGGCGCCGCCGTGACGCGGCGTCTTAACGACATTTTTATATGTCGCTCCCATTCACACGTGCCGGGTGTTTCGCTGGTGCGTTGCGCGGATTGCGCGATTGCGTCACGCCGCTTTATGCGGCCGTCGGGAAACTCCGCCGACTTCTGGTTTCCTGGGCGGTAGCGCCAAAACGCTGATGAAACAACCGCGAAAATGCGCTGCGATTTTCGAATCCGCTCGCCATGGCCACCTCCGTGACGGCGAAGTTACCGGACCGCAATAGCCGCCACGCACGTTGCAGGCGCTGGTCGGTCAAGTAGGCGTGGGGCGTGGTTTGGTAGACCATGTGGAAAGTGCGGAGAAAGTGACATGACGAATAATTGGCCATCCGCGCCAATTCATCGAGATCGAGTTCCCGTTCGCAGCACGCACAGATGTAATTGCGGACGCGTTGCAAGCGCAGGAAAACTTGCCGCTTGTTGATCCAGGTCCGACCTGGGCACCGCGCGATCGCCTCACGCAGCGGGGTTTGGGTGGCGGCGAGCTTGTCCGCCAACGCATTGATCGCACCTTCCAGGCTCGTCGAGTTCGTCGAACGCGCTACAGCAATAGAAGTGGACCCACCCGTTTGAACAGTCGAACCCGGTTCGATAAGTGGATGCCTGCTCGGTTCAAGCTGCCTTGGGCAGGGGCAGCGGTTGGTTGAAGTA
>Ga0070737_10001907_pt1 | contig 27287 bp, 22 predicted proteins | sample Coa_R1_10_FD_66438 | JGI IMG/M metagenome (GOLD analysis project Ga0070737, IMG submission 66438) | Surface soil microbial communities from Centralia Pennsylvania, which are recovering from an underground coalmine fire - Coalmine... | ecosystem: Environmental > Terrestrial > Soil > Unclassified... | reverse complement strand
CGCGATATCGCTCAGGTTGACGGCCAGGGCGCGCGCTCCCAAGGCGGCTGGCTTGAACCATTCCAGGCGAAAATGGACCCCTTCCACCATCGAATCGATCGTGGCTAACTGAGGCCGATGCCCAGGCGCGGTTACCGCGCAATCGTCACCCGGTCCCAGCAGCGTGCGGCGGGAAAGCGATAGGCCGCGACAGAGCCGATCGATCAATTGAAATTCGCCGATAGGTTTCATCGAACGCAGCTGGCGCGCCGCGAGGCCACGCGTAAGCCCAAGCTTTCCATCAGGGCCGGCCCAATTGCTTACAGCTCGCGCACGACCCTTTCGATCGTGCTCATGGCTAGCTCCGCTTCCGTGTCCGTCAGGGTCAGCGGCGGCGCCAGGCGGACCACCCGCTCGGCGTTGAGCGTCCAATTGGCGATCAGGCCGCGTTCGATGCAAGCTTGCACGAAGCGGGTGGTCAATTGCGCAGTGGCGAATTCCAAACCCATTAGCAAGCCGATGCCGCGTGCCGCGACTACCACTTCGCTTCTAAGCGCGCACAGCCGCTGAAGCAGGTGTGCGCCCATCGCAGCGGCGCGTTCGCTCAGAGCTTGCTCGACGACCAGATCGAGAGCAGCCAAGCCGGCTGCACAAGACAACGGATGGCCACCAAAGGTGGTGATATGGCCCAGGGGCGGGTCGCGAGCGAGCACCCCGAGGATCGCCTCTGGCCCGCAAAAGGCACCCAGTGGCAGCCCGCCCCCCAAGGCCTTGGCCAGCACGATCAGGTCGGGCGTCACTCCGCTATGTTCCAGGGCGAAGAGCTTGCCGGTGCGGCCCATCGCGGTCAGCACTTCATCGAAAATCAGCAGCGTTTCGCATTGGCTGCAGCGGTCGCGCAAAGCGCGCATGAACTCGGCGCTGGGAATGCGTACGCCGCCTTCGGCCTGGGCCGGTTCGATTACCACCGCGGCCACGCTAGGGTCGATCGCCTGCAAAGCCGCGATTTCGCCGTAGGGAAGATGGCGCACCGGGCCCGGCAGCGGTTCGAAGGGGCGGCGGAAGGCGGGATTGCCGGCCAACGCCAGCGCCCCCATGGTATCGCCGTGGTACGCTCCATCGAAGGCGACAAAAGCCTGGCGGCCGGTGAATTTGCGCGCAGTCTTGAGCGCGCCCTCGATCGCTTCAGCGCCGCTGTTGGTAAAATATACCTGCTCGATCGGCGCAGGCAGCAGTTCCGCCAACCGGCGCGCCAGCTTGATTTGCGGCTCTAGCAGATATTCGCCGTACACCATCACGTGCAGATAACGTTGTGCTTGTTCCGCTATCGCCGCCAACACCACGCTGTTGCCGTGGCCCAGGTTGGCCACCCCGATGCCGGAGATGAAATCCAGGTAGCGCCGCCCGTCGCGTGCAATCAGCCACGCCCCTTCGGCCCGTTGGATTTCCAATCCCAGGGGCGAGGCCGAGGTTTGGGCCAGGTGGCGCAGAAAATCGGTGTGCCAGTCATCCATCATTTACGATTGTAGCAGACGGCGCAGCAAGCGGCCGCCGCCATGAGGCCACGCCGGCGGCGGCGACTGAAGCTGGCCCGGTGAGCAGAAATACGAGGCGCCCAACTGGCGCAGGCGCGGCTCAAGCGCGACTAGGCGGCGCGCCGGATCGGCGAGCGCTACGCCCTCTACACGCAGCTCGCCAGGCCGCAGGCGACGTCGCAATTGGTCGAGGTCGGGAGCCGCGGTGATACGCAACGTACGTTGCAGCGGCGAGGCGCTCAGTTCCGCCTCGCAATCGTAAATCACCCTCCATTCGAGCCCCGTGGGTCCGCCCCAAACCTGCAGGTCTTGACCACCCGCCATCCGCCAGTAGGCTTCCTCGCTCACTACTCGCGCTGAAGCCTGGTCGCCCAGATCGGATTGGCCGGGGGGCCAACGCTGGGCCATTTGTCCCAGCGCGTGCGCAATTTTTTGGGCTAGCTCGCGGGCTTGCCAGTTAGCGCCTTCGACAAACACTTGATGAAGCGATAGGCAGCCGCGCTGCTCGAACAAGGTCGCATCGCGGGCCAGGGCCTGGGCCAAGGTGTCATCCAGTATCGCTTCGCGCGCGATCAGGGCGATACTCATTCGGGCACCGAAGTCTATCAGCTTGTCGCCCATCAAGGCGGCCAACTGGGCCATGGTCGAGTCGTCGCCGAAAGCCACCACCAGATCACAAGCCCGACTCAAGGCTTGGGTGGCCTCCTGCTCGGCTCGGCTCCAGTTGAGCACGGCCATGCGTGCACCCAGATGGAGATCGAGCGTGCGCAGCGAAGCGGCCAGCGCGGGAAAAAAATAAGGGTCCGCGCGCGCCGGTTTGATCAGTGGGCAAGCTCCCGCGAGCAGGCTCTGGACGACTTCGTGCAAACCTGCGCCAGTGACGTTGCCCGGCATGATGAAGCCGACCACGGCCTGGGTGGGCGGGCAACGCCGGGCCAATGAAAGAAGCTGGTCCGAGGTGAAATTGCGCAACAGCGCGTCGAGCGAGGTGTCGAGCAGCTCTCGATTAACTCCATTCAAGGTGCAGGTGGCATCTAGCGCGCGGCGGCGCAGGGGATAATCGGGCTGGCGCCATTTGGCGAAAAGATCCGCCAGCACGCGCGCCAACAAAAGGGGCTCTACCGGAGGCTGCTCCTTCATCCGGCGGGCGGTAGTGATTATTTCCTCGGCGCTTGCCGCTGGCGACAGCCGCGGTGATGCCGGCGCGGATACGGGAGCGCGATCGGACGGCCCGAGCAGGCCGAATTCTTCGATCGAAAGCGCGCAGCCCCGCGGCTGCGCGGCGTAGGCGCGGCCATGAACCAGCACGCTGCCATCCTCGCGCACGGTGCCCAGATCTTCGGTCAGGAGCGCGCTGACCGAACCCAGGTTGGCCAGGTCGAAGAACGACAGCAGGCCGGATTGCCCGGCCGGCAGCGCGGCCAGCGTGCGTGGGTCGCGCGCTACTACTCGCATCCAGGCTGGCGCAAGTTTGCCGCGAACCCCGGCGGTCGGCGCTCTCGGGCTGTTGAACGCGGTGGCGTCATAAAGCTGCGAGCACAGCTCCGTCATGCCGTACTCGTTGATTACCATCTGGGGCGCGATGCCCAAATAGGTCTGGGCCATCGCTACCACTTCCGCCGTGCTCAGCGCGACGAGCTGCCCTTTGGCGCCGCCGGTGTCCATCAGACGAGAGCCCGCCGCCAGTTTAATCGGTTCACCCTGCGACGCCAGCAGCCTGAACAGCGCGGCAAACGCGGCGGTGGTACCCAACAGGCATACCGCTTGCCCGGCTTGATGCCCACGCAAAAAGCGTATCGCCGCGTCCAGGTCCACCGCGCGCTCGTCGGCGCAGTACGTGCCTGGCCCGCTTCCGAACTCGGCGATGAGCCAATCGATCATTTGGGCCAGCGAGGAATGGGGCAGACGGGCCGCGCTAGGATGGAGCGACAACATCGCAAGCCGCCGCCCGTCCGCGAACAGCATCGAGCGCAAATGGGTCAGCGCCGAGGCGCGGTAAAGTTCCAGCCGGGGCACAAAATGACGGCCGCGCGTATCCTTGCCGCGAGTGGTGCCGCTGGTCATGAACACCCGCTGGGCGTGCGCGTCTCCCAGCACCAGATATTTGAACGCAGCGGTGCTGACGGCAGGCACTTCGTTGACGCCGCGCACGCTGGTGGGGGTCACCCCGCGATGCACACAGAAGTCGCGATAGGCGGCCAGATGCTCGAACTGGTGGGCGAAGACCCTTAGCGCAAGGTCGTCAAAGCGCTCGGGTCGAGGCTTTTCAATGAAGTTCAAGACCTCGTCGAACAGTTCCACAGTCCGCGATCATGTCATCTGGGCCCGGCACGGTTCAATCGAAGCGATCCCAACCAGGCGGCAGGCCGCTATTGGATTTGATGCGGTCGTGAGCGTACAAAAGATGAAAATCCGGGAGGTACGGTGGGGTTGCTCCAAACGCCCACCCGACTCCCCAACCTAAGCTCGGCGAGCCGAGAAGGGGTCAGAGCATGGTATCTATGGAAGACTTCAATGTGCGGTGGCAAGTTTTTGCATTCTTGCATTTCGATCCTTGCTGACCTGTTCGCTTTTTGCTATTAAATGCCCAAGCGCGTCCCCAAGGAGGGCGCGGCAAATGAAAAAGTTCGTCGCCGGTACGGTGATGGGTTTCCTGCTCAGTTGGAGCATGGTGTTTGGCGCTCAGAGTTTGGACCACAATGGAGTTTTCTGGAGCGGGCTTAGCAATTCAGGCAGGACGGGTTACGTCAACGGCTATTCGGATGCGATGCAGGTGAGTGTCGGTAAGTTGGATAACCTGGTGGTCGCCGCCGACCTCTTTCGCTGGAAAGGGGCGAAGAAAATCATTCGCCAGTTGGCGCGCGAGCTGATGGTAGACAATGAGTCCCCTCAGGACGTGGTCAAACGGCTCAATCAGCTTTATTCCGATCCCAGGTACAGCGAGCTGGATTTAGGTTCAGCTTTACAACTGCTGACGATGAAGGCGCAGCAGGCTTCGGTTGCACCCATTGGCAAAAGCGCCGACCACCGCTAGGCGAGGACGGAAAAAGCCCAGTTCAGCGCCGTTGAGCTTCCAATAGGCCACAAGCTGTGTGATAAGGGGCTCACCTTTTTCAGCCTTCTTTCCCCCAAATTGGTGAGTGTTGCTCGTGTTCGTGCGGGCAATGCCGTTCACTCCACTGAAAGCCGCCACGATGTTAAAGATCCCTCTAGCACGTTCGCGTTGCTCGCCACGCGCTTGGCTTGGTTGAGTGCGAGCCCCGTGCTTGCGCGGTTCCCTTGCGCCCCGCACGGACCAGTCATAGCCTGAGCCGCGGAGTATCCAAGTGAACGCCTCTTTGCCATTGTTGGAGAAGACCGCGCAGGCCACGGTTGGTATACGCTCTCAGATTCCCTCCACGCACAATTCGGCTGCGATCGGGTTGGGTACCGACCGCCGCACCGGCGGGGTTTTGATTGATCCAGACGGCCTCATCTTGACGGTGAACTATGGACTGATCGGGGCGCAGAGCCTGATCGTAACCTTAACCGGAGGCGAGCAACGCCAAGGCTGGGTGGTGGCGCAGGATTACGCCAGCGGCCTGGGGCTAGTGCGGATCGACGGCCATCATTTGCCCTACCTCACCCCGGTGCCCTCCACTGATTGCGCTACAGGGCAGGATGTTTTCGTGGTCTCGGCGGTTAGTGGTGACGAACGGCGGGCGGACTCGGGAATCATAACCTACATTGGGCCCTTCGACGCGGTGTGGGAGTACGGCATCGATCGCTGCATAATGGCCTCGGCGATGAATTTCGGAGTCGGCGGCGGGCCGATGTGCAACGCGCGCGCCGAATTGGTTGCGGTAGCCTATCTCAGTCCGGCCGAAATTAGCCGCTCCTCGTTGGCCATCCCCTGCGAATACTTTCTTAACGCGCGCACCGAGCTGATGGGGCAGGGACGTTCGGCCAGCAGCTCGACTCGGCCCTGGCTGGGATTGCTCGCCTACGGCTTGCGCGACCATGTCGTGATCGCCGGCGTGATGCCCGGCGGCCCCGGCGAAAAAGCCGGGCTCAAACCCGGCGACGTGGTTTTGGAGGTAGACGGGCAGGGAGTGGTCGAGCGGCGGGAGTTTTATAAAGTTCTATGGAACCGCCGGCCCGGCGATTTACTCAACCTCAAGGTTTTTCGCGATAACGGTGTGCGTACGCTCACCCTGCGCGCGATCGCGGTGGAAGAATACTTCGGCTAGCCAGGACCCGCAGCGCCGGTATTTTCCGCACTATGCGATTGCCGCGTCGGTGCGTTCAGCAACAGGCGTTACGGTCGCGATAGGCTTCGGCCAAGGCGGCGCGGACGCGGGCGGCGGCCTGCCGCCGATCCGGCGCACTTTGGGCTTGTCCCAGCCTATTGAGCCGCCGGCACCAAGCGCTCAGCTCGCTCCATCTATGCGCCAGTGCTGCGCCGGCGCCCGCCAATCGGGAACATATGCCTACAATGAGGTGCGCCATCGTACCTTCAGGCCGCGCTCTCTTCTATTGTTACTTGGGCACCTGCTTGCGAACCCACCAGGCATGCGACCCAGGCCCGTATCGAGTCTGCCAGCACCACGACTACGATTGCCAGAAACAGCAGGGTCAGGACCGCGTCGATCCGGTCGTTGCTGATCATGCGCGCCAGTTGGGCGGCTTGTCCCGCGCTCGCGCCGGGCGCGGCCATCTGAGTCGCCAGCAGACGGCTATGGGCGAGGAAGCCGATATTGGGATAGGGACTCCAAACCTTCTGGTATCCCGCCGTCATCGTGACCGCGACCAACCAGAGCAAGGGGAGCAGGGTGATGAAGACGTAGTGCGTCTTGTCCTGCCGCATAAGTGCCGTGGTGGCTACGCACAGGGCGATTGTGGCCAGCATCTGGTTGGCGATTCCGAACAGCGGCCACAGCGAATTGATACCGCCCAGCGGATCGATAGTACCGGCGTAGAGGAAATGGCCCCAAGCGGCCACGATCAAGAACGAGGTCAGGATGATGCTGGGATAGGAGCTGGTTTCGCCCAGCGGCGGGTAGAGATGGCCGAGCAGGTCTTGTAGCATGAAGCGGCCCACCCGCGTGCCGGCATCCAGGGTCGTCAGGATGAAGAGCGCCTCGAACATAATGGCGAAGTGGTACCATAGCGCCATCAGCGCCCGTCCGCCCAGCGAATGGGCGAAGATGTGCGCCATTCCTACTGCCAGCGAAGGTGCGCCGCCGGTGCGCGCCAAAAGCGTGGTTTCGCCCACATCCTGGGCTAGCCGGTCCATCTCCGCCGGGCTGACCGGATAGCCCCAGTTCGCGATAGTGCGAGTCGCAGCGGCGCCCTGGCCAACTACTCCAGCTGGGCTGTTGATCGCAAAATAGACCCCGGGTTGCAGCACGCAGGCCGCGATCAGCGCCATCACCGCGACGAAGGATTCCATCAACATCGCGCCATAGCCGATCATGCGGGCCTCACTTTCGCGTGCCAGCAGCTTGGGGGTGGTGCCCGAGGCGATCAGGGCATGAAAGCCAGAGATCGCACCGCAGGCCACCGTGATAAAAGCAAAAGGAAAGATCTTGCCACCGAAAATCGGTCCGTGGCCGTTGGTGAACTGGGTCAGCGCCGGCATCAGGGTGGGAGGATGAAGCGTCACGATACCCAGCGCGAGCAGACCGATGGTGCCCAGCTTGATAAAGGCCGACAGATAATCGCGTGGCGCCAGCAACAGCCAGATCGGCAGCACCGAGGCGATGAAACCGTAGCCCATGATCCACAGCGCCAGATGGGGACTGTCCAAGACGAACCAGCGGCCCCAACTGAAATCGGCCACGAAGCGGCCGCCGATCACCGCGGCCAGGATCAAGCCCACTCCTAACAGCGAGGCTTCCAGAACTCGTCCCGGCCGAATCCAGGTCATATATAGCCCCACCAGCATTGCAACGGGCACGGTCGCGGCCACGGTGGAGGTGGCCCAGGCACTGTCCTTCATCGCGTTGGCCACCACCAGCCCCAGCACCGCGATGAGAATGATCATGATGAGCAGCACGCCTACCAGCGCGGTAAAGCCGCCCACCGGGCCGATCTCTTCGCGCGCCAGCTGTCCCAGGGAGCGGCCCCGGCGGCGCAAGGAGAGTCCCAGGATGACGAAGTCTTGAACGCATCCACCCAGGACCGCGCCTATCACGATCCACAAAATCGAAGGTAGATAGCCGAACTGGGCGGCCAGGATGGGTCCCACGAGCGGGCCGGGCCCGGCGATCGCGGCGAAATGGTGGCCGAAGGCAATCCAGCGCGGAGTGGGTACATAATCGCGCCCGTTGTTGAGCGCCACCGCCGGCGTGTGCCGGGTGTCATCGAGCGCCAGCACGCGGGCGGCGATGAAGGCCGAATAGAAGCGGTAGCCCAGGGCGTACACGCACAGCGCCGCGATTAGGAACCAGAGCGCGTTGGGCGGGCGCTCGCCATGCAAGGCGCTGAGCACGAGCAGCGCCAACACCCCTAATGCGGTGACCGCGGTCCAGCCCACAGCGGCAACGATCTTCCTCATTACCCAGGCTCCTTCCTCTCCCGCTTCCGATCGAAAGTCGCGCAGTGCGGTGCCCTCGCGTGGCAGGACGTCGCGTAGGCTAGAATTTCTCCACCGCCGGGCGCAGATCCAGCTCCTGTGTCCAGGTGTCGCGCGGCTGGCGATAAAGCTGCCAGTAGGTCTCCGCGATCGCCTTGGGTGTCAGAGTTGTGCCGGCGCTGTCGGGACTGATGTGGCCGTCGATGATGATGTGGGCAACGTGAATGCCGCGCGGTCCCAGCTCGCGCGCCATCGATTGCGCCAGCGCGCGCAAACCGAACTTGGGCACTGCCAGCTTGACGAAATTGGCGCTGCCGCGCAACGAGGCGGTGGCCCCGGTAAACAGGATGGTGCCCCCAGCCGCCAGCATCGCGCGCGCCGCGGCTTGGCCCACCAAAAAGCCGCCCATGCATCCCACCCGCCAGCTCTGTTCAAAATCTTCCGGCGTAACGTCCAGAACACTGGCGCGGCCAAAGCCGCTGGCGTTGTAAACCACTACTTCGGGGCGGCCCAGGTCAGCCTCTACCGCGGCAAACAGGGCCTGGACCGCGGCCGGCGCGGTCGCGTCGCAGGAATACGGCTTGATGTTGCTTGCGTCGCCGCTATTGACTAGGCGCGCGACCTTGTCCAGGTTGCGCGCGGCGGCTGCTACCCGCAGCCCGCCATGGGCGAAACGCTCCGCCAAGGCCCAGCCCAAGCCCGGGCCTACTCCGACAATAACGGCGACCGCTTCTGCCACGCCGATATTCTCCTTAAATAGATTTGCGCCAGTTTAGCAGGGCAGCCGCACAACAGGAAAACCCACTGTGGCGCAATCAACATCGGGTGCCAGCTAGCGTATTTTTGTCTACGACCTTGGAAAAAATCACGACCTCTTATCCCCCCCTGACCAGGGTGGGGATGAGGGTGGGGCTAGCTCAACGCAATCTGCTGGCGCCGGACGACTTCCGGATTTTTCCGGTTGCTTGCGCCAGCTTGCTAAATTTCCGATAACTAAACTTCCGCCTCGTGACAGAAAGCGAGCAGAACGGAGGAGCAAGCAGGATGCCAGTCAGAAACAAGGTCGTATTAATAACCGGTGCAGCGCGCGGAATGGGGCGCGAGCACACGCGGGGTTTTCTCAAGCAAGGTGCCAAGGTGATCGCCACTGATCTCCTGTGGGCGCCGACAGGGGCTTCCAGCGACGAAGTCAGTTTCCTGGACGAGATCAAGGATAATCCCAACGTGTTGGTCGAGACGATGGATATTACCATCGATTCCCACGTCAAGCGGGTGTACCGCGAGGCGATGAAGAAGTTCGGGACTATCGACGTTATCCTCAATAACGCCGGGATGCGGGCGCGCGACCTTTACCCCGACGTGGGCGGACGAATCACCCTGCTGGAGACCGAAGTGGGGGATTGGCAGCGCTTGTTCGATACTCATGTGTTCGGCAATTTCCGGGTAATCAAGACCTTCAGCGCGCCGATGCTAGAGAAGCGCAGCGGCAGCATAATCAACGTCGGCACCGGCAACTTCAATCCCAACTCGATGGAAGGGCCCTATCCGATGGCCAAGGCGGCGCTGGCGCAGATGACGATGTTCTTGGCCGCCGAACTCAAGCCCTACAATATCGCCGCCAACATGCTGTTGCCCAGCTTGACCCGTACCACCGGCTCCGATACCCAGACCGCGATTCGGTTGGCTAGCGGCGGGCGCTTTTTCCCACGCCTGCGGCCCGATTCGGTGGTGCCCCTGGCCCTGTACTTGGCCGAACAGGACGCCAGCACGGGCGAGACCGGCAAGAGCTTTGAAGTACTTAAGTGGAACCAGGAACACGAGTTGGGCGGTCTGGAGAATTGGGTCTATGAAGAAGATCTCAAGACTATGAAGGAAATCAATTTTCAGATGCCCCAACGTTAGCGGCGCGCGCGGGCTGCTTCCGCATCCTGAACCGAGGCCGCCGCGCGCGCCGATGAAAGGGCGGCGGCCTCAAGCTCGCGGACGGTGTGCGCCGATCGCGAAGCGCGTGATTTGCACTAGCTATTCGGGCGACGGTATCACGAGGAGAGATGATCAAGATGGCGAAGATCGATTTTGCGCTGTGGGACGCCGTGGGCGGTTATTCGGACACCCAGCAAGAGATGGCCGATGTGTATGACGAGCACATCCGCTTTGCTCAGCAGTTGGAGCGCGACGGCTGGCATTCCTACTTCGTCATCGAGCATCAGAACTCTCCGCTGGGCCGGATTACGGCGCCTAGTGTCTACCTGACCGCGATCGCGCGCGCTACGTCCAAGCTACGCTTTGGTGCGATGATGTGGCAGTTGCCCTTCTATCATCCCATTCGCTTGGCGCAGGAAGTTGCGATGCTCGATCAACTCTCGCGCGGGCGCGTCGAGTTTGGTACGGGAATCGGCGTGCATGAGCACGAATTCATCCGCTGGGGGGTGGATTATTATCAGCGCGCCGCGATCGCCGGCGAAGTGCTGCAGATCGTCAAGATGGCCTGGACCCAGGACGAGGTCACCTTCAACGGCAAGTATTTCCATTTCGACGAGGCCTTGCCTCAGCCCAAGCCCTATCAGAAGCCTCATCCGCCGATCTGGGCCGCGGTCCACAGCGACGCGGCGATCGAATTTGCGGCCAAGAACAATTACCACGTCTCGCAGAACCTCGACACCGACGAGGTGGTCGCGCGCAAGTTTGATCTCTATCGCAAGATCTGGCGCGAGGCGGGCCATCCCGGGCCGATGCCGCGAATCTTCTTGCAGCGCCAGGTGCACGTGGCCCAGACCGACGAGAAGGCGCACGAACAAGCCCGCAAGTATCTGACCTCGCGCGAGGGCGGCGCGGTGCCGGTGGGCGGCGGCAAGATCGCCAACACGCGGATTGGTTGGGGTACTCATCCTCGCGGGATGGGGCGCGACAGCGAACGGCCCGACGACAAGGCGCGCGGCGAGACCATCCAGAAAGCGGCGACCAGCTACGAGTACAATATCGACAATGGACTGGCGATCGTGGGTAGTCCCGAGACCGTGATCCGCAAGCTGGAAGAGGGCAAGAAGCTAATTGGCTACGATATCTTCTGCACCAATCACGAGATCGGCGGGATGCCGCGCGAGTTGATCGATAATTCCGTCCGGCTTTTCGGCAAGGAGGTCATCCCCGCCTTCAAGAGCTGAAGTTCTTCGGTCCGGGGCGCGCTCTTCGCGCGCCCCGGGTGCTGTTCTGATCGCGTCTGCGGGAGCGCCGCCCCAGGTGACCCTAAGCCCTTGGCCACGTTATCCAGGGCGTCCCCCGCCTTTCTGGTCTTGCCATTAGCCCCCCCGGCCAACGCCGGTTTAGGTAACGTCCGACCAAGGGCCACGCCTGTTCTACTTTGGGTCCATCCCAGTGAGAAGCTTGCGAGGCTTGGAGGAGCGGTCGCGGCCGCTACCACGGGATTGCATTTTGCACCAACGCCGCATGATACTGCCGATGGCTCGCGCAGCGGGGCGGGCACCAGCGCCAGGCTTCCCGCGGCGGGGAGAAGGCTATGCAGCTACAATTCAACGTCATCGACGCCGACTCGCATGCGCAGGTCCACAAAGATGCCTTCACCTCACGCATGTCCGCCGCCCGTTTCGGCGAGCGTATTCCTCATTTGATCGAAACCGACGAGGGCCATCAGCGCTGGATTGTCAACGGCAAACGAGTCAGCGATTCGGGTGTCAGCAACTGCCCGGCGGTGATGGATGATCACTTTCGCACGCGTCAGCCCCAGCGCTGGGAGGAAGTCCCCGCGCCGGTCTACGATCCTTTGGCGCGGCTGCGCGTGATGGACGAGGACGGGGTCGATGTCGAGGTGCTCTTTCCCAATCCGCCCATCCAGGGCGCAGCCTTTCTGCAGGGCGACGCTGAATTCGAGCTGGCCTGCGTGCGGGCCTACAATGATGCAATGTTCGAATGGCGCCGGGCCAGCGATCGTTACGTGCCGCTAGGGTTGATCCCATACTTGAGCGGCGCCGCAGTGGCTGCGGCCGAAGTCGAGCGGATCGCCCAGCTGGGCATGCGCGGTATCGACGTGGTCGCCGAACCGGGAATTGTCGCCCACCCCGGTCAGATTTTCCTCTCTAGTTTTGCCGAAGAGGCCGCCCACATCCCCCATTTCAGCGATCCCGGCTGGGACCCGCTGTGGGCCGCCTGCCAGGCCAACGCGATTTCGATCCATTGGCACGTCAACGGCCAGTTGCCGCTGCCGGTCCCGCGCTGGCCAGCCTACACCTTGGGCCAGAACCGAGTACTGGTGCCGGGTCCGATCTGCACCATGATGGCCCAATTCATTCCCCATCTGCTCTTTTCTGGCGTGCTCGAGCGCTTTCCACGTCTGCAATGGGTACTGACCGAAACCGGCATGGGCTTCATCCAGTACATCGTCGAGGCCTGCGATCGCGAATGGGAGAGGATGCGGCTGTGGAGCGAGGGAATCCTCACCCGCCCCAGCGAATTGTTGCGCCGCCAGCTCTACGGCACGGTCTGGTACGAGCAGAATGGGATCAAATCGCGCGCGGTCCTTGGTTGCGACCGAATCATGTTCCAAGTCGATTACCCGCATAACACCAGCATCTATCCGCGCACCCATCAAGCGATTGAAACCGTCCTGGCGGGGCTGCCGCAGGCCGAACGCGAGGCGATCCTATGGCGCAATGCCGCGCGGCTCTACGGTTTGCAGATATCCGAGTGAGGGCGCGCCGCGGCGAGAGCTGGTGCGAATGGGATGAACTTTATCAGCGTCGACGACCATGTGGTAGAGGCGCCCGATCTGTGGACGCGCCGGCTCTCATTCCAGCGCTGGGGTGCGCGTATCCCCCATCTGGAGAGTGCTTCCGACGGCAGCCAGGAATGGATCGTGGACGGCGTTCGCGTGCCGCTGCTGGGTAACGGATCAGTGGGCGCGCTGATGCGCGATCCGCTGGCCAGTCCGCGCACGTGGGCCGAGGTGCCGCGAGCCGCCTACGATCCAGCTCTGCGGTTGCGGGCGCTGGACGACGACGGGGTTGATTATTCGGTGCTCTATCCGGCAGTGGCGGGTGTGGCTGGCGAGACTTTTGCGCGTGTGATCAAAGACCCCGAACTGGAGCTGGCCTGCGTGCAGGCCTACAACGATTGGCTGATCGAGGAATGGGCCGGCTTAAACTCGCGCTTCATTGCCCAGTGCTTGGTGCCGCTGACCCCGGTGGCGGCAGCGGTCGGCGAGTTGCGGCGCGCGGTCGGGCGCGGCCACAGGGGGCTCATCTTTCCCGCTGTGCCCAGCATGGTGCGCGAGAGCGCGCCCCACATCAACGATCCTTGCTACGATCCGATTTGGCGGGCTTGTGAAGAGTTGGCGGTGCCAGTCTGTTTTCATGCCGGGTGCGCACCGCAACTTCAGCTTCCTCATTACCCCGGCTATTCCTCCCGCCTCAACGTCGCCTTCGAAGCGCTCACCCGACCGGTCAGTTGCGTCCTGCCGCTGACCAACCTGCTGCTGTCGCAAATCCTGGAGCGGTTTCCCGCTCTCAAGGTGGTCTTCGGCGAAAGCGCGCTAGGTTGGCTGGGCTTCGATTTGGAGACCACCGAATGGTTTTTCGCCACCTATGCTCTGGCCGACCAGATAGCCTACAAGCTAGGTCCGATACAAGCTTTTCGCCGCCAATGCTTCGCGGTGGCGTGGTACGACGGCAACCTCGGGGTGCTGGAGCGGGCCTGCGAATTTCCCGGGGTCGAAAATCTGCTGTGGTCCACCAATTTCCCCTTGGCCATCTCGTCCTGGCCCAATAGCCGCGAGCAACGCGCCGCGGTTGCCGCCAAGCTTCCCCCCGATCAGCGCGACCGAATCTTCTGGAGCAACGCCGCAGCGCTCTACCACCTGGGCTGACGCGTGGCGCCGCCCAGTCGATCCGGCCTCGGTGCTCTGTTCGATCGCCGCGGGAAAAGGTAACGTCTGGCGATGGCTGCGTCCTTTAAATCGCGCCAACGCGCCAGGTTGCCTCAATTGGAGGGCGATGCGCGGGCCGGAGTATCCTGGCAACCAGACGATCGGTGGTTGAGCGATCGCGGCCAGCCCGCGGCCAGACTGGTGATCCGATCGCGCGCGCCCTTGCGTCTCGGCTTGGCGGGCGGGGGCACCGATGTCTCGCCCTACTGCGATCTCTACGGCGGCGCGGTGCTTAATGCCACGGTGGATTTATATGCCTACGCCACGGTCGAGGTGCTGGCAGAGCCTCGGGTGGAATTCCTCTCCGCTGACCTGGACGATCGCGTGGCCTATCCTGCACGCGCAGTTCTGAAGGTCGACGGCCGGCTAGACCTGTTCAAACACGTCTACAACTACGTCGTGCGCGAATACCACGGCGGCCGGCCGCTGCCGGTGCGGGTCTCGACCCACGTGGACGTGCCGATGGGCTCGGGTTTGGGCGCATCCTCCAGCCTAGTGGTTGCGATGCTCAAGGGGTATGCCGAATGGCTGGGCGTGCCGCTGGGCGATTACGAATTGGCTCAAACCGCCTATCGCATCGAGCGCTTGCAGGCGCGGCTGCCGGGGGGAAGGCAGGATCAGTACGCCGCCGCCTTCGGCGGTTTCAATTTCATGGAATTCGGGGCCCAAGAGCGCGTACTGGTCAATCCGCTGCGAATCCGGGAGTGGGTCGTGTCGGAACTGGAAGCCTCTTTGGTGCTGTTCTACTGCGGTCGTTCACGAGTCGCCGAGGCAATTATTGCCGAACAGGTGCGCCACGTTCGCCAGGGCGAGGAGGTGGCGTTGGCGGCTGCCCATCAGGTCAAGCAGGAAGCTTTTCGCATGAAAGAATGCCTGCTGCGCGGAGACTTCGCGCGGATGCACGAGGTGCTGCGCGAAAGCTGGGAGGCCAAGCGGCGCATGGCGGCGGGGATCTGCAGCACGCGCCTGGAGACGCTCTATCGGCGCGGACTGCAGGCGGGTGCCTATTGCGGGCGGATTTCGGGTGCCGGCGGGGCTGGCTTCATACTGTTTTTGGTCGATCCCGTGCGCAAGGCGCGTCTATGCGCCGCCTTGCGCCAGGTCTATCGCCAGGGGCTGGTTTTCGGCTGCCATTTTACCAGCGCCGGTACGCAAGCCTGGCGCGTGCAATAGCAGCTAAGGCTCGTATCCGCCCGCGCGCAAGTGGGAAGGGACAGAAAGCGAAGGGCGCCTCTTGGCGCGGGCTGGGCCTCGCAGGGGTGATTGGCGCGCGCGCCGGCCGATCTCCAGGTGCTCATCGGCATCAGGGCAGCTTGCTATCAGGCAAGCGGGTGTCGCCTTTTTTCATCCCGAATTTTTCCAAGCGATACTGCAAGGTGCGGTAGCTCATGCCTAGCAGCTTGGCGGCCTTGGCGATCACGCCATCCGCGCGCTCCATTGCCTGCATGATCAGCTCGCGCTCGAAGTGGTCGAAGTTGATGCCTTCAGCCGGGATTTCGAAATGGTCGGCTCGCGCTCCCGTGGCGGCGCCTGCGCCGGGGCGGCCGATCGCCTTGCGAGCCAGTACTTCGGCGGGCAGATCGCGCGGCGTGATGCGGTCACCATCGCACAGCAGTACTGCGCGCTCGATCGCCGATTCGAGCTGACGGATATTGCCCGGCCAGGAATAATCCAATAGCACTTCCATGGCCTCCCGGGAGACTTCTTTGACCCGCCCGCCGGCCAAACCGCTATACTTGGTCAGAAAGTGGTTGGCCAGGATGGGGATATCCGAAGAGCGTTCGCGCAACGGGGGCAGGGTGATCGTGACTACGTTGACCCGATAGTAGAGGTCTTCGCGAAAGCGCTGTTCGGCCACCTCCTCGGCTAGATTGCGATTGGTCGCTGCCACCATCCGTACGTCAACCCGGAAGGATTCGTTGCCGCCCACCCGACGCACCTCTTTTTCCTGCAGCACGCGCAGCAGCTTGGCCTGCAAGCCCACCCCCAGGTCGGCGATCTCGTCCAGGAACAGAGTGGATTTGTCGGCGGCCTCGATCAGTCCGATCTTGCGCTCGGTGGCACCGGTAAAGGCGCCGCGCTCGTGGCCGAACAATTCATTCTCGATTAGGTTGTCGGGAATGGCCGAGCAGTTGATAGCGATGAAGGGGCGCGCGGCGCGGGGAGAGAGCATATGAATGGAGCGCGCGATAATCTCCTTGCCGGTGCCGCTCTCGCCCTGGATCAAGACGGTGGAGTTGGAGGCGGCTACCTTGCGCACAATCTTGATGACCTCCTGGATCTCGGGGGCCTGACCAACGATGCCGTCGATCGTAAGTTTGCCCTCCAGGCGCCGGCGCAGCAGCAGGTTTTCCTGCTGCAAGTTGGCCAGTTCGGCGGCCTTGGCCACGGTCATTACCAAGGTCTCCCGATCGGTGGGTTTGGTCAGATAGTAGAAGGCCCCGCTCTTCATCGCCTTGACCGCGCTGTCGATGGTGCCGTGCGCGGTGACCATCACGACCTGAGTGGCGGGGTACTGCGGGCGGATGCTGGCGAGCAATTCCTCGCCCGACATCCCCGGCATCATCAGATCGGTCAGCACGACGTCGAAGCCGCCCAACGCTAGCAGCTCCAGGGCGCGCTTGCCGGCGGCGGCCTCCTCTACCGCGAAGTCCTCCTCGCGCAGGATTTCGGCCGTGATCTGGCGCTCCAGATCGTTGTCTTCGACCACCAAAACTGAAGCTTTTTTCATAATTGCTGCAACGTCGCGCGGCTGTCGCCGAGCGGGAACCAAAAGCTTACCCGCGTGCCCGGCGGCGGTGAATTGGGAGCGATGGAGATCCGTCCGCCGTGACTTTCGACAATCGCTTTGGACAAAAATAGGCCGATGCCGATACCTTCGCGTTTGGTGGTGAAGAAGGGCTCGAACACCCGTTCGGCGACCTCAGGATCCAAGCCGCTGCCGGTATCGCTGAAAGAGACCTGCAAACCGCCCTCGGCACGCTGGAAGTCGATAGTCAGACGCCCGCCATCGGCCATCGCCTGTACCGCGTTGGCCACGACGTTGAGAAAGCAGGTGCGAATCTTCTCTCCGTCCAGGGACAGGATGACCGGCTCCGCCATCCCCTCTTCGACTACCTCGATCTGTTGTGCCTTCAGGCGCGACTCGCTCAGCGCCAGGACGTTGCGCACCAGCGCGGTCAGATCGGTCGGAGCGGGCCGGATTTCGATCGGTTTGCCGTAATGCAGGAAGTTTTGAATCAGACCGGAGAGGCGATGAATCTCCTCTTTGATGATGGCGATCTGGCGCAGATACTGCTCGCGCTCGTTGCCCAGTTGACCGGCGTAGCGGGTGCGCAGTTGGTCCACCGCCAGGCTGATGAAATGCAGCGGGTTTTTGATCTCGTGGGCCAGGCCACCAGCGAGTTGACCCAAAGCGGTAAAGCGCTCCAGCCGGTTAAGCTCCTGCTCGCGCTCGCGAGCATGGCGCAACTGGCTGACCATTTCGTTGAAGCTGCGGGTGAGCAGCCCGATCTCGTCGCGTCGGCGCACCGCCGCCACCGGTTCCAGACCGCGGGCCGCGATATTCTGGGCGGCAGCGGCGACCCCCTTGATGGGGCGCGTATAGCGGTCGGCCACGGCGTAGGAAAAGACGATTCCGACCGCGAAGATGACCAGCGCCAGGGTAATCAAGCGGGCCCGGGCCTGGCGCAGCAGATAGGTGTAGTCGCCAAAGTTGGCGACCACCTGCACATAGCCCATCAAATGGTCCTCGACCACCACCGGGATCAGGTACACCGTGCTCTCGCCGCCCAGTGGATCGAGGTCGTAGGGGGCCGGCCGGCGCGCGTCCAGGCCCAGCCGCTCGGTGTTGACCACCTGTTTGGAACGTGGATTGAGCGAGGCTCCAATCAGCCTGGGATCGGAGCTGTTGATGATAAGGTTTTCGTTGGAGGCGATCGAGACTTCGATATTGGGGTTATGCAGGCTGCTGACATACTTGCGCAGCCGTTCCTGGTCGGTGCGATCCACCGAAGTCAGCTCTTGCACGCTGATCTGGATCGCGCCGGCCAGTTCCTTGACGTTTTGCTGAGTGGCGGCGGCGATGGCCTGTTGCGTGCGCAAGCTTATCAAAACCTCGGCGCCCAGTGTGGCGGCCAGCAACACGACAATGATGACCACCAGCTTGGCTTTGAGATTTAAGGCGGGAAACCGCAGGCGCATCTTCGTTTCGCTTCCGATCGGCGCCCTCCTACTAGAGCATTCGCGAGAGGCGGTTGCGGCGGGCGCGCGCCAGTAACAGCGCGCGCATCAACCATACCACCAGCGAGAGCGCCACGGCCGCCAGTAACAACCGATCAAAGCCGCCCAGATAACGGGTCACGGCCTCGATCTGATTGGCGAACAGGTAGCCCAGGGAAACCATCAAGGGCACCGAGATCAGGGCACCAGCCAAATCGTAGATCAAAAAGCGCCCCGGCGGTACGCCCAGCGAACCCGCGGTCAGATAAATCAGCGCCCGTACCCCGGCCAGAAAGCGGCCGTAAAAGACCGCGCGATGGCCGTGGCGATGCATGAAGTTTTGCATCCGGGCAATACTCTGGCGGTAGTTGGGATAAACTAAGCCGACATATCTCACTAGCCCGCTGCCCAGGTGACGGCCCAAAAAAAACAGCGAACAGTCGCCCCCCAACACTCCGACCAGCGACACCGCCAGGGTGGGCGGATATTGAATCACCCCGCGATGCACCAGAAATCCCCCCGCCAGCAGTGCCACGTCCTCGGGTAAGGGCAAGCCCAGGCCGCACAACAGCAGCACCAGGAGCAGACCCAAGTAGGTGAAATGCTGAATGTATGCGGAGACTAACAGCACGCAGCGCTAACCCGCCGCTTGCCCGTACATCACTGCCAGGGTGTGGCGCATCTCCGCTACGCCCTGCCCGCGCTTCAGCATCGCGGCCGCGTCCAGCGCCTCGTGCATGCAAACCGGACAGACCGAGGCATGGGTGTCCTTGAAGCAATCGAGCAGGCTCTTATGGTGGGCAAACTCGGTGCATCCGCAATAGCAGTGCAACTGGACCAAAATCTCCGGATGATCGCGTGCCATGGTATAGGCTTGGCGAGCCGAGCCGTTGAACAGGCTGGGATCGAGGGTTTGGCCGGCCACGGAGCGGCCGGCGGTGACCCAGTATACTACCGCCACTACCAAGGCGGCGCCCACCGCGATTGCCAGCGATTTGGCCGAAGCGGTCTTCATATTCCTCACACTATAGCAGTTTAAAGCATTTGCACGACGTGGGGCGTGCGGCTGACAAAAGAATACAGCGCGGCCGGTCGATGGGCCCCGTGCTGTTTTGCCGATAGTTCGCGCAGGATGCGCATCGCCAGAATGCGGCGGCGGAAATTGCGTCTGTCCAGTCTTCGCCCCAGTAAGGTAGCATAAAGGTCTTCTAATTGCTTAAAGGTAAAAATTCGTGGTAAGAGCGCGACCGCAATATTGCTATACTCCAGCTTGGCGGTCAGCCGGCGCAAGGCATAACGCGCCATTTGCTCGTGATCGTAAGCCAGCGGCGGCAGCCGGGCGCCGACCTCGAACCAGCCGCCCGCGCTGTACTTGGCGTCGGGTGCCCCCACGATCGCCGGATCGGGCAGCAGCGCGACGTAGGCGACCGAAACCACATGGGCGCGCGGGTCGCGGGCGGGGTCGCCGAAGCTGAACAATTGCTCCATATAAGCCCCGCTCAGGCCGGTGGCGGCGCGCAGCTCGCGCTGGGCGGCGTCGTCCAGGGTCTCGCCGACACGGACCAACCCGCCGGGGAAGGCCCAGCGTCCGCGTAACGGGCCGCGTTTGAGTTGCACAAGGTAGGTCTTGAGCCGGCAGTTTTGGACCGCGAAGACCACCGTGTCCACCGCCACTTTAGGACGCGCGTAACGGGTACGTTCGCGGGTGGCGCGAGGTGGACCGGCCGCCAAGCGGGGGCTTTCTAGTTCCTGCATCGACGCGCTGGCATGCCGGCCGTCGCCGCGTTCCCTAGGCGGACAACTCCAGCATCCGCTCCAAGGCACGCCGGGCGCCGGCGCAAACCTCCTCAGTCAACTCGATGGGGTAGCGCATCTGGCGCAAACTTTCTACCACCCCGGCCAAAGTCACCATTTTCATGTAATGGCAGAGCTTGCAGGCCTTGTAAAAGCGCTTGCCGGGCAGTTCCAGCAGCAGTCGCTCCGACAGTCCGCATTCGGTTACGATTAGGAATTCGCGCGCAGGACTTTGCCTAGCATAGCGCACCATGGCGCTAGTGGACAGCACCGCGTCGGCCAGCTCCAGCACGTCGGCTCGGCATTCGGGATGGGCCAGGACCTGGAGCGCCGGCAGTGCGCGCTTGATGCGCTCGACCTCGGCCCGCGTGATCTGATGGTGGACGTAACAATTGCCCTCCCAGGAGATGATCTGCTTGGAGGTCTGAGTTTGGACGTAATTAGCCAGATTGCGATCTGGTACAAACAGGATGTGCTCGGAATCCAGCGCCTCCACTACCGCCACCGCGTTGGACGAAGTGCAGCACACGTCGGAGAGTGCTTTTACCTCGGCGGTGCAGTTGACATAGGAGACCACCTGCAGGTCGGGGTAGAGCGCGCTCAGCTCGGCGCGACGTACGGCCAGGGCGTCGGCGTCGATACTGTCGGCCAGCGAGCAGCCGGCACGCAGATCGGGCAGCAACACGGTACGCTGAGGATTGAAGATCTTGGCGGTTTCGGCCATGAAGTGGACGCCGCAGAAAACGATCACTTCGGCCGCGCGCACCGCTCGCGCTTGGCGGGCCAGTTCCAGCGAATCGCCGATAAAGTCGGCGACCTCGAAAATCTCGGGCCGCTGATAATTGTGCGCCAGAATCACCGCGCGGCGCGCCGCCTTGAGGGCCTTGATCTCGGCGATCGCTTTGGCATGCTCGCGGCAAGCCACACGATCGTAGCCGGGCTGGTCGAGTGCGCGGAATTTATCGTAAAGTTGTTCGGCGGCACTGTCGACGGTGGTTTCCATGGCGGCTCACTCCCCGCGTTTGGGCGGGCTTACTTTGCGTCAATTGTACGCATACTAGCAAGCTCTCGGGGCGGCTCACAAGGCGGCGCTGGTGCGCCAAGCTCGGATAAAGAAAATGCGGAACATCGAAATCAAGGCGCGCCTGCTCGACCGACCGGCGCTCTCGCAAGCCCTGACCAAACTGGGCGCGCGGCGGGTTGCTAACTTTACCCAGGTTGATACCTACTTCGTGGTTCCAAGCGGCCGGCTCAAATTGCGTCAAAGCCCAGGCGATCCGGACGTCCTCATCTTTTACCGCCGCGATAACCGTCGCGGCCCCAAGCCGAGCGATTATTACTTGGCGGCTATTGGCCCGGAACAGAAACTTGGGGAACTGCTGGTTGCCGCGCTCGGCGCGCGCGTGGTGGTGCGCAAGCAGCGTGAACTCTGGCGCTGGCACAACGTCCGCGTCCATCTAGACGAAGTGGAGGGGCTGGGCGCGTTCATGGAATTTGAAGCGCAAGTGGATACCGTCAACGACGAAGCCCTATGCCAACAGCGTACCCACGAACTGATGGCAGCGTTGGGACTGGCGCCTTCGGATCTGATTGCCGGCTCCTATGCCGATTTGCTGGAAGCCAATCAGTAGTCTAAAAAGGCGGCTTCTTTCCTGAAATCTTCTTCTCCCGAACCATGAGGGGAGTGCTCGTGGTTCTGTGACCGATCCCGCGCGCGGATGTAAAAGCTGAAGCCGTGCCGTCGCGGCCTATTTTTCAGAGCAGTTGGCAGTTGCTACGCGCGCTCCTGAAGCACGACGAGCAGTTTGCGCATAAAGATCGGCCGGCCGGGCATTTTGCCCTTGCCGCGATCGAGCAGATTCTTGGACTTCGCTCCGCGACGGTGCTGAAAGTTAACTGTCACATTCCACGGACGGAATGCTGAAATACCGCCGTATTAGTTTAGCGCTTGGTTGCGCGGACCTGGGTCCGAATTAGGCGGCCGTGTTCGTAATAATCTACGCTGTCGGCGACACCGCAGCCGTCGGAGTCGTGCTCGACCATCGCCAGCTTGCCGTTGCGATAAATTTCGACGGTTTCGGGCTTGCCATGGAAATTATTGTCGCGTACCACCCGCGCCAGTTTGCCCCCTTGGTACTCTTGTATTAGATCCATACGGCCGTCGTGATTGCGATCCTGCTCAACCTTGACTAACTCGCCGTGGTCGTAGATTTTAATCAGGTCAGCCTTGCCGTCGGTGTTGGTGTCGAACGCATCTTCGGTTTTGGAGCCGATGAGATAGACCCATTCCTCGATTTGTCCGTCGTGATTGCGATCATAAGTCGCAATCGGAGCGGGAGAGCGGGTGCAGCCGAATAACCCGATCGTGAGACTGATGCAAATCAGCGATAAGTTCGATAAACGGACAACCATGGCTTCGCTGGTGCGGCGATTTTTGGCGCAGGCCGCGGTTATACTGCTGGCGCTATTGATAATTGTGCCGGCGCTACCCATTACAATCAGCCGGTCCGACGAACCTGACTTGCTGGCCCCGCTTTTCTTTGACCATATCAAACTTACATTGCCTGTCTATGGCGCGCTCCCGAAGCTTGGACCCAGCAGCGCGATGGCGGCGGATTTGGCTGGACGTCATCTGGCGCCGCCCGCCAGGGTCAGTCACGCTTCAGACTTGCCTGCCAAGAGACATACACCGTTTTCGAGCGCGAAGCTTTTTGTTTGGTGTTTAGCAGGCATCGCTCAGCCGCGCGCGCCACCTCTTTTAAGTCCACTTTTCGCAAAATAGTCATTAGTTCCAGACCTTAATCCGAAGTTGTTCGGGAGGCCTTCGTTTGCCCGCGGCTTGATCGACTGCACGCCGGATGGAGCGCCATTCCGAGTGCGCACGGGTGATTGACGATGCGATGCGATTTTTCGCTATGCCGCCGGCGTTCGGCGTGGCTGAAAACAGCGTGGTTGCTATTTACTGCCTTTTTCGCCGCGGCCATTCTTCAACCCTGGCAGGCCCGCGCCGATAGTATTTGGGGGCCAGCTACCAGCGGCCCAAACTTCACCGGCACGGCAGAGGTTGAGCCGCTGGGCTCCTGGTATTACGAACCGTGGGCCTACGGTTACCATGACCTGCGCTATGGGACTTGGGAACTGGCGATGCCTCAGCGCTTTGCGATCGGGTTGGGGCATCAGCTGGAGTTTGACTTTTATCCCAACTTCATCCTCAATACTGCCCAGCCGCCGACCACCCCGCCGGGCAAATCGGCTACCGATATCGGACTGGGCAACATCCATTTCGAGTTCAAGTATGGGTTGACTACCGACGCCGACACCTATCACTTGCTGGCGAGGCCAGCGCTGTCGATTAAGACCATAACCTGGATACCCACCGGCAACTATCAGAACTTGAACCCCGCCGCCTACAATACCGATCAGTTCGGCAACGGCACCTGGAATCAAGGTATCGGCCTACTGTTCCGCAAACGCTTCAAACCGTTCGAGCTGTATGGCGAAATTGACGAGATCGTCGAATTCCCCACCGAGGTTCACGGCGGCTATCAGTTTAATAACGGCATTGATCAACTGCCCTTTGGCCAGTCGCTGCACATGACCGACGGAAATCTGCTGTATTGGGGCTTTGCCTTCGAGCATGTGATCAACGCGGAGTATGGACTGGGCTATGTGCTGGAATTCACCGGTCAGTGGCAAAATCGCAACAACTTGTTCTTTGGCCATGCCAACGCTCCCCCCTGGTCCTACTGGTGGGCCTCGCCGACCGTGGAGGCTACCTGGCCGAGCACTCAACGCTATCAGGTTACCTGGGGTCTGGGTGCGCTACTCCCAGTTTACGAATGGAAATTTCCGCAGAGTATCGGACCGATCTTTACCGTGACTTTCTACTTCAATGGCAAATACGGCCGGCGCGGTGAATAGCCAAGGTCACCGCGCACGCCACGCGGGCTATGGCGACCGGCGTGCTTCCCAGCCGTCCTCTCACGCTGGTGAAGCAATTGTCCATGGTTCGGACGGGAGCGGCCGCTCCGTATGAGCCGGTTAATGGAGGCTATCCGCGGCCTTTTCCAACCCTGCTGCACTAGCCAATCACGGCATTTTGGGTGAGGGGTTCGGTGGGGAGCAGGCGGCTCAAGGGGGCACATCGGAATATCGCCATCGCAGCCAAGGCGAAGAGCGTGGCGATTATCGCGAAGCCCTCCCGATAGCTGTGGGTGAGGTCAAAAATCCACCCGGTTATTACCGGTCCGACCATAAATCCGATTTGCGAGAGGACCAATAGCAGGCCGTGGATCGAGCCGAAGCGTTTGACTCCCAGCGAGTAGGCCTGAACCACGGGTGCAAGCACGATCGTTCCGCCCAGCGCCGGACCACCTAGCAGCACATACACCAGCACGGAGATGGGATGAGAAGGGCTGGCCGCGCCCAAAACCAGGATCGCGATCGCCCCAGCGATGAAGCAAGCACCCCAGGTGACGCGGGCGCCGATCCAATCGGCGATGGCGCCCAGGCCCAATTGGCCAGCCGCCTTGCAGGCCAAGGCCAGGCTCCAGAACGAAGCCGCCACGGCGGTGGCAAAGCCGCCCGCCACCAGGCTGGGAATAACATGGGCGATTTCGGCGGAGAAGCCGAAAGCGGAGCAGAACCACGCCGTCGCCAGATACCAGAATGAGCGCGTACGCAGGGCCTGAGCCAGCTCCAGCCCGGGCGGGGCGGTTTGGGGCTGGGCCCTGCCGGCGGTATTTACCACCGGCAGGTCGCGCATGCACAGCAGCACGATGGGCACAGCGACCAGCAGCATCGGCAAGGCCAGCGCCACATAAGCTACGCGCCAGCCTTGGTGGTGGCCGTAATGGACCAGTACGTGAGCGGCGATCAATGTCATCACCATTCCGCCGGCCGACTCACCGGCGAAAATCAGGCCCAGCAGCTTGCCGCGTGCCTGCTGGAAAGAGCGTGAGATCGTGAAGGCGGCGCACAGGTTGGTGCCGGCGATGAGCCCCGTGCCGAGCAGGGCGTAGCCGACCAGCAGGTGGCTAAAATCCTGGGCCCGGCTCAGGAATAGCATCGACAACCCACACAGCCCTAGGCAGGAGGCCATGATCCACTTGATGGTAAAGCGATCGAGCAGCCAGCCGACGAAATAGCTGGAGATGGCAGAGGTCAAGCCGCTTATCGCAAACAGTGTGGAGACGCGCGCGCGGGTAGTGTGGAAGTAACTGGCTAGAGGCAGGACGAAAACTCCGCCGGTATAGAAGCCGCCGCCAAATACGACGAACACCGCCACCAGCAAGGTTGCGACCACCAGCCATTGTCGTTGCCGTAAGCTGTGCATGCTCCTCCTGGCCGGTGCCGATGGCTGGAAACGAAAGCAACCTGTTGGTTGTGCCACTTGCCGGTGCCAGCGGCAAGGCCTTCGGAGAGCGATTTCCGATAGCGATGAGATAAATTCGGCTTTACAGCCGTGCGGAGGAGATGTTATCGCACTATCAGAGTTCGTGGCCTTGCGGAGAGCGGAGCACTATGAAGCGTAGCACCAAGCGGATTCTTACCACCCATGCCGGCCGTCTGGACGGCCCTGCCGATTTGGCCGCGATGACGCGGGGAGTGGGAGCGATGCGAGCCGCCGACTTGCAGGCGGCGATGCCGCGGGTACGCAGCGCGATGGTCGAGGTCATCCGCGAGCAGGCGGACTGCGGCATCGATATCGTTAGCGACGGCGAATTGGGCAAGTTCGGTTTCGGCAGCTTTGCCTACTACGAGCAGCGCTTGAGCGGGTTGACCTTAAAGACCCTGAACGAAGGCGAAGCCAACTCCATGTCACAGGCAACCGGCGAGCGCATCGAGTTCGCTGATTTCTACCGCGCTACCTACCCCTCCCGCGAGCGGCCCCGGCAGCGCATCGTTTGCACCGCTCCGCTTGCCCATATTGGCCAGGCTCAACTCCAGGCCGACATCGAGCGCTTCAAATCGGCGCTGGCGGAATCGGGGTGCAAAGTTGAAGAAACTTTTATGACCGTGCTGGCGCCGGGCTGGCTGGAGCATTTCTTCTACAATCAATACTATCCCAACGACGAGGCCTATCTGTTCGCGCTGGCCGACGCGATCAAGCCCGAGTACAAGGCTATCGTCGATGCCGGCCTGATTCTGCAGGTGGACGATCCGGCGCTGCCCGACACCTACGACATGATCGTGCCCACCCCCGAAATCGAGGATTATCGCAAGTTCGCCGAGGTACGTGTTGCGGCGCTCAATCACGCCCTGGCCGGCCTACCCGTCGATCGCATCCGCTATCATATCTGCTGGGGGAGTTGGCATGGTCCGCACACTCACGACCTCCCGCTCAAGTACGTCATCGACCTGCTGCTGAAGGTCAACGCCGGTGCCTATTCAGTGGAGGCGGCCAATCCCCGCCATGAGCATGAATGGAAGCTTTGGCGGGAGACCAAGTTGCCTGCGGACAAGATTCTGATTCCTGGTGTGGTGAGCCACGCCAGCAACGTAGTCGAGCATCCCGAGCTCGTGGCCGATCGAATCGTCCAGTACGCCAAGTTGGTGGGGCGCGAGAATGTAATCGCAGGCACCGATTGTGGGATGGGCGGCCGGGTCCATCCGCAGATAGCCAGGGCTAAGCTTAAGGCGCTGGCCGAAGGCGCGGCCCTGGCCAGCCGCGAGCTTTGGGGCTAGCGGCTAAAAGCTGTAGCGCTTGCCCACGGCCAACGGAGCCAGGGCCGCGTCGCCAAAAGCGCTGGCCAAGGCCACGGTCGCGCGCCATCCGGTGCAATGGCCGGTGGCGATCACGGCCAGCTCGAATTGCGCGAGGGCGGTCACGGTATCGGCAATAATGTTTTCATTGGGGCCCGACAAGTGCAGGCCGCCAGCCACCGCGTAAAGCGGGACCGCGGGAAAGCATTCGCGTGCATGACTTAGCACGTTGATAACCCCGGCGTGCGAGCAGGCCGTGAATACCACCAGCCCCTTGTCCTTTACCTGTACCGCCAGGAAGCGTTCATCGCGCAACCAGGGATCGGGTTCCCATTGGCCGGCGGCGCTTTTTTGATAATGGGCCGGCAGCCCTTTTTCGAAGGGAGTTACCCGCGGAATCTCGCCGCTTACAAAGAACATTCCGTCCAGAAAAGTCGCGCTCTCAGTTAGAGTCAAAACTCTAGCCCCGCGCGCCGCCAGCGCCGGCGGCTTGGGCACGTCCTTGGTGGGTAAAAAGCCGCCGCTGGGAAGGCGGCGCGCGCGGCGGCCGAACATCCCC
>Ga0070737_10001905_pt1 | contig 27300 bp, 24 predicted proteins | sample Coa_R1_10_FD_66438 | JGI IMG/M metagenome (GOLD analysis project Ga0070737, IMG submission 66438) | Surface soil microbial communities from Centralia Pennsylvania, which are recovering from an underground coalmine fire - Coalmine... | ecosystem: Environmental > Terrestrial > Soil > Unclassified... | reverse complement strand
CCGGCGCTATTTTCGCCCTATTGTCCTAAAGCGCTCACGCCAGGCCTTCTCGCAGGGAGGCTTGTCGCGAGATGGCAATCCATTCGATCGAGATGACTGCGGCCGCAGTTCGCCAACAGGCCGCCGCTATGGAGGTGCAGGTGTTCGAAGTCGGACTCTATCGGCCGGAAGCGGAAGGCAAGCGTCCCGGTGACGTTGTTCCGCTGATTCGCGGGATGTGCAAGCACTCACAATAAGTAAGCTGACGATTGCTGCCGGTGCTGCAAGGAATCTTACCCGCATGCCAATTGGATGTGCGGGCATCAGCAAAAGTGACCTTAATGCTGCGATTCATCACCGTCCGGCAGCTCCGTTACCGTTCCTGTTTGGCTTACTCACCTGGGCAATAGCCGCAGCCTTGATTTTCAACTCGGCAATAAGTGGATCAACATTGGCGTCATTGATTTGAGAAGTGGTGCCGCTCAGGCTGATTGCCGCCACCGGATGATATTCGGTATGAAGAACCGGCACTCCAATGCAGCGCGTGCCGATCTCCTCTTCTTCGTCGTCAATCGAGTAGCCCAGCCGCCGCACTCGTTCCAGCTCTTCTTTGAGTTTTTTAAGCGATGCGATGGTGTTGTCGTTATGGCGAAGCATGCCACGGCGGCGGACCAATGTCTCAAGCTCATCGGCAGGAAGATAGGCCGCCAAAGATTTGCCGAGTGCCGTGCAATGAATATCCATGCGCTTGCCGAGCCAGGTATTGACGCGAGATCCCAAGCCTTCCGCCTTTGCAATAAGCACCACTTCCTCCTGTTCCAAAACAGCCATGTGACAGGTCAACTGTGTAGCATCACGTAGCTGATTGAGATACGGCATGGCCTGGTCGCGCAAAGCGCAGCCACTCAGAGCAGCGTCGGCCAAGTCGCAGAGGCGGAGTCCAAGGCGGTAACGGCCAGAGCGTGCGTCGCGATAAAGGTAATCGTGGCGTTCAAAGGTCAGCAACAGGCAATGAACTGAGCTTTTCGGGAGCTCGAGTTGAGCGGCCAACTGCGTAAGCGTGAGGCCGCATTTCGATTTAGAGAGACATTCGAGGATGGATAAACCTCTCTCGAGGGCAGGAACGGACTGCGTCTTTTCCGCAAAAACCGGGCGGAAAGACCGGTTCTCTGCCGCAAGCGGCGCATCGGCGTGACTAAAATCAATCTGAAGCATATTTAGTGCCTTTCGAGGGTGATAGCACAGTTTACCAAAGCAAGAGCAGCGACGCGATGCCGAGCAGAATTCCAGCTACGCCGTAGAAGCCGACGCGCTCACGAAAGATAAAGACACCCGCGCCAGCCACGATAAACAGGTTTCCGCCGGTCGTGACAGCGAAGGCGATATGGCCTGGTACGGACGCAAGCGCAAGCGCGGTGGCGAGCTGCCCGCCCAGGCTGCAGCATGCCATGGCGATTCCAAGGAGAACCTCCACCCGGCTGAGCAGTTGAGCGCCTCGCCATAGAAACGGTATGGCCGCTAAGAGGAGGCCACCCGCATACCAGCACGCAAGATAGGGGAGCCGGTTCGGGGCCAGCAATCCTTTCTCTTCAAGCACGCGTAACCCAAACGGTCCGAGCCCATTCGCGAAAAACGCGATCACCATCAATCTCAGCCACATACCTTCTCCTCTGGAGCCTGGGCGGCGAGCCGGGCCTTTCGTTCATCGGTCTGTTTGTCCTTCCATAACAGAACGACCGAGAGAGCCATCACACAAAGCGCGGCTGCGTGACGACTGCTCATTTTTTCGCGGTAAAACAATACAGAACCGATGGTAGGCACCGCGGCGGAAAGATTGATAATCAGCCAGCTTGTGGCTAACTTACCGTACCGGATACTGGCCTGGAACGCGATTCCGGCCAGCGCGGCCAAAGCGCCAAAAGGAATCGCAATTCCGAAGACGATGCGCGGCGTACGGGAGAACGTTTGACCGAATGCCAGCGCTGCAGCCGCGGACAGAAGAGCCGCGACGAAACACACGGTCACATACAATGCCGTGGGCCGGCAGCGCTTCACGTCTGCAATCTTTGCGAAAATACCATGCAAGCTAAAGCTAACCAGTCCTGCGGCCAGGTACGTGTAACCAGAACTCATCCGGCAGAAGCGCTCGCGGAAGCAAGGACAGAGTAATGCCGCATCAGAAAATCAGCTTCAAGGCGAACTGCATAACTCGCGCCGGGCCTGCGCTGAAGATCTTCCCGGTTGTCGACTGCCCGATCGAAGTGTTTGGCAGCCCGAGATTCGTATGGTTCAACGCATTGAACATTTCCCAGCGGAATTGGACGTATCCGGATTCGGAGAAGTTGAAATTTTTCAACAACGCCGTATCCAGATCGTGATTGGCCGGGCCGTCGAAGATGTTCATACCGGAATTTCCGTACGTAAAGGGAGCCGGAGCTGCAAGCGCAGCCGGATTGAACCAGAGTGATGCGCTCTGATTCGGCACAGAAAGGCTGCCGACGAGGTTAGGACGAGTATCATAACCGTTGCCCAAAGTTGCTCCAGGGACATCGAAGGTGAGAGGTTGGCCTGAACTGAAGCTGTAAATTCCACTCAGTTCCCATCCGCCGATGAACCAGTTCAGGGCGCGATTCATGCTGCTGAGATATTTCCGGTTCGTCCCGACAGGTATGTCATAGATGGCATTAATAGTCAGGATGTGCGTGCGGTCGTTGTCGGAACGCCCTCTGATATAGCCCGGCGGCGTGAACGGCTGAACATTGCAATAGATGCAAGGCGCCAGGTTATCCAGCATAAGCTTGCTGAACGCATAAGAAGTGGAAAAGGAAAAACCGTTTGCAAAGCGGCGCTGCCATTTGAGCTGAAGGCCGTTGTACCAGGAATCACCCATGTTCTGATACAAAATGACACTGCTGAAGCCGGGATACGGCCTGGCCGCCTGCAGATCGGCATAATTTCCCGGCGGAACGTCATCCCATGACTTACCGGAAATGCCATCAAAAACGTGATTGCCAACGTAAGAGAGCGTCAGAGCAGAGTTCAGCCATAGCGATTTTTGGATGGAGAAGTTCCATTCATGGGTCTTCTGCGGCCGCGTGTTGTAGGCGGCAGCCGCGATGCTTGGCGCGACGAAGGCGGTTGGTACAACGGGAAAGGCTGTCTCCCAGCGCTGATCGGATGATGGACTGAAGCTCAGAGTTTCATAACTCCAATACGGCGGTCCCACTATAGACGATGCCGAGATATTCCCTTGGAAGCTGCTTGTGTAAATGCCGTACCCGCCTCGAATGACCAGATTGTGAGCCGTGAAAGGACGATAGGCGAAGCCGACGCGCGGCGAAACGTATCCTGTACCTTCAAACAAACCGGCGGGGATGTGATCCGCAGGAGCTGGTTCCCACAGGCCGGCAGTTGCAGCGGCGAGATACTTTGCGACCGGCTGGGCGGTGAGATCTACTTGTCCGTTCTTGTCTACGCCCGCAATCGCTTTCCCAATTCTGGGGTCGAAGGTGGTCGCATTTCCACGCACGGCTCGTTTCTCGCCCCAGTAATCAACGCGTAATCCCAGATTGAGCGTCAGCCGGGAAGTGATTTTGTACGTGTCCTCGACAAACTCGGCGTAATAGGGAGAGTGCGACATTCCAAAAGTCTGGAGCGGGTAATTGCGCGCTGCTCCTGAGGTCAGGCCAAGAAGGTAGTCCGCGAACCCGTCGCCGGTGTACTGCCCATTGAAACTGAAATTGCCGCGCGAAGCAAACGATGCATGATTACCGAACGCGGTGCGATTGTCGTATTCGAAACCAATATCTATGGTGTGCTTGCCGCGAACCAGATTCAGGCTGGTCTTGCCATTCCAGGCATTCATCCATAGCCGTCCAGGAACTCCCCAAAGCGTGCCGAAACCGGTATAGCCGCTGATGCTTACTGTCGGAAGTCCCACGGCATTGGCGCGGCCTGCTGTGTCGAAGCCTTGGATACCGGCCTGCTCGGTCAGGTTCGTCGTCCCGACGTTCGGACTCGTAAACGTGTTGAACGACCTTTGATATCCGGCGCTGATACTGAACAGCGTACCGGGTGTTATCGCGTAGATGTAATTCAATCCAACACTGTTCTGGAGCGTGTCGTTATTTTCATATTCGGCTGGGCTGTAGCCGTAAAACAGGAGCGGGCTGTCATAGGCAACCCAACGGCCGTAGATACGCTGCTTGTCGCTAATCACGTGATCGATACGCAGCGTGCCTTGGGTGTTGTCGCTCTTGTTCGGGGCGTTCGCATGGAACCGGCCATCGGGGGCATTCGGCTGCAGCAAATACGGGAAGAAGAACTTCGCTGCCGGATCAATGCGGGCGGCAGGAATTTTGTCGTTTGGAAACGGATTGCCGGTAAGTGGATCCTTGATCGTTATTCCCGTTCCGGAAAAATCACCGCCCACCATCGCGGGTGAGGGCACTGTGCTATTGAAAATCGTGTCACTGCGGACGCGGAGCCCTTCAAAACTGGTAAAGAAGAACGTCTTATCGCGGATGATCCTCCCCCCTCCCGCGGCGCCGAACTGGTTCTGGATGAGCTTAGGAGTCGTAGTCGCGAACGCATTTCGCGCCGCGAGTTTGTCGTTACGCAGAAACTCCCATAATGAGGCGTGATAGTCGTTTGTGCCGGCTTTGGTATCCATTACAACGTACATCGGATCGCGGCCGTATTCCGCGCTAAAACTAGAGGCTTCAACATCAATCTCGCTGATGGTGTCTACATTCGGAATCGCAATGGCGCCCTCATCCATGCCGCCATTCGCGTTGAAGCCGTCGAGAGTAAATTGGGTTTGCCCGGCTTGGACTCCGACGCCCTGCACGGTGGATCCGCGTTCCGCTCCGAACTGACCGCCGGCTTGCCCTTCGTACTGCATCCCAGGGGCGAGACTCACCAACTGGACGGGATTTCTTCCGTTCAAAGGCAGGTCGCGAATCTGTTTTTGCGAAACCACATCCTCGACAGATGCCTTGTCCGTCTGGATCAATTGGGCGGTTGCTTCCACCGTTACCTGTTCTTTGACGTCACCGACCTGCAACACGGGTGAGATCCGGCTGCGGTCGCCAATATCCAGCACGAGCCGATCCACTTTCCAGGTCTTGAAGCCTTGCATCGATACCGATACCGAATACGGACCGATGGGCAAGGCCAGAATTTCGAAATTTCCGGTTGTATCACTTGTGGCGGTTTTGCTGAATCCGGTATCCAGGTTTTGTGCCACAACGGACGCGCCCGAGACCGGCGCCCCGCTGGAGTCAACCACTACGCCGAGAATGGCACCCTCGTTTGCGATCTGCGCAGAGAGGACCGACACTCCGATAAGCATCATGAGCAGAAGAATTATGCTTTTCATGGTGTAAAAGCTCTCCCTTTCGAATACCGCGGAGGCTCGCGGCTGAATGGTACTGAAGCGATTCTCGACGGAGGAACGCAAGGAGTCAACTATACAACCGGCCTGGGTGCATACCCGGTACAGCCTATTGGACGGCCACCACAGTTTCGATAGCAAAAGGTCTGTTGGAGTTGCTATGACAAGTTGAGATGTCGGCAACAGTCATTCACGACTTACGTGAGATCGATTTCGACAGGCCCGGGAAGACCCATTACCAGATCGCGTTCCATCTCGATTCGAGCTGGGGGTACTCCTTGGTTCCCATGACGGTGATCAACGGTATTGCAGGGGCAGACGGGCGGAGTCTGCCGGGCGTAGCCGTTTTTGGCGGTACACATGGCAATGAATACGAAGGCCAGGTTGCGGTGAAGCGATTATGTACCGATCTAGAACCGAAAGAGATGCATGGGCGCGTAATTCTCATTCCACAACTTAGTGAAACGGCTTGTCGCGGTCATGAACGCTGCTCGCCGGAAGATGGCGTGAACATGAACCGAGCCTTTCCTGGAAATCCCAAAGGCACGTTGTCGTATCGCATTGCAAACTTCGTGAAGACGCAAATTTTCCCCAGAGTCGGAGTCGTCATCGACATACATGCCGGCGGAAGGGAAGCTGTGTTCCCGCTATGCGTGTCATTTCATCCGCTTGCGGATGTGAAGCAGCACGAAGAGACGACGCGGGTGGCACGGCTCTTCGATACACCATTCGTATTCATTTACTCGCGCCAGATGGCCTCCGGCCTGCTATCCGATGAGGCGGAAGATGAAGGAAAAATCACTATCGGCGGTGAGTTCGGACACGCGGAAAGCACGGATCCACAAGGAGTGCGGCATGCTTATGAAGGAACGAAAAATGTCCTGCGGTATTACGGAATGTTAAGCGGCGACATTATTCGTATCGACCCCAAGCGAGAAGCCCTGCCACGGCTTGTAAGTGCTCCCTTGCTGTCGGATTACATACCCGCTCCGCGAAGCGGTATCTGGGAACCAGCTGTGACGCCGGGCACCGATGTCGAGAAGGGCGATTTATTGGGACGATTGCACGATTTCTCTGATCATAGCTCTCCGGCTCTCGAAATTCGCGCGCACAAAAGCGGCGTGGTGATCGCTATGCGGTTTGCTGCCGTGTGTGAAAAAGGCATAACGCTCTATGTCATCGGCGAGGATGCCATCTGAATGAAGATTACGAAGATTGAGGTCCTGGTGCTGAAGTCGCCGGGCTTATACAACCGCCCGGCGGGATCTGAGGAGCCGCTTGGCCCCACATACATGGGACTCGTACGTGTTTCAACCGACGCAGGCATCACCGGTTATTCAGATATGGAGACGTCAGCGCCGGTGGCTAAGGCGGCGGTTGAGGCTCCATCCTGGAGCGAGCCGGGAATGGAGTGCTTTGAAGGTCTGGCCTCGCTCATAATCGGCGAGAATCCGCTCGAGCCTGAGCGCCTCTGGTACAAGATGTACCGCGGCAGCATTTATTACGGCCGCCGCGGTGTGGTCATTCAGGCGATATCGGCAATTGACATCGCGCTGTGGGACATTATGGGGAAGTTCTATGGGCAGCCCGTCAGCATCTTGCTGGGAGCGCGCTGGTGTGAGCGGGTGAGAGCTTATGCAAGCACGTTATTTCGGCCGACGCCCGAAGCAATGGCGGAAGCCGCACGACGATACATAGGTGAAGGTTTTACGGCCATCAAGTTTGGATGGGGCGTTTTTGGGCAGGATCCCCAACGGGACATAGAACTGGTGGCCTCTGCAAGAGAGGCGATGGGCAGCAGCCGTGATCTGCTCATCGATACAGGATGGTTTGTGGAGCGAACGCCAAAACAAGCCATTCAAGTCGTGAAATCGCTCGAGCCGTACCGGCCGTTCTTTATCGAGGAGATTCTTCATCCGGAGGACTATGACGGCTATCGCCAGGTTGCCGAATCAGTTTCCGTTCCTATCGCGTGCGGCGAGCAGGAAGCGACGGAATGGGGCTTCCATGAACTCATTACACGCGCCAAGGTGGATATCGTGCAACCGGATCTGACCCGCTGCGGCGGTTTCACGGTAGGGAGGAAGATTGTCCACATGGCCGAGCGCGCGAACGTGCTTGTTATTCCGCACTCCTGGTCATCCGATCTGTTGACGGCTGCTTCCCTTCATCTGAACGCATTTCAACGCCGCCCTGGTCTGATTGAATTCAACACGTCGCAAGGGCCGCTCAGCCGCGAGTTGGTGAATGATCCACTTCAGCTCGAGGACGGTTATTTGCGCGTTCCAGATGGACCGGGTTTGGGTGTCGAGGTGAATGAAAAAACCATTGAGAAATACCGCATTGCGTAAAGTCTTAACGCGCGGGTTCGAATGACCAAAAGGCAACGCCCCAGGGCTCGAGATCAATGCTGATTTTTAAGTTGCCCTTTTCCACTTTTTCCGGAGTAAGCGGCCGCAACCGCGCGTTTTCATCGTACGAGGGAGCGCCGGCATCCAGCAATTCAGGACGCATCAAAAGCAACTCTGGGACGTCACCGGCCGTAACGGTCAGGTGAACGGGCGTCGGCGAAAAGTTCCAGAGCATCAGGTTGTGTGTCAGATACAGCGGATCATACGTGAAAAAACCGTGTACGGCGGAATCGCTCGACTGGAGCGCGAGCCGGTCGCCACTCATTCGCGACAACAACTTGAAGGCAAAGTATGCGGGACGGACTGTGTCCTGATAATCAAACAGTCCATCGAACTGCGGCATGCGATTCCACCAACGTCCCATGAACGCCGCGCCCCGAGCAGACATAAAAGTTGAGAATTTATCCACATCAACGTAGTAGTCGCGGATGTGGTAGTAACACGAGTAATTCAGGCCCGCATCGATCATCTGGTAGGCGGTTTCGGCGATGTAGCATGGCTGGAAGGCCGGATTCTGAACGGGATTCGACAGCGACATATTCCATTCATCCAGAATCGTTTCAGGCTTAAAGGAAGGTGTTTTGGCGAGTAGCCCGTTGACGTAGTCGATGGTATGCCGAACCTGCGCCGGATCGCTCGAGTAGATATGCCAGGAAATAAACTTCACGGGCACTTTGCCTTGGGCGGCGGCATCGATTAATGCGGGAAGAATTTGCGACTTGTAGTTGGCAACCGCGGGTCCCCCCACGTATGCGTCCGGGTCCGCTTTCAGGATGGCGGACGCGGTGTGCCGGTAATAAGGAAGGTAGTTTTCGGGCGTGAAATGGTACGGACATCCGCCACTCTCGCCGATATCAGGCTCGTTCGCCACTTCCCAATAACGAATGCCCGCGCCGCGATCCCGATAATGTTTGACGAGCGTGTAGATCAGATCTTCCCATTCGTTCCAACTTGTCGGTTCAACGATGTCCTGGTTGATATTCGGATAAAGAACGTGCGGCTTGAAATCGATGTTCATCAGCGGCTTCGCGCCGACCTTCAGAATCAGGTCGACGGAGCGGTCGAGCGCGTCGAAATTGTATTTGCCCGCGGCAGGCATCAGGTCAAAGTATTCCTGAATGAAAAGCCGGATCAATTTCGGATGTAGCGCGCGAATCTCAACCGCGCGTGTATCCCACATCGGTTCTTGCGAAAGGCCGCCTTGTCCCAACGAGATCCGGCCGGGGTCCAGCGTGCCGGTCTTTTGCGTGAACCCGATCTGAACGGTCGCCGAGCGCTGCTGAGCGGCCACAGTAGAAGCCAACAAAAGGAGTAAGAGCGTAATACGGAGTCTCATGCAATGCCAAGCAAATCCAGCGTGTCCCGGTTGATCATCTCTTCGATTTTCGATTCGGGAATGCGGGGCAGATTTGTGCCTTCGACCATTCGGTTCACACTTCGCAGCGCTGCCATTGTAGATTCCGGCGTTGTGAACGGATAATCGGAACCCAGCAGCAGCCGGTCGAGAACGCCGTATTCCATAGCAGACACCAAAGCGTTATAAAACTGCCAGGGGCGGTAATAAAGAGCGGAAATATCGGCGTAAAAATTACGATTTTTGCGAATGAGCACCAGCGTCTCGTTGATCCAGGGATGGCCCATATGAGCAATCACTAGGCGCAATTGCGGGAACTCGAGCGCGAGCGGCTGCAATTGAATCGGATTCGCAATCTCGAGCGATACATTGGTGCAAAACGTAGTGCCCTGATGAATCAGCACCGGAATTTTCAATTCTTCCGCGCGACGCATGATGCGGCGGAAGCGCGAGTCAGTAGGAGCCACATTTTGATAGATTGGCCCCATCTTTAATCCTTGAAGCTTGAGGCGCTGAACGGCGTCATCCAGTTGCTCCACAGCATCGGGATCCTGGGGGTCAACCGAGCAAAACCCGATCAGCCGTTCCGGGTGCTTCCGGACATATTCGGCCACGTATTCGTTGGGCACGAGGACACCGACGTGCCGCGCACGAAAACCAAGTACGACCGCGCGATCGACAGCTTGCATGGCTTCCCAATGCTTGTCGAGATCAACGGCAATATCCTTATAACCTGCTCCGGCAGTCACGCGAGCATCATGAATAAATTGCTCGCCAATGTGGCACGGCGTTTCCCAAACGTGAGTGTGAACATCGACAATCATAGAACCCCGAATTTGTCGAAGACATCGCGGAGAAATTTGCCATTCATCAGCTCGGTGCGGCTGCTGTTTTCTCGCGAAACCTTTTCTGTCGCGAGGCTTACGACCTCTTGAACAACGCCGGAAGGAACAGCGACTACGCCGTCGAAATCGGCCACAATGAGGTCGCCCGGAGTAACAGTGACAGCGCCACACTCTACCGGGATATTGTAATCGACAACAAGTCCTCGTCCGCGAGAATCCACTGGCTTCATTCCCGAGGCGAACACCGGGAACCCGAGCTGGAGAATCTTCTTTACATCTCGAATCAAGCCATCAATAACCGCTCCTCGCGCTCCCCTGGCCATGGCGGCCGTGGAGAGAAGTTCGCCCCACGGCGCGTTCCTTACGGATGCGCCCGTCCCGACGACAACTACCTCGCCCGGCAGTATGCTGTCGACGGCTTCAATTTCCAACGCGTACGGATCTTCCGGTATGTAATGCACGTCCATACAAAGGACGGTTCTGGCCCAACCCGCAAAGGTGACTTCTGGAGCGATGGGACGCAGGTTTTCGCGCATCACACGATCTCTTACGCCGATCTCATCGAGTGCATCTGAGAGGACGGCTGTGTACAGATTCGTCTCGATATGTTTGAATAACTCGAGCTCGCCAGACGTTGCAGGCCGGCCCTTATACCGCCGAGCCGGTAACACCGTATTCAAAGACATTCACTACTCCTTCAGAAAGCAACCAGGCTTCCGTACGGGCATTTCACTGTCAAATGCTCTTGCGCACATCATTCTTAACCCAATTTACGGCCCGGTCAACGTTTCCTCCAGACAATTCGCTGCTTGGTTCCGGTCTATTGGACGGGTTAAACCCACGAGTTTCCGCCGCACGCGCAAATCGAGCGAACATGTATTCTTGAACGAGCCTGATGACAAATTGCCGGACTCCGATGCTCGAATCAAGTCTTACGCAAGACCCGGCTGGTATCTGGTCGGGCTGCTGTGGGGCGCGTTCGTTCTGAACTATGTTGACCGGCAGGTTGTCTTCTCGATCTTTCCGGTCCTGAGGCGCGACCTGCACTTTTCCTCTGCAGAGCTAGGATTGACCGGTTCTGTTTTCACATGGACTTATTCGTTGGCTATGCCGCTGGCCGGCCGCATTGCTGATATCGTGCGCCGTGAACGGCTGATCGTAAGTAGCCTGGTGCTATGGAGCCTCGCGATGTATGGAACCGGCATCGCCGGATCCGTTCCGGTATTCCTGCTGTGGCGTGGAGCCATGGGTATCAGTGAGTCTCTGTTCATGCCGGCAGCGCTGGGATGCATTGCAGCCGCCCATACGGGCGTTACGCGCTCTCGATCTCTATCTCTATTCGCAACCGGCCAATTTGCCGGTGTCATTGCCGGCGGGTCCTTGGGTGGGTGGATGGCAGATCATCCGGGTTGGCGCACCGGATTTTCGATCCTCGCCTCTGCTGGCATTTGCTATGCCGCTTTGCTGTTTATTGCCAGCAAGAAAGGCTCGCCGGGAAGGCGACGCAAGCCTATCCCGAGATCAGGCTGGCATGACCTCTTCTCCGCTCGATGCTGGTTGGTGCTCTGCATCAGTTTTATGTTCTATTGCGCAATGTTGTGGATTCTCCTCGCCTGGCTTGCGAATTTCATTCATAGCCGCTACCGGTTGTCCTTGACTGCGAGTGGAGTTTCGGCAACCGTATTTCTTCAAACAGGCTTAGCTGCCGGAGTGATCCTGGGAGGCATCTTGGGCGACCGCTTCGCAAGCCGGGTGCCCGGCGGCCGGTTTTACGTCGCTGCTATTGGTCTGCTCATCTGCGCGCCATTTGCCACGGCGCTGCTGGCTGTCGATTCGCTTGCTCTGCTCAGAAGCTTCAGCCTTATCTTCGGTGTCCTCGGTGGGCTTTTTGTGGCTAATCTTTATGCAAGCGCGTACGATGTCATCGACGAAACTCATTACAGCTTCGCGGCCGGCTTGATGAATTTCCTCGGTGGGATCGCCGGCGGTTTGGCTGTGTTCCTGACGGGCGCGCTGAAAGGTCACTTTGGTATCGCATGGCTGACCGGTGCGGCTGCTACCGGTGCGCTGGCCAGTGGGTTGGCGCTCATGCTGGTGACAAAGCTATTCTTCCATCGCGATCAGGCGCGCATCCAGAGGCCTGAAATTCAGCACGGCACTTCTGCGCTTAACCTTAGCTCGATGTAAAACTGCCTCGTCCAATTGGCTGGATTCAGGATTGCTTCGCGACGCACTCAAAGCTTTCAGGACGTAAGAAGGCGTTCTAGAATCAGGTTTCGCAGAGGAATGAGAACGCGATTTTCGGTGATCTCGCTGTTTCTGTGCACGGCGACATCACTTTATTCGGCTCAAATGCTTGTTCATCTTTCGTGGGGACACGGCCGTTCCACTCAATCTGCATACTATGTCCGGGTCGAGCCGCAATCAACAGGGGTTTCCATCAGCAATGTAGTTGGTGAAGGATTCGAACGCGGTGAAGGATTGAAGGATGGCGCATGGCAAAGCAATGCGGGGGCTGGTGACATAGACGGTATCCGATTTGAGTTGCATTATCCGGATCAACCCCCAACACAACTTCAGAACCTTCAGATCATATGGGCCGATCTGCTTGCGAACTCCGATGCAGACACCGCTCGCCGGTTAGGCGACGATCCTGCATTTCACCCGAATGCGAGTAAGCTGACGATATTTACAACTGCCGATGAGGAGAGTGGATTTAGTGTCAGCACGGACCAACTCCTGCAGAACAAGGCCATTTGGATTCCATCGCTGGATATGTATCTGGCCGCCGGGGACAAACCGATTCCATTCGAAGAGCACCTGCGAGCCTTATCGGCTTGGAATGGCAAGCGGGTTTTAGATCGCGTCCATGCCGAACCCGAGGCAACGTACGAGCTATACAAATCGCGCTGGAAGGATATGGGTAGCCCGTTCTATGTGCATCCGCAACAGCCGGAACCGGGCCACATTGCCGGCCTGACATGGGACAGCGCAATACCCAAATTTGGAATCGATCGAGCTTCCGGCGTGCGAAATGATTTGGGAAACCCGGACCATTTTCAGTTCTGGTTCGATTTTGGCAGCTTAAGCCACGGCGTGCTCGATTCCTGGAAAGGGCAATACCTAAAGGATGGACTCCCGCTGGTCACGACCGTGTTCGAGAAAGCCGGTGTGCGCTACGAGGTCGAACAGTTTGCGTATCCATTAAACGGACCTCCGGCGGAGCGCCGCGGCGATATCGGCATGGTGCTGATGCAGAAGGTGCGATTGACCGATCTCGATGGGAATGCCCGCAGGCTTCCAATCACGCTGAACGAGCGCCGTCTGTTTCCAGCAGATTTGGATACCTCATTCGTTGCGGACCAAACCGGAAAATGCCTGTTGTTCCGAGACAGTGCCTACCGGCAGGTCGTATTGGGAATCGAAGGTGCAGGGGCGCAACCGGTGTGGGCGGGTGTGCGGGACTATCAGAACAAAGAAAAGCGTCTGAATGTCACCCTGTTCCTTGATTTGCCTGCAAACGGCTCAAAAGAATTTGTGGTGAAGCTGCCATCGCCCATGGTTGAGGCTGACGACGCCGCGAAATTTGCAGGTATCGATTATGAGTCCGCACGTACCAAGACTTTGAACTTTTGGTCCGCGTACATCGAGCGGGGCGCGCGCTTTGACGTCCCGGAGAAGGCTGTGAACGACCTGTTTCGCGCTACCCTCTGGCATGCACTCCGGCTGCCGCGGCGGCATGGCGGACAAGGCGCGGGCGTTCAAATTGATCTCCCGTACTCAAACTTCGCCTATGGCCAAACCGGCACGCCATGGCCCATTAATCAGGCCGTGTACGTGGATTACATGATCTACGATTTGCGCGGCTACGACGCCATCGCCACAGAAGAACTTGCGGCGCAATACAGGAACAACCAGGAGTATTCGGGGCACGTGAATGGCTATGCAAACTGGCTCGCTTACACACCTGGCATGTTATACGCGGTAGCGCAGAATTATCTACTCACGCGCAATCGGGACGAGCTCGAACGGCTGATGCCTCAGACCATGAAGGCGCTCGATTGGTGCCTCGACGAGATTCGCCGTTCGGCAGAAACAACCGGGGCAGCCAAGGGACTCGTCGCCGGTCCGTTGAACGATGGAACAGGACAGGGAATCTGGGCCTTCAATCAAGCCTATTTCTATGCAGCATTGGAACGGTGGGGGCGTGTACTTGAAGATATCGGGGATTCACGCGCGCGAGAAGCGCAGCAGGCAGCGCATCACCTGCGGGATGCCATTATCCGGGGTTTTGGAGCCGCGAGCGCGCGTTCGACTCTGGTTCAATTGCGCGACCATACCTGGATTCCCTACGTACCTTCTGAGGCTTTCACCTACCGGCGTCTGCTCGATCAGTGGTACCCGGCCGATGTCGATACAGGCGCAGTGCACCTAATTCGCCTGAAGGCAGTTCCGGCCAACGGACCGCTTGCCGATTCTCTTTTAAATGACCACGAAGACAATCTGTTCTTAAAAGGCTGGGGTATAGCGAACGAGCCGGTTTACAACCAGCAAGCGACCGCGTATCTGCTGCGTGATGATCCCAAAGCCGTAATTAACGCCTTCTACAGCTATATGGCAAGCGCGTTTAGCCATACGGTATTTGAGCCTGTCGAACATCGCTGGACCTGGGGCCAGTATTTTGGGCCACCCAGCACCGACGGAGCATGGTTCGAACTGTATCGCAACATGCTGCTCAGGGAATCGGACGACCACACGTTGTTCATTGCGCAGGCGACGCCGAGGAAATGGCTCGAGGACGGAAAGAAAATCGAAGTGGAGAACGCGCCGACGTATTTCGGAAAAGTGAGCTTTCAGATTGAAAGCCATGCGAACGATGGAAGGATCAGTGCAAAAGTGACGCTCGGCAATCAACCTGGGCTTGCAACATTATTGGTCCGATTGCGCCATCCTGAAGCTCGGCGAATCCGGTCCGTGATCGTTAATGGCGCGGACTGGACGGATGTAGACAAAGACAAAGAATTGATCCGAATCGCCATGCCGAAGCAGCGAACCTATTTGATAGAAGCAAATTACTGAAGATGAACCGGGTTGCGAATAAGACGGCCATCGTTACAGGTGGGGCGAACGGAATCGGTAAAGCCATTAGCGAACTTCTGGCCGCGGAAGGTGCCACCGTATTCGTCTCCGACATCGAAGACTCCGCGGGGGAACAAACTGTCCAGGCGATCCGCGAAAAAGGCGGACATGCCGAATACGTTCATGCCGATGTGACCGCGCCGGGCGATGTTGCTCATGCCGTGGCTGCCGCAGCGGCACGGAGCGGCAAGATCGACATTCTCTGCAACAATGCCGCGTATCTTGGGAATTTTCACGCTATTCTCGAGTCCACTGACGAGGAATGGAATCGGTGCGTCAACGTCACACTGATGGGCACCCACAACTTTACGAAAGCAGTGCTGCCCTACATGATCAGGCAGAAGAAAGGGTCCATTGTCAATGTTGTTTCCATCCAAGCCTTAGTGGGGATGATGACCTCGGTTGCGTACACCGCGACCAAGGCTGCACTTTTGGGTTACACGCTAAGCGCCGCCTACGACTACGGACCACACAATATACGCGTAAACTCGCTCTGTCCCGGTCCAATCAGGACTCGAATCAGCCCACCTCCCGAGAGTCCACATTACAAGTGGCAATGTGATAACACCATGCTGGGCCGGACTGGTGAACCCGAGGAAATCGCCTGGGCTGCGCTTTTCCTGGCAAGCGATGAGGCGTCCTACATCACAGGGATCACTTTACCGGTTGACGGAGGCTGGACAGCAAAATAGGATGCAACAGCCGTCCAGTCTGCTGAACTGCTTCTCAAGCTGAGACCGCTCGCCCCTTTTCTAAGCCGGCGCAGGCAGCTTACTATTCTGTTACACGTCGTGCCAGCGCACGACGACTGATTACCGCCGTAGGGGTGAGTGATGGCAACAACCCGGAAATGTATCTGTCTTGCGGGCGTCCAAATTGTGTTCGCGTGTGCAATTGTCGTGCCGACCTATGCTCAGGAACGCGCCTCGATCTCCGGAACCGTTACTGATTCGAGCGGGGCGTCTATTCCCGGCGTCAGCATCAGCGTGACCGACACGAGAACAAACGTCGTCCGGACTACAACCACAAATTCCGTCGGATACTACATTGTTGGGGATCTGATTCCCGACCCGTACACCGTGACGGCCGAAGCGAAGGGTTTCAAGAGAGCCACCCGGCCTCCGTTCACGCTGGATGTTGCTCAGGCCGCACGTGTGGATCTCACCTTGGAAGTAGGGGACGTTTCAGAATCTATTTCGGTGAACGCAGCGGCCCCATTGCTCTCCACGACCGATGCAACTATCGGCCAGGTTATTGGCCCGGTCATGATGAGTCAACTTCCGCTGAATGACCGCAACTATCTGCAACTCGCTCTTATCAGCCCGGGGACCGGTACGTATGGGAAGAGCAGCTTCTACAACAGCGCGCTGACCGATAATTCGGGCGCAATTTTCTCCGGCAGCGCCGGTGAGGACCGCAACGCATTCTCGCTCGACGGCGCCGACGTGAAGTCGTACCTCATCAACGGCTCATTTGTGCCGTCGATTGATGCCGTTCAAGAGTTCAAGATCGAGACCACGCCTTACTCCGCCGAGCTTGGCACGAGCCCCGGCGCACAGATCCTACTGGTTACGAAAAACGGAACCGACCAACTGCATGGGTCTGCATACGAATTTCTGAGGAACAATGCCTTCGACGCCAAAAATTATTTTGACAATCCCACTCTTCCGATACCGGAGCTGCGAAAAAACCAATTCGGCGCGACGATTGGAGGCCCGATCCTGAAAGACCGGCTGTTCTATTTCGGAGACTACGAAGGGAACATCCAGCGCGTGGGCGAGACGTTTTTCGGCACGGTACCCACGGTGTTGCAGCGCCAAGGAAATTTCACAGAGATCGGGCAGAACATTTTCAACCCGTTCACCACAACGCCGTGCTCCTCGTGTGCAAACGGTTTTTCCCGGTTGCCGTTTCCGAATAACACTATCCCCTCCGGTCTGATCAGTCCTGTGAGCGCCGCATACATGGAAGCATTGTTTCCCTTGCCGACATCTCCCGGTTTGGTCAATAACTACGCTGCGACCGATGTTGACCGCATCAGCCGCAACCAGTTCAACATCCGGATCGACTATTCACGTCCCAAGGATTCCATTTTTGGCCGGTTCAGCTTCAACAACTCCACGCTTTCGCTTGCCAAAGGAACTTTCAACTCGGGTGCGCTGCCCGGTTTCGGAGATAACGACGTCATCAACACGCGCGACGTGGTGCTCGCCGATGACCACACTTTCAATGCAACCACCGTGCTCGATGTACGCGTGTCCTTTTTCCGCCAGTTCTTTGATCTGCTTCCGAAGACGCTGGGGGACAATCTGAACGCGAAGCTCGGCATCCAAGGAGTTCTGCAATCCGAGCCGTTTAACACTGGAATCGCCGGCATTTCCAATCCAGGTTCAAACCCCTACGATCCGGAATTTCGCGCGGACAACCAATATGGTTACTCGGCCAAGCTGACCAAGATCGCTGGCGGGCATTCGCTTGTATTCGGAGGCGAATTCGATCGCTGGCAGGTCTTCATGAACGCCGCCCCCAGCTTCCCACAAGGGCAATTCAACTTTGACGGAACCCTTACCGCAGATCCGAATAACCCCGGCAGCACCGGAAACGCGTTCGCGGATTTTCTTCTTGGTTATCCGGAATCAGCGATGGTTCAGTCAGGCGACAGCGGCGGATATATGTTTCGCAGCAACGCGCGCTGGTTCTTCAACGATCAATGGCGGGTTGCTTCGAACCTCACGCTCAACCTGGGCATTCGTTGGGAGTACGATGGGCCGTTTTATGAGAAATACAATCGCCTGTCGAACTTCGATCCAGGGACGGGCCAATTAATCGTCGCCGGACGGAATGGGGTCAGCCGCACGGCGAATGTGCAGCCCGATTGGAACAATTACGCACCGCGCTTCGGCTTCGCCTACACCCTTCCGCGACATCAGAACACCATATTACGCGGCGGCTACGGAATCTTCTATGACGTTCTTCAGGAAAACAATACGGAAATGACACGGACGAATCCGCCGTTTTCCTCGTTTCCGTTCTATTTCCTGACTGGGTCCACGACTGCGATCCCCACCATTCCCATTCAAAACGTTTTTGCGCCTAATTCGGGCGCAACGCCGCCGGCGCCCTCCATCGAGGCGATCGATGAGCATCTCAAACTCGGGTATCAGCAGCAGGCCTCATTTGGTATCCAGCAGCAGATAGGATCCACATTTGTAGTCGAAGCCGACTATAACTGGCAAAAGAACACAAAATTTGCGACCTTCCGAAACCTTGATGCGCCGTTGGCTCACGGCACATTCGTATTGCCGTATCCGCAGTTCAGTTCCATTTCTTACCTGACCAATATTGAATACGGCAATTACAACGCGCTGCTGGTAAGGGCGGAAAAGAGGTTTTCGGCAGGATGGTCCGCCATTACGGCATTTACCTGGTCGAAATATCTCGATAACATTTCGGCCGGAGCCGCTGCTGACGCTCCTGGCGATCCCGGTTTTCAGAACGCATACTGTTTCCGATGCGACTACGGGCCCTCTGCATCGGATTTCAAGCACCGCTTCGTCGAAAGCATCGTTTATGACATTCCCAACTTCGGCAATGGCGCCCTCGCGCGAACACTTACCGGAGGTTGGGAACTGTCGGGCATATTTACGTACCAGGGCGGATTTCCTGTGACACCGCTCGTCGCCGGCGACAACAGCGAAACGCTCACTTATGCCGACCGGCCAAATGTAATCCCGGGTGCGCCGATATTTCTGCCCTCGAACCATGATCCGGCTCAATGGTTCAATCCCGCCGCGTTCCAGGTTGCGCCTTTGGGCCAGTACGGCAATGCGGGCAAGGGTATTATCGAAGGGCCTCACATGATCGAGTTGGATTTGGCCGCAATGAAGAACTTCCATTTCGGGGAACGTTACAGTCTTCAGATCCGTGGCGAAGCATTCAACATAGCCAATCATCCGAATTTCGCGACTCCCAACTCACAAGTGAATACACCGTCAGCCGGCGCTATCACGTCCACAGTGACAACGTCGCGCCAGATCCAACTGGGAATGAAACTTACTTTCTAGGATTCGAGTGCAAGAGAGTATTGAGGCGGTTCGGGTCACCCCATACACTCTCGGTATTCGCAAGGATCTCTTCCGGAGTAAACGGAAACCGCTTTGCGATTCGCTGGCTATGTAAGCGAGCCTGATCGTTGTAGTGGGGCGATGATGGATCCTGAGACTCGCCATAAGGCAGCAAGGTCCAGACCTGCTTCGGATGTCCTTCTACAACGATCATCAGATGCCCCCAGCCGTCATTGCAATGAATCGTCCCATCCTCCTGTTCAACGCCTTCATCGCGATGCAGCACATCGTACATTGACTCCCCGCCAAGCGGAAACGTGCCTCCGCGCACAACAACGTTAATTCGTCCCCAGGGCACGGAAGAACTGCCGAATTTTTCCTTGATTGTGCGGACTGCGTCTTCGAGTGCTGCGCGAGCGCGCGTTTGCTCCTCGGGCGAGTTAATATCAACAACTTTTTTTCGCTCGTAGCTAAGGAAACGCGCAAAAGAGCTCTTGGAAAACATTCGCTCGTACGCTTCGCCCCAGTAATGAATGTACGTGTATGCCGTCGATTCCTTGCTAGAGCTCCCATCCCAATTGCGGATATCATTTAGCGCTTCCGCAACGTCTTTTTCAGCCGGAGCCTGGCCGTCGTAAGCACGCTCGAGCAGAGGAACAATGACGTCTGTCGACATAATGTGCGTATCGAACCCCAGCCGAATCATCTCCTCGACTGTGAACTTCCTGTTTTCGCCAAGCACCTGAAATAACCGCTCGCCGCGCGTGTTCAAAACCTCTTCGCCGGCATCGGGCAGAGGCTTTACACGCAAATAATAGGATGTGGGCTGCAATGGCTTCAGCCCTGAATTTCGCGTACATACCCACGGTGGATTGTTGCAGTTCTGTAGAAATCCGGAAGCGGGATTAAGAACTTGCGGGTAATCCTTAAACGGCAAGTACGGCCCCCACTGCGTCTTCGATGTCCAACCGGGGACCGGCTTGCTCCAGTCGTATGAAGGATCCCTCCGGGCCACATTGCCGTTGTGAACCCAAAAAATGTTCTTCTCGTCCGAGTACAACAGATTCCAGCGTGGTATCAGTTGCCGGCTGACCGCTGCTTTGAATTCGGAGAGGTTATGCGCCTTCATGATCAAAAAGAGCCCGGTCGTATAGTTGACGCCTTCGAAATTGGGCAGCTTCACCGAATACGCGCGATTGGCCTCTCGGTCGTATTTCACAACGGGACCATGAATCGTGTAATAGAGCGGCATTGTGATGGTGTATAAACCCGCCGGCCCCTTGACACGAAATGTCTCCTGCTCCATTTTGATGTCAAGCCACTTGCCGTCATACAAATATTGCCGTGGGTTTTCCGGATTGAGGCGCTCCTCGTAAACATCCGCAATGTTGGGCTCATTCCATGTAGCCGACCAGGTAATCTTGTCGTTCCATCCGTCAAGAAAAACCGGGCTTCCAAACCAACTGATGCCCGCGGCATCCAGCTTTCCGGGCGTAATGAGATGCGCTTCATAGTTCTGAAAGCGATTCGCCCACGGCATGTGCGTGTGCTCCACGTGGATCACCCGCCCGTTTGCAGAACGCTCGGGAGAGATGGCCCACTGATTGGAGCCGAAGTTCGGAAAACTGAAGGTAGTGTTAGATAGCTTGATCAATGCGTCATGTATGCTATAGAAGCGCATGTATTGACTGCGTTCAAGCGCCTCCACATCCTCGGCTGTAATGGGAGTGATCCATTTCGCGATTGTGGTGCGATGTTCTGCAATGTATTCGTTCACGCCGCGCGCAAAACCATCCAGTATTTGATAGGTCTCGGGCTCAATTTCGGCTTTGTGCTCGTCTACACATTTCCTGGTCCGCAGCAGCCGCTGTAGATAATCGCCATCCCATCGATACTCATAGGGTATGAAGTGCAGGTAGCCATCGCCCAAGGCATTGATGCCCTGCACTTCGGCACGCCGACCCTGCGCGTCGCGATATTGGAGCATCATTTCGGTGAGGTGATCCTGTGCCTGCGCATAACCGTATCCGAAGAACGTCGCCTGCTCGGTTGTGCCTACAATGTGCGGCGTGCCATAGTGATCGCGGTAGATCGTCACCTGGGTTGCGAGCGGGTCGGAGCCGTTCGCGACACCGACGGCAACGAAGACGGCCGCAGCGAGCAGGTTGCGAAAAATAAGCAGAGATCTCTTCACGCGATGCCAATTATAGTCGGGAGCAGCGCGTTCCTCGACGGGGTACAAGGAACCGGAAGTGCATCTGTTCAGCAGACTGGACTGAACCACGATCCTCTGTCCTTCCGAACGTTTGCTGATGGTAGCCTGTGAAAGCCGATTCCTAAACCACGCGCAAAAATGCCGTCGAGTAGCTCTCATTCGCGTTCGACACAGGGTCTCTCGGGGACACAACTACGGGCGGGCGCACTTAAGTTTCCCGCCGTGCTGATGCAAGGCATCACCCATATTGCTCCCGCGGTCGGCTTGGCACTGAGCATCCAGTTTGTGACGTCAAATGCAGGTGTTACTGCTCCGCTGGCGTACGCGATTGCGGTGTTGATCATGCTGACGCTAGGCGTCTCGTTGTCTCAGCTTGCACGCCACATCCCGTCAGCCGGCGGATACTACACGTATATTGCTCGAACCGTTCATCCGCGCGCCGGACTGCTCACGGCATGGCTGTATTTGCTCTATGATCCGGCAGCGACAGCAATCAATGTGGCGTTTATGGGGTTCTTCTTCGAACGCACGATGCAATCCGAATACGGATTGTGGTGCCCATGGTGGCTCTTCTTTATCATTTCGACGGCGATACTGACGTTTTTCGTGTATCGCGGAATAGCGTTCTCTTCGCAAGTGATGGTAGTGTTGGGGGCGGCTGAGATTCTAATCGTTGTTGCTCTTTCCGCCTTCGGGCTGATTCATCCGGGCCCCGGCGGCGTTAACGTCAATTCGTATCTCCCGTCGCAAGCGCCCGGCGTTGGCGGGCTGGCGCTTGGAGTAATTTTTTCGATTTTCTCCGTGAACGGCTTTGACGCCGTCATTCCGCTGGCCGAAGAGAGCGAAAATCCACGCCGGACCCAACCGCGCGCCATTATGGCTGCCATTCTGTGTACAGGCGCCTTTTACCTTTTCTGCTCCTGGGCTGTGATCATTGGGTGGGGTACGCATGATATTAACGGGTTCTCTCATTCCATCGAAAACCCTTGTTTTGTGCTTGCACGGAAGTACTGGGGGAAAGGCTGGATTTTGATCTTCATTGCCGTGCTGAATTCGATTTTTGCCGTATCTATTGCGAGTACTAATGCTGCAACAAGGGTCCTATTCGCGATGGGGCGTTCCGGCGTGCTGCCTCATACTTTCGGACGCGTTCACAAACGATACCTCACTCCTGCGAACGCCATCTGGCTGCAAACCATGCTGACACTTGCAGTGGGACTGGGGTTAGGTTTCTGGCTCGGTCCCGACCAGGAATTTTTCTTCATGGGTGTCGTCATGACGTTGGGGCTTGTGCTGATCTACGGGATCAGCAATTTTGGCGTATACCATTTCTTTCGCAATGAAATCCGTACAGAGTTTCGCATCTGGCCGCATGTGATTTGCCCGCTCTTTTCTACTGCGGCATTACTCGCAGTAGGCGTCGCATCCGTAAATCCGTTGCCGCCGGTGCCCTTACGCTACGCTCCGTTCGTAGTTCTGGTGTGGCTTGTCGCCGGAGTCTTCTTCGTGTGGTTCATGAGCCGCACCGGACGGGAATCGTGGCTTTCGAACGCGGCATTGACTTCTGAGGAATCCGAAGCCAGTGCCAAAATACAATTAGCCGTTTCGGAAGACACCTATACAACTAGCGATGAGCTTGAATCGCGGCCACATCGTACTGCGCAGTAAGGCACGCGCGCGATCTCATCCCGGTTCAGATCCACGAATTGGAGATGGCGCAGCCGTAATTGCCGTCGAAGCCGGTTTCCGAGAGGACCAGACACGTATCCCGCTCGTGGCCCGGGCCTTCCGCCACGATGACCTCCTTTGCCCCGATTCCGAGAAACGCATCGGCCGCTGCGCCGACCAGCAATGGATTCGTATTCACTTCGGCGCCGGGAATGTGCTCGACGAGGTTGGGCTTGAGCAGTACGGTCTTGCCGCGCAGGTCGAGGTGAAACATACGCAGCCCTTCCGTGAGGATCGTTTCCAATGGCGACGCATACGATTCGGCATGCAGGATCGCAACACGCGACACTGGCTTGCGTGGGTCGTGCAGGAGACCTGAGGTCCGCAACCGTTGCACGGTCATAACGCCCGCGCCGACCAATAGGCCTGCCCCGAAAACCCGCCGGGTCACGTCCTTTGTCATACCGGCTCCAAAGCAAACGGATTCAGGTCATCTTTGAGTGCCAGGATCGCAAGTGCGAGCGTTGTCGTTTCAGCAGATTGCACCGGGTCTTCCAGTAGGCTGATCAGTTGCTCTCGCGCTCCTTCGACGATTGCGCGGAAGTCCGGCCGAATGTCCAGATAGCTTCGCAGAGCGAGAATTCTCCAGGCCAGGCTATACGCTGAGAAGCATACTGCGCTTACAAGTGATCTACTCAACCCACTCACCCATTTTCGCTGACGTAAATCGCTTCGAGGCGCTTAGGCTTGAGCGCTTTCGAGAAGTGACCCACCTGTGCTTTCCAAAAATAACCCAGGCAGTCTGCAACTGAGCCGGGGCCTTGGCTGGTGAGCGGGAAGACGCGGCCATTTTCCGGTACAGTTTGATTTTGCTTTCAGTCGGAGGTCTGCGCCCCGAAGGGGAGTGAGTTCCCCTTCGGGGCAGGAGCTTCTGGGAGTCATCACCTCCCGTGGGCCCACCTGAGGGTCGTACACGAGCGCGCGAAAATCAAGCGGCGAGGCGGCGGACAAGCCGGGCGCGGACGCCGCGCCGGCGGCGGTGTCTGCTGAAGGGCTGCGAGCAGCGGTTTCAACCGCGGCACAGGCGCCAGCGCTATTGCAGCGCACGCTGCCGGGAGCAAGCGCGGAGATGGTCGCGCTGGAAGGCGCAGCAGAAGTATCGAACCACGGATGGCGGAAAGCGGAAACGCAACGGGCAGAGCCGGCGTTATCGCGAGCGGGTCAAGAGCCGGAAGCCGCCGCAGCCAGAGGCGGTTAGCGAAGATGCGAGGGTAATCACTCCGGAACATTTTTTTCGAACCCACATGCGACCGGCCCGGCTGCTACGAACGCTTCGCACGCGGGCGGCGAAGCCCTTTGCAGCGATTTTGTTGCGCATCCTGCCGGCGCGCGCTGGAGCGAGTGCAGGAGCGGGAGCGGCGCTGGCGGCAGGCGCGCATTTAAGCCGGACATATTGATCGCCAAGGAAAACACCGCTTACATTCAGCCTGTCGATGCAACTGGAGTTTCATCAGCTGGACCGGCGTTGGGAGCATTTGCGCGTGCGCCAACCGGCGCGGCAGCGGCGGCTGTTGGCGTCGCTGGCCGAATCGGGGCAGCAAACGCCCATCGTGGTGGTGGCGGCCGAAGGCCTGGCGTGAGCTGGGCGGCAGGAAACGCAAAGTGCAAACCGCCTCGGCGGTGCTGTGCTACTCGCGGATGCTGTTTTTCCAGTGCTATCCGACGTTCCAACGCTTCGACTGCAAGGTGTTTCTCACCGACGCTCTGCGCTACATGAGCGGCGCCGCAATCCGCGTGATGATCGACAACACGCACGTGGTGGTGTTGCGCGGCAGCGGACGCGATATGGTTCCGGTGCCCGAGATGGCGGCCTTCGCGGAGCGCTTTGGCTTCCACTTCGTGGCGCACGCCATCGGGAATGCCAACCGTTCAGCTCGCGTAGAACGACCCTTCCGCTTCATCGAGGGCAACTTCCTGGCGGGGCGCACGTTCAGCAGTTGGGAAGATCTGAACCGGCGGGCTCGGGAGTGGTGCGATAAGGTCAACTCGACTTATAAGAAGCATATTCGCGCGGTGCCGCGCGAGTTATTCGCCGTCGAGCGCCTGCATCTGAAACCGCTGCCGGCGTGGATTCCCGAAGTCTACCGGCTACATCAGCGGATGGTGGACATCGAAGGCTATGTGGCGCTGCACACCAATCGCTACTCGGTTCCGGTGGACTGGATCGGACGGCGCGTGGAAGTGCGCGAGACCGCCGACAAAGTCGAGATTCAACTGGACGCGCGCCGTTTGGTGAATCATCGCCGCATCCTCGAAGCCGAGGACCGGCGCATCACACTGGCCGGGCACCGGCCGCCTCGCGGTCAGCGAGAGTCACGCCCCGATCCGCATCCGGAAGAGAATGCCATCCTCAGCGCGGCGCCCGAACTGGCCGACTACGTTGCCGGTTTGAAGCAGCGCAGCCGCAAGGTGATCACGCTGGTGCTGCGGCAACTGCTTCGCCTGGTGCGCGAGTATCCGCGCGAACCGCTGTTGGGCGCCGTACATGAGGCCGCCCGTTACGGGCTTTACGACCTGGACCGGCTGGAGCGCATGATTCTCCGCCGTGTGACGCGCGAATATTTTCTGCTCGACGGAGGGCCACAGGAAGATGAGTGAAGAACTGGAGCAACTGCTGAAGAATCTAAAGCTGCGGCGCATCCTGGAGATCTACGACGAACAGTTGCGGGCCGCCGACAAAAGCGAGATCAGCTACACGGAGTTCCTGACTCGACTGGTGCGGGCGCAGTGGCAGGCCAAACAGGAAGGCGCCCTGGAATGGCGCATCCGGCGCGCCAACCTGCCCGAGCGGTGGACTCTGGAGACGTTTCCCTTTGCCCGCCAGCCGGGCGTGAACCGCAAACAGATTCGCGGCTTCTCGGAGTTGGAGTTCATCGCCAAAACGGAAAATATCGTGTTCGTCGGCGAAACCGGAAGAGGGAAAACCGGATTGGCGTGCGGTCTGCTGCTGAAGGCGCTGGAGAACGGCTACCGCTGCCAGTTCATCAAAGCGCAGGATCTGTTCGACGAAATGTATGCGTCACTGGCGGATCGCTCCACGCGGCAGTTGCTCAAGCGCCTGGCGCGGCTCGACGTCCTTCTGATTGACGAATTTGGGTACTTGAATCTGAAGCCGGAGCAATCCAACATCTTTTTCAAGCTGATGGAGGAGCGCTACCGTCAGCACCCCACGATTATTACCACCAATCTCGGCTATGACGAATGGCCCAACTTTCTGGGCAACCGGGCGATGGTGGAGGCGCTGTTGAGCCGGTTGCGGCACTTCTGTCACACGGTGCATATCAACGGTCCATCCTTGCGCGAGTTGCAAGGATGAGCACGCCCTTATGGACGGCGGACTCAGCCAGCAAGAATATGTTCACCGCGTGCTGGAGACGTATCAGAAGACGCCGGGAACTTCGGGGCGCGTTCGCCGGCCGGACCGGATGCTGGCTGCGCAACTCTATGCTCGCGGCGTGCCGCCCATCGCAATCGAAAACGCGTTGATCCTGGCCGCAATGCGCCGTTTGATTCGGCCGCCCGATGCGCCGCCCCTCGGCCCGATTCGCTCGCTGGCTTACTTCCTGCCGGTCATCGAGGAAGTGCTGGAACTGCGCGTCGGTCCGGATTACTTCGAGCACCTACGCGGGAAGCTCGAAGCCTTCACTCAAACAAAGTAATCGTTCCGTTCGCCGCCAATAGCACACGCCTGCGGCGTGGATGATATCGCCGTCTCCTCCACACCCCAGCAATGCCGGCACGCCTTCGGCGTAGATGATGGCGATCTAATCCCGCTCTTGTTCCCAGTTCCGTTTCCACAGTGGGTCACTTTATCCAAGCGCTACCGGGTCACTCTTGCGTAGCGCTGAAGCTTAGGATTGTGCGCCGATCCGAAGCAACGACCTTGATGATCCAAGGCGCTCCAAACAGGAGAAGGAGAACAGTGAGGAAGAAGAAAAAAATCGGAGGATACGAGCGGCCGTCGGGCAGACCGGTATCGTGTACGTGATTTCTCCGAGCCTGGAGGCCGCCCTCGGCATCAGCCGGGATGCATCAGATAAGCCTAAAAAAATCTTTGACGCCCTCGCAACTCTAGACGTGCATGCTGTCCCTGCGGCTCTAAAGCCCTTGGTCTCTTCTGTAAAGAAGTTGATGAACCATGAGGGCACTTGAGCGGATACTTAATTGCAA